>Ga0154001_1000694_pt1 | contig 10733 bp, 5 predicted proteins | sample TSNJ085MetaG_FD_104699 | JGI IMG/M metagenome (GOLD analysis project Ga0154001, IMG submission 104699) | Attine ant fungus gardens microbial communities from New Jersey, USA - TSNJ085 MetaG | ecosystem: Host-associated > Fungi > Mycelium > Unclassified | place: USA: New Jersey, Wharton State...
ACTCAACTAAAAAAGCACACAGAGCACTAATAACTTATATTTATACTTTTGTAAGATTTTTTATTATTAATTGATACAAGTAAATACTTTTATAATAAAAATAATTTTTAGTGGCAAAGGGGCACAGGGGCATGGAGGGGCAATTTCTGCCAAGTGGGCAGTTAGAGCCATTTCTTCTACTTTGCTGAAAAATAAACAAAATAAAACACTATCTTTGAAACAATACGAACAAAGAGACTTGAACTCTTACGGGTTTTCACCCACTCCTTCTTAAGAGGAACTTGTTTACCATTACAACATGTTCGTTAAATAAAGTCAATATTGATAAAATCTTTTATATTCTTTTAAAAAATAAACAGTAAAATTATTTCTCATTTTTAATTAAGCTCAAGTATATTCTTTCTTTATTATTTAATTTTATTTGTCCTAATAATGTATTGTAGTGTATTATAAAATATTAAATTATCTACTTGCCATATCAATAACTAACTTAAACTAAAGCTATTAAGTGAAGTTTAAACTAAAATTCTAAACAAAAAATAATAAGTTTTTAGAGTTAAGAAGGAATTGAACCTTAAATTTTAGACTTTGCAGGTCTACTACAGAACCATCTGTAAACTTAACTCTTTCATGCTAAAAAAGATTAACTAAACATATAAGTTTTATTTAATAATCTTAAACTAATATTAAATATAAGTCTTATTTAAAAACTAGGTGCAATTATTGTTTTTATTATATTTTTTATATTATTTTATTTTATTTTTATAAAATTTATTAGATATAATCCTCTACCTGCTTAGCAGTTTAAATAGTTTTTATTTTTATCCTTTCTTTTAATGGAAAGTTAAAGTAAAATTCTTAATATCAATCTTTAATCAAAGCAAGTATTCAAGCTACAACTATATGTAATATATATACTTATCTAAAAACACTATATAAACAACAGAAGATACAAAGCAAAGAAAAGTGGGTTTAAAATAAAGAATAAAGAATAAAGAATAAAGAATAAACAAAATAAAAAATAAAACAATAAATTAAAAATAAACAAACAACAAAAATAATATTTATATAATTATTAATAGGAGTTTAGAAATTTTGTCCAGCATTAATAGTAATAGAGAAAGCACCTTTTCTATTTTTATGTGTAAATCTAGCCATTTCAGAATAATTAATTCTACCTTTAGCTGTAAATCCTTTTTCAAAAATTTTAGTTGTTACTTTAGGTATTACAGGTTCTCTTCTTAGTCTTCCACTAATTTTAATTTTTAAACCGGTTAAATAAGCATTATTTACTCTTGATTTAATCACCTCATTATTATCAAAATAATCTGACAATCCAAACCAGTTGTCTACTAATTGAATTGCCTTTTCTCTTTTTCTAATTAAGTTATCTTCTTTATTCATCAAGTCCTGATTAAGATTTAGAGAAGTAGAATCGGCCAAAATTTTATAATTACAAATATTGGGTAAGAATAAATTATTCATAGATTTACTAGCAAAAATTTTAAGAATAGCTTTAGAAACATTTTTTCTATTAATAATTAAAGATAAGAAATTAACACAAATATCGCTATTAAAATAAGGCTTATGTAATCTAATTAAATCTAATTCTACTTTTTTATTAAAGAATTTACTTAAGATTGCACAAATAAATTTAAATTTCTTAGGATAATATTTAGTTAATTTGCTAAAGAAGTTATTAAACACTACTTTTTTTGCAGATCCTATACCCATTCTTTTTCTATTTTTAACTAAAGAAATTCCCTTTTTAGATTTTAAACTTATATTTCTACCTATACAAGCAAAATAAAATAATTGAATTTTAATAGTATCTTGAGTAAATATAAATACAGGTTTACTTATTATGCAATACATAGTTTTAAAGAAAATAACTAATAATTTATAAACATTATTAAGAAGGATTTTATTAACATTATAATTTGGGTTTACTAATTCTCCATCTTTATTTAAAAAAGCTCCATTTGAAAAATTATAATTTATAAATTTAAAGTTAGGTTTTGTTTGACTTAATCCTTTTTTATGTAAAAACATTAAACCTGGCCATTTTTTATTTGGTTTAGCTATTTGTTCTAATAATTGTAATCCTATTGAAGAATTATTATTCTTTTCAGATAAGGGTTGTTGCCTATTTAAAGGACTATTAGGATTTATAAATTTTCTAGTTATAGCCAAAATCGGCTTTTGTTGGTCTACGTTTACACCCTTAAAATTATTTTCAACTTTATTATTTGTTAAATATTTATCCAATGAATTATTTCAAGCATAATTTGTTCTGGTTCTGCAAAATATAGACTGGAAAGTAGTTGTTTTTTTTTTTTGGTTTTCATAATTAATATTATTATTTGCCAGTTTAACAGAATTTATTTTTAAATTAGTTTTTTTCATTTTTTGTTTTTATTTATAATTGTTCATTTTAATAAATTGAACTTAGATGTAATAGTTTGATACGGATTTTTATTAGTTTTAATTGCCTTAGCAATTGCTTTATCAATAAAGAGCAGATAATATTATTAAGGAATAGCTTTAAAACAAAAATCATTGCAATTTTTACTTATCTTCCCTTATCAATAAATATTACAGGTAACCTAATTACTTGATTCCCTTAACTTAAAACTGCCTACCTTAGGTTAAGCAAATTTTTCTATTCCAATGCAGGGTTTAAAAATCAACATAACATCAACATTAGATTTTATAACCTATATTACTTATTTAATAGTGTTTTAATGGTTGGTTTTAGCTAATGTATTCACTAATTTACCTAACCTTTTCAAATTATATATTTTATTTTTAGTTGAATTCTATGCTAATAAAACTTGATCTGCTTTCACCTGGTAAGACAGGGTTATTTTGTTTTTCTTTCAAAAAAAGATCCATACAAAATTTTAGAATTACAAATAACAACTATTAATTTAACAAGTTTAACCACTTTAGTATACATTCGTTCTAACACAAGTTCTTATTATAGTAAAAGTCTTATATATTTATATAATAAAAAAAAGTCTAGCTTAAGCTAATAAGGTAATAACCTTCTATAAATCACTATCAGTGAATTCTCTTTCGGAATCGAACCAAAATCTGCAATTTAGAAGAATGCTGTTTTAACCATTGAACTAAGAGAATTTTTTGTATAAATTTATTATATTTATAATAATAGCTTTTTTGTTTTTTGCTAAGGCTACTTCTACAATATAAAAAGAAGCCGCAAAATAATTAATAATAATTAAAATAAAACGCATTTGGTGCAATAAACAAACAAACAAACAAACAAACAACAAACAAAAGCCCAAAACCAAAAACAGGCAGATTGTTATAATAACAAGCTTTAATTGATTTTAATTTATTTGAATTGAATGAGTTGTTTAATAATATGAAACAGCAACAACTGCTAATGCATAATATATAAATTAATTAATAGCTAACTCTATATAAAATACAAAACCATATTTTTCGAGCCCTACCAGATTCGAACTGATACGTCCCTAATTGACAATTAGATCCTCTACCGATTAAGTTAAGGGCTCTTTGTTATTTTTTATGGTGCTTTTTTTTTGGTTTTTGTTATTTTTATTTTATTTTTATAAAAGTTTTTTTCGAATCAACTATCAATTAACAACAATGCCCCGCCAACATAAAGTTAATTATTGCTAAGGCTAGAAGATTAAGTATTAAACTATACATGTATTAAAATAAAATATATTTAACTATACTTATTTAGAAAAAAAAACAAACAAACAAAAAGATAGTTATTTTTTGAACAAGTGTTTTTCAACATAATTTATTTGTTCCAATCCAATTCAATCCGAAAATTTCTTGTTATCAGATTAATCTATGTTCTGTTCTGTTCTGTTATGTTCTGTTATGTTATGGACTAAAATAATCATAAACAAAAAATGGTTAGGAAGGCAAGCAGACTAATTAAATTAAAAATTTAGAGTCATTAAATGGCTTTCCAGGTACAACAAGAGTGAGGTGACTTGAACACCTGCCAATGATTTTGGAGATCACGATACTACCAATTATACTACACTCTTAAATTAAATATAACATGTTCTTTTACAGAAAATAAGAAAAAGTAAAATAAATATAGTAAAATTTAATTATTGAAATATTTGTTAATATTAATAATATTATTAGAAGTTTATGTTGAAGCTTAAGCTACCGATTTATTGATTGCAAAAAACAAAACAAAAAATTGATTGCATTTCAAATTAAACAAAAAACAAACACCTGCCTAATAGGCTAATAACTGAGTTGACCGGATTCGAACTGATATAAGCCATTACCAAAAAATGGTGTTTTGCCAATTAAACTACAACTCAAAAACAAAATTTTAAATTTAATGATAAAAATTAACTATCTTATTGCATTAAATGCAGCTCCTACGTAATATCTTTTATAGTGCTATAAATAATTCAACTTAATCATATTGACTTTATTAGAATAGAAAAGAAAAGAATAGAAAAGAAAAAACAAACAAAACTAGCCTCTGCTGATAAGCAAATATGCCGAAAACTGGACTTGAACCAATATTAAAATCTTACAAGGAGTCCGTTTTACCAATTAAACTATTCCGGCTTTCTTATTTTTTTGTTTTAATTTTTATTTATTGAAATCTTTAAAGGAGTCCGTTTTACAATTGAAACTATTCCGGCTTTCTTATTTTTTGTGTTTTTTATAAAATTTATTAGGCCTTAAGGGGGTTCGAACCCCTGTAAAAAGTATTAACAGTACTCCGCTTTAACCACTCAGCCATAAGACCTTAAACCTTTTCTTTATATTGCTTAGCAACCTTACTTCCCAATTATTATTTATTGATTGTTAAGGCTAGTATTAGCCAATTTCCTACCAATTATAATAGCAAGGCAGCTTATAAAAATAATTTTATTCTGTCAACAGCTAGATAACTACAAGTGCTTTCTTTTAAATTAAAAACAGTGCAGCAGAATTTCTAAAAAAAGAGCAACCAAAAAAGTAAATTTTTAAATTTAACATTTAAGTAGAGCTGATAATTGAAATTTTATCTTGGGGGAAGCGAGACTCGAACTCGCAAATCCTTACTCCCAAAGCAAGTCCCTTACCAATTAGGACTACTCCCCCACAAAAATTCTTTCTTTTCACTAGAATCCTTAAATTTGCTAAGGCAAATCAGTGTCCAGTTTAAGCCTTATATGTAGGGCAACAATACTTGTTAGTACAAAAGTAACATTTTATATATAAAAAATTATGCTAATCCTCATCATCCAGTTTTTTTATAAATTAGTACTGCTAAACTAAATACCTTACAATACTTGCATTCGCAGCCTATCTAGAAATGTTCTATTTCTTAATTTTAGCTTATAAATAAACCATTTAGTATCTAGGGGTTAGATTCTTGCTTGATAGACATTCAGCACTTATCTATTATGTTTGTGGCTACCCAACTATGCATTCATTATTTTCTGCAGCTTTAATATTAAAAAATTTTGATAATAAAACATGCAGCCTCCTATTGTAAAATACAATTCACTATTTTCTAATTTATATTGCTTAAACAAGAGCAGTTGCTAATTATCTTAACAATATATTTTAAAAATAAGCTTGACGAAGTAAACAAATTTAATAATTAAAACAATTGGTACACTAGAGAAACACAGCCTATTGGTCCTTTCGTACTAGAAGGTCTGCCCCTTTTTACTAATTATCCCTCCAGAAGATAGGGCATGGCGATCAGATTTATCATACAATTAATAATTAATCTATTTTTCTTTTTGTATTCATTTTATCTTAAATTTTTCTTATTAAATTAAAACCTTCAATTGTAAGGTGTTTTTCTTCATTCGTCTTAATTAATTTAGCTACTGCACAAAAAGACAAAAAGACAAAAAGAACCCTCTATAAAATTTAGATATTTTACACCATGAATTGGGTTTTGCTCAAACAATGGTATAATTTTATTAGTTAGATCTACAAAATTAGTGATTTTTAAAACAATTTTCACTGTGAATATTTATAATTCCTGTATCTAAATACTTAACGATTAAATCTAATAATTCCTTGTCTCTGCTGTGTTGAGTAATACTTATTCTTAATTTTACTTGATATCCAATTTTATTTGAACTAGATTTAAAAATATAAAAACAAAAATTACACTCACCACTAACGAAAACTGAAATTAATTTAAAATATGGTATATTTATTGTTTTAATCGTTGGTCTTTGTACTGGTACTGTATTAATAAAATTAAATTTTAACTCATTTGAAAGACCTAAATTTATAGAAGCTTTAAGATTCATTATTTTTTTTTTTAACCTTCCGTTGTAAGATGAGCTTTATTCTGCATTAATTATATAACTTGTTTAAATAATTTAAACTCAGCAGCTTTTTGAGGGATATTTTTCAAAATGAGGAATGATTTTATTTGTTAAGTCTTGAAGTGAATTTAATCTAAAACTAACTTCATTTTTACTATCATTTTTCACTATGATTCCACACTCAAAAAATTCTTTTATTTTTAGTAATAAAGCTAAATCACGTGAATGAAGGCCAATTGTAACCAAAAATAAAGCTCTACACCTCAACCTAACCTTGAATTTTTATTAATAGTAACTGAAATTTGAAAACTTGATTCAGCATCAAAAAATCCAGTGATGAAATAAGGCTTTAGTTAAGAGCGTTTTAAGGTAACACCCTGGTAAAAAAACAAAAATAGTTTATTTAATTTTAATTGTTTAGAAAGGAATCTGACTTGATAACTGTTTTCACAGTCCATTAGAGCACACCTTATTTTGACTAAATTAGTAAAATAATTACCATCTGCTCGTTGCTCTTTTACACTTTTATTTGAGAATAATAATGATTTAGATCCGCGATAACCCATTTCGTTTTCACTCATCTTTTTACTTATTACTATACCTGAGTAATTACTTCAGCCACTTATATATTTTCATATATAGTTTAGTATAAAAAGCTTTAGGGCGTCCCCGGAGTTTGATAATTTTTGGCACGAAAGTGAGATCCTACCTCACACAGCACCATACTGACTCCAAATATGATATGTGATTTTGTTACTGCAGCTATAGCATTAGTAAAGCTAGTTACAGCATCTAGATATTTATAACTAGTTCGGACTATATCTTATCTTAAATAAATTAAGATGGAAACGCGTAGTCTCTGAGGAACCTACTTTAATATTTTATATTATTTGGTTACCTGCTGATTTTCCATTGTTACATCTTTAAGATTTTCACTCTTTAAAGTACTTAAAGCTTTAGGAGTTTCCAGCATATAGTTTCCTTTACCGACGCGAGTCATTTTTATTTTGATTTCATATTTCAACTATCCTGTTTATTTTTTATTAATACCTGCAGTGATACTCTGTTTAGCAAATTTATTTAAATAATATCTACCTATTTAAAGGGGGGTGTATAACTATCGGATCGCGAGCAAATCAAATTCGATAAGCTTACAGTTTGAATGTTGTGAACTAATTTAATTTCTGATTACTAAATAGTTTGCCAACAAATTCTAGTCCAAATTTTCTAACTTGTCTGAAATGTGTAGAACTAATTTTATATTTAGTCAAGCAAGTTTTAACACTAGGTTCATAAGCAAAAAATTTTTTAGTCTGATACTCGTAAACCCAAACACCAGATGATTTAGTTTTACTAAAAAAAGCTGTATTTTTAACTGTTATTTGTTGACCTTCCTTTAACTGACTATAAGAAAATAGAAACCTATCTCTCCATAATAATCCAGAATTAAAATGCCCTTTAACAGAGTCATACTCAATAGAAAACAACTTTTGGTCTAAACTTACTACACCAGTACGAGAAAGTTCTTTCAGACCGAAAATTAACTTTTCAGAGCCAACTAAGATTACACCCTTTTTATCTACTTCATATTGGTAAAACTTGTTGATTGTACTTAATTTTATTCTAGTTGCTTCACTCATAGCTTTACCTTCATTAGATGAAACAAGTAAACTTTTTTAAGTGTAGGGTAAACTAACATCCCTCTCTAAGTTGTACTTCTTTTTTAGTTAGATCCTTAGAAAGATATTCTTCTACGATAAGCAATGTAAAATTACTAATTGAATGTTTTTCAAAGCTTTCAGCTAGTTTCTTACTTACTTTTGTACTTAGCCCTGCCAGTGATGCATTAACTCTACCTTTCATAAAATAATCATTTAGTTTTCCTTTATTGGTAATAAACCGTATAGCGGAACCTACATAAAATAAACCATTAGCTTTACACCAAAAGATATAAACACCTCCTTTGTTTTCAAGCTCTTTTTGTTTTTTTTTAACGTAAGCTCTAGCATTATCAGTGTTTAAATAAAAAACTCGGACTTTATGTTTAATAGAATATTGAGTTTTAATTAAACTTATTCGATCTAGTAAAGTTTTAGTTACTAAAAAAAAGTGGATATTTAGTAAAATTTGCTAAAGGCATTGTATAATTTGAGAAATTTAAATTAGTTTTTTTGTTTATTAATATTATTGCTTTGTTATTTGTTTTCATATTTTTTATAGTTTTTTTTGCTAAAATGCTTTTTTGTTTTTTGCTAAGCATACAAATATATAGGGTGGGTGCCATTGGCAACCAATTTAGGAGCAGAAATAATATGGAATTGGAGTCTATTATTTCACGTCGTATTAACAATTTTGTTATTATAGTGACATTTAATAACTATTTCAGTAACTCACGCTACTGTTCAGACTATGTCATCATTCATCTTCCTGGTACATTATTTGATTAAGAAAAGGTTAATGAATGCCGGATGTTCGTGTTAGGCTTATTGTTAGTGATACTCACCTATTAGTCGTTGAACCTTCGCAATCCTGATTTTGGACTAAATTGCGCTCGGATGCAAATTGACTGCTCCGTTAAATGAAAAGTTACAGTGGTCCTTGCAATTTTTCCGGTTTTTATCTTAATATTTTACGATTATAATCAATAAAAAATAAAAATAATTAAGGGGCTTTTTATAGTCAAATTTTAATATTAAACAATAATAAATACTTAAATTTTAAAAAATAATAATAATATAGATACTATTTATACTAAACTAAAAACTAAGGGATTAGGTCGAAAGCCATTAACTAAATTATAGAAGGGGTTTATTTTTAGTTATTAATTAAGAGCTCTTTTTTTGTTTGTTTTTTTTTGCTAAGGCCATAATTTATTAATAATTTTATTATACTCTTCTTTAAGAATTTTTATTCATTTACCTTATTTGGCTTATTTTTTAATTACTAAAAAAGAAAAAACCTTGTGTTAAACCACTAATATAATAAGGCTCGATATACTTAATATACTTAGATTAATTTAATCTTGTAAATTTTTTAAATATTTTTTTATAATAAAAATTATAGTTCATATTTAATTTAGTATTTTTTATATTTTTCGACAAGATATTTTTCATTATTTTGAAAGATTTTAAGTTTAGACTGATTATTGTGATAATTTAACTAGAACGTGTTATTTTTACCCAACTCACACGAGGTAGAAGATTGTTCCCCTATTTAATTATAAGCTAACTGTTTCAATAAAACTTGAAAAAACAAAAACAAAATTTTGCCTAAGTAATTAAAGAAAGTAAACTTTATAAATAAACTTCGGTTAAACAAAATCCCCCTCCCAAACCGTACGTGCAAGTTTCCCTGCATACGGCTTTCCAAGAGATCATTGCTAAGCTGTTAAATTAAAAAAGATTCCAGCTAAGCTGTCTATTTTCATATTTTATTTTTATATTATTTTTTTGTTTTATTTAAATATATTTTATATAGCAAATTTTGCAAAATAATTCTCTCTGGTCCCCTTCGTCTTAGCTAGCTATTAGTTAATATTAAATTTATTAAATAAAGGCAGCTGCCACATCATTACAATGGGTTAAACTACTACGAGACCTCTGTTACCTCTGAAAGTTAGCCTCTCTCAGGTAATCCCGAATTCTTATTATAACCCTTTCTTTTTCTACTTAGGCTCCTCATTCACTTATTAAGTATCTAGAATTTCTCTGTTATATTTTAGGGTACGTTTAAATTATAACCTAAGATAACTTGTGTTAATTTTTTTAGAGGTTCGTTAACCTAGCCATATAGAATTTAGCTCGCAGATGACCATATAAAATATTTTATTAAATCTGCTTTTCAGACATGCTGTTTAAGTGTACGGTTAGCCCGTAAGAATACATTTTTTGCAATTATTATATTAGAGCAAGTAATTTTTATTCTTTAGTTTTTTCTAACTACCTTAGTCTGATGCTTTATACCATTGCCTGTTTCAGCTTATAATTGCTTTATTATTTTTTATAATTTGCAACTCAGCTGGTGGCTAGAGAAATTGTTGGTAGTGTATGATTATTTATTGATTTATTTTTTTTTTGTTTGTTTGTTTTTTTGTTTTTTTTTTTGACACATGGATTTATAATAATTAGACGGCGCTACGTACCCTTTTAATCGGCGAACAGCCGAACCCTTCCAAGCTTCTTCCCCCGGCATGGCGATCAAATTTATCTTGCGATTAATAATTATTCGGAGCTTCGATTTTTATTCATTCCGTTTTTAAGGGATTGAATTAACTTTAAACCTTCCTCTGTTAGATGATAACCTTCTTTCATTAAATTGGCTACTTTACACCAATCTGAAAAATCATATTGTTTCACACCTAACACTGGATATTTTTTAAAAAAAGGTATGATTAAATTAGTAATCTCAGAATACTTTACCACT
>Ga0154001_1000695_pt1 | contig 10709 bp, 8 predicted proteins | sample TSNJ085MetaG_FD_104699 | JGI IMG/M metagenome (GOLD analysis project Ga0154001, IMG submission 104699) | Attine ant fungus gardens microbial communities from New Jersey, USA - TSNJ085 MetaG | ecosystem: Host-associated > Fungi > Mycelium > Unclassified | place: USA: New Jersey, Wharton State...
CCATACAGATCGACCGACGACGATCCACCCGAGAAGGATTGGGCGTGCGCGGTATGACTGAGCAAGGCCAGTGATGCGGCCATGAAGCAGCTTGCGCGCTTGAATCCGCGCGCCGTGGTTCGTTCGAGTCCGTACATCGATTCAGTCTCCTGATTAATTATTTTTTGAACGCAAGACATCGTCGCGAAGGGGATCAGCGTTCGCGCAATGGCAGCCATCGTCAGATGGGATGGGGTGCCGACGAGGTCATCGGCGTCCTCTGTCTGTTTCGGTTCGGTCTTCTGGTTCGCGATGGACGGCCGGTCGGCGCATGGCAGTGGTCATGCGCTGATGCAGGCGCTCATGCGAGTCCCGGATGCGCGTCTCGATGGGCGAGCGAAAGCAGTTTATGAATCACCGTGCCGTGCGGGTAGGTGCAGGTCGGTGATGTCAGATATGCCTGAGGGGAGATGGCTGGCATCAGCCGGCTGTTCTGCTTGCGCGGCGGCGCTCGATGGCGGAGAGGGCGCTGCGGGCGTCCTTAATCTTGCTGGCATCTTGCCGGCGGCTGCGTCGGCCAGGCCCGTGCTGGCGACCGACGTTCACCCTGCGTCGCAAAGCTTACGGTTCGTGTACCGGCCGCCCGCCACGAAAGTTGCGGGCAGCAAACTGCCGGATGCCGCCGGCACACCCGCTTCCCCGATGAAACTTTTTCATGCCCCCCATGAAAGATCGTCGTTTGCGGCGCGCGGTTCGCGCCCGCAATATCAGGCCCACGAAGACCTTCCCCTCTCTCACCGAACGGATTCCCTCACGATGACTGCCTCAATCGAACGCGATGCCGTGTCGTCGCACGTGAGCGTGCGCGACGGTACGCGCATCGGCTATAGCCTCTACGGACAACGCGACGGCGTGCCGCGCGTCGTGCTGCTTCATTCGCTCGCCATGGATCGCGCGTTCTGGCAGCCGGTGGTCGAACGCCTCGTGCCGCATGCGGCGGTGCTCGCGCTCGACTGCCGCGGGCACGGCGCGTCGGACAAGCCGGCCGGCCCGTACACGGTCGCGCAGTTCGCCGCCGACGTGCGCGACGTCGTGACCGCGCTCGACTTCGGCGGCGTGCTGATCGCCGGCGCGTCGATGGGCGGCTGCGTGTCGCTCGAATTCGCGGGCACGTACCCGGAGCTCACGCGTGCGGCCGGCCTGATCGACACGACGGCCTGGTATGGCGAAACCGCGCCGAAGGATTGGGACGTGCGCGCCTCGAAGGCCGAAAAGGAAGGGCTCGCCGGGCTGGTCGAGTTCCAGACCACCCGTTGGTTCGGTGACGAGTTCCGCGCGACCCACAAGGACGTCGTGCAGCGCTGCGTCGATACGTTCCTGCGCAACGAGGTCGCCGCGTTCGCCGCGACCGGCCGGATGCTCGGCGCCTACGACGGCCGCGCGCAAATGGCGAAGGTGCGCGTGCCGACCTGCGTGATCGTCGGCGAGGAAGACTATGCGGCGCCGCCCGCGATGGCGCGTGCGCTGCACGAAGGCATCGCCGGCTCGACGCTGACCGAGGTGCCGAAGGCGCGCCACCTGACGCCGCTCGAAGTGCCCGAACTCGTCGCGAACGAACTGCTCGCGCTGATCAAGCGCATCGCGTAGGTGCGTCAAATAAGTGTGTCAAATAAGCGCGTCGCATCAGAGCCTCACATAAACGCGTCACAACCGGATTTGCATTAAGGAAGGGGGGTCGAATGGCGCCATTCGAATTCGCTACACCGCGCTCGCTGCAGCAGGCGATCGCGCTTCTGGATCCCGAGGACCCGGACATCCGCCCGGTCGGCGGCGGCACGGCGATCATGCTGATGATGAAGGCCGGCGTGCTGCGCCCGACGCGGCTCGTCAGCCTGCAGGACGTGGAGCCCGAGCATTCGCGGATTTCGATCGGCGGCAACGGCGAACTGCAGATCGGCGGCCTGACGCGGCTCGCCGCGCTCGAACATTCGCAGGAAGTCCGCGAAGGCTGGCCGCTGCTCGCGCGCACGCTGCGCACGCTGTCGAACGTGCGGGTGCGCAACGTCGCGACGCTCGGCGGCAATCTCGCGCATGCCGATCCGCACATGGATATGCCGCCGGTGCTGAGCGCGCTCGGCGCGAGCGTCACCGTGACGGGCCCCGCCGGCGAGCGCACGCTGCCGGTCGAGGAACTCGCGACCGGCTACTACGAGACCGTGCTCGCGCGCAACGAGCTGATCTCGAAGGTGACGGTGCCCGCGCAGGCCGGCCGTCCGGCTGCCTACATGAAAGTGACCACGCGCGCCTCGCACGACTGGCCGGCGCTCGGCGTCGCGGTCGTGCTCGACATGCAGGGCGAGCGGATCGGCAACGCGAGCGTGATCGTCGGCGCGGCGACCGACCGGCCGACGCGTCTCGTCGATGCCGAAGCGATCCTGCGCGGCGCGCTGCCGGATGCGGCGACGCTCGCGCGCGCCGGCGAGGCGGGGGCGGCGTCGCTCGACATTGTCGGTGATCCGCACGGCTCGGCGAGCTACAAGAAACATCTGCTGACTGTCTACCTCGGACGCGCGGTGCGCATCGCGCTGGAGGCGGCTCGCAACAAGGAGCAGGCATGACCATCATCGAAACCGCGCCGCTCGAAACCGGCGCCGCGCCGCGTCAGGTCGGACGCGGCATCAACCGGCTGGAAGCGAACGCCAAAGTGACCGGGCGCGCCGGCTATATCCATAACGTCTCGCTGCCGCGCATGCTGCACGCGAAGATTTTCCGCAGCACGGTCGCGCACGGCCGCATCGTGTCGATCGACACGAGCGCCGCGCGCGAGGCGCCGGGCGTATTCGCGGTCTATACCGCCGACGACATTCGCCGCGTGATTCCGGAGCCGTTCTTCGGCCCGGCGTTTCACGACCAGCCGATCCTCGCGGTCGACAAGGTGCGCTATATCGGCGAGCCGGTCGCGGTGGTGCTCGCGAGCGATCCGCATGCGGCCGAGGAAGCGACGCACCTGATCTACGCCGAATACGAAGAACTGCCGGCGGTGTTCAACGAAGTCGAGGCGGCGGCTTCCGACATTCACGTGCATGAAGAGCTGAAGCCGGCCGGCACGTTTCCGGACCTGAAGCATCTGGCGGGCCGCCAGGCGACCAACGTCGCGCTCGACTTCCGCGTGCGTCGCGGCGACGTCGATGCCGCGTTCGCGCAGGCCGCCCACGTATTCGACGATACCTTCACGACGCAGCAGGTCATGCACGTGCCGCTCGAGCCGATCGTGACGGTCGCGGAACCGGGCGAGAACGCCGGCACGCTGACGCTGCACACCGCATCGCAGAGCCCGTCGTTCGTGCGCATCGAGATCGCGCGGCTGCTCGGCTGGGCGGAAAACCGCGTGCGCGTGCGCGTCGGCCTGCTCGGCGGCGGCTTCGGCGCGAAGCTCTACATCAAGGTCGAAGCGCTCGCGGCGGCGCTCGCGCTGCTGACGCGCCGTCCCGTGCGCGTCGCGCTGACGATGGAAGAGCAGTTCTTCACGATCACGAAACACGCCACCACCTTCCGCATGCAGACCGCCGTCTCGGCGGACGGCCGCATCACGGGCCGGCGCTGCGAAGTGTGGTGGAACGGCGGCGCGTATGCCGACATCGGCCCGCGCGTCACGCAGAAGTCCGGCTTCACCGCGAGCGGCCCGTACGACATCGACAACGTGTCGATCGACTCGTATCAGGTGTACACGAACCTGCCGCCGGCCGGTGCGTTCCGCGGCTTCGGCATTCCGCAGATGGTGTGGGCGTACGAGAGCCACGCGGACATGATTGCGCGCAAGCTCAAGCTCGATCCGGTCGAGTTCCGCCGCCGCAATCTGCTGCGCGACGGCCAGCCGCACGCGACCGGCACCGTGATGCGCGACGCCGCGCTCGAACTGGTGCTCGACCGCGTCGCTACGCGCATGAACTGGAGCGCGCCGTTCGAACGCGGCAGCGGCGTGGTGCGCCGTGGCCGCGGCGTCGGCATCGGCTTCAAGGCGCTGGTTGCGCCGACCACCTCGGTCGCGATGGTGAGCCTGTCGGCCGACGGCAGCTGCACGGTCTATTCGAGCACCGTCGACATGGGCCAGGCCTCGGACACCGCGATCGCGCTGATGGCCGGCGACGTGCTCGGCATCGACGCGGAAAAGATCAAGGTGATCCGTCCCGACACCGATTCGACGCCGTACGACATGGCGACGCTCGGCTCGCGCTCGACGTTCCACATGGGCCACGCGGTGCGCCTCGCGGCCGAGGACGCGCGCGCGAAGCTGCGCCAGCTCGCCGACGAACTGGGCGTGCCGGCCGACGAACCGGCGCGCGCGGGCGATCTGCTCAAGCGCAAGTACGGCATGCAGGCGGGCAACATCGTCGGCATCGGCAGCTTCATTCCGCCGTACACGAAGCCCGATCACGAGACCGGCCAGTCCGACAACATCACGCCGAACTGGATGGTGGGCGGCACCGGCGTCGAAGTCGAAGTCGACGTCGAGACCGGCCACTTCAAGATCGTGCGTTTCGAGAACGTGGTCGATTGCGGCACGCCGATCAATCCGAAGGTCGTCGATACGCAGATTTCGGGCGCGGCGATCATGCAGCTCGGCATCACGATGTTCGAGCGCATGGAGTTCGATGAAGTCGGGCAGCTGCGCAACGCGTCGTTTGCCGAGTACAAGATTCCGGGCATCCACGACATCCCGCACCGGATCGGCCGCGAGACCGTCGACGCGTATCAGTCGAACGGGCCGTTCGGCGCGAAGGGCGTCGGCGAGAGCTCGACGTTCGGCGTCGCCTCGGCGATTGCCGAGGCGATCGAAGATGCCGTCGGCGTGCGCATCAAGACGCTGCCGATCACGCCCGAAGCCGTGTACCGCGCCATCTGCGCGGCACGCAACGAACCGCTGCCTGAGGAATGACCATGAGCGAGACCCTGATTAACCTCGAATTCACGCTGAACGGCGAGCGCGTGCGCGCCAACGTCGCGCCCCATCTGACGATTCTCGAAGTGCTGCGCAACGAGTTCGGCCTGTACGGTGCGCGCGAAAGCTGCGGCCAGGGGCTGTGCGGCTGCTGCACGGTGCTCGTCAACGGCGAGAGCGTGTCGGGCTGCCTGTACCTCGCGGCGATGGCGAACGGCGCCGAAGTCACGACCGTCGAGCATCTCGACGCGAACGGCGCGCTCGATCCGATCCAGCAGGCGTTCATCGACTGCGGCGCGTTCCAGTGCGGCTTCTGCACCTCGGGCTTCCTGATGATGAGCCGGCAACTGCTCGCCGAGAATCCCGATCCGACCGAGGCGGAGATTCGCCACTACCTGTCGGGCAATCTGTGCCGGTGCGGCGCCTACCCGGAAATCATCGAGGCGGTGAAGCTCGCCGCGCAGCGCCGCAAGGAGACGGCGTCCGCGTAAACCGCCCGCACGCGCGACAACAAAAAAATCCGCACGTGCTGCATCGGGCGGGAGCCGGCGCCGGCGCGTCGCTTCCCGCCACTCCCCGCCGTTCCCGGAGACAACCACCCATGCCTTCTTCCGCCAACGGACGCGGCGAGCGCGCCCGCGCGACTCCGCCATCCGCGGGCAGCGCACCCGCGCCCGTCTGGTATCGCTCGATCAACCGCCAGCAGTGGAGCGCGCTGATCGCGTCCAATCTCGGCTGGTTTTTCGACGGCTACGAAACCTATGCGCTGATCCTCACGGTCGGCGGCGCGCTCGCGCAACTGCTCGCGCCGTCGCTGCATCCGCAGATTCCGTTCTACGCCGGCCTCGTGATCGCGCTGACGCTGCTCGGCTGGGGACTCGGCGGGCTGATCGGCGGCGTGCTCGCGGACTACATCGGCCGCAAGCGCATGATGATGTTCGCGATCCTCGCGTATTCGCTGACCACGGGCCTCTCGGCGTTCGCGTGGGACTGGCTCTCGTTCGCGATGCTGCGCTTCGTCGTCGGGCTCGCGATGGGCTCCGAGTGGGCGACCGGCACCGCGATGACCGCCGAAATCTGGCCCGACCAGCATCGCGGCAAGGGCGCAGGTCTCATGCAATGCGGGCTCGGCACGGGCTTCTTCGTCGCCTCGTTCGTGTGGCTCTTCATGAGCCACAGCGGCGAGCACGCGTGGCGCTACATGTACCTGATCGGCGTGTTGCCGGGACTCGCGACGCTGTGGATGCGCTCGGGCATTCCGGAATCCGAACAATGGGAGCGCGTCGATCGCGAACGCCGCGAGTCGCTCAGGCGCAAGCGCGCCGGCGAGCGGCTCGGCGAAGACCAGCAGGCGCTCGCGCGCTTCACGCTGCTCGACCTGTTCGCCTCGAAGGAGCTGCGCCGCCGCACCGTGATCGCGGTGCTGATGTCACTGTCGACGACGCTCGGCTGGTGGGGCATCTCGACGTGGGTGCCGCCGTATATCGGCTCGGTCGCCGCGCATGCGGGCCTTTCCGCGCCGACGTGGGCGAGCTATGCGGGTATGGCGTACAACGTCGGCGCGATCGCCGGTTATATCGGCCTCGGCTTTCTTGCCGACGTTTTCGGCCGCCGCCGCATCACGTTCCTGTTCTTCGTGATGGCGTTCGTGCTGACGCCGGTGCTGTTCCTGTGGACGCACGAGATCGCCGTGCTGCTCGCGGTCGCGTGCGTCACGGGCTTCTTCAGTCTCGGGCAATATACGTGGCAGCCGACGTGGTTGCCCGAGCTGTACCCGACGCGCGTACGCGGTACCGCGATCGCGTTCTGCTTCAACGTACCGCGTTTTTTCGCGTGGACCGGGCCGCTCGTCGCCGGCACGCTGATCTCGCGCTTCGGCGGCTACGGCCACGCGGCGGTGACGGTCGGCTTCATTTACGTGATCGGCATCGTGCTCGCGCCGTTTCTGCCCGAGACGCGCGGCCAACCTCTTCCTGAACAGGTGTGACTATCATGCAATTCATCCAGTCGAAAGACGTGCCGCCGCCCGGCGGCCACTACTCGCAGGCCGTCACCGCCAACGGCTTCACGTTCGTCTCGGGGATGCTGCCCGGCCCCGGCGTCGCTACCGACGGACCCGACAACTTCGAGCGCCAGGTGCGCGCGGTGCTCGCGCATTGCGAGAACGTGCTGAAGGCGGCCGGCAGCGACATGCGCGACGTCGTGCAGTGCATCGCCTATATCGTCGGCATCGACTATTGGCCCGAGTTCAACCGGATCTACGCCGACGTGTTCGGCGATCACAAGCCGGCGCGCGCGGTCGTGCCGGTGCCGGAACTGCATCACGGCTTTCTCGTCGAGGTGCAGATGGTGGCCGTGGCGCGGAACTGACGGCGCGTACGCGAGGAGCGAGGAGAGAGGCGATGGAGAGTATCGACGTCGAGGTGCTGCGGCATTGCGTCGACTGGCTCGGGCGCGGCCACCGCGTGGTGCTCGCGACGGTCACGCGCACGTGGGGTTCGAGCCCGCGGCCGGTCGGCGCGATGCTCGCGCTGCGCGACGACGGCGTCGTATGCGGTTCGGTGTCGGGCGGCTGCATCGAGGACGACCTGATCGACCGCATGCGCCGCGCGCCGCTCGTCACGCATTTGCCGGAGCGCGTGACCTATGGCGTATCCGCCGACGAAGCGCGGCGCTTCGGCCTGCCGTGCGGCGGCACGATGGAACTGGTGCTGGAGCCGCTTGATGCCGACGCGCAGGCCGACGCGCAGGCGCCGGGCGGCATCGGCACGCTGGCCGCGCGCATCGGCGGCGGCGAACGGGTGGCGCGCGAACTCGATCTGGCGAGCGGCCGCGCGCGGCTGCGGCCCGCGCGTGCCGACGAGCAGTTGCGTTGCGACGCGCATACGCTGACGACCGTGCATGGGCCGCGCTATCGGCTGCTGCTGATCGGTGCGGGCGATCTCGCGCGTTTTCTCGCGACGATCGCGGTCGGCCTCGGCTATCAGGTGACGGTCTGCGATCCGCGTGAAGAGTATGCGGACGACTGGGACGTGCCGAACGTGTGTCTCGTGCGCACGATGCCCGACGATACGGTGCTCGCGATGAAACTCGACGGCCACAGCGCGGTGGTTGCGCTGACGCACGATCCGAAGCTCGACGATCTCGCGCTGATCGATGCGTTGCAGACCGAAGCGTTCTACGTCGCCGCGATCGGCTCGCGTTCGAATAGCGCGAAGCGGCGCGAGCGTCTCAAGCTGTTCGACGTCAGCGAGGCGCAGCTCGCGCGCTTGCGCGGTCCCGCGGGACTGTCGATCGGCAGCCGCACGCCGCCGGAGATCGCGGTGTCGATCGCGGCTGAATTGACCGCGGCGAGGAATGGTGTCGCCGCGCGGACGCCTGTCGAGCGCGAAAGGGAAACGCGGGTGTACGAGCCGGACGAAGCCGTGTGTCCGGCGCTGCTCGAACTCGAAGCGGCCGGTTGACTCACGCGCCGTTCGTCGTGCTTCAGGTCGCCGTACTTCAGGGTTTGCCCGAGTGCGTGAATGTCCACCACTCGCGGCGCAGCGCGTCGCGCAGAATCTTGCCGCGCGCGTTGCGCGGCAATTCGTTCACCAGATAAATCTGGCGCGGCTGTTTTTCGCGCGGCAGTTTGGCGCGGCACAGCGTGACCAGTTCCGCGATCTCGATCTTCATGCCCGGATGCGGCACCACGAAGCACACGGGCTCCTGTCCGTAGATCGGATCGGGCACGCCGACCGCCACCGCGTCCTGCACGGCGGGATGTTCGAGCAGGAGGTCCTCGATTTCCTGCGGCAGCACCTTCACGCCGCCGCGAATGATCAGATCGTCCATGCGGCCCGAGACGACCACGAAGCCTTGCGTGTCGATGCTCGCGACGTCGCGCGTGGCGAGCGGCGCGCCGCGGATCGGCTCGATCCGGTGCGCGTCGTTCAACAGGCCGAGTGCGAGTTTCTCGCCCGCGACGACCACCTGGCCCGGCGTGCCGGGCGCGCACGGCGCACCGTTCGGGTCGACGACCGAGAAGCCGATATGCCCGACCGGATAGCCGACCGTGCCGAACTTGCGGCGCGTATAGCGGTTGCCGCACATCCATCCCGCTTCCGACGACCCGTACAGGTTCAGCACGCGAATCCCGTAGTGCGCCTCGAAGCGCGCCCATTGCACGGTCGACAGCGGCGCGGTGCTGCAGGTGATCGCGCGCAGCGACGCGAGCTTGCCGCCCTCGATGTCGACCGGCGCTTCGAGCAGCAGGTTCAGCACGGTCGGCACGCCGGCGCTGACGCTCACGCGATGCGTGGCGATCCACTGTGCGAAGCGGCTGCGCGAGAAGCTGCGCGCGACGCACAGCGTCGAGCCGAGTTGCAGGAACGGAATCAGGCTCAGGATCTGCGCGGAATACCAGTCGAACGAGCGGTATTCGAGCGTGCGGTCGTCGGCCGTGAGCGCAAGCAGGTCGATGGTATCGAGGCCGTTGTACCAGTAGCTCGCATGATCGTAGACGACGACCTTCGGCACGCCGGTGGTGCCGGACGTGCAGCACATCGCGGCGATTTCGTCGATGCCGCCGGGTTCGTCGGTGTCGGGTAGCGGCGTATCGTCGTCATGGTTCGATGCCGTGGCGAGGGGCGTGGTCACGAAGCGCAGTTGCGCTTGCGGGTCGTCCACATTCGTGTCCACATCTGCATCCGCATTCGCGGGCCACGCGCCAAAGCGCACGATGCGCGCGCCGCTCGTGGGCAGGACGGTTTCGTCCGCGTGCTCAGCGATCAGCACGAACGCGGGATCGATGCGATCGAACACGCGCTGTGCGCCGTGCGCGCCGAGGAACGCGACATCGAGCGGACAGACGATCGCGCGCAGCCGCCACAGCGCGAGCCACAGCAGCAGCTTCTCGATGCCCTCGCTGCCGGCCAGCACCACGCGCGCGCCGCGTGTGACGTTTGCGCGTTGCAACTGGCGCGCGAGCGCATCGACGTACTGCGCGAGTTCCGTGAAGTCGATCGACAGATTGCGCTCGACGTCGACGAGCGCCGTCTTGTGCGGCGTGCGTTGCCGGTGCGCGTCGAGCAGCGCGCCGACGCGCGCGAACGGCAACGCGACGGTCATGCGGTCTCGGTGCGCGCGGGGCGGGCCGCCACCGGTTCGGCGAGCGTCTCGAGCGCCCATTCGCGGAATAGCTCGACTTTCTTGAGCTTGGCCTTGTCGATTGGCGAGGCGATGAAATAGGCGGAATTCGATTGCACGCGCACGTCGAACGGCGCGACCAGCGCGCCGCTCGCGAGATCGGCATCGACGAGCGGCGAGCGGCCGATCGCGAGTCCGACGCCATTGACCGCCGCCGCGAGCGACGTCAGTTGCAGATGGAACACCGCTTCGCCCGCGAATTCGACGGGCTCGCGCACGGCCGCTTCGAGCCAGCTGGGCCAGTCGTCCTGGTACATCGAATAGAAGTAGGTGCGGATCTGCCGGAAGCGCGCCAGCCCTTCGGCAATCGTATCGAATGGTCCGGCTTCCGCGAGCGCGCCCGGCGCGCACACGGGGAAAAACGTCTCGCCGTGCAGGCGGTCTGCGCGTACCGAGGCCCAGCGTCCCGAGCCGTAGCGGATCGCGACGTCGTAGCTGTTGCGCTTGAATTCGTCGAAGTTCGAGCTGGTCGCGAGGTGTACCGTGATGTCCGGATGCCGGCGCTGGAAGTCGGGCAGCTTCGGAATCAGGCACTTGATCGCGTAGGTCGGCAGGCTCGCGACCGTTAGCACTGCGCTCGGTTTTTTCTTGCGTGCGCGGTCGG
>Ga0154001_1000697_pt1 | contig 10687 bp, 8 predicted proteins | sample TSNJ085MetaG_FD_104699 | JGI IMG/M metagenome (GOLD analysis project Ga0154001, IMG submission 104699) | Attine ant fungus gardens microbial communities from New Jersey, USA - TSNJ085 MetaG | ecosystem: Host-associated > Fungi > Mycelium > Unclassified | place: USA: New Jersey, Wharton State...
CGACACTTCAGCCTTATACCGCCAGCAGAACTCATGCTTCCTCTCATCCGCGCGAATCGCCGCGCTCATTGCAATCTGCTTGAGCAGGCTCGTTCCCACGAGGCCATCCGGTCTCTGCACCCGTAGTACCTCGGGCCACCACATCGCCGAGCGGATTTTTTCTTCGAGGTAACCCATCGCCTGATGCGGAAGACGGACGTATTTGGGTATGTCCTCCCGAATGGTCACTGTCGTGTCAAAGGGAATCATCTGTGCTGTCATAACCCCATGCTCTCCTTTCCGTCCGCGTTATTCGGCGATGTAGCCGGCAAAAAACTCCATCCGTACACCTGACGTTTTCCTGGCGTACCTTTGGCCATGACACCGCCGGTTCCCCTGCTATTCAGCACGTGGTTCTTCGCGCCGCTCCCACGGCGGCAACCCCGAGCGGCGCACCCGGGGCCGGATAGGCCAGGCTTGCGGATGCATGGCGTGTGATCGTTCCCAACTTCTCACGGAAAAGCAACGACACGATTCTGCAAACCAGCCCAAGCTCTCTGCCGTGCAAACCGGGTCGGCGCTCCCTGAAACCCGTCAAAGACGCCATCCTGTTTGACTTTTCGCCGCATGACCTGCGCAGTACATCCATGCCCGCGACAACGATCCTTCCATGGTCGGGATTGTGAGAAATCCTGAAATTTCTGGAGAAAGGCATTCCCGACAGTGAATCGCTCCGTCGCCCCGAGGCAACGACACTCGCCACCATGGGCCGGTCTCGCCGGTCAGCACTGCACCGCCCGCCTCGCCGACGCCTCAACCCGAATACAGGTATGCTCCGACGAGTACCCGACGGACCCGCCGCCCACTCTCGCGCGGCACATCATCGGCGCAACGCGCAGACGCGGTCCGTCCGCCTCACTGGCCGCACCGTATCCGGAGAAACCGCTTGACCCAGCCCAACGACGCGCCCGCTTCCGCGCCGCCTCCACCGCCTCCGGCACCGCCGCCGCCCCTCGAAGGCGGCAAACTCGTGCTGGCGACCTTCGCGGTCGCCCTCGCCACGTTCATGAACGTGCTCGACACCTCGATCGCGAACGTCGCGATCCCGACGATTTCAGGCAATCTCGGCGTCTCGGTCGACGAAGGCACGTGGGTCATCACCGTATTCGCGGCCGCCAATGCCGTGTCGATTCCGCTGACCGGCTGGCTCACGCAGCGCATCGGCCAGGTCAAGCTGTTCGTCGGCGCGATCCTCGCGTTCACGCTCGCCTCGTGGCTGTGCGGCATCGCGCCGACACTGCCGGTCCTACTGATCGCGCGGATTTTCCAGGGCGCGGTGGCCGGTCCGCTGATTCCGCTCTCGCAGGCGATCCTGCTCGGCTCGTATCCGAAGGAGAAAGCCTCGACCGCGCTCGCGCTGTGGGCGATGACCGCGACCGTCGGCCCGATCGCGGGCCCGGCGCTCGGCGGCTGGATCACGGATAGCTACAGCTGGTCGTGGATCTTCTACATCAACATTCCGGTCGGCCTGTTCGCGGGCGGCGTCACGTGGATGATCTACCGCACCCGCGAATCGCCCACGCGCAAGCCGCCGATCGACGTGATCGGCCTCGGCCTCCTGATTACGTGGGTCGCGTCGCTGCAGATCATGCTCGACAAGGGCAAGGACCTCGACTGGTTCTCGTCGCCGGTGATCGCGACGCTCGGCCTCGTCGCGCTGATCAGCTTCGCGTTTTTCCTTGTGTGGGAGTTGACCGAGGAGAACCCGATCGTCGATCTGCGGCTGTTCCGGCAGCGCAATTTTCTCGGCGGCACGATCGCGATTTCAGTCGCGTACGGCGTGTTCTTCGGCAATCTCGTGCTGCTGCCGCAATGGATGCAGGAGTATCTGAACTACCGCTCGGTCGACGCCGGCCTCGTCACCGCGCCGCTCGGCGTGTTCGCGGTGATTCTCGCGCCGGTCATGGGCCGCGTGCTGCCGCGCTCGGACGCGCGCGTGATCTCGACGCTCGCGTTCGTCGGCTTCGCAATCGTGTTCTACATGCGCTCGAAATACGTGATCGAAATCGACACGTGGCATCTCGTGCTGCCGACGCTGCTGCAAGGCATTCCGATGGCGATGTTCTTCGTGCCGCTCACGGCGATCATCCTGTCGGGCCAGCCGCCGAGCCGGATTCCGGCGGCGGCGGGTCTGTCGAATTTCGTGCGCGTGTTTTGCGGCGCGGTGGGCACGTCGCTCGCGGGCACGGCCTGGAACAACCGCACGGTGCTCCATCATGTGCGGCTCACGGAGCAGGCGTCGATCGGCAACCCCGTGTTCGCGCAGCAGATCGACACGACGCAAGCGCTGCTGCATCTGAACGCGCAGTCGGCGAATGCGCTGTTCGATTTCACGGTCAACACGCAGGCGGCGATGATGGGCCTGAACGACATCTTCCTTATCTCGGCGATTATTTTCGTGCTGATCATTCCACTGATCTGGATCACGCGGCCGGTGAAAGGCGGCGGCGGGCCGGGTGCGGCGGGAGCGCATTGAGTCGAGGGAGCGGCGGGAATGGTGCGCGGGGGGTTGAGCGATGCGAGGCGACTCGGCACTCAGTACCAGACAGTGAACTTAACAACGCGGTCGCGGCAACATCGCGTCAACATCGCATCAGCGAAAATACCGCGCCGGCGTATCGCCGAACGCCTCGCGAAACACGGCAATAAACGACGACACATCGCTATAGCCGACTGCGAGCGCCACCTGCGTGACGCTTTCGCCGGCGCCGAGGTGTTCGAGCGCGGCCAGCAGGCGCAGTTGCTGGCGCCATTGCCCGAAGGTCTGCCCGGTTTCCTTCGCGAACAGACGCGCGGCCGTGCGGGCCGTCACGCCCGCAGCCGCGGCGAGTTCCTCAAGTATCAGCGATTGCGCCGGATCGGCGCTGAGCGCATCGGCGATCCGCTGCGCGCGCGGATCGCGCGGCCAGGTCAAACCAAGCGGCGCCGCGGGCAAGACCGCGAGGCGGTCCAGCAGCACGTGCAGAAGGCGGCGCGCGGGTTCGTCGAGTGGCACATCGTGCGGCAAACCGGCCGCGACGGCGAGCAGCGCCTGCACGAGCGCATCCGGAACGAGCGCGCCGGTTTGCGCGGGCCATGGCGTAGAGGTCGGCAGCGAAGCGGGCGATGAAGTGGAGAAACGCGCGGATAACGACGCAGATAAAGACGCGGATGCGAACCCGAACGGCGACGCATCCTCGCTAGCGGAAAACGGCGCGCGATCCGCCGCACAATCCAGCGCGACATAAAGCACATGCAGTTCCACGGGACGCGCCGCGCGCAGGCAATGCCGCGTATCCGCGGCAATCCACAGCGCGCGGCCGGGCGGCACGACCCAACGGCCGGCTTCGGTGCGCACCGTCAGCACACCGTCGTTCACGTGAATCAGCGTGGCGCGCCGATGCGCGCGCCAGGGTTCGTCCAGCATCTCGTGGCGCTCGCCGACCACGAAGACCGCTTGCCCGATGCCGTCCGGATCGAAGGCTTCCATCATGCTATCTGCTTTGCCGTATGACTTCTGCAAAGTGAGCAAGATTAGCATGCGCGCGAGACCGGCCCGCCAGGCTGTGGCGGCGGGCCGCCGAAAAACTCAATGCCCCGACTCCGGCTCGATGCCGCAGGCGACGATCATGCGGGAAACCATGTTGTACGCGGCAGCCGTCGCAATCGCCTCGACGATCGCCTGATCGCTACCCAGCGCCGCTCGCGCCTGTGCCAGCGTGTCGGGCCTGACCTTGACGTCACGCGTCATTTCAAGCGTCAACCGGATCGCCGCGCGTTCGCTTGCGCTGAAAAGATGCTCGTCGGCCACCGCGGCCTCGACGTTGCGCAACGCATCCACCTGCTGCTGCGTTCCGCCCGCCTTCAGCAGCTCTGGGGCGTGGTGATAAAACTCGTACTCCGCGTCGTTCAGTGAAGCGACGCAGCAAATAATGATTTCACGCAACCTGGCATCGATGGACAGCCGTTGCCGCACGGCACCGAGGTAGGTGTTCCATCCCTGCGCGAGGTTCGGACTATGCAGCAGAATGCGGTCGAGATGCGACAGCGTTCCGCCGCGGCGTGCGCGAACCGCGTCGACGATCTCCCTGGGTTCGGCGAGATCGATCGGTACATACGTAATGTTAGCCATACTGAACTCCGGTAGAGGTGGGGAAAAGCCGCTATCGACCACCGATGTCATGCGCTGTCATGCTCCGACGACATCGGCTTGCGGCTTGCTTTCGGCTCATATTCTGGTTGACGGCAGCCCGGCGCGAGCCTCGTCAGAAGTTGACGTTCTGCGCGCCTTTCAGGCCGAGCATCGCTCGCGCCTCGGCAGGCGTGGCGACCTCGAGCGACAAGCCTTCGAGTATCTGCCGGATCTTGCGGACCTGGGCGGCATTGGTTTGCGCCAGTTCGCCGGGCGCGATCCAGAGCGAGTCTTCCAGTCCCACCCGTACGTTGCCGCCCTGCGCCGCGCCCATCGAAGCAAGCGGCATCTGATGGCGTCCCGCGCCCAGAACCGACCATACGAAGTCGGTGCCGAACAGCCGGTCCGCGGTCCGCTTCATATGCGCCAGGTCCTCGGGGTGCGGCCCGATCCCGCCGAGCAGGCCGAAGACCGTTTGCACGAAGAATGGCGGCGTCGCCAGTTTGCGGTCGACGAAATGCGCAAGGTTGTACAGGTGCGACGTGTCGTAGCACTCGAATTCGAAGCGCGTGCCGTTATCGCCGCATGTCTTGAGAATGAACTCGATATCGGCAAACGTGTTCTTGAACACCAGGTCACGGCTGCGCTCCAGATGCTCGCGCTCCCACCCGTGGGCAAATTCCTTGAAACGATCCAGCATCGGATAGAGCCCGAAGTTCATCGAGCCCATATTGAGCGAGGCGAGTTCGGGCCGATAGTGCGTGGCCGGACGCAGGCGCTCTTCGACCGTCATATGCGGACTGCCGCCCGTGGTCAGGTTGATGACGGCATCGGTCGCGCTCTTGATGCGCGGTAGAAACTCGGCGAAAGCGGCCGGGTCCTGCGTCGGACGGCCGTCATGCGGGTCGCGCGCGTGAAGATGAATGACCGCCGCGCCGGCTTCGGCGGCGCCGATCGACGCCTGCGCGACCTCGTCGGGCGTGACCGGCAGATGCGGCGACATCGTGGGCGTATGAATCGCGCCAGTCACGGCGCAGGTAATGATGACCTTGCGTGATGAACCCATGTGACCTCCAGGGGATAAGCGGACGCATCATGCGCGATACGCCCGTCAGTGTTATTGACCGCGGCTGTAGGAGTGACTGTCCGTGAGCGCGCCGCCACGCACGCCCGAATCGAGTTCCTCGAGCCGCTTGCCGCGCGTCTCGATCCGGATGGCCCACACCGCGAACGCGAGCAGCAACTGCGCGGCGACCACCGAACCGACCACCATCAGCACCCCGCCCGTCGTGAACAGCCACAGGATGAAGAACTGGCATCCCGCGCTGGCCAGCCGTCCCGCCGTCATGCAAACGCCGGTGCCGCGCAGGCGATAGGACGTCGAGAACAGTTCCGGCACGTAAGCCCCTTGCCCGACCGCCACCAGCACGTAGATGGAGCAGACGAGCAGAAAGCCGACGCCCATCAGCGCATACGCCGAGTCGACTTGCTGATAGATCAGGCCGCACACCGCGGTCACGAGACACGACGTAATGATCGCGGGACGACGGCCCACCCGGTCCGACACCGCGACGCCGAGCAGCGAGCCCACCGGGCCGCCCAGCGTGATGACCGTGGTCCACGTCAGCGACTTGACGATGTCGAAGCCCTGCTGAATGAAGAACGTCGGCAGCCAGTTGATCAGGCCGTAGATGCTGAAGCCGATGCACACGAGGATCGCCGAGCCGACCAGCGTGCGCCCGAGGATCGGCGGCGCGAACAATACGCCGATGGAGACCTGCGGTGCCGGCGCGGGCAGTTCGCGCGCATAGGCAGGCAGTTCGCCGCCGCGCGCCACGCGGCGCTCGATCCGCTGCAGCACCGCCTCGGCATCGTCGATCCGGCCCTGGGTTTCGAGCCAGCGCGGCGATTCGGGAATCGAGCGGCGCATGATCCACAGCACCACGGCCAGAACGCCTGCGATCACGAATACGTAGCGCCAGCCGAAATGCGGAATGACCCAGAGATTCACCAGCGAGCCGACAAACACCGCCGAGTTGCCGAACACCGACAGAAAGGCCAGCATGCGGCCACGATAGCCCGGCGGCACGAATTCCCCGAGCATCCCGTACGAGATGACCGCCTCGGCGCCGATGCCGAGCCCCATGACGAAACGGATCGCGCTGAGCCAGTACATGTTCGGCGCGACCGCCGCCGCAAACGACGCGATACCGAAGACGACGAGATTGATCTGATAGGCGACGCGCCGCCCGTAGCGGTCGCCGATGATCCCCGCCAGCAGCGCGCCGACGGTCAGGCCGGCGAACGTCAGCGTGCCGAACAGCGCATTGAGCTGCAGCGTCGACCATCCCTGCTTGAGCAATACGCCGACAATCGCGCCGCCGGTGTACAGATCGAAAAACTCGAGGAACAGGCCGAAGCCGATGATGCACAGAAGACGCCAGTGAAAACCGCTCAAAGGCAGGCGGTCAAGCCGGTTAGCCGCGTACGCGGTGGGTTGCATGTCTGTCTCCGATCATGATTGGCATGTGTCAGCGATTCTTGTCGTGTCGCTGTAGGGGCATTGCGTGTGCGTTGCGTGTGTGTTGCTTCTGCTCGTGGCTAACGCATGGTCGAGGCCGAGCCCCCGTCGACCAGAATTTCTGTCGCCGTGATATAGCGCGCCTCGTCGGACGCCAGAAATGCCGTCGCGTTGGCGACATCCCAGGCGTCTCCTTCCTGGGCCAGCGGAACCTGCGCGTTGCGGCGCTTGAGATAGGCTTCGTAATCGCCGCCGCCGAACTGGTCGGCGAGGCGCTGGACCAGCGGCGTGGTAATCAGCCCCGGAATGACGCAGTTCAGGCGCACATTGTTTTCGCCGTGCATCAAGGCGGCCATCCGCGTGAACTGGATCAGCGCCGCCTTGCTCGACGAGTAGGCGATCTGCGGCTTGCCGCTGTAGCGCAACGCCGAGAGCGACGAAACGTTGACGACGTTGCCGCTGCGTTGCCGGTCCATCACGGGCAGGACCGCCTTGCACATCAGGAAGACGCTCTTCAGATTGATGTCGAATTGCCGGTCCCACAGCTCTTCGCTCATATCGACCACGTTGCCCGGCGCGGACACGCCGACGTTGTTCACGAGCACGTCGATGCGGCCGTAGGCGTCGAGCGTCTGACGCACGACCTGGTCGATGCTGCGCGGGTCCGTCACGTCGCATAGCATGGCCTTCAGCTTGCCGCCCTCGCCTTCGATAACGGCGCGCGTGTCGGCCAGCGCCTCTTCGTTCACATCGAGCCCCACCACCTGGGCGCCCTGGCGCGCCAGCACCGCGGCAATCGCCTTACCCGTTCCCCAGCCCGGCAACGAGGAACCGCAGCCGCTCACGATCGCCACCTTGTTCTCGAATCTCAGCACGCCTTTTCTCCGTTCTTCATGGTCATCCGCCATATCGTGGACATCGCGTACAGCGCCGCGCCGTCCAACTTATATGGATAACTAACTTAAATTCCTGCTTCCCGATGCCGGCATCGACCCCGATCGCTCCCGGGGCCCCGAGTCGGCGCTCAAACGCCCGAGTACATCCGACGCCCTGCCACCGGCATGGCCGCCGTCAGAATCGTGCCGCTTTCCGATTCCGTAATGAACAGCGTCTTGCGCTCGGCGCCGCCGTAGGCGACGTTGGTCGTGTGATAGCCAATCTCGGACTGAATCCGGTACATCGGCTCGCCGCGCGCCGAGAACAGCCACACCGCGCCGATACCGACATGCGCGACCGCCAGATTGCCGTCCTCGTCGAGCGCGAGTCCGTCCGGGCCGCCGCCGCCGGACATCTGGATGAAGCACCCGACCTTGGCTGTCCGGCCGCCGCGCAACAGCGGAATGCGCCAGATGGCATTCGCCCGCGTGACGGCGACATAGAGCGCCGACTCCTCGCGGTTCAGCACCAGTCCGTTGGGACTCGGCACGTTGTCCATCAGGCAATCGATCTGCCCGTCCTTGCGCAGACAGAAGACCCGTCCGTTGGGATTGTGCAGGCCCGAGAGACCCTGATCCGTAAAGTAGAGATCGCCGTTCGAGGCGAACACCAGATCGTTGACGGCCCTGAGCCGTTCGAGATGAACCCGTTCCAGCACGGGCCGCACGGTCTTTTCTACGGGATCGAACAGCATGATGCCGTTCTTGTAGTCGGCGACGAAAATCCGGCCGTCCTCGTGGATTTTCAGGCCGTTGGGCTCGCCGTCATAGGTGTGCATCAACTCGAAGCGGCCTTCGGGACTGACGCGGAAAATGCGGCCCCAAGGGATATCGACGCACCACAGGTTGCCGTGCCGGTCGAACGACGGACCTTCGAGCAGGGAATGGCCGGGCATGCCGGCCGGCTGCTGGGCGTGCCACTCCGACGAGGCCTGCGGCTGCCTGAATTCGTCGGGCAACCTCGCGAACACTTCCGTCTTGATACGCCTCGGCTCTGCATACATGGCAATGTGTCTCCAGCAGTTTCGTATTCTTGATCTGCGGCCGCTACGGCAACGCGCTAGCCGACCTTGTTGAAGCGATTATGTCGACAGCGTGAAGCGCCCACAATCGCTCGTTTCTTATCGATTGATGCTGAAATCCGATCAATCGGCGCACAATCGGCGCGGAGCCGACGACGCAACCCCAGTGATGCGTGCTACGGGCGCGCCGCCCGCAGCGGCGGCGTCCGTTCGCCGAGCAACTGGCGAAACGCCGCGCTGCTGGGCGTTTCCGAGCGGTCCGTCAGGCGCGCCACGCCGATCATGCGGCCCACGCGCTCTTCCAGCGACAGGACCGTGCAGCGCGACACGTCGAGCTTGCCGAGACAGATCTCGGGCACGATACCCATGCCGAAACCCTCTTCGACCAGCCGCACGAGAGTCGACATGTTCCAGGTTTCCTGATGCGCGACGGGCGTGGCGCCGCATGCCGCAAACGCACGCTCGATGATCTGCCATAGGGTCGTCCCCCTGGGACTCGCCATCAGGGGGTATTGCGCGGCTTCGCGCAGGGAAATGCTGCGCCGCTCGCCGAGCGGATGCGTTCGCGGCACGACGAGGAAACATTCGTCCCAGAAGAGCGGCTCGAAAACCGTGTGGTGACGGTCTTCGAGATCCGAGACGATCGCCAGATCGACCACGCCCGCTTCCATCATCTCGATGCAGCGCCGCGAATCCACGTCGAGCAGTTTCAGCGTCACGCCCGGATGCCGGCGATGAAACTCGCCCATGATGGTCGGCAGCACCGTCTGTCCAATCGACGGGACGGCGGCGATCGTCAGTTCGCCGCTCTGCAAAGCCGCTTTCTTGCGCAACGATTCGGCGACCCGCTCCATGTCCTCGACCGCCGTCTTGGCCACGACGAACAGTTGCTGCCCTTCGTCGGTCAGCGTGACCTGCCTCGTCGTTCGATGGAACAGGCGCACGCCGAGCCGATCTTCGAGCTGGCCGATGCGGGCGCTGACAGCGGACTGGGACGTGTGAATCTGTTCCGCCGCGCGGCGGAAACTGAGCGTTTCGGCAACAGCGAGAAACGTGATGAGGTTGTTCAGATTGAAGGTGAGCGCCATGAGGGAGCGAGCGGTACGTCGGAACTGGATTGCGCGTCAAGATACCAGAACCGTTGCGCCCCGCCGCGCTCCGTCAATCCGTCTTCTCCACCGGCACGCGCCGCGCGGCGTCCCCTTCATCGTGCGATGTCGCGTAGAAAACCCGCGCCCGCCCGATCACGATCTTCAGCATCGCGATCACCGGTACCGCGAGAAAAATCCCCGCCACGCCGCCGAGCTGATCGCCGGCGAGCAGGCCGACGATCACGAGGAACGGACTGACCTCGACCCCTTCGCTCATCAGATAAGGATTGAGCACGTAGTCCTGAAAGAGCCGGTACAGGCCGATGAAAATCACCAGCCACAGCAGATGCGGATAGCCGCTGAACACCGCGACCACGAGCGTGATCGCGACCGCAGCGAGCGGCCCCGCGAACGGCACGAATTCGAGCAGGCCCGCGCTGACCGCGAGCAGAAACGCGTACGGCACGCCGAGCAGCGAGAACGCAACGCCGTAGCACAGCAGCGTCGCGAGCGACAGAAACAGCATCGCGCGCACATACTTCGAGAGCAGAACGTTCACGTCGTCGACGATATCGCTCCACAGCGCGCGATGCCGCCGGTTCAGCAGCGCGAGAAACGCATCGCGCATGTGCGCGCCGTCCTTGATGAGCAGAAAGCTCAGGATCGGAATCAGCACCAGATAGATCAGGTTGCTCGCCGCATGCACGACGCCGAGGCCGAGGCTGCGCGCCACCGGCACGGCCTTGTCGGAGCCGGTCTCGATCTGGCTGCGCACGAAGTCGACGATGCGCTCGCGCAGCGGTTCGAGAAAATGCGGCAGCGGCAGACGGTTCGGCACGTCGGTGCGCATCAGCTCGGGCAATTGCGCGAGCAGACGCGTCGCCTGATCCTGCAACTGCACGCCGAACAGCGAGCCGACCACCGCGAGCAGCGCGACCACGACGACGAACACGAGCGCGATCGAGGCG
>Ga0154001_1000699_pt1 | contig 10666 bp, 25 predicted proteins | sample TSNJ085MetaG_FD_104699 | JGI IMG/M metagenome (GOLD analysis project Ga0154001, IMG submission 104699) | Attine ant fungus gardens microbial communities from New Jersey, USA - TSNJ085 MetaG | ecosystem: Host-associated > Fungi > Mycelium > Unclassified | place: USA: New Jersey, Wharton State...
AGACGGTCTGACACCCACCTTCTCCCGGCCCGCTGCGTACCTCCTTGCGCAGCGGGCCGGGCCATTCCCGGGAGGGAACATGCACACACCATGGGGTCCTTCGCAGGACGCCTACCCGATCGGCGACAGCGGCATCGTGTTCCACAGCTGCGCCGGCCACGGCGGCCTCAAGGTGCCGCCCGCACTGAACGCCCAGATCCACGAGGCGTGGCGCAACCCCACCGGCTGGTACGAGGAGGACTGCGAGTTCTACATCGTCGCGGTCACCTTCCACGCCATCTTCACGGCGTGGAACCAGTACGACCGGGACTACTTCGCCAAAGGCGCCATGAACTGGTTCCCCGACCAGTACGAGAAGGTCTTCGGCGTCAAGGTCACCGGGGAGCAGTCCTACCTGCGAGCCAAGCAGGAGTTCGCCGCTGCACACGCCGACAAGTGGGTCGCCGTGTCGGCCTACGGCAGCTGGCAGGAGGGCGTCCCCGAGGGCATGGTCGGCGTGGCCGCACGACTCGGCGGCCGAGACATGGTCTCCGGCGATACCGAGTGCCGCCACTTCCTCATCCCCGAGACGGAGTACGAGTCCCGCGGCAACTTCGGCTTCGTCGTCGACCCCGACCGCCACCAGGGATGGGACTTCCCTGCGCCCGGCACCAAGCGCGTCAAGGCCGTCTGAGATGAGCCTCGAACCCATCCTCAACAACGCAACACCCGAGGAGCTGGCGATCATCGGGCGCATCGCCGCCCGGGCCAACGCCAAGCCGGCGATCGTGGTCACCGTTGACGGCAGGCGCTACGTCGTCGACCAGGCCGACGAGCCCTCGTTCGACGGCGTGCCCGACGGCAAGGTGCCCGTGGCACCGGGAACACCGGCCAGCAACGGGCATCGCCCGCCGTCGGTCTACGAGATCCGCAGTGCTCGCGAGGAACACCTGGGCCGGTTCAACTTCGGATGCCGGTGGATGCGCAGCTTCGGCAAGGTCGACGAGTGCTACCGCTCCCTGTCCACCTGGGAGGTCACCAAGGTCGAGCGCGTGGACCGCAAGAAGGTGTGGGGCCGATGAGCCCACAGCCCGTCGACGCCGAGGTCGAGGACGACGAGGGCACCACCACCTGCTGCGGGGACTACCACTACGCGGACTGCCCGATGCGCACCGCCGCATTCGAGGCCGACCGCGAACCCGACCCCGACGACTACGACAACTACGACTCCGACTACGACTGACGAGGGGTCAGACATGAGCTTCACCGTGCTTTCCGCGGCCTACCACCGCAACGGCGTGTTCGGGACGGGGTTCTTCGTGGGTCTCATCCACGACCACGAGGTGGACCGCAAGCTCCTCATCACCTGGTTCCCCGACTACTCCGACCCCGGCAACGAGGTGCTCGCCACCTCCCAGACCCGCATCGCCGTGATCGACCCGGCCGAGGCCGCCGGGGGCAACGTCCACATGCACCCCCAAGACGGTCGCCCCGGCAACGCCTGGCGCGGGGACCTCTACGGCGATGCCGCTCGTGCCATCCGGACCGAAGTGCACCGACACCACGACCAGCTCCTGGGGAGGACGTCATGAGCTACGGACGAGGGTTCGAGGGCGTGGCCTACGAGGCCACCAAGGACCTCGACCTCACCGAGGTTGCCAAGCGAGTGCGCGTCAACCTCAAGAACGCGCAAGACATGGAGTGCCTGCCGCCGGAGATGACCTGGACGGTCAACGTCCGGCGCTTCGCCGGCGGGCAGGCCATCGACGTGGTCCTCACCGGCATGCCGGACAGCTGGACCTACAAGCAGCCCGGCCTGGCCGAGGACTACCTCAACCGAGTGCCCCGCCATGGCGGGCTCACCGAGCAGGCCGAGGCCGCCCGGGAGTGGGCTAAGGCGATGCTGCAGTCCTACAACCGCGACGACTCCGACGTGCAGACGGACTACTTCGACGTGCACTTCTACGGCGACGTCACCCTGCACGACGAGGCCGCCCAGTGGTGGGACAACCAGGAACGCCACGTCCGCGAGTGCCAGCGCAAAGCGTCCGAGGAGCGGCGAGCCCAGGGCCTGCCCACCAAGGGCCGAGACGCCCAGTACGCCGCCAGCCGGGTGGCTAGCCGGGCCCGAGCCGAGTACCAGGCCAACCACCCCCGCCCCTACTCGGACCGCTGATGAGCGAGCCGATCGAGCACCAGATCAGCATCGACGAGGACCCCTGCCTCGACTGCCAGGCCAAGTGGGCGGCGTTCTGCACCTGCGGCTGGAAGTCGCGCTGGCACCACGCCGACGAGCACGCCGACAACCTCACCTGCCGTGAGTGCGGGGCCGACATGTGGATCTCGGACGACGGCACCGCCCACCACTGGGGCAACGGCGTCGACGACATCGACCACGACACCGACGCCGACCACGTGCCCATCCCGGACCCCGGCGACGCCGCGCACGACGCGGCCCAGGCCGAGGGCAACAACCACCTCCAAGGAGAAGCACCATGAACGACACCACCGAGCTGCGCATGCCGCACGTGACCAGGAAGCACGCGAGCCGACGCATCGTCATGGAGTGGCGCACCGAGCCGCTGGACAACGCCGACGGCGAGGCATACGCCGAGCTGTCGGTGATGCACCACCAGGGCAGCAGGTGCTTCGGCGCTTCACTCAACACCGTGCGCAAGGCGCGCTCGGCCGGCGGACTGCCGATGACGCAGTTCATGCCCTTCGACGCCGTGCGCATCCTGCAGGAGCCGGTGACCCGGTACTCGGTCAAGGGGCTGGAGGCGTTCGCCGCCAAGGCCCTGGCCGCGGTGGCCGCCCAGTTGGACAACCCCAAGGTCGCGGCCATCCTCCCCACGGAGTGCCGATGAGCCCCACTTTCGACGAGAAGGACCAGGAGATCCTCGACCGGCGCCGAGCGCGCTACGACGAGATCCTCGGTCCTCGCATGGGTGACTGGGTCACCTACGACGACGGCACCTGGCGCCGAATCTCCTACATCTGGCGCGAGGACGCCGAGCCGGTCGACATCCAGACCAGCAAGGGCGGCGCCTGGTACCTGGGCGACGGCTACGTGAGCATGTCCGGCTCGCTGTTCGGCAGCACGCCAGCGCACACCCTCACCGACACCGGACAGACCCGACCCGGCAACGTGTGGTTCTTCCACCACGACTGGGCCGAACGGGACGGCGGGGTCAACGCCTCGATGCCCTTCCGGGTCTTCCTCTGCTCCCGGCCGCCGACGCGATGACCACCAAGCCCGAGCCAATCGGCTTTCTGCGGGTCAACAGCCACCGCGCCGGCGATCGACTCAAGCGTGCACTCAAGCGCGAGGACCTGGACTACCACTACACGTGGGAGACCGGCAGCTGCCTCGTCCCGGTGTTCACCGACGAGGAGATCTCGCTCGGTCGGACCATCCCGAGCGTCACCCTCGCTCGCCTGTCCAGCAAGCCCCTGCGCTGCTGGCGCACGTAACCCACCACGACTGCCCGGAGGGCACGTTGACCACCAACATCAGCGTCTGCACCAGCCAGACGGTCCGACTCCGATCGGACACCGTCGTCGACCCGGCCTCGATCTTCTCGCTGCGAGCCCTGCTCTTCGGCGAGATGCTGCAGCGGGCCCTGCCGATGGTCCGCTGCTACTACAGCGACCTGTACCACGACGCCCTGTGGCTGGCCGAGAACCTGAACCTGGCCGACCACACCAGTACCTTCGCGTTCCAGTGGGCGACCAAGGAGGCCGGCACCCACATCGGTACCGACCTCGGCCACGTGCTCAAGGGCAGCGGCCCGATCAAGGGGTTCTACGACATCCGCATCCGCACCGAGGGCATGTGGTGGGTCGCGGAGTTCGTCGAGTGGGACGTCAACTACCGGCGCAAGACCCTCGCGGCCTAGGGGATCTGATGGCCCATCAGTGCGAGACGCACGGGAAGGACCCGTGCAACATCTGTGACGCCGGGACCAAGGAGGTCTACGTCGTCACCTTCGACCCGCTCCTCATGGGTACCGGGATCGGCGGGTTCGACTGGTTCCACGACGTCGAGACCGCAGGTACCCGCTACCACGAGCTCCTGCTGCACGGCGACTCACACCTGCAGCTGTGGCAACGCGAAGTCCCGGCCAACGATAACCGCGAGGCCATCACCGACTGGCTGTGCGACGAGGGCAACGGCCCCGCCGACGGCAAGCTGCTGATGGACTCACACCCGCACACCTCTGCCGTGTACCGCGACGCCGCTGTCGAGTTCGAGGCAGCACGCAAGACCTGGGAGTCGGCTGTTGCATGCGAGCTACGCCGACTCGTCCGGCTGCACGCACCCACCGCGGCCTCGATCGAGGTCAGCTACTTCACCCCGGAGATCGGCTTCGGCCCGTGCGTCGGGTTCACCGCCCTGCGCGACAGCGAGGGCGAGGAGGTGGGCATCGCGATCGACGGCGAGGTCATCTTCACGATCGAGGGCCTGCTCGCCGAGTTGTTCGGGGTGACCTACCAGGACGAGAGCGACGAGGTCATCTACCAGCTGGACGAGAACTGATGGCCGCTCACCAGTACCTGGACCTGTCCACCCGGCACCTGCCGCACTCCGAGCGTGAGGGCCTCGACGAGGGCGACGCCCCGGGCGTCATCCGCCCGTTCACGTACGGCTGGTGGGTGCACGTCCACGAGCTCGCCGACTCCTACGACAACGCGGACCAGGAGGACGAGGAGTACGAGGACTTCCCGGCCCTGCTCGCTGCGATCCGACGCGCCCGCGAGCTGGGCTGCACCTGGATCCTGCTCGACTCCGACGGCGAGCTCGACGACGAGCTGCCCACTCACGACGACTGAGGGAGCGTCATGTCCGAGATCTACATCGAGTTCCACCACATCCCGCCGGAGAACGACAGCAAGGTTCGCGCGGTGCTCCGCAAGCACGACTTCGACGTCAACGACACCGAAGACCTGTACGGGGACCAGCTGCAGAACTACCAGGCTGGCAAGTACGAGTCCGAGGACCTGGCCGGCAAGCTGGACAAACTCGACTGCGCCTTCCAACTGACCTACCGGTCCGAATACGACGGGGCGATCTACATCGACCCCGAGCTGGGCCGGTACGAGGAGGAGCACGGCGAGGGCGGCGACGTCGTCACGTCCACGGACATCCTCTACGAGATTTACAAGCTGGACAGCGTCGAGGAGATCCGCGCCCTCATCGACAAGCGCACCGGCGCAGCCTGGACGTTGAAGTTCATCGCCTACGCCGAGGCCCGAGCCGCCCAGAAGGAGGGCTGATGGCCAAGTTCACCCTCACGATCCTCACCGACAACCCGGACCTCAAGGCCCGGGTTGTCGCGGCTTTCGAGCAGGTCGGCCTCGACATCGACGACGCCGGCGGACTCCACCAGCTGGACGCCTTCCTGCTCGACGAGGACGACAACCTGCTGTGGGGCACGGCCTACGAGCCCGAGGCCCACGACGACGACGGAGAGCCAGTCTGATGGCCGAGGAGTTCGTGACCATCCTGGCAGTGATCCGCCACCCGCACGCCGCCGAGGACCCGGTAGACGCACTCGCGCTGCTCACCTCGCTCACCGAGGACGAGGTGCTGTTCCTCAGCTGCAACGACGGCGTGACCAACGAGGCACTCACCCTCGGGGCTGAGCCGGCCGTGTGGCCCGGGGACGACGAGGAGGTGTGCGACCTGTGCGGGGACAGCCCCGTCCGCGGCGCCATCGCCGGCATGGACTTCCCCGCCGGGATTCAGCGCTGCGACACCTGCGACCTGTTCCCCGGCGACCTGGAAGCCGCTTTGGCCCTGGCGCAGGCGGTCGGCGGTGTCGCGTGCTTCTACGCCGAGGGCGACAACACCGGCGACCCGGACAGCTGGACCGTGCAGCGCACGTTCGACGGCACCGACCCTGGCGAGGTGCTGATCGCCGACCGCACCAACCCGTGGGTCGAGATCAACGGGAAGCCGGTCGACTGGGACGAGCGCCGACGCCAGGAGGCCGTGGCCAAGCTGATCGAGAAAGGACAGGCACGTGGGTGACAGCGTCAGCCGAGAGCGGGACATCGACACCCGCACCGTCGGCGGCATCGAGTACCGCATCGTCGAGCTGCACTGGAAGTACGGCGGCGTCTGCTACGACGTGTACCGCACCTCCGACAACGAGTGCATCAGCGACGAGTCCACCAACTACATCCCGAGCGACGACACGATCATCGAGATGGCGGCCGAGCACATCGCCGCGAAGTTCAACGCCCTGGACCGCAACTCCCCCGCCTACCACGCCAAGGCACTGGTCGTGGCACTGGAAGCGATGGCGGTGGAAGCGCGCGAGCGCCACCCCGCGGCGAGGTTCCTGGTCTTCACCGACTCCGACCAGGGCCCGTACGCAGTGTGGGCCACCACGCTCGACGCCGAGGACAACGAGCTCACCGACTACGAGCCCGACGACAACGGCTGGGCCTCCTGGCTGGACGACCCGGCCCGTCAGGCCGCCGCCCCGTTCGTCAGGGACGGCACGGAGGTCGGGCCCAAACGCGCCCCGTGGGAGGGCGTCGAGATCGACATCGACAAGGTGCTGACGCACCATCAGGAGGGGACGTGAACGAGACCGAAGACGAGGACCGCCTCCCGATGAGCCTGGTGCTGTTCGCCATGGCCCAGGAGGACCTGGACCGCACGATCCGGGAGGGTGTCAAGGCCCTGGTCATCCAGTACTACAACTTCCACCCCGACGAACGGGGGCTGCCGGACAGCGACTTCATGAACGCCGTGGAGCAGCTGATCTGGTACTGCGGGGTGGCCGAGCACGAGGTCATGGACGACATCCGCGCCGTGCACAAGGAGTTCACCGCCCGCGGTCGCACGTTCGACCCGATCCCTGAGGAGGACTGATGGACGTAGCTCTGTCAGTTCCGGTCGGCTTCGATCTCCGGCTCACCCGGGAGACGATGGCCTGGCTCGCGGCGAAGGCGATCGACCACGACCTCAACAACATGGGCGAGGCGGCACCCACCTACAGCATCAGCCAGGCTTTCACCGCCTGCTTCCACGACCCGGACCTGATCACGGAAATGTTCGAGGTTGGTCTGCTGAGCGGTTACGCGGTCAGTCCGCTCTGGGAGGAGCTGCCCACCACGGCCGCCGACACCGAGTTCGCGCCGTACGTCGCAGCAGCACTCGCACAGATCGGAAACGACGATGGCTAGCCCGCGCGAGTACTTCGACGGAATCGTCGAAGCGGTCACCAAGCTCCGCCAGCTGGACCTCACCGACGAGGAGCTCGCCGACTGGGTCGACGACCTGCAGAGCGCCGAGTCGGGCCTGCACCAGATGGCCAGCTGCATCGACGACGTCCGGGGCGGCGACGAGCCCGAGCCGGCCGAGGGCAAGCTCTACGTCGTCGCCGTGGGGACCCTGGCGGACGGCTTCACCTTCTACGGCCCGAGCACGAACGTCACCTCCGACGTCAGGTTCGTCAACGACGCCCTGCCCGACGTCCACTGGAACTGGGCTGAGCTCCGCCCGCTCCACGAGCTCGACCAGGAGGGCAAGTGAGCCCCAGCGACCTGTTCAAGGAGACGTGCATCTCTGGCCCGGAGCTGTTCCTCACGGCCGAATGCCTTCTCAGGGCAGCTGCCGAGGCGAGCCACATCTCCGAGCGGCTTGATGCCGACGACGAGTCGGAGCTGGCCCTGGCCCAGGACCTCGCGGCCTCCGCAGTGAACAACCGCGAGCTCGCCAAGCGCGTCATCGGCGACCTCACCCGCGACGACGAGAAGCGCGACCGCGTCTTCGCCGAGCTCATGGCGCTCACCCGCGTCTGACAACCGGATCGCGCAATCGGTTCTCGCACGTCAGGCCGATACGCAAATGCACAGACGCACCCTCGGATAAGGGCCGATTGCAAACCTTGCATCGAATTACCGGCACCTCGGCGCAAGTGGCACAAGTGCCCTCCTCCATTTCGTGCTTGCACCGCTCGGAAGACATGGCGGCGAGCATAGAGGGCCCCTGACCTGGGTGTCTACTGTGGGTTTCGGCCAGAATCGTTAGCACGAACGCAGTCGACTTCGCTTATCCACTACGCATTGGCTTCGCGATTCGGCACAACGGATTCGCGTCGCGCTAATCGTGTACGGATACGCACTACGGATACGAGAGAAGGGACAGCGGCTCATGAGACCGCCGAACCAGCGATACCAGCTCGTCCGAGGGGCGAGCAGCAAGCACAAGGTCCAGTACTACCGCACGCAGGAGGCGCGCGACATCGCCGGGCAGCGGTGGGCGGACAAGGACGGCGAGACCGTCATGGGCATGCTCTGGGACGAGGAGCACCCGCAGGACGAGCTCAACCAGGGCTGGGCCCACGACATGGTCTGGCACCCCGCCGGCCAGGAGCCCACACCCGAGCCGGGTACACGCACATCAGCGGCGAAGGTCCAGCCAGGGCAGCAGGTGCAGGTGTTCGGCCTCCGCAGCGACGACGACGGCCAGTCGGACGGCGAGTTCCACTCCGGCGTCGTGGAGAAGGTCGAGCACGCCGAGCGCAGGTTCTACAGCACCGTCGTGCACTTCATCGACGGCCGCACCGTCCACGCCCGCGACTACGCCGTCAGCTACGTCCTGAGCGACGCCTGATGGAGCGCCCGGTCTGGGTGGTGCCCTTGGCGCTCCACATCCCCGCCGACACCGCTGAAGCGGCAGCCGACTACGTCCACCAGCTGGGCGACGAGCCGCTCACGATCAGGAACCAGAGCGGAGTCGAGATCACCGCCATCTGGTGCAACTCCCCCGAGGACGAGGCGGGCGTCTGGACGCCGTACTCGCTGGAGGACCTGTCCGCAGAGATCGAGAGGAACCGCACATGAGCAACCCCGAGAACCCAAACGACGAGAAGTACTGGGTCAAGCACGAGAGCAAGCCCACCACCGAGGACAACTTCGGCTACGAGTTCTGGGTCGTCATGCGCAACGGCGACGAGACACCGATGGCCTACGCCAACGCAAAGACCGCCAAGAAGGTGTGCTCCACGCTCAACGACAGCCAGGACGACGAGGCGTAGATGACCGACCACTTGCTGGGCGCACTGGCCCACGAACGCGAGCAGCTCAAGCGCCAGCTGCTGAGCCAGCTGGACACCATCGCCGGCTACGCAGCTCGGCTCCGAGAGGAGGTGGAGGCGGACAAGATCGCCTGGTGGGCCGACCACAACCAAGGGCTCGTCCACAGCGCGACGGAAGTCGACCGGCTGCTCAACCGGGTGAACACCTTCGACAGGTGCATCACCGTCGCCACGGAGGCCAAGCGGTACGCCGAGGAGAAGGCCGCCGAGGGGCTGCCTGACGGGATCGTCGCGCAGATCACCATCTCCGTCCCGCACGGCCAGGAATGCACCTACCTCCTCCAGCACAGCAACGGCACCACCGCCGAGCTGGGTGACGGCCAGGACGAGTACTGGGCCCTGGCCAACGCCATCGACAACCTGACATGGCAGGCGCCCGACACCACCTGACGCCCAGTCAGGCCTAAGGCCCTTCGGGGCCTTTTTTGTTGCCCACACGGCGAAAGGGGCGGCCTTCGGGTCGCCCCTTTCGCATGCCCGGAAAGGAGCTCGATGCTCTACTTCGCCAACCCCGCCGGCGCCGACTGCCTCGACGCGATGCGTCAGGGTCGGCTGGCCTACATCGACACGCCGCGCCAGGGCAACCGAATGCCCGAAGGCGTCACCTGGTGCGCCGACTCCGGCATCTTCGGCAAGAACTACGTCGGCGACGAGCGCTACCTCGCCTGGCTTGCCAGCCACCGTAGCGACCGCCAGCTGTGCCGCTTCGCCACCGCCCCCGACGTCGTGGGCGACGCCAAGGCCACGGTCGAGCGATCGGCGCCGTTCTTCGAGCCGATTCGGAGCTTGGGCTACAAGGTCGCATTCGTCGCCCAGGACGGCCTGGAGAACCTCTCGATCCCCTGGGACGACTTCGACGCCCTGTTCGTCGGCGGATCCACCGAGTGGAAGCTCGGCCGGGAGGCCCGCCGCATCGTCGAGCAGGCCAACGAGCACGGCAAGTGGTGCCACATGGGCCGGGTGAACTCGCGCCGCCGGATCTTCTACGCCTACGCCATCGGCTGTGACTCGGTCGACGGCACGTTCTTGGTCTTCGGGCCGCAGAAGAACCTGCCGCCACTGCTGCGCTGGATGGACCAGCTGCACAGCCTGCAGCCCGCGGCCTAGGCATCGCAGGCGGGGGGTCTTCGCGACCCCGCCTGCACCATGCCTGCCTCGCCCTGCCCAGCCAAGCCGCGCCACGCCTAGACATGCCCGGCCTCGCCCGGACGGGCCTATTCAACCACGCACTGACGAGGAGTCAGCATGCTGACAGTCAGAGACCTGTTCGCCGGCCTCGGCGGCAGCTCGGAGGGCCTGTCCCAGGTCCCCGGCATCGAGATCAAGCACGCGATGAACCACTGGCGGCTGGCTATGGAGAGCCACGCCTTGAACCACCCGCGCACCATCCACACCATCGCCGACATCTCCCAGGTAGACCCGCGATATTTCACCAAGACCGACATCCTGTGGGGCTCGGCGGAGTGCACCGCGCAGTCGCAGGCCCGAGGCAAGCGTCAGATGCTGGTGGAGGATCAGATCCCCGACGCAGAAGGCAATATCCTTCCTCGTGACGCTGCCGAACGGTCCCG
>Ga0154001_1000700_pt1 | contig 10660 bp, 9 predicted proteins | sample TSNJ085MetaG_FD_104699 | JGI IMG/M metagenome (GOLD analysis project Ga0154001, IMG submission 104699) | Attine ant fungus gardens microbial communities from New Jersey, USA - TSNJ085 MetaG | ecosystem: Host-associated > Fungi > Mycelium > Unclassified | place: USA: New Jersey, Wharton State...
AACCAAGGTGCCAGAGCCACCAACATTTGCAGGCTCTGAAAATAAGATGCATCTGCATGATTGGTTGAGCCAGATTGCTCTCTATTGTTTGGCATCTGGTATTATATCAGATGATCAGAAAATTATATGTGCCCTCACCTGTTTACATGCTCCTACCAGCACATATATGAAATCATATTATGACAAGGTTCAGGCAGGATTAAGTGTTGGTTCTTGGGAAAACTTTGCCCAAGAACTCAAAAATATTTATGGACAACGAGATAACAAGGAGGGAGCAAAGAAGGAATTAATGGCGCTCTAGATCAACAAGGACCTAGCAAGAAAGAACTTTGTCAAGTATTCAGAACGATACAGGACATTGGCAAGAATTGTCAACTATAGTAATGAAGTTCACATCAACAAAATGAAGGAGGTCATTCCTGATGAGCTGCAAAATGTGTTTGTCATCTATGAAATTACAAATCAGTCTCCAAAAACATGGGATGACTACCTCAAATTGTTGATGCAAGCATATAAGGCCTTACATCTAGATAAGGCCCAGGGTGCAATATTTGGTCCAGAGGCAATTGGAGAGAAAAGTGGAGGAAAGAAGGACCCAGATGCAATGGAAATAGATGAGATTCAGAGAAAGGAAGGGAAGAGCTTGCAATACTGTTAGATATGTACTAGAAAAGGCTTTAAGAATAAGTCAAAGACACACAATACAGTAGACTGTTATAACAAGCCTGGTAATGAGGACAAGCATCCTTATAAGACCTCTTCCCAGAAACTATCTCCACCGGGTCCAAGCAAGAATAAAAATCAGTCATTTAGAGCACGGCTGATGAAGATGTTGGAGGAAGACAGTGATGACCCAGATTCCCCTCCTAAGGACATCAAAATTAATAGCATGTCAATTGAGGAAATCCCTGATCCTGTTCCCCCAAGTGGGAAGGGAAAGGGGACACCCAAATTAGATTTTCCCTTGGGACTGTAGAGTATAATGTCTATGATCTACAGTCAGAGGAAAGTGTACTCTCTATTAGCTTGCAAAAGTCAGAAGTAGTACTGGAATCTTGTAATAATATAGCACGCAACAAGACTACCTCCTTTAAAATTCCAGTTACACTTTGGGTATACAGAAAGAAAGTACAGACCGAGGCTTTAGTTGATTCGGGAGCCACCATGAACTTTGTCGACAGAGTTGTTGTGGAAAATAATAACCTGGTAACTTATAAACTGGCAAATCTGTATCATGTAATCAATGCGGATGGTACTTCCAACAAGGCAAGATATATAAATGAGTATATCCAAGCTTATATAGAAATTGGATTGCACAGGACAACCTAGCACCTCTTTGTCACCAACTTAGGGAATAAAGAGATAATGATTGGGTATTTGTACTTGTATAAGCATAATCCAAATATTGATTGGCAAAAAGGTCAATGGGAGTTCACCAGGTGTCTGGATACATGTGCTAGTAAAGCCCGTAAAATATGAGATGTAGAAGCAGGAGCTAATGAACTTTACCTCAAACTGGATGTCAGTAAATCTCTCTCATTGGACGACATAGGAGATGAGGACCCCAACAACCATATTTTTAGCTAGGCAGACATGACTGACCCAGGCAGTTATTAGCAGGCGATGATAATTGCAGCTATACTCAACAATCGAGACCAATATGGAGACTTAGATTGCGAAGACACAAAGACCTAGAAGGCTCATGTACTAGAATGACTACATAAGTATAGAAATGTGTTTTCAAAGAATAAGTCAGAGAGAATGCCAATACGGAAACCATATGACCATGCGATTGACTTTGTGGAAGGCACAACGCTTTCCAAACCAGCCAAGGTCTATCTGCTCTCTCTAGCGGAAAGAAACTCTCTTGATATGTGGATCAATGAGGAACTCAGAAAGGGATATATTCAACCATCTACTAGCCCAATAGCAGCTCCATTCTTCTTTGTAAAGAAGTACAATGGAAACTTACGACTTGTCATGGACTATAGAGCCCTCAATGGAATTACTATCAAAAACCACTATCCAATCCCTAGAATAGCCAACTTGATTGAATCACTCAGCAAAGCCTCAATCTTTACCAAAATTGACTTGAGGTGGGGATACAACAATGTTTGTATCAAAGAAAAGGATGAATGGAAGACAGTGTTTATTACAAAGCAAGGCCTTTTTGAGGCAACTGTTATGTAGTTTGGTTTTTCCAATATACCAGTGACCTTCCAAAGCATGATGAATGACATATTGGGAGACATGATTTGCATATGACTAGTAATGGTGTATTTAGATGATATTCTAATATTTGGGACATGTTTGAAGGAACACAGACGATTGGTCAAGGAAGTGCTGAAAAGGCTCCAATTTAATGACCTCTATGCTAAAGCAGAAAAGTGTTTCTTTGAGCAAAGTAGTATCAAGTATTTGGACATAATTATTTCAGAAAATAAAGTACAGATGGATGAGAAGAAACTTTTAGGAGTTCTAGAGTAGCCAGTACTGACAAAAGTCAAGCAAGTACAAGCATTCTTAGGCTTTGCAAATTTCTATTGTAGGTTCATTGAGAACTTTGCTAAGATGTCAAAGCCACTCTCCAACTTGACCAAGAAGGATAGTACCTGGACTTGGGGTATAAAGCAATAGAATGCTTTTGAGATGCTAAAAAAGGCCTTTACTATGGCTCCAGTCCTAAGAATACCAAATGACAAAGATCCCTTTAAGTTATCCACCAATGCCAGCAACTTTGCAACAGGAGCTGTCTTATCACAAAAAGACATGCAAACTAATCTGTGGCATCCAGTAGCTTTCTTCTCCAAGTCACTAGATGTCCATGAAAGGAACTACAAAATCTATGACAAGAAACTACTTGCAGTAATTCAGGGACTAGAGGAATACAAACACTATTTGGAGGGATATCCATATAAAGTTAAGATCTGGTCGGATCATCAGAACCTTACATTTTTCAGGACAGCTCAAAAGCTAACCAGAAGACAAGCAAGATGGGCACTTTTTATGACTCATTTTGGCTTTGTACTCTACCATAAACCAGGAAAGACGATGTAGGCAGAAGATCCCTTGTCCAGACAAGCAAACCATGAGATGGGGACAGACCTTGACAATACAAACTAGGTGTTGCTAAAACCTGAGTTCTTTGCTATCAATACATTAGAGGCTACTCATGAGATGCCAATAAATGATGAGATAATCCTAAAGGAGATCAAAGCAGTACTCTTATTGGACAAAGTCACCAAAGACTATAAGACATTACTCAAGTCTGGTCGAAGAGAATTTGGAAAATCCTTGCAAGACTGGAACTATAAAACAGACTACTCCTGTACAGAGAGAAGGTTTATATTCCCTACGGCATGGAAGATACCTTGCGACAACAGATCATTAAGATGTACCATGATTTGCTATCTGCTGGACACCCAGGTTGGTGGAAGACCTATGAGTTGGTCTCCAGAAATTACTGGTGGCCTGGGATAACAACATTTGTCAATAAATACATTACGGTTTGTGATATGTGTCAGCGGATGAAAAATTGCCCACAGCAACCTTTTGGACCACTTGTGCCTAACAAGGTACCTAATGGACCTTGGGAAATAATCTCAACAGACTTAATCACACAATTGCCAGAGTCAAACAGTTACAATGCTATCTGTGTTATTGTTGACAGGCTCACCAAAAGGGCCCATTTCATTCCTATCAACAATCAGTTCTCATCCAAAGATATGGCACAGTTACTATATGACAAGGTCTATCCATTGCATGGACTGCTGCTACAAATCATTTCAGATAGAGGAGTACAATACTCAGCTGAGCTATTCCAAGAATGGTGCAAGATTTTAGGAATAAAATCTACAATGTCAACAGCATATCATCTACAAATAGATGGACAAACAGAATGAGTAAACCAGGCATTAGAGCAATATCTTTGGTGCTATGTGGATTATAATCTCAGTAATTGGTTGGATCTACTCCCCAGTGCAGAGTTTGCATATAACAATCAAGCATATAAAGGCATCAAAGAAAGTCCATTCTTCCTTGAATATAGCAGACACCCGAGAGCAGGCCCAATTTTAGTCAAAGAGTTGCTGCAAAGGGACTTGAATGACCTGATGTATAAACAACAAGAAGTCTTGGAGCAGGCAAAAGTAGCTCTTACTCTTGCAGCGGAAAGAATAAAGTGGTACTATGACCAAAAAGTCCAAAGCGTCCCATTCAAAGTTGATGACAAGATGCTACTCAATCTGAAGGATTACCAGACTACAGAGTGAGTATTATGACCCTGGTACAAAGGACCATTTGAAATAATAGAAAAGTTGTCCTTGGTTATATTCTAGCTTAGGATGCTACCTCGCTACTGAGTACTGCACCCAGTCTTTCATGCTAGCAAGTTAGCACAGTACTCCGAGTTCACCATCCATGGACAGAAATCCACACCCCTACCACTGACCTTGATACAGGGCCAGGAAGAATAGGAGGTAGAGAAGATCCTAGATTCATGACAAAGACATAGAAAAAATGAATTCCTTGTTAGATGGAAAGGATATAGTCAAGGAGATGACACATGGGAATCTGAGGAAAATCTACATAATGCAGGCAAAAAGCTGCAGGAATATCTTCAGAGTTTACCAAAAATGAGATAACTTTTCAATGGAGCTTGAACCAAGAGGGGAGATAATGTCACAAACTTCATTCAGACCATAACTCCAGGAATACTTGACCGATTTCCACAATCTAAATGGCCACCAAAAGCCCTTAAGAAGACCTCTCAAACAGTACCAAAAATGTCTCAAAGCAATCAGTATTCACAGAGTTATCAGCAGATTAGTCAGTGATCACCAAGTCACCAGTGTTACCAAGGAACAGTGAATGTTCTTAGTGGTCACCCTAGATGGATGTTCAGGAAGAACTCGATGGAGTTCTTCGTTGGATTGTAGCCCTACTTATACTATTACTACAGTGGCTGTACCCTAGAGTTCTATGGTCACGTGTCCTTTCCAGAATGTTCCATGGTCACCTGACCTTGTCACATGACTTGGCTCACTAAGACCCTATCCTACTTATGTCTTTGCTCTGTTGTGTTACTTTGGAGATTGTTAGGTTGAGTGTTCCCATGCATGGGAAGCCTTTTCCTACTCGAGGTTCTCATAACAACCAGATACTAAATCACTGATATCTCAGGAACTGCTTAACATAATTGTTTGCTTCAATAACCATCGTAAAGCTCTCTTCAATGTGCTTCTTTCAGTCATAAATAGATCTCGAGGCAATAAGATCCCATGGAGATACAAGGTCCTCAATATTTGCACATGACAACTGATCTTTATCTATAGATTATCATCTATCCTTGAATAGAACAGAGGACTGCCCTAAGATGGTTAGGTTATCTCTATTTCAAGAACAATAGCACTCCTATATGTAGAACAATAGATAGTGATCATGTAGTAGGCTATTTTGGTGCACAAACTACCACAATCATGTATTTAAGAACTGTATGTCTAAGGATAAACCTCAGACTTAACAACATCTTTTGCTACTTGTCTAACTTCACTTTTTTAAACACTTTGATTATCAAATCAACCAATCACAAATCAGTAAGTGGCCATTTGTGATATAAACATCTCCTTGAGATCTATGGCATGATCCCAGATTTTTCTTGTTGGTATCCTCTCCAACTCCATTTTCCCAAATACCTTCCTCCACCTAAGGAATTTCTGTGGTACCATTTCTTCAATTTTCCTATGGTCCACCTCGACTTCTTCTTCCCTTCTCTAGTTTTCCTTATTATCCTCACAATCTTCTCTTCTTCCAATGTCACTACTCTTTTTACTTTCTTTCTCACTCTTTTCTCCTTTAGCCTTGTATTCCTTCCACACAATGGTAGGCACCTCGTCATCTTGACTTCTCCGGTTTTCCAATTTATCTCTGGGTTATGTGCTTGCAACCATGGCATCCCTAATATAACATCTGTTTTTCCTAGATTGCACACATCCATTCTCATTCTTTCTATATGGCCTTTGTAGTACATATTTGCTTCTACCTGATGGGTAATGGCTCCTGCACTATTGTTGGTCCCATCAACATTCCTAACCATTATTGGTCTCTCTAATTTCTGCAGCTTAAATCCATATTTTGCTACTATCTTCTGATCCATAAACATTCCCATCATGCCACTATCTAGGAGCACTTTTACTGTTATGCCTTCATACATATCTACCTTTTCTATCCCAATGTCCATCTATACTTCTCTTAGTATTTTGAATGTCCTCCTCATTTCTCTTTGTTTACCTTCCTCTTTTGCTGTGCTTTCTGGGGGTCCTTCCCATGTGCTGCTCTGCTGCACCTTTCCCTCTCTGGGGTGTGCTGCTCTTCCTCCCTTTCTCCCCTGCTTTGAGTACCTACACCACTTAGCTTGTTCTAACTTCTTTCCTCTGAGGACTCCCTGTCCTCTGTTGCCCTCCTTATACATTCCTTTCTTTCTACACCATCTACATTCTATGTAGGTCACTATGATCTCTTCTGTTATCCACCCTAACTCTAACATCTGTGCATCTTTTGGCATATCCTCTACTCTACAATATTTCTGTGCCTTTTTTCAGTTGGGATGCACTAGTCTCCCCTTCTGCTGTGCCTTTTGTGGTTTGACCACACACACCATCTCTTCTACCACTTGCAACTTCTTTTCTCCTTTCCAAAGAGAATACTCTCTGCACTTGTGTCCCTTCTCTCCACACTTAAAATATTCTACTCTCACTGTCTCCTGCTTTCTTATCATCCTCTCCTTTACGTCACACTGTATCACTCTACTTGCTAATACTTCAAATTTATTTTGAGGGGTCAGTTTCCCCTTTATCTCCCCTTCCTTATTCCTGCAGTTACAGGCCAGGTGTCTAAACTTTCTACACTTCCAGAACACCCTTCCTTCCCTTCCTTCTATTTCTGCCCTTAGTTTGGCCAGGATACGTCGTTGGTTGAGCATACTGTCTATAAGAGAGTTATATTATTCCAGAGACATGGTGCTATGTCTCCAGAGAAGTCAAAATAGGGGTGATCTTACTAATGTTACGTCTACTAGGGCGCAAGATCTTTACCCAGCTAGACACCTACTGCCCTACTTACTACTGCCCTAATGCTATCTAATACTATGGTTATACTATCACCCCAAGGAGAGGATCTCTAATCTAAACACCTTCTTAAGGATGCAGCGTTAATTCCCTGCATAGACAGATGACAATACACCTGTAGCATAGAGTTTATAGTATGAAGCAAATACAAGTAACTACCCAGCCCACTCGATTGCAAGGTCAGGTCTTAGTAGTGATACCCGAGCTTGGTACCACACCTCCACCTACAGTCTCTAACTGACTGCAAAGTCCCCTTAAGCCTAGGGCCTGGCTATGTCATAGTGGTCCTGAGTTGTGTTACTCAGGTACCGAGGAAGATAAGAGAGTAAAGGTAGCAAGGCTCTGTGATAAGTGGTGCCAATGAGAGAATTGAGTTCTGGTGTAAGGACTTAGACTGAGATGTCTTAGAACTACTCCTAGTCCGAGTTGACAAGGAGAACTTGATAGAGTTCTCATTTGTTTGTTGTACACTACTTATACACATTTTGGTATTTACTCTTATTTATAAAGTCCCACATGTTTCTTTTGAGTCATTTCTTCTTGTGCATCTATTGGTTCTTTTAATAAAAAAAAGAAAAGAAAAAGAAAATAAATAATGACTTAGTCATTTGGCCAAGTCATGACATAAGGGGCCTTAGTATAGGGATAAGGTTTGAGTAGCATTTGAATCAAACATGTCAGAGTACTCATTATACTACTCTGGAAATTGTAGATTAGGTTTGGGAGCCCTATATCTAGCATTGAGTTTTGTAGCTTTCAAGGACAATGGTAGATTATTCCTTTTGTTTCCTTGGCAAGTATGTCTGTACTGTTGACAGTATAGCTGACTCAGATATATACTTCCTTTGACCTTAGGGATTTTGGCTAGAGCATTTCTTCTTGTTTCTGGCCAGTTTAAATGAGGTTTCTTTTCTTGAAGTCTCAGGTTCATTTTAGATTCCTCTTTGAAACAGATCCAGTAATTTGACCAATCAACACTAGGGTTTACTTGTCTAAACTATAGTATTTCTAGAACAATATTATAGTTTCCTATGGGGGCTTCTATAAAGTATCCTTCCTGTATGATGTTTCAGATAGTAAACTGGAGGTAATATAGAGAATGGAGTGTACTGGTCATAGACCAGCCATCTAGACCTTGTATAGGTTTTTTTATTTGTGAGATTAGTTCCAATTCAAGTTTTTTTGCTAATTTTTCTGATATAAAGTTGGTAGTTACACTACAATTAAGAAGACAACAGGTAATCTAATGTATTGTTTTCCCTTCTATGGTTAGGAGGGGTGCAGTAACTATATTGGTAAGGTTGAAAGAATCATCATGATTACTGTGAGCCTGATTTGGTCAAGAGCTTAGTATAGGGGCTGTCTGCTGTATTGAGCTCAGTCTTTTTCCTTAACTGATTCAATGCTTGTACTCAGATTTGATTCTCCAGCAGGGAGAATTTTAATGGCATTTAGTTGGGGTCAAGGAACCTTTGCTGAACAGTTTACAGCAATATAACCTGATTCACCACAGTACAGGCACAGGTACAATGCTTGATATTGATTCTTTTCTTTGGGGGCTAGAGGTCCTGTCCAACAGGGAAAAAGCACAATTGAAAGGTGTGTTGGGGTAGTAGAGATGGTAGTAGGGGACAAGGAGTAAATGGGGCTGGAGAACAAGGGGCAGGGGCATGGCAGGAGTTTTCTGAGTGGCAGAAAGCCTACTATTTATCTACTTCTAATACAGTATATTTGAGTTGGTTGTAGTCACTTTTTTTGCATGGGATTCCCACTAACAAATCCTTGATATTCTTCTTCAGACTCCTATAAAAAATATTTCCCTATGTTATACAAAGTTGGTCTGCTTTTTGTACTAGCCCCTTGAAATCTAATGCTTATTCTCAGATGGATTTGGTTTGTTTTAAAGAGTAGAGTTGCTTAGTTAGGTAATCCTGGATATTTGGATCTTGGAATTGTTTCCTAAATGCTACAAAAAATTTCTACCAGTTCTCTTGGAGTTCTAAGTTCTCCTCTTTCAGTATTAGTTCAGCCTACAATACTGTATTTCTTTTCAAGTGTTGACAGATGAACACTACATGACATATGTCATTAGCAAACTTTTGGGGGACCAATAGAAATACTCTATTTATTTTTGCAAAAAACTGGTCAAAGTTATGGGATTCTCTATAGAATAGTTAGATATGAGAGCTCTTCTTGTTTTTGATATTGATGTCAAAAGGGGTGATTGAATAATGGTCACTAGTGGCCATTTCTGAAGGGTAATGTTCATTATTAAGGGGATCAGAGTCAGATATGTAAATTTCTGGGATGTTTTTCTTCTTGAGTATGGAAAGCTAGAGTTGGATCTGGGAAAGCTAAGTCTGGAATCTGGCTATCTCTATGCTAGTGTCTTCTTCTTCTTGAGGCTCAGGAAGGGGTATTAGGAGATTATTAATAATATCAGGTTTATTATTCAGGAAACTAAACTGGAAACAAGTTAATGGGTAGACTGTTCAATCAAGACTTGGGGAAAATAAGGCAGAACAAAACAAGACAAGACTAGAATTGACAACTACAGTTGAGTAGTATGAGTCTCAAAATGTCTGGGAATGAGACTGAACTCAAGGGCAGTTTGTCAATATTGTAAATTTGAGACTAAGGAAGGAATTATCTAAGCAAGTATCATAAGAGAGTATAAGGTTTTCATCTAGGCCTCCAGTTCAACTTGAACCCTCTACTAATTCTGAGTCAAGTTGATATTGTGTTGTCTGGTAGGTCACTATGGTCCCTGCCTCCAATAGTCTATATAATAGTGTATAATGTTGTCTGTCAGGTCACTATGCTCCTTTTCTCCAACAGTTTTAGTATTGTCTACAGTATACTATACTCTCTTTCTCCAACAGTTTGTCTACAATGTATACAGTGAGCAGGGCTCCCTTTCTCCAACAGTCTGTGTGTAGCAACTTAGCCTGAGATAACTTAATCACACTCCAAGTCCAAGTTGACAAGAAGAACTTAATAGAGTTCTTTTTTGATTCTATATACTACTTGTACAACTACTACATAGTCTGTATACTACTTTTCCACACTTATCATGTGATGTCATCATGTGACATGACCTTGTGACATCCTGACATGTGACTGTGATATATAACATTGTTATGTGTTACTTTCCCACACTTCTTCCTTATGTAGTAAGTCTAAATAAGAAAAGAAAAGAAAAATAAAATAAAATAATAACTTAGCCGTTTTGCCAAGTCATGATACTGTGTAAGCATAACAGTAAGTAGTCTTGTATATGCACTGCAGTATGCTATACTCCCTTTCTCTAGTAGTATTGTCTGTAGTGTGCAAAGTAAGTAGTACTGTATACAGTCTGTTATATTCCTTTCCTCCAATAGTCTGCAGTATACTATACTTCCTTTCTTCAATATCTTGCCTAATTTTCTGTTCTTTTTTCTAATTTTTCCTGAATTTTTTCTAATTTTTAATCAATTTATTGTATTTTTTGAGTGAAAAGAGAGGCTGTGGGACTGATTACCTAAAAATTTGACTAA
>Ga0154001_1000706_pt1 | contig 10640 bp, 9 predicted proteins | sample TSNJ085MetaG_FD_104699 | JGI IMG/M metagenome (GOLD analysis project Ga0154001, IMG submission 104699) | Attine ant fungus gardens microbial communities from New Jersey, USA - TSNJ085 MetaG | ecosystem: Host-associated > Fungi > Mycelium > Unclassified | place: USA: New Jersey, Wharton State...
GCTCTGCCGCTCTGCCGCTCTGCCGCTCTGCCGCTCTGCCGCTCTGCCGCTCTGCCGCTCTGCAGTATGAAGCGGCCAGTCGCGCGGCGGCCAGCGGCAACGCAAGGCATCATCACAGGACGGCCCTGAACCTCGCGGTTCAGGGCCGTTTCGTTTGCCTCTCGCCGTTTGTCATTTGTGCAGCCCAAGCCGATACCCAACTCGCAAGGTGCCCGACGTCCACACGCTCCCACACCACGCCGCCTACTCCTGCGCCTCACCGTCACAAACCACGCACGGCAGACGACTACAATCGACCCCACACCCGTCCCGTCTCGCCGTCACGCGCGGAGAAACGGCGGCAGTCGGCCCACGCCTGATCTTTCAAGGAGACGATCATGTACGTTCAGCCTTACGTGTTTTTCAACGGCCGTTGCGAGGAAGCGCTCGACTACTACAGCGAAAAGCTCGGCGCTCAGGTGATCTTCAAGATGCACTTCAGGGATGCGCCGCCCGACCCGAACAACCCGCCGCGCCCCGAACTCGCGGACAAGATCATGCACGCCAACGTGCAGCTCGGCACGACCTTCTGGATGGCCTCCGACGGCGCCTGCGATCCCGCAGCCGGTTCGTTCAACGGCTTCAGTCTGTCGCTGACCGTCGAAGACAGCGCCATCGCCGAAAAAAGCTTCAACGCACTCGCCGATGGCGGTCAGGTCGTGATGCCGTTCCAGAAGACGTTCTGGAGCGAAGGGTTCGGCATCGTGGAAGACCGCTTCGGCCTGAAGTGGATGGTTACGCTGCCGCCGCAGGTTTGAGCGGCGCACCGCGGCAGTCATACGGCGAACGCACCGCGCGGGCACCATCCGGCCCAGCGCCGGGCGTCACGGTAGGCGGTCACGGCCGGGGCACCGGCCAGAGGCCAAAACCAAAGCCAAAGCCAAGCCCTGGTGACGCACCATGAACGCGTCGCAAAACGACTCCGCCACCCCGCCACGAAGCGCCACACAAACAGCAACGCCCGCAAACTTTCGTCTGCGGGCGTTGCGTTTTCAGCATGCCATCAAAATCCGGAACCGCTCCGGAACGACGGAAGCCGCAAATCCATCAGCTTTCGGCCATGTCCAGGTAGTCTTCCGGACTCGTGCGGTCCTCGCCGCCCTGCATGCCGACCACGCGCACGAGCAGGCTCGCCACGACGGCCACCACGAGGTTCACGATCAGCGACCACACCGCCGCATAGCCCGGAATCGCCATGCCGAACAGGTGGATCGTGAAGATCGAACCGGCGAGCTTCAGCGAAATCGCCATCCACGTGCCGGTCGCGATGCCTGCTGCCCAGCCGATCAGCAGGCCCCGGTAGTCGAGCACGCGCGTGTAGAGACCGAGCACGATCGCCGGCAGCGTCTGGATGATCCAGATACCGCCGAGCAGTTGCAGCTGGATCGCGTACGTGAGCGGCAGGCCGAGAATGAACGCGACCGCGCCGACCTTGACGATCAGCGAGACCAGCTTCGCGACGTTGGTCTCCTGCTCGTGCGTCATGTTGCGGTTGATGAACTCCTTGTGCACGTTACGCGTGTACAGGTTCGCCGCCGCGATCGACATGATCGCCGCCGGCACCAGCGCGCCGATACCGATCGCCGCGAACGCCACGCCGACGAACCACGACGGGAAGAAGTGCAGGAACAGCGCCGGCACCGCGAAGTTCGGGCCGAATGCCTTGAAATACGGCACGAATTCCGGCATGTCCTTCACGCCGGCCGCGAGCGCCATGAAGCCGAGCAGCGCGAGCAGACCGAGCACGAGCGAATAGGCCGGCAAGAGCGCCATGTTGCGGCGGATCGTGTTGCCCGACTTCGACGACAGCACCGCCGTGATCGAGTGCGGATACAGGAACAGCGCGAGCGCCGAGCCGACCGCGAGCGTCGCGTAGGCGCTATAGCCGTTCAGATTCGAGACGTCCGGCGACTTCAGCAGCAGCTTGGCCGGCGGCACCGCGCCGAAGATATGGCCGAAGCCGCCCAGTTGCGGCGGAATCACGATGATCGCGGCGAAGATCGTCACGTAGATCAGGATGTCCTTGACCACCGCGATCATCGCCGGCGCGCGCAGGCCCGAGGTGTACGTGTAGGCCGCGAGGATCGCGAACGCGATGATGAGCGGCAGATCGCCGACGAAGCCGGTCGTGTCGAAACCGAGCGCGCCGATCACCACTTCGATACCGACCAGTTGCAGCGCGATGTACGGCATCGTCGCGACGATGCCGGTCACGGCGATCGCGAGCGCCAGCATGCGGCTGCCGTAACGCGCCGAGACGAAGTCGGCCGAGGTCACGTAGCCGTGGCGCTTGGCGACGCTCCACAGCTTCGGGAACACGACGAACGCGAACGGATAGATCAGGATCGTGTACGGCAGCGCGAAGAAACCGGTTGCGCCCGCACCGAACACGAGCGCCGGCACCGCGACGAACGTGTAGGCGGTATAAAGGTCGCCGCCGAGCAGGAACCACGTGACGATCGTGCCGAAGCGCCGGCCGCCGAGCCCCCACTCTTCGAGATGGGCCAGATCGCCGCGCCGCCAGTGCGCCGCGACGAAACCGAGAATCGTGACACCGATAAAAAACAGAACGAAGACGAACGTTGCAATGGGGTTCATTGTTGTGCGCCCCCTTGCGAGCGGCCCGTATAGCGGGATTTGGTCTTGTTGTAGACGAACGCGGTAATGACCGCGCTGATCAGCACCCAGAGCAGCTGATACCAATAAAAGAACGGGAAATCGAACAGCTGCGGCTCGACCTTGTTGTAGGACGGCACCCAGATCATCGCGATCCAGGGCAGCAGCAACAGCCAGAGCCAGTGCTTGCTGGCCTTCTTCACGTCGGCGTCGTGAGCCATGACGTCTCCTCTTTCCTATTTGAATTGTTTGCCCGTGGTCGACGGGAGGTGGAATCACAGCGGGTGGTCGTCCCGCGGTCGGCCACGGACGCCCCGAAAGCTTCGAAAGAGTATAGGAGCCCCGAACGCCCGGTCAAGCAGGGACGACCCGAGGCGCAACGGCGCGCGGCAAGGCACATATCGTAGCGGTATGTATCGGCATGCGGGGGCACGTAGCGGCACGCGAGGCCATGCGGCGGCAACGCGCCGCCGCGATGCGGCTCGCCGGCCGGCTTACCTCAGCCAGCCGCTACGGCGATCAGATCGCAAACGAAGCGCCGCTCTGCCCCGTCGATTCGCGCAGCCCCCTGATCCACTTGCGCGCCGGCAAGCCGAGTTGCGCTTCGATCAGCTTCGCGCGGGTTTCGAGCCTCGTGAACGGCACCTCGAGCGCCGGGCCCGAGAATGCGATCGCGATGCGATTGCCGTCGTGCACTTCGGGCAGCGCAACCACGCGGCCGTCGAATGCCTCGTTAAGACGCTTCATGTTGCGCACGAAGCTCGGATGGTCGCCGAACAGGTTCACCGTGACGATGCCCGCGTCGCTCAGACACGCACGCGCCGCACGATAGAAGGCGACGCTGTCGAGCACCGGGCCGCGCGCGGTCGCGTCGTAGACGTCGATCTGTAGCGCGCCGATCGTGCCGTGGTTAGCGCCGTCGTTGACGAAGTCCCAGGCATCGGCTTCGCGCACGGTCAGGCGCGCGTCGTCGTGCGGCAACTCGAACATCGTGCGCGCGGCCACGACGACCGCCGGATTCACTTCGATCGCCTCGACCTTGGCGCGCTTCAGGAAGCGGTGCGCGAACTTGGTCAGCGAGGCCGCGCCGAGACCGAGCTGCACGATGCGCTTCGGCGTTTCGAGGAACAGCAGCCAGGCCATCATCTGCTGCGCGTATTCGAGTTCGATGTGATCGGGCTTGCGCAGACGCATCGCGCCTTGCACCCATTCCGTGCCGAAATGCAGGTAGCGCACGCCGCCCTCTTCCGAGAACGTCACCGGCGCGAAACGCGGCTTGCGCGGGGCTTCGATTTGCGGCGCGTCGCGCAGGTCGTTATCGGCGCCGTTCGTGCGGCCCGCGCCGCGGGAAGTACTGCGGGCATTACGGGCGATTTTCTGCTTGCCGCCAACGGCATCGGCGTCGGCATCGCGGTTACGGAAAGCACGCGCCTCGGCCGAAGCGCGCTTGATCAGTTTCGTCATGTGAGGATGTCGCGCCACGGGCGCAATTTTTGGTCGAACGAGAGCATAGCATTCGACGGGGCAACACTCGGCGTCAATCGCAGACAAGCTGCCGCCCTACTTCGAACTGGCGCGCATGGGGAACGCAAGCATGCGCGGGGTGGCTCGATGGCAGACGCAGAAGCCGGTATCGATCGACTACACGGCTAGCGAAACTGCCATCGCGACGCGCCTTGGCAGCGACGTCCCGTAGACCGATACGATGCTCCCGAAGCGTCTGTCGCCGCGCTCAGGCGTCCTGCCAGTTGCGATACGTTGCGGCCTGCCCCCGATAAACGCCTTCGCTATCGAGCAGATTCCAGACCGTGACGTCCTCGATCCAGAATCGTCTTCCCGAACTCGAGATGCGCAGGCCGCGATAACCGGTCGCGAACCCGTGCAATCGCACCGATTCGAGCAACCTGTCGCGCTCGTCCCGATTCGGGTGTTCGGCCGAAAGCCTCGAACGCAAGGCCGTCATGCCGTCCCAGTCGTATTCGAAGCAGCGTTGAGCCGCTTCGTTCGCGTAGATGAAACGGGGGTCGGCGTCGGTGTTGTGCGCGAGCACGCAGAACGGCGCGCTTTCGTAGAGCCAGCGGGCCGCGTCGGCGCCGGAGATTCCGCCCTCGACCAGCGGCGTGCCGACAAGCCGCAAATGGTTATCCGCCAGCAGATTGAAGAAGTCGAGGTCGCTGCTCAGAGATGCCGTCATCGTATCGGTTACCGTTGTCATTGAATGCGGGCGATTCTATCAAGGGGCCAACTCCGCCGCTCCCAACCCCGCAGGCCTGACCGACAGTACCGTCGTTCAACCGTACGGCCAAAGCGGCCAAATCGTTGCTCGCATGGCCAATCGCTCACCAATCAAGATTCAACGTTTTTATGTGGGCTAAAATGCGCATAATTCACCCACATAATGAGCAACGCCATGCGTCATCCAGCCGCCGATGTGACTCCTCGTCGGGCCACGAACATTAGCCTGCCCGAAGACGTCTACAAGGATGCCAAGGCACTCGGTATCAATTTCTCGCAAACTTGCGAGCGGGCACTGCGTCAAGCCGTTCAAGTGGAAAAGGATCGCCAGTGGGCCATCAAGTACGCCGGTTTTATCGAGGCCTATAACGAGATGGTTGAGCGCGATGGCCTGCCGCTCGCTCAATACCGGGCGTTCTGATGGCCCGTTTCGACGTATTTCCCAATCCGGGCCAACGTCCAGCGGTGCCTTATGTTGTTGATGTCCAAGGCAACCATTTATCCGGTCTGGCGACACGCGTGGTTATCCCGTTGCGACGATTGGACAGCTTTGCCCCAGTTCCTCTTCCGCCTGACCTGATACCTGTTTTCACGATCGAAGGCATCGAGTGCATGCTGGATACGCCGACACTGAGCGCGATTCCACGCACTGAATTAAGCCAATCCGTTACGTCGCTGCATCACCGGCAAGACGAGATTATTTCAGCGCTAGACCGATTGTTTGGCCGTTGGTAACCACCAGACACGCCAGGATTCCCGCTGACGCGAGACCACGTTCGGACGCGTCAATTCGATTCCCGCAGTTGCCGCCAAACGGCCAACTTTTCTGCGTATGGGACTGTGGCATAGGCGGGACTGCTTGATGGCAGGCGGAGCAGTCTATATTGCCCACCGCGCTCGCCAAGCGCATTCATGCCGATTTTGGCTGCGGTCCCGCCATTGAAGGCGATGGTGACCAGATTCGGCAATGTATCGACAAGAGCGACCAGGTCATTGCTCGCATGGTCGCGTATGCGGCTATCGAGACTCCCGATACGACGGGCCTCTGCAACGACGTCCCATAAACCGATGCGGTATTCGAGCAGCTTATCGAGACGAGTTGCATAGTCCATACCGACCAGATTTTGCTCTATTGCCTCCCCAACAAGCGCCCAGAACTTGTTCTGCTTATGCGCATAGTACTGCCCATGCGCCAACGACATCTCGCCCGGCAAACTGCCCAGAATCAGCACCCGCGTATGGGCATCGACGACCGGCGGAAAGCAGCGCTTGAGCGTCATGAGCGATGGCCTTCGTCACGGCATCGCGCGAGCGGGCGGCCGTGTTCGCGCTGGTGGGCATAGGCCGTATGCGCGGCGTGCACGGGATCTCCGCGTGCGCCGGCACCGCGCTCTTCATCCGAAACCCCGGAAGCCCCAGCAACACCCCAAGCCCCCACGCACTCCCACAGCGCCGGCAACATACACTCCGTCACCATCAAAGGCGCGCCATGCCGCTCGAACACCGAGCGGCGCGCGACCAGCGCATGCGGCGCGCGCGAAACGCCCGCGCCGATTTCCCGCGCCGCCAGCGCATACAGCGGATGACGCGCCCCCACCCTGCGGCTCACCAGCGACGAGCGCGCGACGCTGGTGTCGCTATACAGCAATTCGGCGAGCGGCCGCGTGCGCAACCGCCGCGTCGCCTGCCACACGCCGACGCTCGCCGCGCGCGGCGTCACGCTATGCGCGGCGACGAACGGCACGCCCTCGACCGACAGCACGACCTCGCGCACCCACACGGGCGCGCGCGGCGCGAGTCCGAGCGCGGCGGCTTCGTCGGCCCATGGCAGCGCGACCGCTTCGCGCGTCACGCGCACCGCGACCGCGCCGAGCGCACGCAGATGAGCAGTCAGGGAACCGCCGCGAGTCAGCCAGTCTTTCTGCGCGGCGCTGAAGGTGGGCAAAGGTGCGACACGCCAGTGCGCGTCGGCGGGATCGAAACGGATAGGCATGGTGTCGGATTATAGCGGCGCGGTCTTGCAGCCCTCTTCATCGCGGCAGTTCACGACGCCACTTCTGCAATCTGACGCATAACGCAAATGCAAACGCACCAGTGCATGCGAAAAACGCGTCAGACAAAAACCAGCCAAGCGAAACAACTCACCGCACCCGTTCGCCTGATCGGGCGCAAAACCTCGGGCGCAAAAAAAATGCGCTGCCGAAGCAGCGCATTTTTCAACCACGCAGCGTCAATCCAGCAACGACATCAACGCCCCCCACTCACGTTCAACCCGCGCGCGACAGCAGCAACGCGTTGGTGCGCTTCACGAAGCTCGCCGGGTCTTCGAGCGAGCCGCCTTCCGCGAGCAGCGCCTGATCGAACAGCAGATGGCACCAGTCGTCGAAATTCGCGCTATCGGCATGCAGGCCCTTCACGAGCGCATGCTCCGGATTCACTTCGAGAATCGGATGGAACGACGGCGCATCCTGGCCCGCGGCCTTCAGCATGCGCTGCAGGTAGCCGCTCATTTCGCCGTCGTCGGCGACGAGGCACGACGGCGAATCGGTCAGGCGGAACGTCAGACGCACGTCCTTCGCCTTGTCCTTCAGCGCGTCCTTCATCTTCTCGACGAGCGGCTTGAACTCCTCGCCGACCTTCTCCTGCGCCGCCTTTTCCTCGTCGTTCAGCGCGCCGAGATCGAGGTCGCCGCGCGCAACGCTTTGCAGCGGCTTGCCGTCGAATTCGTTGAGGAACGACAGCATCCATTCGTCGACGCGATCGGTCAGCAGCAGCACTTCGACGCCCTTCTTGCGGAACACTTCGAGGTGCGGGCTATGCGCGGCGGCCTGCCAGGTATCGGCGGTCACGTAGTAGATCTTGCTCTGCTCGGGCTTCATGCGCGCGACGTAGTCGGCCAGCGCCACGGTCTGTTCGGCCGTGCCCGTATGCGTCGTCGCAAAGCGCACGAGCTTCGCGATGCGCTCGCGATTGGCGAAATCCTCGCCGATGCCTTCCTTCAGCACCTGGCCGAATTCCTTCCAGAAGCCCGCGTACTTTTCCTTGTCGGCGTCGTTGTCCGAATTGGCAAGTTCTTCGAGCATCGACAGCGCGCGCTTCGTCACGCCTTCGCGAATCGCCTTCACGTCGCGGCTTTCCTGCAGGATTTCGCGCGATACGTTGAGCGGCAGATCGGCCGAATCGACCACGCCCTTCACGAAGCGCAGATACGTGGGCAGCAGTTGCTCGGCGTCGTCCATGATGAACACGCGCTTCACGTACAGCTTCAGGCCGCCGCGCTGCTCGCGGTTCCACAGGTCGAACGGCGCGTGCGCCGGCACGTACAGCAGTTGCGTGTATTCGCTGCGGCCTTCGACGCGGTTATGCGTCCACGTGAGCGGGTCCTGATGATCGTGCGAGATGTGCTGATAGAACTGCCTGTACTGCTCGTCGCTGATGTCGTTCTTCGAGCGGGTCCACAGCGCACTCGCCTGGTTGACGGTCTCGTCCTCGTCCTTCGTGACCCTCTCGCTCTTTTCCGCGTCCCACTCTTCCTTCTGCATCAGGATCGGCAGCGCGACGTGGTCCGAGTACTTCTGGATGATCGACTTCAGGCGATGCGACGACAGCAGTTCGTCCTCGTCGGCACGCAGATGCAGCGTGATGGTCGTGCCGCGCGCGGCGCGCTCGATCTGCTCGACCGCGAAATCGCCCTCGCCCGCGCTTTCCCAGCGAACGCCTTCGGCGGCCGGCAAACCGGCGCGGCGCGTCTCGACCGTGATCCTGTCGGCAACGATAAAGCCCGAGTAGAAGCCCACGCCGAACTGGCCGATCAGCGCCGCATCCTTCTGCTGGTCGCCCGACAGCTTGCCGAAGAACTCCTTGGTGCCCGAGCGCGCGATCGTGCCGAGGTTCGCGATCGCTTCGTCGCGGCTCATGCCGATGCCGTTGTCGTCGATCGTGACGGTGCGCGCGGCCTTGTCGTACGAGACGCGAATCCGCAGGTTCGGATCGTTTTCGTACAGCGCGCTGTTTTCGATCGCTTCGAAGCGCAGCTTGTCGGCCGCGTCGGACGCGTTCGAGATCAGCTCGCGCAGAAAGATTTCCTTGTTGCTGTACAGCGAATGGATCATCAGTTGCAGAAGCTGCTTCACTTCTGCCTGAAAGCTCATGGTTTCTTGGGCCATGGTCGGACTTCCTCTCTGTTGCGAATCAGGTTTCGGGCGATGGGGTGCCGGGCGACAAGGTATCGAACCGCGGCGAACCGGGGTTCGAACCCGCGTCCGGGTCCCGCGGGCGGGCCGAGGCTCACATCAAAGTGCGAGCGAGGCCGCGCCGATCGTTCGCGCAAATGGGGACGCCCCGGCGCGGTTTCAAGGGGGGCCGGACAGTTCAGGCCGGGCGGCGCGCGACGCCGTCGAGATAGCGGCTCAGAAACGCCGGCAATTCCGGATCGCCGCAATTGGCGATATTGAAGCGCATCCACGTGCTCGGCGACTGCTGCGGCGAAAACAGCCCGCCCGGCGTCAGCAGGAAGCCGGCCTCGTGCCCGGCCGCGGCGAGCGCGCCCGCGTCGACGCCGGTGTCGGCCCACAGGAACATGCCGGCCGTCGGCGTCAGAAACAGTTTCAGGCCGGTCTTTTCGAGTACCCGCACGGCTTTGTCGCGCACGCCGTCGAGCCGCGCGCGCACGCGCTCGACGTGCCGCCGGTAGTGGCCTTCGGTCAGAATCTTGTAGATCACGCGCTCGTTGAGTTCGGGGCTCGTCATGCCGACCAGCATCTTCTGGTTGCTGACCACCCGCGCGACGTCCGGCGCACACGCGATAAAACCGACGCGCAGATTCGGCGCGAGCGTCTTCGAAAAGCTGCCGAGGTAGATCACGCGCTTCAGCTGATCGAGGCTCGCGAGCCGCGTGCCCGGGTAGCCGGGCGGGCACAGGTCGCCGTAGATGTCGTCCTCGACGACGATGAAGTCGTACGCCTCGGCGAGGCGCAGGATGCGGAACGCCTGGGCGGCGGAGAGCGACGTGCCGGTCGGGTTCTGCAGCACCGAGTTGATGACGAGCATTTTCGGCCGCCATTCCTGCACGAGCGCTTCGAGCGCGTCGAGATCGGGGCCGTCCGGCGTGTACGGCATGCCGACGAGCCGCGCGCCCTGCGCGGCGAAACAGGCGAACATCTGGAACCACGCCGGATCGCCGACGATCACCGCATCGCCCGGCTTCACATAAATGCGCGAAATCAGGTCGATCGCCTGCGTGACACCCGACACCATCACGATCTGCTCGGGCGACGCGCCGATCTCCAGTTCCTCGAGCCGCGTCTGCAATTGCTGGCGCAGCGGCAGAAAACCCTGCGCGGTGCCGATGCCGAGCATCTGCGCGCCGCTTTGCCGGCCGAGCGTGCGCAGCGCGTTGGTAATCAGGTCGCCGTCGAGCCAGCGCGCCGGCAGGTAGCCGAGGCCGGGGCTGCGCTCGGGCCGCGCGCCGGTGTGGAGCATGTTGCGCAGCAGCCAGACCACGTCGATATTCGCCGGCGCCGGCAAGGTTTCGGCGCGCGGGGGCCGTTCGCTGAACGTCGCGCTGCTCTGCCGCTCGCGCACGTAGAAGCCGGAGCCGCGCCGCGATTCCAGATAGCCCTGCGCGACCAGCCGCTCGTACGCCTCAACCACCGTGAAGCGCGACACGCCCTTGTCGAGCGCGAGCTTGCGGATCGACGGCATGCGCATGCCGGGGCGGAACACGCGCTCCTCGATGCGGCGGCACGCCC
>Ga0154001_1000709_pt1 | contig 10622 bp, 2 predicted proteins | sample TSNJ085MetaG_FD_104699 | JGI IMG/M metagenome (GOLD analysis project Ga0154001, IMG submission 104699) | Attine ant fungus gardens microbial communities from New Jersey, USA - TSNJ085 MetaG | ecosystem: Host-associated > Fungi > Mycelium > Unclassified | place: USA: New Jersey, Wharton State...
ATGTCGCCCGTGTGCAGGCCGAAGCTGCCGGCCGTGCGGTCGGCGAAGAAGAAGCGCAGGGTCTGGCCGACGGTCGGAAAGGCGATCTCGTCCCACGGAATTTCGTGTTCCTCGAAGAGCTTCACTTCGAGGCTTTCCTCGCCGGCGGCGATGTCGAGATCGAGCAGGCGCGCCATGTAGAACAGATGCACCTGATGCACGTGCGGCACGTTCAGCAGCGAGAACAGGTTTTGCACCTCGACGCGCGCGCCGGCTTCCTCGAGCGTTTCGCGCGAGGCGGCCTCGGCGGTCGTCTCGCCCATTTCCATGAAGCCGGCGGGCAGCGTCCAGTAGCCGTAGCGCGGCTCGATCGCGCGACGGCACAGCAGCACCTTGTCGTCCCAGACCGGGACGGTGCCGACCACGTTACGCGGATTCTGATAGTGCACCGTGCCGCAACTGCCGCATACGAAGCGCTCGCGATTGTCGCCCGGCGGAATGCTCAGACTGACGCCGTGGCCGCAGACAGAACAGAATTTCATTGGAAAGGGGACGAGAAAGGGTGATAGGAGTTTATCACCGGGGCGCGGGATTATTGAGGCACGGACGCCGCGGGGGTGCCGTGCTTGCATCGCTTCAGGCATGGGATTGCCAGAAAAACAAAAAGTCTTGCAAGGCTCAGAACCTATACATACCGATGGATGCGCCCGGACGGTTCGATGGGCCGCTTTACCGTGGGCCGGTGGCCGGATATGAACCCGGCGAAGCACGCGAAGCAGCCCGCCGTGAGTCGGAACTACAGGACCGCAAAGGTGATTCCCTGACTACTGTTGCCGTGCGCAAGGTGAAGCGCTCGCAAGTCGCCAAGGCAACGCGCGGCATTCCGACCCTGCGCGGCTACCTCGAAGACACCTGCCTTGCCGAATTGCGCACGTCCTGCAAGACGGCCAATCACGGCGACGCCAACGTGCAAATCATCCTGCAATCGTTTCCCGATTTCCTCGATTTGCCGCTCGATCACCTCCCTGCCGCACCGCTCTACGGCGTAGCGCAGCGCATCGCGCAAGGCGGCAGCGTGACTGGCGTAGCGGTCGCGCATGGTGCGCTTTTCCGGGGACAGGTACGGCCGAAAACGACAAGGCCCGCGTTGCGCGGGCCTTGACACGCCACGGCGGGCGATACGGGCCGTGATGCCGCGCTGCCTCAGGTAACGACGGCAGCGTGCAAAGTCATCACCCTTGTCCGCATGCAGCTTGCCCGGGCGTTTGCGTGGCTGTCCGTTCAGGCCTGGCACCGCAGGAATGGCATCAAGCGTGGGCTCGAATGCCATCGAATCGTGCCGGTTAGCCCCCGTGACCGTGATGGCCAACGGAATGCCGCGCGCATCTACGACGATGTGCCGTTTCGACCCGAGCTTGCCCCGCTCTGTCGGGTTAGGGCCGGTTTCCTGGCCCCCCGGGGGCTGGAAACACTGGCGGCATCAAGACTTGCCCGTTCCCAATCAATCTGGTCATGCTCACGCAATCGGCAAAGCATCGCCAGATGCAGTTTCTCCCACACGCCTACGGCTTGCCAGTCGCGTAGCCTTCGCCAGCAGGTCATCCCGCTGCCGAAGCCCAGTTCTTTCGGCAGGTATTCCCATGGAATGCCTGTTTGCAGGACAGACAGGATGCCGTTCAATGCTGCGCGGTCATCCACCGTCCGGCGACGTCCGCCTTTGGGCGACGGCGTGAACACCGGAATCAACGGCTCCAGAGCCGCCCATAACTCGTTACTGATTTTTCGTCTTGCCATCTCGCCAGGATATGGCGTCCATCGCTTGATGTCCAGGTTGTGTTAGCGACTCTAATGCGGGCAAAGCCGCCGCGAAGCTCAATGCGTTGAAACATGGTATGTGCTCGACGTACTGGCGCGAGGAGCGGCGGCGGGTGCATGCACTGCTACGCGAGTGCCGGGATCGGTGTACGCGGTCATGGTGACACGTCTGGGTACATCGTAACCAGACGGCCGGTTTCAACACCTTTCGTCGATGAACTGCTGGTGTCCGTTTTAACTGCCCGTCCCGCGCGAGCTTTTTATTTCAGCATAAAACATATCCGTCTGAAATAAGATAAATCCTAATTCGTTATTCACGATGTATTAATGCGAAATTTAACGGTTATTCATCTTTTTATTCTGGATTTAAAACCCGTCAGTCATTAGTTTACGAACCCTGATTGCTTCGTAACGTGAATTGGCAAAGTGAATAAAGATAGTTATCGGCTGGTATTCAGCCATCTGGGAAACATGCTCGTTGCCGTTGCGGAGACCGCCACGGCAACAGGGAAGGAAGCCGGACAGACCCCAGTTTGCAGTCACGGTAATCCCGCAGGATACACAGCGTTATTTTCGCTTCGGCAGATCGCGTTCGCGGCGCTTGCATTGCTCGGTGTGCTGCCCGCCTGGTCCAGCGCACAGATCGTCCCCTCTGGCGCGAACGCACCCAACGTGATCAGTACGGCGAACGGATTACCCCAGGTGAACATCAACCGGCCTTCCGGCGCGGGTGTGTCGATGAACACCTATTCGCAGTTCGACGTGCAGAAGGCCGGCGCGATCCTCAATAACTCGCCGGTCATCACGAACACGCAGCAGGCCGGGCAGATCAACGGCAACCCGAACTTCGGGGCGAACCAAGCTGCGCGCATCATCGTGAACCAGGTCAACAGCAGCGCGGCGAGTCAGATCAACGGCCATCTCGAAGTGGCAGGACAACGCGCAGAGGTGGTGATTGCTAACGGTTCCGGCATTTCGGTGAACGGCGGCGGCTTCCTGAATACCTCGCGCGCCATTCTGACGACAGGCAGGCCGAACTTTGCCCCCGATGGTTCGCTCACCGGTTTCAACGTGAGGGGCGGCAACATCACCGTGCAGGGAGCAGGACTCGACGGCTCGACCGTGGATCAGGTTGACCTGCTGGCCCGTGCGGTGCAGGTCAATGCGGAGATATACGCCGGAAAGAACCTGAACGTTATCACCGGCGCAAACCAGATCGGTCACGACTCACTGGCGTTCACGCCGATTGCAGGCGACGGACCCGCACCGGATGTCTCGATCGACGTGAGCCAGCTGGGCGGCATGTACAGCGGGCGCATCTTTCTGGCGAGCAACGAGTATGGCGTAGGTGTTTCGAACCAGGGCGTGATCGCCGCGCAGGCGGGCGACCTGACGTTGCAATCGAATGGCCTGCTGTCCCTCGCTGGCAAGACCAGCGCGAGCGGCAATCTTGCCGCAACAGGCAGCGATATCCAGAACAGCGGCACGACCTACGCGCAGCAAAACGCGACGCTTTCGGCCAGCGGTATGGTCACCAACAGCGGCACAGTAGCCGCGCAGCAGAATACGACGGTCAACGCCACGAGCGTGAATTCAACCGGAACGCTGGGCGCGGGTGTGAACGGCGATGATGGTTCCGTGGGCTCAGGTGACGACCTGAACGTAACAGCATCCGGTCAGCTGAACGCCACTGGACAGAACGTCGCGGGCGGTAATGCGTCTCTGTCGGGCAGCGGCGTGAATCTCGCTGGCGGCCGCACGTCGGCAAACGGCGCGCTCGTGCTGGCTGCAAATGGCGGTGACCTGAATCTGTCGGGTGCGACAACGACGGCGGGCGGCACGCTCGACGCACGCGCGGCAGGCACGCTCACGAACGACAACGGCGCGATGTCGTCGGGTGGCGCGCAGACCATCACGGCGGGCGCACTCTCGAACCGCAACGGCCAGATCGTTTCGGGTGGCACGCTGTCCGTGCAGACGGCGGGTGCGCTCAATAACGCGCAAGGCATGCTGGAGGCGGCCGGAAGGGAAGCCATCGACGCCGGTTCGATCGACAACACGGCGGGACGTATCACGTCGCTCAACGGCGATGGTCTGACGGTGAACACCGCGGGGGCGCTCGTCAACGCATCGGGCACGACTGCGAACGGTGCCCAGGGCGGCGTCATCGGTTCGAACGGCGGACTGGATGTGGCGGCTGGCACGCTGTCCAACCAGGGCGCGATGTCCGCGCTCGGCGATGCCACGCTCACTGCGCAGACGATCAGCAACGATGGCGGCTCCGTGACAGCGGGCGGCTCGCTCAGTGCGCAGGCCACAGGCGCATTGTCCAACGTACACGGCCAGTTCTCTGCAACGGACACCACGGTTTCCGGCGCAACCATCGACAATACCTCGGGCCAGATTGACGGCGATCAGGTCAGCGTGTCGAGCGCGGGCGCGCTCGTGAATCGCAGTGGCTCGATTACCCAGTCAGGCACGGCGGACCAGACAGTCAGCGCGGGCGGTGCGCTCGACAACACGAACGGCACGCTTGCCACCAATGCACAGAACCTCGCGATCAGCGCCCAGGCACTCACGAATGACGATGGCGCGATCCAGCACGCGGGTACCGGTACGCTGGCGGTGACGACAGCGGGCGCGGCGTCGAATGCCTCGGGCCAGATCGTGACGAACGGCACGCTTCAGGCCAATGCGGCTTCGCTCGACAATACGGGCGGCACGCTTTCCGCACAACAGGCCGCGAGCGTGAGCGCCACGAGCGGCATCATCAACCGCAACGGTGGACAGATTTACGGCGCAGACGGCCTGACGGTGGTCACGCAGGGCACGCTCGACAACACGGCGGGCTCGGTACAGAGCGGCGGCAATCTCACGGCCAGCGCGGGCAGCGCGATTGAGAATTCGGGCGGCGTGATTTCCGCGAACGGCGCGGATGGCACGCTCACCGTGTCCGGCTCCACCCTCGACAACACGTCAGGCTCGATCACGAACGCGGGCACGGGCGCAACGTCCGCTACTGCCGCTGATTCGATCACCAACACGGGCGGCGTACTCGGTGGTAATGGCGACGTGGGTGTGACCGCGCAGACCCTGACCAACTCCGGGAGCGGCCAGCTTGTGGCGGGTGGTGCCGCCAGCCTGAACGTCGCAAACCGGATCGATAACGCGGGCGGCAGACTGTACGGCGGCACGGCGCTGAGCGTGAACGGGCCCGGCGCGGCGCTCGTCAATGACGGCGGCACCATCGAGGGCGGCCAGGATGTCTCGCTCGCGGTGGCGTCCCTGTCGAACGCGGGCGGCGCAGTGCGCGCCAACCGCGATATCAGCGTGAGCGGCGCGCTCGCGGGTGGCGGCGAGATGACGGCAGGCCATGATCTTACGCTCGTGCTCGAAGGCGACTTCGTCAACGACGCAGCGAGCGCCCTGCACGCCGACAACAACCTCACGCTCGGCGTGACGGGCACGTTGACCAACACCGCCGCACTCGGTGCGGTCAACGCACTGACGGTCAGTGCGGCCAACATCGTGAACGCAGCCGGTGCCGACATGAATTCGTCGGCTACCACCGTCAACGCCACGGGCGATATCGCGAACGCGGGTGAAATCGAAGGCGATGCGGTCACGACGCACAGCGCCAGCCTGAACAACACGGGCGCGGTGATTGGTAACAACGTCATCGTCAACGCCACGGACGTGACCAATGCGGGCGCGCAGGCGGTCATCGCAGGGGCATCGTTCCTTGGCATCTACGCGGGCAGTTCGCTGACGAACGCGGACGACGCCCTGATCTACAGCGGCGGGAACATGGAGCTGGCGCGCGACAATGCGCGCGACTCCACGGGTCTGCTCGCGAACCAGACCGGCATCATCACGAACAGCGCGGCCAGCATCCAGGCGGCGGGCGATATCGACGTGGCCGCGCGCACGCTCGCGAACCAGCGCACGGGCGTTCAGACCGAAGCCGGAACGCCGGTCACGACCGAGGGGCCGACCCTGACGCTGTGGACAGGAGGCATTCCGATAGACGAAGTCGCCAGCTACCACAGCGCGATCTATGGGCAGTGGATTTTCAGCGGCGCTGGGGGCATCGGTGGTCAGGTCATCGGCAAACTGGCCAAGCCGCTGGTCGTGACGTTACCTGCTTCACAGGTGAGCAGCATCGACGCCGCCAGCCAGACGTTCTCGCTTGCCACGCCGCTGACGGATACCTACAGGCTGTGTCCAACGACCTACTGTGTCGCGGACCCGCAGAGCCGCACCATTACCAATAACGCGGTGCAGTATTACCAGAGTCTGGTCCAGAACAGCGACGGTACGGTCACGGTCACGTTCTATCCTGACTACGATCCGGCGAAGAACATCGCGCCTGACCAGGTGAGGATCGATACGACGCTTGGCACAGACAGCCACGATTACGTTGAACTGAGCCGCACGTCTACCACCACGACCGCGACTGACCAGCTTCTGAATCCCGGCACGGCGGCAACGATCCAGGCACAGGGCTCGATCCGCGTCAATGCCGATGGCGGCACGATCAACAACGACTCGTCCACGATGGCCGCAGGCGGCGATCTCGTGCGCCGCGCAACAGGCGGCTCGGTGAACGATACCGGCATCCTGTTGCAACAGACCGGCACGCAAACAGATGTCTCGACCTTCTACTGGCACGCCAAGACCAGCGACAGCAACGACACGAGGCCGGATGTCAAGGACGACACGGTGCCGCTACCGTCCACCACGGTTGCCTCGCTGCCCGCGATTACGACGGCCAACCAGACCGTCCAGACCGACGCACAGGACATCACCATCGGCTCGGTCGATCGTGTGGGGCAGACCGTGACGGGCGCGGGCGTGTCCGGGGGCGACGCAACCGGCACGCACCTTGGCAGCGCCAGCGCTTCGGGCAGCCGCCCGCAGACGCTTGGGAGCGCGGGCGACGGCATCCCCGGCCTGACGCTGCCCACGAATGCGCTGTACACGTATCACACCGCACCGGATGCAACCTGGCTGGTGGTCACGGACCCCCGCTTCACGAGCTATTCGAAGTTCATTTCGAGCGACTACATGCTGGCGGCACTAGGGCTCAATCCCCAAGCGGTGGAAAAGCGCCTGGGCGACGGTCTCTACGAAGAACAGCTTGTCATGAGCCAGGTCACGCAACTGACCGGCCGCACCTTCCTGGGTCCCTATACCAGCAACATGGACGAGTACACCGCGCTGATGGACAACGGCGTGGCCTATGCGCAGGCATTCAACCTGAGCGTTGGGGTGGGACTAAGCGACGCGCAGATGGCGCAACTCACCACCGACATGGTGTGGCTGGTGAACCAGACGGTGGCGCTGCCGGATGGCACGCAGCAAACCGTGCTGGTGCCCAAACTCTATCTTGCGCAGTCCAGTACCGTTGACCTTCAGGACAGCGGCGCGCTGGTGGCGGGTAACAGCGTGAACCTGAACGCCACGGGCGACATGGCGAACAGCGGGCATGTCGCGGGCGATGTTGCGACCACGGTCATCGGCAATAACGTCGTGAACCGTGGCGTGATCGGTAGCGGCGGCGCGACGACGGTCGCGGCGGTGCAGGACGTGACGAATATCGGCGGGCGTATCGGTGGCGTGGATACCGTGGTCAGCGCGGGGCTCGATATCGTCAACCAGAGTACGACCGCGCAGGCGGCGGTCGGCGCGAGCACGTCCGGCTTCTACTCGAATGCGAGCGGGATGGCGGTGCAGTCAGCGGGCACCATTTCGGCAAGCGACGGCGCGACGCTGGCAGCAGGCCGGGACGTGAACCTGGACGGTGCGGCGATCCGGAGCGGTGGCGACACCACGATTGGGGCAGGCCGTGATATCAACGTGGGCACCACAACGCTGACGGCCACCCAGGATGCGGGAACCACTGATGGTCTGAATGGCCACCACAGCATCACCACAACGAGCGTGGGCAGCACGATCACGACCGGCGGCAGCCTCACTACCGTCTCGGGCAACGATACGACGCTGACCGGTGCGCACGTTCAGGCGGGCGGCGATGCCCCGCTGGTGGCGGGTGGTGACCTGACGGTGACAGCGGCCAAAGACACGGCCACCTATAACGGCCAGTCGGTGGGCGGTGATCTTTCCCACCACAAGGACTCCACATACGACGAGACCGCACAGGGCAGCAGCATCAATGCAGGCGGTAACGCGACACTCGCGGTGGGTCAGGCTGGTACGGGCAATCTCGCCATCCTCGGTTCGTCGGTCACGACGGGCGGCGTCAACGGCGCAACGGGCGGCGCAGTCATCCTGCAATCGACGGGCAATATCACGGTCGGCGCGGTGACGGAAACGCACGACGCGGATCACTGGTCGCAGACGAACCATGCCAATGCGTTGTCGAGCGAGAAAGTGACCGACACGTCTACCTCGCATCAGGTGGCATCGGTCGGCTCGCTCGTATCGGGCGATTCCGCGGCGGCAAGCGCGGTGCACGACCTGAATATCAACGGTTCCACCGTTGCCGCGACGAACGACCTGACGCTGTCGGCGGGCCACGACCTTAATATCACGACGACGCAGGACACCAGTCAGAGCAGTACCACGCACGAAGTGCAGGCGTCCGGTTTCGGCGCAATGAGTGGTGGCGGCGCGAGCATCAACTACGGCACGCGCGAAGAGAACGACACCACGCACGACAGCAGCGTCACCCACAACGGCAGTCTGGTCGGCAGCACGAACGGCAGCGTAACAATGAGCGCCGGTCAGGACCTGCATATCACCGGCAGTGAAGTGATCGCGGCACAGAACGTGTCCGGCAACGCGGGCAATGTCATCATCGACGCGGCCACCAACACCTCGCATCACGACGATTCCCAGGAAATGAAACAGAGCGGCTTCACGCTCGGGCTGTCGGGCAGTGTCGGGGACGCGATCAACAGCGCGGTGAGCCAGGCTCAGGCCGCGAGCAGCGGGGCTGGCGATTCGCGCGCGACAGCCCTGCACGCGTTTGCCGCAGCGGGTAACTCGGCTATCGCGGTGGCGGGCATGACAGGCGGTGCGCTGGCCGGATCGTCCCCGAGTGTCGGCGCGCAACTGAGCTTCGGGACGAACCAGAGCAGAAGCAACGCCAGCGAAGACCAGACTTCGCATATTGGCTCAACGGTGCAGGCAGGCGTTACGACCAGCTTCGTGGCGACGGGTGACGGCACGGCGGGTTCGGGCAATATCACGGTGGCGGGTTCGAACGTCAGCGCGAACGACATGGTGCTGGCCGCCAGGAACCAGGTCAATCTGCTCAATACGACCGATACCGATACTACTGCCAGCACCTACAAGTCGAGCAGCGCGAATGTCGGCGTGTCCTACGGCACGCAGGGCTTCGGCGTGTCGGCGTCGATGTCGAATGCGCACGGCGATGCGAACAGCGACGCAGCCATGCAGAACAATTCGCACGTGAGCGGGGCGAACAGCGTCACGATCGTGAGCGGCGGCGATACGAACATCATCGGCTCGAACGTGAACGGCGGCACGGTCACGGCCAACGTTGGCGGCAACCTGAACATCGAGAGCGTGCAGGACACGACCGTGAGCACCGCGCATCAGAGCAGTGTGAGCGGCGGTTTCAGCGTCAGCCAGGGCGGCGGCAGCGCGAGCTTCAGCGCGCAGAACGGTCACGCGGATTCGAACTATGCGCAGGTCAAGGAACAGGCCGGGATCAATGTCGGCGACGGCGGGTTCAACATCAACGTCAACGGCAACACGGATCTCAAGGGTGCGGTGATTGCGAGCGACGCCGATGCGTCGAAGAACAGCCTGACGACCGGCACGCTGAGCTTCAGCGACATCGAAAACGAATCGCACTACAGCGCGACGAGCAACGGGTTCAGCGTGGGCGCAGGCGTTGGCAGCACGGGCAAGGCATCGGGACCGGGTTCGGTCGGCGGCTCGGGCGGTATCGTGCCGATGATCTCGCAGAATGAACACGGGGACGAAAGCGCGACGACGCGCAGCGCTATGGGTGCGGGCACGATCAACATCACGGATGGCGCGAAGCAGACGCAGGACGTGGCGGGTCTGAGCCGGGACACCACCGACACCAACGGTACGGTGTCGAAGACGCCGGATGTGAATGCGCTGCTCGCGCAGCAGGCCGATCTGATGAACGCAGTGCAGGCGGCGGGTCAGGTCATGGCGCAAGGTATCGGTGCGTATGCGGATATGAAGCGCGACGCTTCGGCTAATGCGGTCGAAGCGGCAGCCAACAGCAATGATCCGCAGGCTTTGGCAGCCGCGCTGGCCGACTACGCGAACTGGCGTGAAGGTGGTGACTCGCGTGCTGCGCTTCAGGAGGGAGGCGGAGCGGTAATCGGCGGCCTGGGCGGCGGCGTATTCGGTGCGTTCGGTGGCGCAGCAGGCGCAGCGATTTCTTCGAAGCTCGCGGACCAGACGAAGGCGGCGGCAGACGCTGTATCCGACGCGACCGGTTCGTCGCTGATCGGCAACATTAGCGGGAATATCCTATCGGGTCTGGCGGGCGGCCTCGTTGGTGGCAGCGCGGGTGCTGCGATGGCGTCAGGGGTGAACCTGTATAACCAGTCGATGGACACGGAGGCCGCGGCAAAGGACGCACGCTTGAAGGGCATCGTCGCACAGGCGCTTGGCAGCCCGCCTGACCTCGACTCGTTTTCCGTTAGTACGCTGATTGACCAGTTCGTCGGACAGGTGAAGTCAGGCGCACAGGCCAGGATGTCCGAGTCGCCAATCGACCTGCTGGCACAGGGCGTCGCAAACGGGCTGAATGCCGTGGTGGGCACGGGCGGCGGCAAGCCCCCTGCGGCGAGTCC
>Ga0154001_1000718_pt1 | contig 10549 bp, 6 predicted proteins | sample TSNJ085MetaG_FD_104699 | JGI IMG/M metagenome (GOLD analysis project Ga0154001, IMG submission 104699) | Attine ant fungus gardens microbial communities from New Jersey, USA - TSNJ085 MetaG | ecosystem: Host-associated > Fungi > Mycelium > Unclassified | place: USA: New Jersey, Wharton State...
CCCGTGCGCCTCAGTGTGCGGTTCGCTCGCCTGCCAGCGCGGCGCGCGCTTTTCGAGGAACGCATTGACGCCTTCGCGCTGATCGGCGCCGTCGAACAGATCGACGAAACGCTCGCGTTCGAGCGCAAGCGCCGCCGCGCGCGGCACACCATGGCGCGCCTGATGGATCAGTGCCTTGCTGAAGCTCACCGCCTGCGGGCTCAGACCCGTCACGCGTTGCGCCATCGCCAGCGCCGCCTCACGCGCGGCGCCCCGCTCGACGACTTCCTCGACGAGACCGATGCGCAGCGCGGTCGCCGCGTCGACACGCTCGCCGGTCAGAATCATGCGCTTGGCCCAGCCCTCGCCGACCAGCCACGGCAGCGTCTGCGTGCCGCAGCCGCACGGCAGCAGGCCGACCGAGGTCTCGGGCAAAGCCAGCACCGCGTGCTGTTCGGCGATGCGGATATCGCACGCGAGCGCGCATTCGAGCCCGCCGCCCATCGCATAGCCGTTGAGCGCCGCGATCACGACGGGCCGCGCGTTCTGCAACGCTTCGAACGCCGCGCCGAAGCGCGCCGCCGCGATCCGCGCGACTTCGCGATTGCCGTCGGCGAACGTGTTCAGATCGGCGCCCGCGCTGAAGAATTTCGGCCCGTCGCCGGTGATGACGAGCGCGCGCACGCGCGCGTCGCCGTTCAATTGTCCGACGAGGTGCTGCAATTGCAGCAGGCCATCGGGCGTGAACGCATTGGCGGGCGGACGCCGGAGCGTGAGCAGCGCGACAGCGCCGTCGTGCGCGTAGTCGAGTTCGATCATCGCGCGCCCCCGCCGCTCGCTTCGCGGCCATCGCGGCCATCTTGACGATACAGCCTGATGACCGCCGAAAAATCCAGCCGTCCCGCGCCGTGGGTGCTCATCGTCTGATAAAGCTGCTGCGCGAGCGCGCCGAGATAGACCGGCTGCCGCACGCTGCGCGCCGCATCGGTGGCGAGACCTAGGTCCTTCAGCATCAGGTCGGTGCCGAAGCCGCCGCTATAGCCGCGCGAGGACGGCGCGCTGTCGATCACGCCCGGCATCGGGTTATACGTATCCGAACTCCAGCAACGCCCCGTCGACGTATTGATGATGCCGCCGAGCACCTTCGTATCGATGCCGAGCGCCTCGCCGAGCGACATCGCCTCGGCGACGCCCGCCATCGAAATGCCGAGCACGAGGTTGTTGCAGATCTTCGCGACCTGGCCCGTGCCGGTATCGCCGCAATGCACGATGTTCCGGCCCATCGCCGAGAGCACCGGCTTGACCTGCTCGTACGCGCTCGCGCTGCCACCGACCATGAAGGTCAGCGTGCCGGTCGCCGCGCCGCCGGTGCCGCCCGAAACCGGCGCATCGACGAAGGCGTTGCCGTGACGCGCCGCGAGTTCGGCGCAGGCTTTCACGGTGGCCGGATCGATCGTGCTCGAATCGACGATCGGCACGCCCGGTGCGATGCCGGCGAGGATGCCGTCGTCGGCGGTCAGCACGCTGCGCACGTGGGCCGCCGCGGGCAGCATCGTGATGACGCAGGCGGCCTCGCTCGCGGCCGCCCGTGGCGAGCCGGCCGCCTGCGCGCCCGCGTCGGCGAGCGTGCGCACGGCCTGCGCGCTGAGGTCGAATACGCTCACCGCATGGCCCGCCTTAAGCAGGTTCAACGCCATCGGCGCGCCCATGTTGCCGAGTCCGATAAAGCCTATTTTCATGGTGTCGTCTCCGTGTTTTCGCGTTGCGCCGTGCGCGCTCAGCGCAGGCGGATCGTCGTATTGACGCCGTCGTTGACGGTGTCGTCGTCGAACCAGCGCGCCGTGACCGTCTTGGTCTGCGTATAGAACTGCACGACCTGCTTGCCGTACGGACCGAGGTCGCCGAGCTTCGAGCCGCGCGAGCCGGTGAAGCTGAAAAACGGCACCGGCACCGGAATCGGGATATTGATGCCGACCTGGCCGATATCGATCTCGCTCTGGAATTTGCGCGCCGCCGCGCCGCTTTGCGTAAAGAGGCCAACGCCGTTGCCGAACGGATTGGCATTGACGAGCGCGATCGCGTCGTCGAGCGTCGCGACGCTCAGCACCACGAGCACCGGCCCGAAGATTTCGGTGCGGTAGATTTCCATGCCGGTCGTCACGTCGCTGAACACGGTCGGGCCGATAAAGTTGCCCTGCTCGTAGCCGGGCACCCGCACATCGCGGCCGTCGAGCGCGAGCGTCGCGCCCTCCTTCACGCCCGCGTCGATCAAGCCGAGAATGCGTTGCTTCGCCGCGCGCGACACCACCGGGCCGACGTCGGTGCCGGGCTCGTGGCCCGCGTTGACCTTCAGCGTCTGCGCCTTCGCGACGAGTTCGGGCAGCCACTCGCGCGCGCTGCCGACCAGCACCGCGACCGAAGTCGCCATGCAGCGCTGCCCCGCCGCGCCGAACGCGGCGCCCGCGAGCGCATTGAGCGTCTGCTCGCGGTTCGCGTCGGGCAGCACGACCGCGTGATTCTTCGCGCCCATCATCGCTTGCACGCGCTTGCCGTGCTCGCTGCCGAGGCGGTACACGTGCGTGCCGACCGCCGTCGAGCCGACGAACGAAATCGCCTTCACGAGTTCGTGCGTACAGAGCGCATCGACCACCTCCTTGCCGCCATGCACGACGTTGAGCACGCCCTTCGGCACGCCGGCTTCGAGCGCGAGTTCGACGAGCTGCATCGTCGAGAGCGGGTCCTGCTCGGACGGCTTCAGCACGAACGTGTTGCCGCAGACGAGCGCCATCGGGAACATCCACAGCGGGATCATCGCCGGGAAGTTGAACGGCGTGATGCCGGCGCATACGCCGAGCGGCTGACGCAGCGTGTAGGTATCCACGCCGCCCGCGACGTTCTCGACGAATTCGCCCTGCTGCAAGGTGCCGATGGAGCAGGCATGTTCGACCACTTCGAGACCGCGGAAGATGTCGCCTTCGGCATCGGGAATCGTCTTGCCCTGCTCGGCGGAAAGCGTCTTCGCGATGCGCGGCATATGCTCGCGAATCAGCGCCTGGTACCTGAGCATGATGCGCATGCGCGCGCCGACCGGCGTGTCCTTCCAGGTCCTGAACGCGGCCTGCGCGCTGCGCACGGCGGCATCGACTTCGGCGACGGTCGCGAACGGCGCGCGCGCGAGCACCGCCTGCGTCGCCGGGTTGACGATGTCGCGCCACTCGGTCGTCTGCGATTCGACGAATTCGCCGTCGATCAGCAGCTTGACGGTGGAGACGGCGCCAGCGGCGGCGGCGCGGCCGCTCTCGTTCGAAGCGTTCGAAGCAACGGTGCTCATGCTAAAACTCCTGTGCGATGGCCGCGCGGCGGCCGGACGGCGATGGGAAGGAAAAAGCGTGAGCCTCGCGTCGGCATGGGGATGCGGACGATGCGACACGAGGGCCGATAAACAATCCTGTGAGCGGGCCGGCAAGCGAGTCTGGAAGGCGATCCAGGCAGCGAGCCTGCGAGCCGCCCTGACAAATCGTGCTGATAAATCATGCTGACAAGCGGCCCCGCAAACAGACAGCACGATCAACCGGCTGACGTTCCAAAGACGCTCCGGAGACTCGCCCCCAACGATCAGCGCAGGTCGGGAAAATCCTCTTCCCAGTACTCGTCGGGCAGACGCGCGGGTTCGGCCGCGCGCTCCATTTCGCGGCGCCGCAATTCGACGCGGCGAATCTTGCCGGAGATCGTCTTCGGCAATTCGCTGAATTGCAGGCGGCGAATCCGCTTGTACGGCGCGAGCTTTTCGCGCGAGAACGCGAACACCGCGCGCGCCAGTTCGGGCCCGGCCACGTAGCCCTGGCGCACGGTGACGAACGCCTTCGGCACCGACAGCTTCACGGCGTCGGCGCTCGGCACGACGGCCGCCTCGCCGATCGCCTCGTGCTCGATCAGCACGCTTTCGAGTTCGAACGGGCTCAGCCGGTAGTCGGACGATTTGAACACGTCGTCGGCGCGGCCGACGTACACGTAGTAGCCGTCGTCGCGGCGCAGCGCGACATCGGAGGTGCGATAGAAGCCGTCGCGCATCGCCTGGGCCGTCGCGTTCGCGTTGTTCGCATAGCCCGTCATGAGACCGAGCGGCCGCTTGGCGAGCGGCAAGGCGATCTCGCCCTCGCTGACCGGCTGATCGTCGGCATCGAGCAGTTCGACCGTGTAGCCCGGCAGCGGACGACCCATCGAGCCCGGCACGACCGGCTGCCCCGGCGAGTTGCCGATCTGGCAGGTGGTTTCGGTCTGACCGAAGCCGTCGCGAATCGTGATGCCCCATGCGTGCTTCACGCGCTCGATGATCTCGGGATTGAGCGGCTCGCCCGCGCCGACGATCTCGCGCAGCTTGACCGGATAATCGGTGAGGTGCTCCTGCACGAGCATGCGCCACACGGTGGGCGGCGCGCACAGCGTGGTCACGTTGAAGCGCACGAGCGCATCGAGCGTGTCCTTCGGCACGAAGCGCGCGAAGTTGAACACGAACACGCAGGCCTGCGCGTTCCACGGCGCGAAGAAGCAGCTCCACGCATGCTTGGCCCAGCCCGGCGAACTGATGTTCCAGTGGATGTCGCCCGCCTGCAGGCCGATCCAGTACATCGTCGACAGATGGCCGACCGGGTAGCTCTCGTGCGTGTGCTCGACGAGCTTCGGCTTCGACGTCGTGCCGGACGTGAAGTACAGCAGCAGCGGATCGCTCGCGCGCGTGACGCCGTCGGGCGCGAAGTGCGGCGATGCCTCGCGGGCGGCGGCGAGATCGATCCAGCCTTCGCGCGGCGTGCCGACCGAGAAGCGCGTGAGCGGCACGTCGAGCGTGTCGAACTTGGCGAGTTCGGCGCTATCGGCCACCACGAACTTCGCGCCGCCGATCTGCACGCGGTCGCGCACGTCGTCGGCGGAAAGCTGGGTGGTGGCGGGCAGCACGATCGCGCCGAGCTTCATCGCCGCGAGCATCACGTCCCACAGTTCGACGCGGTTCGGCAGCATCAGCAGCACGCGGTCACCACGGCCGACACCGGCGCCGCGCAGGAAATTCGCCATGCGCGCGGAGCGCTCCGACATCTGCGCATAGGAGAGGCGCAGGCCGTCGCTGGACGGATCGTCGACGATCCACAGCGCGGGGTTGTCGTTGTTGCGCGCGATTGCGTCGAAGTAGTCGAGCGCCCAGTTGAACTCGCCCAGCGTCGGCCAGGCGAATTCGCGATACGCGCGCTCGTAGTCGGTCCGATGGCGCAAGAGCAGATCGCGCGCGTCGAGAAAGGCTTTCGCTGCTGTCATCGTCGTCTCCAATGTCGATCTGAGTTAGCGCTTCAGCGCTTATTCTGATCCCATGCAACGCGGTCGATCAGAGTTAGCGCTTTAGTTGTCGATCCGGAGTTGGCGTTTCAGCGCTTACTCCGATCCCATGCAAAGCAGTCGCGCATGGCGCGCTGCGCGCTCCATTTTTTGCCGTAGTTGCCGCCGAGGTTGCCACATGCCCGCCGCGAACGACCCACGGCCAGGCTATTTTGCGCTCAAACATGCCTCGCGATCACCATCCGCTGCACTTCGCTCGTCCCCTCGTAAATCTGCGTGATGCGTGCATCGCGGTAATGCCGCTCGACCGCGTAATCCTCCAGATAGCCATAGCCGCCATGAATCTGGATCGCGTTCGAGCAGATTTCCTCGGCCAGTTCCGAGGCGAACAGCTTCGCCTGCGACGCCTCCGACAAACACGGCCGCCCCGCCGAGCGCAGCCGCGCCGCGTGATGCACGAGCAGGCGCGCGGCATTCAGGCGCGTCGCCATGTCCGCGAGCATGTTGGCGATCGTCTGATGGTCCCGGAGCGGCTTGCCGAACTGCTCGCGCTCGCTCGCGTAGCGGCGCGCGGCGTCGAACGCGGCCCGCGCGATGCCGACCGCCTGCGCCGCGATGCCGATGCGCCCGCCTTCGAGATTCGACAGCGCGATGCGCAGGCCCTCGCCCGGCTCGCCGAGCAGATTCGCGGCGGGCACCGCGCAGTCGTCGAGCGAAATCGGGCAGGTGTCGGACGCGCGAATGCCGAGCTTGTGCTCCAGTTTGCCGACCTTGAAGCCCGGCGTATCGGTAGGCACGATAAACGCGGACAGGCCGCGCTTGCCGCGCTCCGGATCGGTCACGGCGAACACGATCGCGAGGTTCGCGCGCGCGCCGTTGGTCACGAACTGCTTGCTGCCGTTGAGAATCCAGTGGCCGTCGCGCGGCACCGCGCGCGTGCGCAGATTGTTCGCCTCGGAGCCGGCCTGCGGCTCGGTCAGGCAGAACGCGCCGATCGTACGGCCGGTCGCGAGGTCGCGCAGATAGCGCTCCTTCTGCGCGGCGCTGCCGAAATTGAGGATCGGCCCGCAGCCGACCGAGTTGTGCACGCTCATCAGCGTCGCGCAGGCTGCGCAGCCGGCCGCGATCTCTTCGAGCGCGAGCGCGTAGGCAACGTAGTCGGTGTAGGAGCCGCCCCACTCGGACGGCACGATCATGCCGAGCAAGCCGAGTTCGCCCATCTGCGCGACGACGCCGGCCGGCAGTTGCGCGTCGCGATCCCATTGCGCCGCGTGCGGCGCGAGGCAACCGGTGGCGAAGTCGCGCGCGGCGTCGCGAATCATCCGTTGTTCGTCGGTGTAGAAACTGTCCATGCCTGCGTCCCGGGGTGTGCGAACGAGGCTCGAAGTGCTCGCGGTGCCCGCTCGCGCCCCCCGCCGTCGCTCATGGCTTGCCGCTGTAGTGTAGGCAAGCCGGGCGCGTCTCTCGATGCTCGCTGCGCTCATTGTTGTTGAGCGCTTTTGCCATACTGTTACTATGCGCATACGCGGTACCCCGTGTTTACAGTGCTTTTGCGCATCGCCACCATACGCCACTGAGCGCTTTTGCCAGATTCGGCCCCGCTCGGCCGGCATCGACCCGCCCCCCCATGAAAAGCGACAAAGGCACGATCTCCGTCAGTCTCGTCGAGGAAACGCTCGCGCTCGCGAGGGCGCGCGGCTTCGATGCGCTGCCTCTTGCCGAGGCGGCCGGCATCGCCGCGCCGATGCTCGCGTCGCCGAAAAGCCGCGTGTCGTCGGCGCAATACGGTGCGCTCTGGACCGGCATCGCGCGCGCCCTCGACGACGAATTCTTCGGCCAGGACTCGCATCCGATGAAAAGCGGCAGCTTCGTCGCGATGACGCAGATGGCGCTCGGCGCGCGCAACGGCGCGCAGGCGCTCGCGCGCGCGGTCGGCTTCATGCGGCTCGTGCTCGACGACCTCGGTGCGGTCATCGAAACGAATGCCGAAACGGGTGCCGCAACGAAGGTTGAAGCAGCGCCCGGAACGGGCTCACTGCGGGACACGCGTCAGCGCGTGAGGCTGAAATTCGTCGAACGACCCGGCGCGCCCGCACCGGCGATGTTCGCGTACGCCACGTATTTCATCCTCGTGTACGGCCTCGTGTGCTGGCTCGTCGGACGGCGCATTCCGCTGCTCGAAGCGCGCTTTCGCTGCGCCGCGCCGCCCGCCGCTCACGAATACAGGCTGATGTTCTGCGAGTCGATGCATTTCGACGAACCCGAGTCGTACGTCGATCTCGAACCGGCGTTTCTCGACCTGCCCGTGATCCAGACCACGCGCTCGGCCCGTGCGTTTCTGCGCGATGCGCCGGGCAACTTCATCGTCAAATACCGCAATGCCGGCTCGCTCGCCGCGCGCGTGCGCAAGACGCTGCGCGCGCTGCCGACGGCGAACTGGCCCGCCGCCGACCAGATGGCCGCGCGTCTGCACGTCGCCGAGGCAACGCTGCGGCGGCATCTGAAGCAGGAAGGCTATACGTATCAATCGATCAAGGACGCGCTGCGGCGCGACATCGCGATCGCGGAATTGCAGCGCACCCACCGCACGATCGCCGACATCGCCAACGCGGTCGGCTTTGCTGAACCGAGCGCGTTTCATCGCGCGTTCCGCAAATGGACCGGCATGCGGCCGGCCGACTATCGCCCGGCAAGCGGTGCCGGCCTCACGCGACTCACGCGCCGCGCGGAATCGGACTAAGCTTTAAGAGGCAACAGGCCAGCCTTGATCGAGGTATCGGCCCGCGCTCGCCGGACTTAAGCGGCGGGCGCGGTGGCCGTCGGCGATGAACACGTCCACGCGTTTTCCGCTCCGGCAGTCCGGTTCGCGCAGGCCGCTTATCCGCGGCGGTGCGGCGCGCCGGTTGATGCGCACCATCGGCGCGCGCGGGGTGCTGTTGCCGGTGGGGTTCGCGTTGGCGTTGGCCTTGGCGGTTGGTCTGGTATCCGGATTCGCGGCCGGGCCCACCGCCAGGTTCACAACCGCGCCCACCGCCAGGTTCGCGGCCGGATTGACGTCCGGGCTCGCGGCCGGATTTTCGGCGCGCGAAGGCTTCGCGCTGGTGCAAACGGCCCATGCCGCTCCTGACGCGGCGGCCACCGCGAACAGCGTCGTCGTGATTCCGGTGAACGGCGCGATCGGGCCGGCCAGCGCCGATTTCATCGTGCGCGGCCTGCAACGCGCCGCGAATCAGCGCGCGCAACTCGCGGTGCTGCAACTCGATACGCCGGGCGGGCTCGATACGTCGATGCGGCAGATCATCAAGGCGATCCTCGGCTCGCCGGTGCCGGTCGCGACCTTCATCGCGCCGAGCGGCGCGCGGGCCGCGAGCGCCGGCACCTATATCGTCTACGCAAGCCATATCGCGGCGATGGCGCCAGGCACCAACCTCGGCGCCGCGACACCGATCCAGATAGGGCTCGGCGGGACCGAGCCGCCCGCGGGCGGCGGTGCGCCGAGCGCGCCAGCTTTACCGGGTACGCCGGGTACGCCGGGAACACTGGGTACGCCAGGCACGCCGGGATTGCCGGACATGCGCGCCTTGTCAGGCAGTGCGTCCGGTCCGTCAGCGTCCGGCCCCCTGGCATCGGGTTCATCAGGCACCTCAGGCGCATCGGCGCCCGCCACCGCCGCAGCCGAGCCTGCCGCGACACCACCATCGCCCGCCGCGAGCACACTCCCCCTCGATACCCAATCGACCGAACTGCGCAAGCAGGTCCACGACGCGGCCGCCTACATCCGCGGCCTCGCGCAGATGCGCGGGCGCAACGCCGACTGGGCCGAGCGCGCGGTCCGCGAAGCCGTGAGCCTGTCCGACGAGGAAGCGCTCGCGCAGCACGTCGTCGACGTCGTCGCGCGCGACGTGCCCGACCTGCTGCGCCAGCTGAACGGCCACACCGTCGCGACGACGGGCGGCAGCATCACGCTGCACACCGCCCACGCGCCGCTCGTCGTGCTCGAACCCGACTGGCGCAACCGCTTTCTCGCCGTGATCACCGACCCGAGCGTCGCGCTGATCCTGCTCATGCTCGGCATGTACGGCCTGTTCTTCGAATTCGCCAATCCGGGCTTCGTGCTGCCCGGCGTGGTCGGCGCGATCAGCCTGCTGCTCGGCCTGTTCGCGATGCAGATGCTGCCCGTCAGCTACGTCGGCCTCGGGCTCGTGTTTCTCGGCATCGCGTTCCTGATCGGCGAGGCGTTTTTGCCGACCTTCGGCTCGCTCGGCTTCGGCGGCGTGGTCGCGTTCGTGATCGGCGCGATGATGCTGATCGATACCGACGTGCCCGGCTACGGCATCCCCTTGCCGCTGATCGCGGCGGTGGTCGTATTCAGCGCCGCGTTCGTGCTCGGCGTGTCGCGGCTCGCGCTGCGCGCGCGGCGGCGCCCGGTCGTGACGGGCGCCGAGGCGCTGATCGGCTGTATCGGCGTGGTGCTGGACGGCGGCTTGCTGCCCGAGCACCCAGCGGGCGGCACGCTGGCCGGCTGGGCGCGCGTGCAAGGCGAGCGCTGGCGCGTGGCGAGCACGGCGCCGGCCGCGCCCGGAGACCGCGTGCGCGTGACCGCGCGCCACGGCCTCACGCTGAGCGTCGAGCCGGTCGTGCCGGTCACGCCGGCCGGCGCCCAGATAAAAGGAGAACGCTCATGATCGGTTTTACATTCGGCTTCAGCAGCATCCTGATCCTGCTTGCCGCGGCGCTGATTGCGTCGTCGGTGCGGATTTTTCGCGAATACGAGCGCGGCGTCGTGTTCATGCTCGGGCGCTTCTGGAAGGTCAAGGGCCCGGGGCTCGTGCTGATTATCCCGGTCGTGCAGCAGGTGGTGCGCATGGATCTGCGCACGGTCGTGTTCGACGTGCCGCCGCAGGACGTCATCACGCGCGACAACGTCTCGGTCAAGGTCAACGCGGTCGTGTATTTCCGCGTGGTCGATCCCGAGAAGGCGGTGATCCAGGTCGCGCGCTACTTCGAGGCGACCAGCCAGCTTGCGCAGACCACGCTGCGCGCGGTGCTCGGCAAGCACGACCTCGACCAGCTGCTGTCGGAACGCGAGCAGTTGAACGCCGACATCCAGAAGGTGCTCGACGCGCAGACCGACGCGTGGGGCATCAAGGTGTCGATCGTCGAGATCAAGCACGTGGACATCAACGAAACGATGATCCGCGCGATTGCGCGCCAGGCGGAAGCCGAGCGCGAGCGCCGCGCCAAG
>Ga0154001_1000721_pt1 | contig 10519 bp, 9 predicted proteins | sample TSNJ085MetaG_FD_104699 | JGI IMG/M metagenome (GOLD analysis project Ga0154001, IMG submission 104699) | Attine ant fungus gardens microbial communities from New Jersey, USA - TSNJ085 MetaG | ecosystem: Host-associated > Fungi > Mycelium > Unclassified | place: USA: New Jersey, Wharton State...
AGAGCGGCGTATTTGACATCAGCCCGCCGTCCCAATAGTACTGACCGTCGATCTCGACTGCAGCGAAGCCCGGCGGCAACGCACCCGACGCCATGAAATGCTCGGGCCGCAGCGTCGTATGCGTATTGTCGAAATACTCGAAGTTGCCCGTGCCGCAATTGACCGCGCCCACCGACACACGTATCTCGCCCGAATTGATGCGGTCGAAATCGCATAGCGATTCGAGCGTGGCTTTCAGCGGCGTGGTGTCGTAGTAGCTGGCCATTTGCGGCGGCCCGGACACCGTGGGCAACGGCGGCGGAAAGCGCGGCACGAAAAAGCCCCGCTGCCCTTCGACGATCGCGCTCATCGCCTGCGCCGCCGTGAATGCCTTGCGTACGGCTTCGCTGGAATTGAAAAACGCGTGTTCGACGAAAGCCGGCACCGGCGGCCCGAAGGCCGGCTGGCAGATCGTTTCCCAGAATTGCAGCAACCGCTCGACGCGCTTTTCCGGCGGATTGCCCGCAATGATCGCCGTATTCAAGGCGCCGATCGAAATGCCCGCCAGCCAGTTGGGCTCGATGCCGGCCTCGTAAAGTCCCTGGAAAACGCCCGCCTGATAGGCGCCCAGCGCGCCGCCGCCTTGCAGCATCAGCGCGACGGTTTCGTAGTTAGGCAAGTGGAGATGCCGGCGCGGGTGCGTGGCCGGCGCCGGACCGGCGCCCTCCCCGTCGCCGGACACGCCCACGCGCGCCCGCTTGAGATTGCGTTGCGCCATGGGCCTCTCCTTATTGCATGTACCAGCCGTGACTCACGATGAAGGACTGGCCCGTCAGCGCGGCCGTCGGGAACGTGGACAGGAACAGCACCGTCTGCGCGACGTCTTCGACCGTCGTGAAAATGCCGTCGACCGTGCCGCCCAGCATCACGCGCTTGATCACGTCTTCCTCGCTGATGCCGAGTTCCTTTGCCTGTTCGGGAATCTGCTTGTCGACCAGCGGCGTGCGCACGAAGCCCGGACATACCACGTGCGAGCGCACGTTGTGCTTGGCGCCTTCCTTGGCGAGCACGCGCGAGAGGCCGAGCAGCGCGTGCTTGGCCGTCACGTAGGCGGACTTCAGCGGCGAGGCTTCATGCGAATGAACCGAGCCCATGTAGATCACGATGCCGCCGCGATCGTCCTTGTACATGTGCTTGAGCGCCGCTTTGGTGGTCAGGAACGCGCCGTCAACGTGAATCGCCTGCATCTTCTTCCAGTCCGAAAACGAGTAGTTTTCGATCGGATTGACGATCTGGATGCCGGCATTGGAGATGAGGATGTCGATCGAGCCGAATTCCGCTGCAACCTTGTCGATGCCCTGGTTGACCGCCTCTTCGTTCGTGACGTCCATCGCCACGCCGATTGCCTTGCCGCCGCCCGCCCTGATTTCTTCAGCCACGGCGTTCGCGCCGTCCTGGTTCAGGTCGGCGATCGCGACCGCCGCGCCCGAGGCGGACAGAGTCAGCGCGATCTGCTTGCCGATGCCGCTTGCCGCGCCGGTAACCACAGCGACCTTGCCATTCAGATTCGTGTTCAGAGACGACATCCGGAACCTCCATGCAGTTGATGAGCAATGAGACCACAAGGCCGCATGCGGCGTGAAGTCAGCCAAACGGCATAGACCGTTCGGCCGATGCTGCATTGCGGCCAACTTTGCTATTGTGCATGAACCCCGTGAATTCCAGAGGTAAAACACACATCGAGCCGTATCTCTTTAAACTGGACGGCTTCGGACTCAATCCCGGCCTGCGTTTCGGGCTCGACTCACGCCTCAATTTTCACGCCTCAATTTTCGTGCATCACCAACAAGGAGAGAGACATGAATTTCCGACGTCTGGGCCGCTCAGGCCTGCAAGTCAGCGAGCTGTCCATCGGCTCGTGGGTCACCTACGGCAACCAGGTCGATCATCGCGCCGCGCGCGAATCGCTTGCCGCGGCGCGTGACGCCGGCGTCAATTTCTTCGACAACGCCGAGGTCTATGCCGGCGGCAAATCCGAGGAAATCATGGGCCACGCGCTGAAGGAACTGGCGTGGCCGCGCGTGAGCTACGTGGTGTCGACGAAATTCTTCTGGGGTCTGACGGAAGCGCCGAACCAGTACCACACGCTGAACCGCAAGTACCTGATGAACGCGATCGACAGTTCGCTCAAGCGCCTGCAGCTCGATTATGTCGATCTCGTGTTCTGCCATCGTCCCGACCCGAACACGCCGATCGAGGAAACGGTCTGGGCGATGAGCGACATGATCGCGCGCGGCAAGGCGCAGTACTGGGGCACCTCCGAATGGAGCGCCGAAGAAATCCGCGCCGCGTATGAAATCGCCGAGCGGCATCATCTGCACAAGCCGGTCATGGAACAGCCGCAATACAACCTGTTTCACCGCAAGCGCGTCGAGCAGGAATACAAACGGCTCTATGAAGACATCGGCCTTGGCCTCACCACCTGGAGCCCGCTCGCGTCCGGCCTGCTCACCGGCAAATACCGCGCTGGAATACCCGCCGACAGCCGCGCGCAGTTGCAAGGTTACGACTGGCTGCGCAACCAGCTCACCGACCCGGGCAAGAACAACGTGGTCGGTCAGTTGGGCGCGGTGGCCGACGAACTCGGCTGCACGGTCGGTCAGCTCGCGATCGCATGGATTCTGAAGAATCCGCATGTCAGCACGGTAATCACGGGTGCGTCGCGGGTCGAGCAGATCGGCGAAAACATGAAATCGGCCGAAGTGGCCGAGCGCATGACGCCGGAGATCAAGCAGCGGATCGAGGAGATCATCGGCGACGCGCACGAGTGAGCCGCGCAGCAAGCGGATAACCGGCGGCGCGCGCTCGCGTACAATACGCGGCCGCGCGCCACTGTCTCCGCTCCGGCCGGCACGTCCTCTTTCAGCGTCCTCTCATCATGCTCAGTTACCGCCACGCCTTCCATGCCGGCAATCACGCCGACGTTCTGAAACACGCCGTCGTGTTGCAGCTATTGCGCTACCTCGGCCAGAAGGACAAAGCCTACTGGTATATCGACACGCATGCGGGCGCCGGCGTTTACTCGCTGAAGGAAGGCTACGCGACCAAGACCGGCGAGTTCCAGACCGGCATCGCGAAACTGTGGGAACGCAACGATCTGCCGTCGCTCTTCGCCGAATACGTCGACGAAGTAAGCGCGCTCAATGCCGACGGCCAGTTGCGCTTCTATCCAGGCTCGCCGTACATCGCATGGCGGCAGTTGCGCGAACAGGACCGCATGCGCCTGTTCGAACTGCACACGACTGAAATCGACGTGCTGCGCCATAACTTCCGCGACGCGGGACGCCGCGCGATGCTCTACGCGGGCGACGGCTTCGACGGCATCCTCGCGTTGCTGCCGCCGGCGCCGCGCCGCGCGCTGGTGCTGCTCGATCCGTCATATGAGGACAAGCGCGATTACAGCCGCACGCTGCGCTGTGTCGAGGAAAGCCTGAAGCGCTTTCCGACCGGCACCTATGCGGTCTGGTATCCGCAGGTGAAGCGCCCGGAATCGCAGCGCTTTCCCGATCAGCTGAAGCAATTGCAAAAGGACAACTGGCTGCACGTCAGCCTGACCGTCAGCAATCCGCCCGCGGATGGCTTCGGACTTTTCGGCAGCGGCATGTTTATCCTGAACCCGCCGTACACGCTCGCGAAAATGCTCAAGGAGCAGATGCCGTGGCTCGTCAAGACGCTCGGCGAAGACAAGGCCGCAACCTTCAAGGTCGAATATCGGGGCAATTAGGCGGCACACGAGCGATCACCGAACGCTCTCGACACCACAACATCGGCTCGCGCAAGCCGATCGCACCGATGTTGTTGTCGCAGACATCAGCCGCGCGCTCCCCCGCTTCTCCGCCGGCTGTTCGTGCATCTCGCACATCCCGGCTCACGCCGGCATCACACGCAACGGCATGACTTCTTTGGCTCACTTCAACTGCGCGGCCGCCTTGCTCGCGAAGTCGTTCGTATAGGTCGCGCCCAGGTCGATCTTTTTCGGATCGAGCCGGTTGTCGAATGACGACAGCGCGCGCAGAGAGGTCGCCGGACCGTCCGCGGGCATCAGGCCATCGGGCGAGTACGCGTCGCGCACGTTGTGAAAGGCCTCCAGGTAGAGCGCCGGATCGCCGAGCAGATAGGCCTGCGGCACCATCTTCAGCAGATCGGCGTCGCTCGCGGTCTGCAGCCAGTGGTTCGCGCGCACGACCGCATTGGTCAGCGCCTGCGTCGTCTTCGGATTCTTCTGAATGAAGCTCTCCGGCGCGTAAAGCGTCGCCGCCGGCATCGTTCCGCCGAACACTGCCTGCGTCCCCTTCACCGTGCGCGTGTCGACCAGCACCTTGATCGCGCCGCTGCGCGTCAACTTGGTCATCATCGGATCGACATTCGACAGCGCATCGATCTGCCCGCTACCCACCGCGGCCAACACCGTCGCACCGCTGCCGACGCCGATCGCCGAGATATCGCTGCGCTGCACGCCGGCCTTGCGCAACGCCACGGTAAGCACGAGATCCGTCGACGACCCCGGCGCGCTCACGCCGACCTTCGCGCCCTTGAAGTCCGCGAGCGATCTGATCCGATCCGCCTTCGACTTCACCACACCGATGACGATCTGCGGCGCGCGGCCCATCAAGGCAAACGCGCGATAGTGCTGTCCCTTCGCCTGCATGAAGAGCGTGTGCTCGAACGCGCCCGCGCCGACGTCGGCACTGCCGCCCACCACGGCTTCCAGCGCTTTCGAGCCGCCCGCGAAGTCCTCGAGCGTGACGTCCAGGCCTTCGTCCTTGAAGTAGCCGAGCTGCTGCGCGGCAAGCACCGGCAGATAGTAAAGACCGGGCAAGCCGCCGACGGCCATCGTCAGCGTGGGTTTTTCGGGCGTGTCCTTGGCGAGCGCGGCGCCGGACAACGCGGCGAGCGCGAGCAGCATGACGCAGGCGCGTATGGCGCGCCGCATCCAGTGAATCGGCATGTTGACGTCTCCTTGTTCCGTTTTCCGTTCGAAGCGGCGACGCGACGCAAATGCCGCAACCGGGCCGCCAGCGACAAAGCGCGCAACGATTGTCGTCGGACGGTTTCTCGTACGCCATGCGCCCAAACCCCAATGCGGAATCGGCCGGGGTGCGAGGCGGCCCATAGGCGGAAGACGTGGAGACGCTCGATCCGATGCAGCGGGCAAGGATCCCAGCGAGGTGCAACGGAACTGAAAAAGCCGATGGCGAAGATACCGGGCCGCCGCCCTTCTATGCCACCCTCATTGCGAAGGCGCTACCGGGCGCGGCATCGGCCGCGGCATCGGTCTCGGCGGAACGCCGCCGCCCGCCGGCAACGGGATATATGGCGCGACCACGATCGGCGGCGACGCTTCCTGCGGCAGCTCGACAGGAGCCGCAATCGGCGGCGCGGCGACAATCGGGTGCCGCGAAAGCGGCGCGCTCATCAGCACACTCCCGCTCTGGCCGTCGTTGATACCGCTCAGCGAGTCGAGAATCACCGGCTTGCGGGCGCTGTCGGACACGGCGAACGCGCCCGGCGCGGCGCAGACGGTTGTCAGCGCCGTCACCATGACCGCAGCGAGGCGGAATTTGAAGGGTTCGAGCGAGCGGACAGAGAACATGGGCGGCCCCGTTGGTTATGAATGCCCGGTTGCGCAAAAAGCGCCCTACCTTACCTCGGCGCAGGTTGCGAAGCTAGTCGAGAGTCGCCACGACTGGCGTTCCGGCGTCGCCGGCTTCAAACCTGCCGGAAAAGCGGTCAATTCCCAGGGCCCAGATGTGACAAAGCCCCGTTTCGACGGGGCTTGATGCTGTGCTGCTATGGCCGTGCACGCTGCACCGCCGGGCCCAACTCGAAGCTGAAACTTACCGCGAATAGCCGTTGGTTTCGATCGAGCGGATGCGCTGTTCGAGCTGGACGATATCCGACGACGATGCCAGGTAGGCCTCACGGCTATTACGTTCCGCAGATTCCAACCAGGTGTTCAGCTTTTCAAGCAGGTATGCAAACATGATGTTCTCCAAGGATCAGATCGAATCCCCGGTGATCGGACATCAGGGATTTCCCGCTAAAGGGTTAACCCGAATTATAACCCGATGCCCTGAGTCGGACAGTGAAATGCCTACATGAGGTGCATTCCGTTCCGGAATGGTGCACATCCTTGGTGCAATCAGGTTCCACCTTTCCCCGCAACGGCTACAGCGGATGACATCCCTGCCCCGACACCAGATCGGTGTCAGCGAGGCGCTCGATGATCGGACAGTCGGGCCGGTCGTCGCCGTGGCAATGATCGGCCAGATGCGCAAGGGTGTCGCGCATGTCGGTCAGCTCGGCGATGCGGCGGTCGAGGTCCGCGACATGCTCGAGCGCGATCCGCTTCACTTCGGCGCTCGCGCGCGAACGATCGCGCCATAGCGCGAGGAGCCGCCGAATGTCTTCGACGAGAAAGCCGAGCCGGCGCGCCTGGCGGATAAAGCGCAGCGAATGCACTTCCTGCGGACCGTATACGCGATAACCGGCGCTCGTGCGCGCCTTGGCCGTCAACAGGCCGACGCTTTCGTAATAGCGGATCATTTTTGCGGTGACGCCCGACGCGCGGGCCGCTTCGCCAATATTCATGACTGTTTCCCCATGCTCTGGATCAGGTTCGAATCGATCCTACACCTTCCCATGATGGGAAGGTCAGCCACTCAAATACGGATCGGCAGGCATAATTCAGCCATTCGCCATTCTGATTTCGCCGAGGACCCCGCCATGACAATCGAACTCCACGTAGAAGGCATGAGCTGCCAGCATTGTGTCGCTGCCGTCACGAACGCGATCCGCGAACACGACGCCGCCGCGCAGGTTCAGGTGGATCTCGTGGCCGGGCGCGTGGTCGTGGAATCGGCGCAATCCGTCGATGCGCTGAAGGCCGCGATTGACGAGGCCGGCTACACGGTCACGTCGGCTCGCTAAGGGAGCGGATCGTGTTCAAGGTTGCCGTTATCGGCGGCTCCGGGCTGCTCGGCCGCGCGCTCGTCGACGAACTGGCGCGGCAGGACGACTGGCAGGTCGTCGCCACCGCGTTCAGCCGGCCGTCGCCGCAAATGGCCGCGCTCGATGTTCGCGACGCGCAGGCGGTCGAACGCTTCATCGAGCGCACGGCGCCGGATGCCGTTGTGATTGCCGCCGCGGAGCGCCGCCCCGACATCTGCGAGCGCGACCCGGCGCTGGCCCGCGCGCTGAACGTCGATGCCGTGCGCATCGTTGCCGCGGCGGCAGGCCGGTGCGGCGCATGGACCCTGTCGATCTCGACCGACTACGTGTTCGACGGCACAGAGCCGCCGTATCGGCACGACAGCGCGCCCGCGCCGCTCAACGCTTACGGGCACAGCAAGCTCGAAGGCGAACGCGCACTGACCGGAACGACCGGGCGCGGCTGCGTGCTGCGCTTGCCGCTGCTCTATGGGCCAATCGTCGGCTGGTCGGAATCGGCGGTGACGAGCCTCGTGCCGGCGATCGCCGCCTCGGCCACCGCCGCTGGCGAGCCCGCCACGATGGACGCCTGGGCGATCCGCTACCCCACGTTCACGCCGGACGTCGCGTTCGTGATCCGGCAGATGCTCGCACTGCATGCGCGCGGCGAGACGGTCTCCGGCATCGTCCAATGGTCGGGGGACGAGCCCATGACCAAATACGAGATCGCCGTGCGTATCGCCGAAGCGCTGCAACTCGATGCGCGCCTGACGCCTCAGCACACGCCAACCGATTCGACGCCTCGCCCGCATAACTGCCATCTGGCGTCGAGCCGTCTCGAAGCGCTCGGTATCGGCCGGCGCACGCCGTTCGATACGGCGATCCGCGAGGTCCTGGCTGCGTTTCCGTGGCAAAGCGCTATGCCGTCGCGGCTGAATTGACGCCACGCAACGGGGTTTGCTGGTTTGTCCGGCTCAAGGCCGCCGCTGTGATCGGACGCGTTGGCCGCGAGGCTGTGCTGCTGGGGCTGTGCTTCTGGCGCATATACATCGCATTTGCCCAAGTGCGTTGTGTAGCGCACGGCTGACCGGCATTCAACTGCATCGCGCAAACGAAAGGATTCACGAACGCACGGCAAGCGTCGCTCGCCTGCTGGCTGCCGATGCAGGATTCGCCGGCCGTGCCGCGCGTCCGCTCATCACCCGCCACCCGCCCGCTACCGGGCCTCAATGAAAATCGCGGCTCGTCGTGGCGAGTTCGCCGAGCCATTCGCTGTAATCCTCGAGACGATGGGCAACGAGATGGACCACCTCGCCCTTCTGTTTGCGACCGGCAAGCCGCCGCGCCTCGCCGCTGCGGCTTGCCTCGCCCGTACCACTTTCGCCGCTTTCGCCACTTGTGGGGCCGCCTGTGCTATTTGCCTCATTTCCCGCCCACGCCCGATTGCGCCGGTCCGCACTCGCCGCACGCTCTCCCTGACTCGCGCGGTCTCCTCTCTCGCCCCCGGTACTCACCCCATCATCGCGCTGCAAAACCCCATAGACCGCGAGCAACGATGAACCGAGCAACGCCTTGCGCTGCTTTTCAACCAGCGACGGCCACACGATCACATTAATCGAGCCGGTTTCGTCCTCGATCGACACGAACACCGTGCCGTTCGCCGTGCCCGGCCGCTGTCTCACGGTGACGATGCCGCACGCCCGCGCCATTGTGCCGTGCCGGCACGCGGCGAGTTCGGCCGCCGTGCGAAACTTCTGCCGCGCGAGACGCGCCCGCAACAACGCCAGCGGATGGCGATTGAGCGTGAGACCGAAGCTCGCATAATCGTCGACGATCTCGCGATGCTCGCTGGCGCGCGGCAACGCGAGCGGCGCTTCGGCGATCGGCGCGTCGCGCAGCAGCTTCGGCACCGCGTGCTGCGCAGTCACGGCCCACCACGCTTCGCGCCGATGACCGGCGATACCGACAAGCGCATTCGCCGCGGCCAGCGCTTCGAGATCGCGCCGCGTCAAGGCCGCGCGACGCGCGAGATCGTCGACGTCAACCAACGGCGCATCGCGGCGGGCCGCCATGATGCGTTCGGCGGCGTCCCGCGCGAGCCCCTTGATCAGATGCATACCGAGACGCACCGCGGGACCGCGCGAACCATACGTGCTCGCTGGTTTGAACACGCGCGCGGTCAACCGCCGCGCGGCACGCCGGATCGTGCGGCTCACCTTCAGGTGCGGCAAGGACAGATTGCGCAATTGCTGTGCGGCCAGCACGGCATGTTGACGATGCAGACGCGTCTCGTCAGCGGCAATCCGCCGTCCTTCGGCATGGCGCCGCGCGAAGGTCGATTCCCAGTCGCTCAGCGTCACGTCGGGCGGCAATACCTTGACGCCGTGACGCCTCGCGTCCTGCACGAGTTGCGACGGCGAATAGAAACCCAGCGGCTGGCTGTTCAGCAGACCGGCCAGAAAAGCGGCCGGCTCGTAGCGCTTCAGCCATGCGCTCAGATAAACGAGCAGCGCGAAACTCGCCGCATGGCTCTCCGGAAAACCGTATTCGCCGAAGCCCTCGATCTGTTTGCAGATGCGCTCGATAAATGCCTGCTCGTAGCCGCGCGCCAGCATGCGGTCCGTCAGATCCTTCTGATACTTCGCGAGATTACCGCTGCGCCGCCATGCGGCCATCGCGCGCCGCAACTGGTCGGCCTGCTCGCCCGTGTATTTCGCCGCCACCATCGCCAGATGCATCACCTGCTCCTGGAAAATCGGCACGCCGAGCGTGCGTTCGAGCACCGGCCGCAACTCGTCCTTGGCGTAATCGATCGGCTCGAGCCCCTGCTTGCGACGCAGATAAGGATGCACCATGCCGCCCTGGATCGGCCCGGGCCGCACGATCGCCACTTCGATCACGAGGTCGTAGTACTTGTCCGGCTTCAGACGCGGCAGCATGCTTTGCTGCGCGCGCGATTCGATCTGGAACACGCCGATCGTGTCGGCATGGCCGCACATCTCGTAGACGGCACGATCCTCGCGCGGAATGTCCTGCATCCGGAACCGCGGCAACCCACGCCGCAACGCGACGAATTCGAGCGCGCGCCGGATGGCCGAGAGCATGCCGAGCGCCAGCACGTCGACTTTCAGCAGCTTGAGCGCATCGATGTCGTCCTTGTCCCACTCGATCACGCTGCGCTCTTTCATCGACGCATTTTCTATCGGCACGAGCCGCGACAGCCGGTCTTTCGCGATCACGAAGCCCCCCACGTGCTGCGACAGATGCCGCGGAAAATTGCGCAACTCCTGAGTCAGCCGGATCAGGTTCCGCGTGATGTGCGATCGGGCATCGAAGCCCGCTTCGGCCAGATAGGCGGCCACCGCGCCCGGGCCATCCCACCATTGCTGCGACTTGCTGATCCGCTCGATCAGCGAGGCTTCGAGACCCAGCGCCTTGCCGACGTCTTTCAGCGCGCTGCGCGAGCGGTACGTAATCAGCGACGCGGTCAGCGCCGCGCGATGGCGGCCGTACTTCGCATAGATGTACTGGATCACTTCCTCGCGCCGCT
>Ga0154001_1000726_pt1 | contig 10470 bp, 7 predicted proteins | sample TSNJ085MetaG_FD_104699 | JGI IMG/M metagenome (GOLD analysis project Ga0154001, IMG submission 104699) | Attine ant fungus gardens microbial communities from New Jersey, USA - TSNJ085 MetaG | ecosystem: Host-associated > Fungi > Mycelium > Unclassified | place: USA: New Jersey, Wharton State...
CGCAGCAAACCGCGACGACGCTCGCGAACTATACGCAGGGCGCGGCGCCCTCCGCGAATCCGCGTGCTGATGTCGAAGAGTTCGTACGCACACGCCATCTGACGCCGGCCACGCTGCCCGCGCTGCAACAGCTGACCGCGCAGATCGGCAGCCAGGTCGGCTCATCGGGCTCGATGGCCGCGGTGCCGCAAGGTATCGTCGATAACGTGCGCAACAATATGTATGTCACGTCCGAAGCGATCCGCCTGATGCAGAAGGCCAACCAGCCGCAGTTCGCGCCGGAGCATGCGAAGGTGATCGGCAACTTCAGAACGCAGATCGATCACGCCACCAAGTTCATTCCGACATGGGTCAAGGTGGCGGTCGCGATCGCGCTGGGGCTCGGCACGATGGTCGGCTGGAAGCGCATCGTCGTGACGGTCGGCGAAAAGATCGGCAAGCAGCATCTGACCTATGGCCAGGGCGCGGCGGCCGAAGTCGTGGCAATGGTGACGATCGGCGCCGCCGACGTATACGGCCTGCCGGTTTCGACGACCCATGTGCTCTCGTCCGGCGTGGCCGGCGCGATGGCGGCCAATGGCTCGGGTCTGCAATGGAGCACGGTGCGCAGCCTGATCCTTGCGTGGGTCTGACGCTGCCCGCTTCGATCGCGCTCGCCGCGGGTCTGTACTGGCTGTTCCGGACGGTGTTCTAAGCTTGAGTGTCCAGGCCGGCGGTTGATGTAACCGCCGGCCTCGCCAATAAAAAAACGCGGTACGTAGAAAACGTACCGCGCTTTTTTTTGCCCTGCTATTTGATACCGCCAATCTGATACCGCCAATCGCGCCTCAATACACCTCGGGCACGATCATCGTCTGCGGCACCGGCTGACGGCTATAGTCTTCGTGATAGACGCGCGACGGCAAATCGATCTGCGCATGCTCGATCTCGTGATACGGCACCTGGCTCAGCAGATGCTGAATACAGTTCAGGCGCGCGCGCTTCTTGTCGACGGCCTGCACGACCCACCACGGCGCCTCGGGAATATGCGAGCGCTGCAGCATCACTTCCTTGGCCTGCGTATACGCTTCCCAACGGCGCCGGCTTTCCAGGTCCATCGGACTCAGCTTCCATTGCTTGAGCGGATCGTGAATGCGGTTCTGGAAGCGGATTTCCTGCTCTTCGTCGGTAATCGAAAACCAGTATTTGATAATCTGCACGCCGCTGCGCACGAGCATCTTTTCGAACTCCGGCACCGAGCGGAAAAACTCTTCGTACTCTTCATCGGTACAGAAATTCATCACGCGCTCGACACCCGCGCGGTTATACCAGCTACGGTCGAACAGCACCATCTCGCCGCCCGCGGGCAGATGCGAGACATAGCGCTGGAAATACCATTGCGTGCGCTCGCGGTTATTCGGCGCGGGCAGCGCAGCGACGCGGCAGACGCGCGGATTAAGCCGCTGCGTAATGCGCTTGATCGCACCGCCCTTGCCGGCCGCGTCGCGCCCCTCGAAGATCACGACGACCCGATGGCCGGTCTGCACGATCCAGTCCTGTAGCTTGACCAGTTCGCCCTGCAAGCGGAATAGCTCGCGGAAGTACTGCTTGCGCGCCTCGCGATGCTCGGGCGTAAAGCTGTCCGGGCCGTCGATAATGCGGTCATCGACTTCCATTTCGAGCTCTTCGTCATAGGCATCGATGAGGTCCTCTTCGAAACGGCGTTGCCGCTCCGCCATGACTTCGGCTTCGGATCTCGGGTCAAGCTCTTTCATTGCGGCTCTCCTCGCAACAGAAATGGATTGGCGCGCAGCGGCAAGCGCGGCGCGGACGCAGTTGCTCGATTATCGGAGTAGAAGGTGTCATCCTTGTTACCGCATCGTAAGATTGCCGATGCATCGGTGCGACTCATGATAGCGAGGATAGCGAGTTTTGCGCGGTTCCCGGCGGCAAATTCGGCCGCTCGTTCAGTGGCTGGATCGGCGGTTCAATTAGCTGCTGACTCAATCGCAAACGCCGCCACTAGCCTAGCGGCCGGGCGAAACTCAGTTCGTGGCCATCCGGATCGGTGAGATGAAAATAGCGCTCGCCCCAAGGCGCGTCGGATGGCGCGAACGATGGCTGCAATCCCGCCGCGAGTACTTTGCGATAGAGCGCGTCGACATCCGATACATAGATAATCACGCGCCCCCACCAGTTGACCGGCGCGCGAGCATCGGCAATCAGATTCAGATAGGTTCCGCCGAATGCGAACGATGTAAACGTCTCCTGCGGGCCGCCGAATTTAAGCGGAAAACCGAGCGCTTCGTAGAACGGCACGGCGCGCCGCATATCGCCGGTGGCCAGCGTAATCGCACTCAGCGATTCGATCCGCGGTTCGGAAGAAGCGGTTTGCGACGATAACGAGGAAGCAGTTGCGGGCATAAAGCGTCTCCTTTTTATCGATAAAGCGCAGCGGCATAGGCATGGAGACCACACTATCGATATCGGTCCAGCACGCCCCACTTAACCTCGAATCAACCTCGAATTCGCGAGCCCGCACCCAACCGCCGGCATGCGGCAAGTGTCTCACACGCCGCCGTCCCATCCCCATGCGCGCGCCCTTGAAAAATCCTCGGCGCGCCCCGCATCTTTGTGCCCGCCTATCCGGAGCATCGCCATGGGAAGCCGCCCCCGCTTTATCGATGACCTGTCGAGCGCCGTATCCGACGCCCCCGGGCCCCAATCCACCGAACCGCTTAGCGACGACACTGCCCTGCTCGACGCCTATTCGCGCACCGTGATCGGCGCGCTCGAGCGCGTCCAGCAGGCGGTCGCCTTTATCGCCGTCGAACGCCGCCTGCCGGGCGAGCCGTCCGGGCACGGCCGCGGCGCGCGCGGCGGCACAGGCTCGGGTTTTTTATTTACGCCGGACGGCTATCTGCTGACCAATAGCCATGTCGTGCATGGCGCGACGCATATTCAGGTGACACTCGCCGACGGCGCGAAATTCGACGCCGACCTGGTCGGCGACGACCCCGGCAGCGATCTCGCCGTGCTGCGCATCGGTTCGCCGGAGCCGCTGCCGCATGTCGAGCTTGGCGAATCGTCGAAGCTGCGCGTCGGGCAGATTGCGATTGCGGTCGGCAATCCGCTCGGCCTTCAGCAGACCGTCACGACCGGCGTGGTCTCGGCACTGGGCCGTTCGCTGCGCTCGAATTCCGGCCGCATGATCTACGACGTGATCCAGACCGACGCCGCGCTCAATCCCGGCAATTCGGGCGGCCCGCTTATCAATTCGGCGGGCCAGGTTATCGGCGTCAATACGGCGATCATCCCCGGCGCGCAGGCAATCTGCTTTGCAACGGCAATCGATACCGCCAAATGGGTCATCATGCAGATCTTTGCTTATGGCCGCGTACGGCGCGCGTATATCGGCGTGGCCGGCACGACGATGCCGCTGTCGCGACGTATGCAGCGCTATTTCGGGCTTAGCGCGCAAAGCGGCGTGCATGTAATGGAAATCGTCAAGGGCAGCCCGGCCGCGCTCGGCGGCTTGCGCACCGACGATACGATTGTCGCGATCGACTCACAGCCGGTGCAGGACGTGGATAGCCTGCAACGTACGCTCGACGCTTCGCGTATCGACAGGCCAGTCAGCATGACCGTGCTGCGCGGCGCGCAGCGGGTGGAACTGACGTTGACGCCGGTGGAGCAGGCGGGGTGAGGAAAGGGGTTGGCCGCGCCGCGGCCGGCCCCTGGGTAGGGCTGGGGCACTCTACATCGAACCCTACATTAAACCCTACATAAAAATAAATTATCCCTTATAAACCAATTAGTTGCGATATATAATCGAGGACATTAAACTCTACATAGAACCGTATTGTCTGTTATGACAACCGTCGTTTCATTCGAACCATTGTTTCCCGAGGAGCGCATACTCGATCCGCTGCTCGAACGCACCGCCGAACTCGTCGATTCGTCACAAAAGCTGCTTGCCGTAAGCGGAACGCCACTTGCCGCTGCGCTCGTGCCGCAATTGCGGGCAATGAATTCGTACTACACAAACAAGATCGAAGGCCAGCACACCACGCCTGCCCGAATCGAGGCCGCGCTCAAGCGGAACTATTCCGCCGATATGGCCGAACGCAAAAAACAGCGCCTTGCGCTGGCGCATATCGCAACGGAAACCACGCTTGAAGAAGAGTGGTTTTCGCTCGGGGTATCCGCCCTGTTCGAACCCGCACGGCTTGCCGCCATTCACAACCGGTTCTTTTCCTATCTGCCGGTCGACGAGCGCTTTACCAGCGAGGGCGAGCCGATTGAACCCGGCAAGCTTCGCCAGGCGGATGTCACGGTAGGCCGGCATCTGGCGCCGGAGCCCGAAATGATCGAGCCGCTACTCGATGCCTGGTCCACTCGATATGCGCGCATACGAATCAAGGATTACCAGCTGATCGGCATTGCCTGCTCGCATCATCGGTTGGCATGGATTCACCCGTTTGCGGACGGCAACGGCCGGGTCGCGCGCCTGCATTCGCATCTCGCCCTGCGTGCAGCCGATTTGACGCACGGTTTATGGTCCCCGCTTCGCGGCCTTGCGCGAGAACATGAGCAGTACTATGTCAGATTAAGCGAGGCCGATCAGCGGCGCCGTAATGATCTCGATGGCCGGGGCACACTCTCTCAGGAAGGCCTGGTGCAGTTCGCCCAGTTCTTTCTGGACTGTTGCCTGGACCAGGTCAGCTTTATGGTCCGCATGACCGGATTCGACGGCATTGCGGATCGCCTGCACGATCTATTGCGATATTTCGATTCCAATCCATGGATGATCGGTTCGGAAAAATCGGTTATCAAACCAGAAGCATCAGCACTGGCTATGGAATTCGTGGCGACGCGCCGCGCAGTCACGCGCGCGGAATTCAATCAGATGCTCGGCGTAAGCGATGTTCTGGCGCGCCGGATTACGCGCTCCCTACTCGATATCGGTCTGCTCGATTCGCCTTCGCATCGCGGTGATCTTTCCTTTGGACTCCCACTAAAAAGCCTTCGCTTTCTATTCCCACGCTTGTGGCCCGAAGTCGACCAGGAATAGGCAAACCGCAACCCCCAACACCCTCTACTGAACCACCCGCGCCACCCCTCGCCCGCGCGGATCCGTTGCCGCTTCCGGCCTATTGCCATTGACCTGGATCACCTGAATATCGCCGACAAAATCCTGTCCTTCCAGCGTATAGCCCTTCGCTTCGATCTGCTTCGCGAGTTCGCCCTCGATCGGCTTATACGGCTCCCAGAAAATCGTATTCGCTGGCAATAGCTGATGATGGAAACGCATCGCGGCAACCGCATCGGGCAGCGGCATATCGTAGTCGTAGATATTGTTGATGACCTGGAAGATCGACGTAAAGATACGCGAGCCGCCCGGCGTGCCGATGACGAGCGCGACCTTGCCGTCTTTCGTCAGGATCGTCGGGTCCATCGACGATAGCGGCCGCTTTTTCGGCTCGATCGCATTCGCATCGGCGCCCACCACGCCAAATGCATTCGCGACGCCGGGCTTCGAGGAAAAGTCGTCCATCTCGTCGTTGAGCGCGATACCGGCGCGATCCACCACGACACCCGAGCCAAACGCGCCGTTGAGCGTATACGTATTCGAAACCGCATTGCCCCATTTGTCGACCACCGAATAGTGCGTGGTCTCGGACTTCTCCGGCATCGACGTGCCGAGGCCCGGCTGAATGCTCGTCGTATCCGAAGGCGTAACGGGATTGACCTCGGCCGCACGCTTCGCGAGATACGCATCGTCGATCAACTGCGCGACCGGCACCTGATAGAAGTCGGGATCGCCGAGATACTGCGCGCGATCCGCAAACACGCGCTTCTCGATCTCCGCGATCAGATGCACATACTGCGCGGAATTGAGCGGCACGCCCTTGAAGTCGGGCGCGAGATCGGCCTTCATCTTCAACAGCTGCACGAGACCGACGCCGCCCGAACTCGGCGGCGGCGCGGTAATCACACGATAGCCGTTCCAATCGGCCTGCACCGGCTCACGCCATACGGCCTTGTATTGTTCGAGATCGGCCTTCGTAATCAGACCGTGACCGCGCATCGAGGCTGCGATCAGATCGGCGGTCTTGCCCGAATAGAAATCCTTCGCGCCCTGATCGGCAATACGCTGCAACACCGCGGCCAGATCGGGCTGCCTGAAGTGGGCGCCCTGTTTCAAACCGCCGAAATACGTATCGAAATTGGTCTTGCCCGCGAAGTTTTTCTCCGCTTCGTCGCGCCGCTGCTGTAGTGGCTGGCTGACTTCGAAGCCGTCGCGCGCATAGTGAATGGCCGGCGCAAGCACCTGCTTCCACTGGAGCTTGCCGAAGCGGCGCTGCGCTTCCCACATGCCTTCGACGGTGCCGGGCACGCCCACCGCGCGATAGCCGATAAGGCTCATATCCTTGATGACCTCGCCCTTGTCGTCGAGATACATGTTTGTGGTCGCGGCAAGCGGCGCGCGCTCGCGATAGTCGAGAAAGTAAGGCTTGCCGTCCATATACAACGTCATAAAACCGCCGCCGCCGATATTGCCCGCATCCGGAAACGTGACCGCAAGCGTAAAGGCGATCGCAACGGCCGCGTCGACCGCATTACCGCCTTGCCTGAAAATCTGCTCGGCGGCATCGGCGCTGTAGTTATCGGGCACGGCAATCGCCGAGCCGCTCAGCACGGCGGGCTGCGTTGTCGCGGGCGCCTTGGCAAGCGCGGGCGTCGCTTCGAGAAAACCAGTGGCAACAGACAGAAGCGTAACCAGCGCAAAACCGCTGGCCGAAACGCTAAGCGAAGCTTTGGCGCTGCGAAACGACTTCATTGCGATCTCCGTAAACGACGGTTTTATCCGTATGACGAATCGGGCTACCTTGGGCTTATAACATGCGCAGCAAGGTTTTGCTAAACCGCTATATGCCGTATGCCTCGGCGTACTGCCGCATAAAAAGCCTTGAAAAAGGCACTCAAGCGCAATGGGATGAACGTGGCTTGATACGTGCCGCCGCAATCGCACTGGCACTGGCGAAGTGCGAATCGGCTGGGTAGAAGCAAAGCAATCGAAGCTGGGGAACGGTAAAACGGCGCAGCCGATGCCGCGAACGCGAGGCGTAAAACGATCGGCACAAATAGAGCAAGCGCGCACTACAAGCGCCGCGAATTGTGCTCACACGCTCATGCGCTCCCGCGAGCAATTTCGTCGCCCGCATCGTGCGGAAGACGCGCCGTAATCGGAATCGACAGGAACGAGAACAGGCCGACAACCACAAACGCCGGCCAGAAATCGGAGAACACGATCTTGGGATGGCCCTGCACGTAATGCGAAATCTGCAGCACGATACCCGAGATCGTCACGCCGAGCCCGAGCGACATCTGCTGGATCACGCTCGCCACGCTCGTGGCGCGGCCGATATCGCTGCCTGGAATATCCGCATAGGCGAGCGTATTGAGCGACGTAAATTGCAGCGACGGAAAAAAGCCGCCCACCAGCACGATGCACCAGATCAGCCAGTGCGGCGTACCCGGAAAAAACAGCCCATATACGGCGATCGCAACACCCGCGCAGGCGGCATTGACCATCAGCACGGTACGAAAGCCGTAGTGCCCGAGAATGCGCGTCGCTAGCGTCTTCATAAAGATCGAGCCGAACGCGGACGCGCACGTGATCGCACCGGCTCTGAACGCGGTCATGCCAAGCCCTTCCTGCAACGCGAGCGGCAATAGAAACGGCACGGCGCCCAAGCCGATACGAAACAGCGAACCGCCGATCACGCTCGCATGAAAGCTCGGAATGCGCAGCAGGCGCAGATCGAGCACCGGCAACTCGACACGGCCCGCGTACAGCACATAGGCCAGCAGCAGCGCGATACCGGTCATGCACATGCCGAACGATGCGCTACCCGAGACGAGTTCGCCGCCCACGAGCGAAAGCCCGAGCATAAACAGCGACGCGCCGCTCGCCGACAGCACGAAACCGATCCAGTCGAGCCGTCCGGGATGCGGCTCGTGCGTATTCTCGATGTATTTGTTGGTCAGCCAGATGCCGAGCAGACCGATCGGCACGTTGATGACGAAGATCAGCCGCCAATGCAGATACGTCGTGATAAAGCCGCCGAGCGGCGGCCCGACCACCGGCCCGAGCAGCGCCGGCACCGCCAGATAGTTCATCGCGCGAATAAACTCGGACTTCGGCAGCGAACGGAAAATAATGATGCGCCCCACCGGGACCATCAGCGCGCCGCCAATGCCCTGCACGAAGCGCGCGGCAACGAAGGTATCGAGCGAGGTGGAGACCGCGCACAGCAGCGAGCCGGTGATAAAGATACCGATGGCCGTGCGGAACACGGTACGCGAACCGAAGCGGTCGGCCACCCAGCCGCAGATCGGAATAAAGACACCCAGCCCGATTACATACGAGGTGACCGCAAGCTTCAGGGTGATGGGATCGTGGCCGAGGTCGCGCGCCAGAACCGGCAGCGACGTCACAATGACCGTGCCGTCCACGTTTTCCATGAACATCGCGCACGCAACGATCAGCGGAACGATGAAAGGGCCTAAGGCGAGCAGCATGGGCGTAGCGGCAGGCAGCTAGGCCGACGATTTAAAGCAGCGATTATGGCATCGCGGCGGCAACCCATGTTGTTGTGCGAAGGAATTTTCGCCACGCACAGCGGTGCGGACGACGCCGTGCCGGTATTGCACCGGGCTCGGTGTCTCCGTGTCGAGATTAGACAGTTAAGGGCTACCGCGTGGGATGCGGGGCGGCGGCGGAACGCGCCGCGTGTCCCGTCCAATGCCCCGCTCCCGGTTCCCCGCTACGGCTTAGCGCGACGCGCTAACGAGCGGCTGCAACTGCGGGAGGATCTCGTTGGCCGCGCGCGCGACGTCGTTCGGGAAGTCGATTTCGATCCACGGCGCGCCGGTCACGTCGGCGGTATCGAACACCTGGCTGCGTTCGAGCAGCAGGTCGCGCACCGCTTCTTCGTGAGGCATGTTGGCGCGGCCGCTGTCGATATAACCCGCCACAATCTGCGTAAAGCGGCGCGCGGTTTCTTCGCGGAAGCGGAAGAAGCCGACTGATTCGCCGATCGTGTCGTACTCGAGATTGACCGCCAGCTGCTTGCGCAATTCGACCGGCACGCCGTCTTTCAGGCACAGCTTGACGGGCTCGTCGCCCGCCTCGAAATCGCGGTCGATCAACAGACGGTTGACCGATTCACCGGCCACCAGCGCGCTCAGGATGCGTTCGTCGTAGAGCACGTCGGCGTCCATCAGCAGCACGTCGCCACCGCGCGTCAGCGCATCGGCCACGGTATGCACGGTCAGCACGCTGCCGAGATCGAAGCGCGGGTTCAGCACGGTCTCGACCCGATGCGGCCAGCCGATGCGCGCGAGTTCCGCCTGCACCGATTCCGGCTGAAAGCCGAGCGCCAGCACGACGTCGGTCACCCCGGCGGTTTCGAGCATTTGCAGATGCCGTTCGAGCAGGCTCATGCCGTCGAACTGCAGCAGGCACTTCGGAAACTGGGCCTGTGGCGGCTGCTGAAGACGCAGGCCGAGGCCCGCGGCGAGAATGATGGCGCGCATGCGCGGTCCTTTGAAAAAATACGGAGATCAATCGGCAACCGGCACGCGCCGCGTGGCGCGCCGCCGTTGCCAGCTTCTTTCGCTGAAGTGCAAAACCAGCAGACCCGGCAAGCCGAGCAGGATTTCACGCGCGCGCTTGGCGAGCGAAAGCGCCAGCGCCGCGTCGGGCGGCAGGCCAACGAGCGGCGCGAGCAGCAGATACCCCCCCTCCTGCACGCCGAGCGAGCCCGGAATCATAAAGGCCGCGCCGCGAATCGCCTGGCCGATGCTTTCGAGCAGCAGCGCATCGATCCAGCCGACCGGATGGCCGAGAAAACGCAGCGCGAGCCATACCTCGACCGTACCGACGACCCAGCCGACCAGACTCAGCGCAAAGCTCGCCGCCACCCGGCCGCGCTCGCGATAGAGCGACTGCACGGCGGCGTCGACGGCTTCGGCGCGCGTCATCAGCGAGGACCAGTCGCGCTTGCCGAACACCTTCGACACCATGCCGAGCAGCCGGCCGAACAGGCCGCGCCGCTGCGCATAGTAGAAACCGGCGATCAGCGCACCGAGCACGGCCGTGGCGATCAGCGTGGCCATGCGCAGGTCGTGCAGCGCGCCATGCGCGGCATATGCGCCGAACAACGCTAGGCCGCCGAGCGCGAAAACGATTTGTGCGAGCGCCTGCCAGGTCGTGCTGACGGTGATCGCGGCGGCCGCGTCGCGCAGCAGCATGCCGCGCTGCGACAGTTGCCGCACCATCACGACCGGACCGCCGATCTGCCCGGCCGGCAGCAGGCTATTGACCGATTCGCCGATCCAGCGTGCGAACAGCGCATCGCGCAGCGAGAGATCGTAAGCGGTGTTCTCGCGCGCGGCGCCGCTGCGCCGAAGCAGCACCGA
>Ga0154001_1000728_pt1 | contig 10463 bp, 8 predicted proteins | sample TSNJ085MetaG_FD_104699 | JGI IMG/M metagenome (GOLD analysis project Ga0154001, IMG submission 104699) | Attine ant fungus gardens microbial communities from New Jersey, USA - TSNJ085 MetaG | ecosystem: Host-associated > Fungi > Mycelium > Unclassified | place: USA: New Jersey, Wharton State...
CAAGATTTTGGCAGGGCTTGCGCTCGATGTGGCAACGCCGGACGAAGCGCGGGCGATGCTGGGGCTCAAAGGCTCGGACAACGTTCGGTTCTAGATCGCGGGAGCCGCTCGCACGGCAGGGATCTGGTGCAAATCGCGCGGATGTGAATCGGTTAGTCGTGCAGAACGGCAAGTCACTGATGCATGTGGCACCGGATCGTGGCAAACGTAGCGGAGGGCCGTGTCGGGTTGAGTAGTTTTACGGCAAGCGGGGGCAGGGAGGACAAATCTGGAGGGTGACGGAACAGCAGTTTCAATCGACTGCGCCACCGGCTGGCGTTGTTCTGCATAGCCCGTCGATATAGTCCGCCCACTCCTGCATCACTCGGCGACGACCGTCGTCGAAAGTTGTCCTGTCGTAGGCCTTCTGCACGTCGCCTCGTTTAGCGTGTGCGAGTTGCGCTTCGAGAACATCGATGTCGATACCGAGCCGCTCCCGGCCAACGGTCCGCAGCATGCCGCGGAACCCATGAGTAGCGTGTTTTCCCTGGAAACCCATCTCGCGCAGGGCCTTGCTTAACGCGTCGCGATGTAAATGCGGAGTCTTCTGACGAGCCGGAGACGGAAACACATAGTGTCCGCGGCCTGTAAGCGACTGCAATTCGCCGAGCAACGCAACCGCTTGCTTGGGTAGAGGCACAATATGGTCGTGGCGCATCTTCATCCGCACGGCCAGAACATGCCATTCGCCCGCTTTCAGGTCAATTTCGTCCCACGGTGCAGATGCGACCACGCCGGGGCGTAAGCTCGTGAGCATGGTCAGTTTCAGTGCGGCCCTGGTAATCGGCGACTTGTAGGTATTGATGGCTTGCACTAGCGAGGCGATCTCGGTGGGTTTCGTAATCGCCGGGATGTGGCCTTTCTCGTGTCGCGGGATGACGCCGCGCAGCGACAACGGAACACCGTCGTCTCGCAGGCTATGGTGGATCGCATACGTCACGATGCCGCCGACGTATTGGCGAGCCTTCGTTGCGAGATTGGGGGCATGCGCCGCTATTGCTTCCAACACCGGTTTGACTTCCGACGTCGCGAGCGTCGAAATGGGCTTGCTGCGTAATGGCGGGATCAGGTATTGCCGAACTACGAACTCCGCTTTGCGGTAAGTCTCGTCGGTCCACTCCTTGCGCTTGAACGCGAGCCAATTCTCCGCGACGAGACCGAACGCTCCTTCAGCGATGCGTTTGCGTGCAGCGGCCTCGGCTCTGCGATGCTCGACCGGATCAGTACCATCACGCACGAGACTACGCGTAATCGCAGCTGACTTGCGCGCGTCGACGAGTGTAACTTCGGGATAGGGACCAAGACTGAGAAAGTTCTCCTTTCCCGTACTCGGGCGACGATAACGGAGCAGCCACGTTTTGCTTCCGTCCGGCCAGATGCGCAGGGCAAGCCCGTTACCGTCCGAGAGCAGGTAAGGGCGTTCGCGCGGTTTGGCGACGCGAAATACGACTTCGGACTTCGGTTCGGCGTGTTTGGGCATCGCTCGGTACCTCGATTCCGTGTATACGCAAGAAAGAGTGTACGCAAAAATCGCCGATGCCACCGGTATATGACGGCTGTCCACGGAAACAAAAAACCCCGTAAGACTTTGATCTTACGGGGTTTCTCGAACTACTGCGGCTTACGCCGGAACAACCGTTGGTGCCCAGGAGAGGACTCGAACCTCCACGGTGTTGCCACCGCTAGGACCTGAACCTAGTGCGTCTACCAATTCCGCCACCTGGGCACGTCTTCAAGCTAGACCGCTATTCTAGCGTGACGATCAAGTTTGTCAATCCCTGCTTCAAACAAACTTTCCTGTCCGCCCGGTCGAATCGCGCAGCGAAGTTGCTTTCGCGACCGATCCCCCCGTCCTGCTCATCCGAGCCGACCGATCGTAAAACAGCCTGTCGGACTACCGGGTCTTACACAAAAAAGTAGAGCCGCCCAGAAGGCGGCTCTACTTTTGAATCTGGTGCCCAAGAGAGGACTCGAACCTCCACAGTGTTGCCACCGCTAGGACCTGAACCTAGTGCGTCTACCAATTTCGCCACCTGGGCAGGTGATGAACAGCAAAGAACGCCATTATAGCGACCGATTCAGGTCTGTCAAGCATCGCACCAAAGTCGATCGAAGCCCGGCGCAAGCTGTCGCGCCATGTCCGGCAGAGGTCGCAGACGCCCCGCTTGGCGCGCGGCACGGGTGTTAGAATGCCTCGCAGTACTGCGTTGGCCTCTGTCGTTCGTTGGCATATCGGCAGGGCCTCGAGCGGGAGCCGGCGCTTCGCCGTCTCCGGTGAGTTTGCAACGCAGTCGCAGTAGAGCACGGCAGGCGCAACAACCGATGCAACGAGAGGCGCTGTGCAGTTGCAGCTTGCAACCGAGCGCATATCGCAAACGTCTAACAGGCCGGGCCCTCACGTCGGCCGACGTCCATGCAACGAGAAAAAATCATCGACAAGCCCTTGAGCAAATTTCCGTATCCGATTCCAAGCCGCGAAGAAATCCTCGGCGTGCTGCGCACGAGTGAAACGCCGCTTGCCGCGAACGACATCGCCGAAGCCTTGTCGATCAAGCGCCAGGAGCGCGAAGGATTTTTCAAGCGTCTCGGCGCGATGGAGCGCGACGGCCAGATCCGGCTCGATCAGCGCAACCTCTATCAACTCACCCATCCGTCGAACTTCGTCGCGGGCCGCGTGCAGGGTCATCGCGACGGCTACGGCTTCCTGATTCGCGACGACGGCCAGGACGACCTGTTCCTGCCCAACGGCGAAATGCAAAAGGTCATGCACAACGACCGCGTGCTCGCGCGCATCGTCGGCTATGACCGGCGCGGGCGCCCGGAAGGGCACATCGTCGAGGTCACTGACCGCGCCAACAAGCGCGTGATCGGGCGTCTGCTCAACGAGAACGGTGCGCTGATCGTCGCGCCCGAAGACAAGCGCATCGGCCACGACATCCTGATCACGCAGAACACCAAGAAGGCCAAGGTCGGCCAGGTCGTGGTGGTCGAGCTGACCGATTTCCCGAGCCGTCATTCGCAGCCGCTCGGCCGCGTGGTCGAAGTGCTCGGCGATATCGACGACCCCGGCATGGAAATCGAAATCGCGGTGCGCAAGTACGGCGTGCCGCACGAGTTCGGCGAGGCCGCGCTCGACGAAGCCGCGCGCCTGCCCGACGAAGTGCGTCCGGCCGACGTTCATCATCGCGTCGATCTGCGTGACGTGCCGCTCGTCACGATCGACGGCGAAGACGCGCGCGACTTCGACGACGCGGTCTATTGCGAGCCGGTCAAGGTCGGTCGTGGCGACGGTTTCCGCCTGATCGTCGCGATCGCTGACGTGTCGCACTACGTGCATCCGAAGAGCGGGCTCGACACCGACGCGATCGAGCGCAGCACCTCGGTGTATTTCCCGCGCCGCGTGATTCCGATGCTGCCGGAGAAGCTGTCGAACGGGCTGTGCTCGCTCAATCCGCAAGTGGACCGCTGCGTGCTCGTGTGCGACATGATCGTCACCGCGCGCGGCGACGTGAAGGCCTACCAGTTCTATCCCGGCGTGATGCATTCGGCCGCGCGGCTCACTTATACGGAAGTCGCCGCGGTGCTGAAGAACACCAAGGGCCCCGAGGCGACGCGCCGCGCTACGCTGCTGCCGCAATTGCAGAATCTGTACGGCGTGTACAAGGCGTTGTTCGCGGCGCGCCAGAAACGCGGCGCGATCGACTTCGATACGACCGAGACGTACATCGTCTGCAATGCGCAGGGCAAGATCGAGCAGATCGTGCCGCGCACGCGCAACGACGCGCATAAGCTGATCGAGGAATGCATGCTGGCCGCGAACGTGTGCGCGGCCGACTTCCTCAAGCGCAACAAACATCCTGGCCTGTTCCGCGTGCATGCGGGACCGAGCGCGGAAAAGCTCGAGAATCTGCGTACGTTCCTGCGCGGCATGGGCCTGACGCTCGGCGGCGGCGACACGCCGCACGCGAGCGATTACGCGGCGCTGATGGCGCAGATCCGCGACCGGCCCGACGCGTCGATGCTGCAGACGATGCTGCTGCGCTCGATGCAGCAGGCGGTCTACAGCCCCGACAACATCGGCCACTTCGGTCTCGCGTACGAGGCCTATGCGCACTTCACGAGCCCGATTCGCCGTTACCCGGACCTGCTCACGCATCGCGCGATCTACGCGATTCTGCAGGGCCGTAAGTATCAGCCCGAGCCGCCGCACGGCGTCGAACTCAATACCGCGCTCTCGCCGCGCGCCCGCGCGATGCAGCAGGCCGACGAGGAAAAGCGCGGCACCCGCGCGCGGGCGAACAACGTCGCGATCTGGGAGGAACTCGGTCTGCACTGCTCGGCGAACGAGCGTCGCGCGGACGAAGCATCGCGCGACGTCGAAGCCTGGCTCAAGTGCTATTTCATGCGCGACAAGCTCGGCGAAGAGTATGGCGGCATGGTCAACGGCGTGACGTCGTTCGGCATCTTCGTGCAGCTCGATTCGCTGTTTATCGAAGGTCTCGTGCATGTGACCGAACTCGGTTCGGACTACTTCCAGTACGACGAGATCAAGAACGAGCTGCGTGGCGAGCGTACCGGTATTCGTTATCGCCTGTCGGATCGCGTGCGTGTGCAGGTGAGCCGCGTCGATCTCGACGCGCGCAAGATCGACTTCCGCCTCGTGCGCGACACGCCGATCAAGCCGCCCGCGTCGCGCGGCGCATCGGCCGACCGTAGCGAAGGCGGCGGGCCGCGCGTACGTGCATTGCCGGCAGAGGACAACGGCGTGCCGGTGCCGGGTCCGCGGCGCAAGAAGGCCGCGCCGGCGCAGAGCGCGGCGATCAAGGAAGCGCGCGCGGCGCGCGGCGCGGCGAAGAAGCGTAGCGCCGCGACGAAGGCGACGTCGAAGCAGGCACGCAAGAAGCGCTGAGGTCGTCGCAGTGTCCGGGCCGCGCGCAGCGGGCACGTGAAGCGTGCCGGTTGCGCGCGGTCTGCATTTGGGCGGGCAGCGGTTTGGGCGGCTGAAGTGCGAGGCGCAACAATGCCGTACGCGCGGTGGCGCGCGTGCACACTACGCAGTACGACCTCGGCACGACACAGGTTTTTATCTTCATCACAGCGGCGCGTTTGACGCGCGCCCAATCAAAGGTTGTTCAGTCATGGCACGTCTCAAGGTTTTATACGGTTTCCACGCAGTGACCGCGCGTATCCGGCACGATGCGTCGACGGTCGAAGATGTCTATTACGACGCGACGCGCAAGGACCGTCGTATGACCGAGTTCCTGCATGCCGCGAAGGAAGCGGGCGTGCGCCTGATTGCCGCCGACGAAACGCGGCTGTGGGGGCTCGCGCATACCGAGCGCCACCAGGGCGTGGTCGCGCGCGCCGGCGATTTGCCGCTCGCGCAGAACCTTGCCGAACTGCTCGACGGCATCACCGGTTCGCCGCTGATCCTCGTGCTCGACGGCGTGACTGATCCGCACAATCTCGGCGCGTGCCTGCGTGTCGCCGACGCGGCCGGCGCACATGCGGTGATCGCGCCGCGCGATCGCGCGGTGGGCCTGAACGCCACCGCGGCGAAGGTCGCGAGCGGGGCGGCCGATACCGTGCCGTACATCACCGTGACGAATCTGGCGCGCGCGCTGCGCGAGCTGAAGGATGCGGGCGTGTGGGTGGTCGGTACGGCCGGCGAGGCAGAGAAGAGCGTCTACGAAACCGGACTCGACGGTCCGGTCGCGCTCGTGATGGGCGCCGAAGGCGAGGGCATGCGGCGTCTGACGCGCGAAACGTGTGACGTGATCATGCACATTCCGATGGCGGGGACGGTGGAGAGTCTGAATGTTTCGGTTGCCAGCGGCGTGTGTCTGTTCGAGGCGGTGCGGCAGAGAGCGGTGAAGAAGTAATTCCTGTTGGTCAATGGCTTCCGCCCGGAGCGCACTGGTGTTCCGGGCGGGTTGCTCGTGATGTAGCGAGAGATTCTGTTGATTGATGTGGGTAATGACGTATTCTAAATATCCAGATAACCTCGGGGGCCACTGCTCAGATATTGGATATTGGTTTTCCCTTTTTCTTTCAGGAAGGCGACTGCGTTTCTGAACAGTGGATTATTCATATCCTGTTCTTCTATTATTCGCCACAGATCTTCGCCTTCTGATTTCATTTTCAGAAAATGAGCGTTGAATGGTTCGTCCACGTAGGCTCTGGCTATATAGTGAACGTTTTCGTCGATAAACTCGTAAATGTCGTATTCGTAATAATAATCGTACATTTCATTTTCATCGGAGTCGCTGCTGTCGATGTGGCGTGCTGATATTGCTTGCATGGATATGTTATTTGAAAAATATCTATTGTAAAAGATGATTTTTATTTGATGTAAAATGTTGCGTCATGGTGTAATGCCGCGTTAACGAGAAATTTTTAGATTGTGCTGCGTTATCCGATCCTTGTTACGCAGACTACACCATAGCCATCGGCCCTGCATACGCATCGTAGGCGATAATCCGGCGGCTCAGCTACTCCTTATTATCGCGTCAACTTGCCTGCCAAAGTGGCAGGCAAGTTGACTATTGGCTCAATAGCCACTTTAATTCGTTGAGAAAAGAAGTAGTTGTGTGACCCCAAAGTTTTGGATAAAAGCCATTGTTATAGTTTTTTTCAAAGGCTGAATCAAGATCCACTGGATGTTCATCCATGAATAAATTTATCTCTTTGATCATTTCGTAATGGTAATCTCGTGGGCTATCTCTCTTGTAGCATGAAATGATTTCCGGAATTGTATTTCCCCATAAATCAAAATCCTGATTAAAATATGCTCCAAAGAGTTCATGCATCCGTGGATAGTGATCTGATAGCATGTTTTACCTTTGATCAATGCATGCGACCTGTCTTTCTCGGTTTATTTTGAAAAAGGAGACAATTTTCACAGTTTCACTCCGCAGGTCGGAATCCTAATCGAGATGCTTACTAAATAGAATCTGGGACTGCGGGTATGGTGTTTTGTCGATCATTTAATTGATTGCGCCCGGGTCATGCTAGTGTTTCCGGGCGGGTTGGGAGCGATATGATAAGCGACAGGTTACTCGTTCAAAAGCCGCTTTAATTCATCCAGAAAAGAAGCGGTTGTATGACCCCACAATGCCGGATCAAATTCCGTGCCATATTTAGTTTCAAATGTAGAATCAAGATCATTCGGGTGTTCGTCCATAAAATAATTTATTTCATTGATTAGTTCGTTATGGCGTTCTTGTGGATTATCTTTTTTATAGCAGGAAACAATTTCCGGGATTGTATTGCCAAACAAATCGAAGTCCTGACCGAAGTAGGCCCGAAAAACAAGGCTCATCTGTGAGTAGTGTTCCGAAGGCATCATTCACCTTTCATTGATGTAGGCAGTAAAAATGTAATATGGCATGCCATTGTAGACCTGGTATTTCAAAACGACGATCACCCTATTCATTGATGTCAGCTTCCCCGTCGATCTTGTTATTCCGTAACCAATTTCCCCCGGAACTGTTTTAACGAGATCGAGCGTCGAATTTCGAACTGCGGTCTTCGCCCAGGTTTGGATTCTTGTCGTATTGGCGCTTATAACTTCCGATATCGCCCATTCGGCTCGTTCCAGACTGGCAAAAGACGATACGACTTGCCGCCTTGGCTCAAGCTGCAGCCTTTCCCGCAACTGTGCCTCCGTTCTTTCAACGTGCTTCAGTATCGTATGCCCGCCAATCGAACTACCCATTTTCGCCTCATGCGCATGCAGATTAATACGCCCGATCGTAATCCGCGCCGCCCGCGCCGCCTTGATCGAACTGGCGAATCCGAACGGTACAGCGATATCGAGCGACAGACCGATCTGATTCGCTATGTCCGGGCGGGCTTTGAGCGTTTCGGCGAGTTTCGTCGCACTCTGCTGCGTTAGCGTGGCGATGTTCAGCCCCGTCAAAACCTGACGCAGTCCGGCCGCTGCGGTGTCCGAACCATGCACGCCGAACACGACGCAGCCGGCTTTGCCTGCCATCGTCGGCTCCGGCAGCACGCATGGCGTGCTCGCTCCGATCATTTCCACCACGCCGGCGGCGACCTGCAGGCCGCCCCAAAGCCGGTTGGAAAGCATCTCCGCGTGGCTGATCGACGCGCGGCCAGTATTGCGGCCAGTTGCGGCGCGCTGAGCACCACACGCACGCCATTCGAGCCATATTCTTGCGACATTCGAAAGTCCTCTGTCATTGAGTGGACCTGCGAAACTAGCAAGCGACAGGAGGATGCGGAATGGGCGGGGGATGATTCTGCGCTTCCGTTGCTTTTTATCATGGGCATCGACACAGCTTCGCTCGATGCGCGGCGCGCAAGTGGCCCAAACGGGTGCTCGCCGAGCCACTCCGGTAAACTAACGCTTTTTCACGCTTTTCCCGCCTCTCTCATGACTCAAGACGAACTCAAGCAACTGGTCGGCCAGGCCGCCGCCGATTACGTGAACGCCAACGTGCCGCAAGGCTCGGTGATCGGCGTCGGCACGGGCTCCACCGCGAACTGCTTCATCGACGCGCTGGCCGCCGTCAAATCCCGCTATCGCGGCGCGGTGTCGAGTTCGCTCGCCACGACCGCGCGCCTGCAATCGCATGGCTTCAAGGTGCTCGATCTCAACGAGATCGATTCGCTGCCCGTGTACGTCGACGGCGCCGACGAGATCGACCGCAGCGGCGCGATGATCAAGGGCGGCGGCGGCGCGCTCACGCGCGAGAAGATCGTCGCGTCGGTGTCGGACGTATTCGTTTGCATCGCCGATGCGAGCAAGCTCGTCGACACGCTCGGCAACTTCCCCTTGCCGATCGAAGTCGTGCCGATGGCGCGTACCGCGATCGGCCGTCGCGTGACGGCGCTCGGCGGCGTGCCGGTCGTGCGCGTAACGAAAGAGGGCGTGCCGTTCATCACCGACAACGGCAACGAGATCATCGACGTGAAGGGCTTGAGCATCAGCGATCCGCGTACGTTCGAAACACACATCAACGCATGGCCGGGCGTCGTTACGGTCGGCCTGTTCGCGGGCCGTGGCGCGAACCTGTGCCTGCTCGGCACCGACACCGGCGTGCAGACGATCACGTACGGCGAGAAGTAAGCGAAGCGTTTCTATTCGCTCCAACGCGTGTGAGCCGTTCAGCCGGCTCACACGCGTTTTTTATGGCTCTTCCGGAAAGGATCGGACGGGCAAATGAGCGGGTAAATAAACCTACAAATAAACCCGCAAATAAGCAGTCGAATCAATCAAGGCCCATCGGCTCCAGGCCGTGAACCGGCACTTTGAATTATTCGCGTACTGTCAGGCGTCGAATGTGGGCACCCGCACGCACAGCGATGAACGCGCCACCTACACTCTTTGCTAGTGACAGGTGGCGTTTTTGACAGGCAGGACGCGAGATGAGCGGCGATCGAGTGCAACCGGTTCGTCGCTCCCGGTGGTGCCAGGAAGAGACTCGACAGAATCATCGAGTGCCTTCTCGACACCGGCCTTCCCAGTCTCGCCGATTTTCTCGAAGATCGCGCACCGCTTGCCGGCAAACCTGTCACCACGTCGTCGATCTCGCGTCTGCTGTTTGCGCACAGATGCGATTGCGCCTGTCTGCCGTCGATGCTGTGCATTCGCCGATGCGCCACGCGCGTGAGAAGCGTGCCGGCCGCACATCGGTTTCGTCGTAACGCAGTGACTTCGCAATGAGTAGCAGTCAGCCGTTCGGACCGGCGTGTCTGGGCGGCTATTGATGTGCCGGTTCGTTTCGTGTGGTCTTGCACGCGGGGCGCGCATCGTCGATGTGCGCTTCACGCGCGGGATCATCCGCGGCGGACCCTTTAAGAGAGAGCATGGCTGGATTGCATCAGCCAGCATTGAGAGGCGCGCCGTGCGCGGTTGAAGTGGGATTCATCGGCGCCGGCATGCCTCGCGTGGCCATAACGACCTGAAGCAGACGGCTCGCCGGCAAGGACTCTGGGCTACTTCGCCGTATCGTTTTAGATGTAGACGGTACAGGGTGCGACGGCGATTCACTACAACAGGCAGTCGCCATTCGTTCGTCAGGTGCTGACGTATTGCGAATGCGATCTTGGACGAGGACGAATTTAAACTCATGAACGCCGATCGCCTAGCGGGATCTTTTCCCGACATTTCCGAGGCTTGGGCTGCGTTGCAGGCTCAGTTGCCGATCAAGCCGATTCACAGCGAAGAGGACTATCAGCAGATGCTGCAAGTCGCGAACTCGCTCGCCGAACGTCTGAACGGCACCGACAAGGACCCGCTCGTCGATCTGCATGCGATCGTGCGGGAGTTGATCCGCCACTGGGAAGCGCACAACGTGATGCTGCCGAAAGCGGAGCCGCGCGAGGTGCTGCGCCATCTGCTGGTCACGCACGGACTCAAGCAGAAGGACCTCGCCGGAATCGCGTCACCGACCGTC
>Ga0154001_1000734_pt1 | contig 10438 bp, 7 predicted proteins | sample TSNJ085MetaG_FD_104699 | JGI IMG/M metagenome (GOLD analysis project Ga0154001, IMG submission 104699) | Attine ant fungus gardens microbial communities from New Jersey, USA - TSNJ085 MetaG | ecosystem: Host-associated > Fungi > Mycelium > Unclassified | place: USA: New Jersey, Wharton State...
CGATACGGTGTCGGGTCTCGTGATCGTCTACACGCTGATCAATCTGCCGATTGCGGTGTGGATGTCGTTCACGTACTTCGCCGAGATTCCGCGCGACATTCTCGAAGCCGGACGCATCGACGGCGCGGCGACGTGGCAGGAGATCGTCTATCTGCTGATGCCGATGTCGCTGCCGGGGCTCGCCTCGACCGCGCTGCTGCTCGTGATCCTGTCGTGGAACGAGGCGTTCTGGAGCATCAATCTGTCGAGTTCGAACGCGGCGCCGCTGACCGTGTTCATCGCCTCGTATTCGAGCCCCGAGGGCCTGTTCTGGGCCAAGCTCTCCGCTGCATCGCTGCTCGCGGTCGCTCCGATCCTGATCGTCGGCTGGCTGTCGCAGAAGCAGCTGGTGCGCGGTCTCACGTTCGGGGCGGTCAAATGACGGCAGGTGCGCAACAAGGCGCGGGCGCGTCTGTGGACACGGCGGCGGCCGGCATGCGTCAATTCGCGTTGATCTGCGATTGCGACGGCGTGCTGATCGACAGCGAAGCCGTGGCCGCGCGCATGCTCGTGCGCGAACTCGAAGCGCGCTGGCCCGGCGCCGATGTCGAAGCGGTCGTGCTGCCGCTGCTCGGCCTGCGCATCGAGCGCGTGCTGCGGGACGCAGCGGCGCGGCTCGGCAGGACGCTCGGCGCCGCCGACATCGACGCGATCCGCCGCTCGGTCGAAGCGGCGGCCGTGCAGGCGCCGGCTGTCGACGGCATCGAGGCGGCGCTCGCCCAGGTGCCGCTCGTCAAAGGCTGCGCGAGCAACAGCTACCGGCCCTATGTCGAGACGGTGCTGGCGCGCACGGGTCTCGCGCGCTTCTTCGGCGACCGCCTGTACTGTGCCGACTCGGTGCCGAATCCGAAGCCCGCGCCCGACGTCTATCTCGCGGCGGCGCGCGGCGTCGGTCTCGCGCCAGGCGCGTGCCTCGTCGTCGAAGACAGCGTGACCGGCGCGACGGCGGCGACGGCGGCGGGCATGACGGTGCTCGGCTTCGTCGGCGGCGGTCATGCGAGCGATGCGCAGATCGATCGCCTGCATGCGGCCGGCGCGCGTCACGTCTTCGACGACATGCGGCAATTGCCCGAGCTCGTCGCGCAATGGACCTTGAGCGCGACGGCGGCGGCGCCCTGAGCAACGACAGGACTTCCTGATTTAACGACTGGCAGCGGTACGCGTTACGCAGTACGGACAGCATTACACGGAGACACATCATGGCAAGCCTAACTTTGCGCAACATCAGAAAGGCCTACGACGACAACGAAGTGATGCGCGACATCAACCTCGACATCGCGGATGGCGAGTTCGTCGTGTTCGTCGGGCCGAGCGGTTGCGGCAAATCGACCCTGATGCGGATGATCGCGGGCCTCGAAGACATCACGAGCGGCGACCTGAATATCGACAACGTGCGCATGAACGAGGTGCCGCCGGCCAAGCGCGGCATCGCGATGGTGTTCCAGTCGTACGCGCTGTATCCGCACATGACGCTCTACGACAACATGGCCTTCGGCCTCAAGCTCGCGGGCGCGAAGAAGCCCGAGATCGACGCGGCCGTGCGCAATGCCGCGAAGATCCTGCATATCGACCATCTGCTCGATCGCAAGCCGAAGCAGTTGTCGGGCGGCCAGCGCCAGCGCGTCGCGATCGGCCGCGCGATCACGCGCAAGCCCAAGGTGTTCCTGTTCGACGAACCGCTGTCGAATCTCGACGCGGCGCTGCGCGTGAAGATGCGCCTCGAATTCGCGCGTCTGCACGACGAGCTGAAGACGACGATGATCTACGTGACGCACGACCAGGTCGAGGCGATGACGCTGGCCGACAAGATCGTCGTGCTGTCGGCGGGCAATCTCGAACAGGTCGGCACGCCGACGATGCTCTATCACGCGCCCGCGAACCGCTTCGTCGCGGGCTTTATCGGCTCGCCGAAAATGAACTTCATGGAAGGCGTCGTGCAGTCGGTGTCGAGCGACGGCGTGACCGTGCGCTACGAAACCGGCGAGACGCAGCGCGTCGCGGTCGATCCGGGCACGGCGAAGCAGGGCGACAAGGTGACGGTCGGCATCCGGCCCGAGCATCTGCATGTCGGCACCGAAGACGGCATCGACGCGCGCACGATGACGGTCGAATCGCTCGGCGACGCGGCGTATCTGTACGCGGAGTCGAACGTCGCGCCCGATGGCCTGATCGCGCGGATTCCGCCGCTCGAACGGCATGCGAAGGGCAACGTGCTGAAGCTCGGCGCGACGCCCGAGCATTGCCACCTGTTCGACTGCGAAGGCAAGGCGTTCCAGCGCAAGATCGTCGAGGTGCTGGCGGCGTGAGCGCGTGATTGCGCGATTGGGTGAAGGCAGGGGCGGGCGGCATGCGCGCCGCCTGCCTCGATCAGGCCGCGTGGTTCGAGCGTGACGGGCGGTGAACCTGCCCGGGCGTGGCCGCGCTCAGCCATCTGACGAAGCGTGCTCGCGAGGCGTGGGTGCCGAATGAGCGCCGAACGAGTACCGAATAAGCGTCGATCAAGCCGGCGCGCGAGGCAACGGCCTCGCGCGCCGGCGTTTCCTCAAGCCTTCGACGCTTCCAGCGCGGCCCTCGCGCACAACTCGTCGGTGACGAGTCCCGACAACCAGCCCCCCTTGAGCACCGCGATCAACGCCTCGCGCTTGCGCTCGCCGCCCGCGAAGCCGATGGTCGGGCGGCGCGGCGGCGCGTCGAGCACGACGCTCGTCACGCGCCGGCCGGTCGGCGATTCGACGTGCGCGCCGGCTGCATCGATCGGCAAGCCGAGCATTTCGGCGATCGCGTGGTTCTGCATCAACTCCTTCACTTCCGCCGACGTGATGAAGCCGTCCTCGTGCAACGGGCAGTTGAGGCCGATATTGCCGATGCCGACGAACGCGACGTCGGCTTGCGCGGACAGTGATTCGACGACCCGATACAGCCGGTGATTGCACCACTGCGCGCGCTCGGCCTCGCTGTCGGCGAGCAGCGGCGCGGGCAGCAGGAAATGCTTGCCGCCCGTTTTCTCGGAAATGCGCAGCGCGACGTCGTAGCGGTTCGAGGAGCCGTCCTGGGCGATCGCCCCGACCATCGACACGAGCCGGTGCTGCGGACGGTCCAGTTGCGCGATCTGATCGACCGCGGCCTTCAGCGTGCGGCCGCTGCCGACCGCGACGACCATCGGCTTTTCCGCGTTCAGATAGCGTTCCATGACCTGCGCGCCGGCCACGGCGAGCTTGCGGTCGACTTCCTCGGAGGTGTCGCCGTCGATCGGCACGACTTCGCAGAGATCGAGCCCGTAGCGCTTCGACAGCTGATCGGCGAGCGACAGGCAATCGGCCAGTTGATGATCGACGCGCACGCGGATCAGGTTCTTTTCGACCGCGAACGCGACGAGCCGCTGCGCGACCGGCCGCGAGACCTGCAGCTTCTCGGCAATTTCGTTCTGCGTATTGCCGGCGACGTAGTAAAGCCAGGCGGCGCGTGTGGCGAGATCGAGTTTTTCGGTGGACTTGGGCACGATGGGTTTCGCTGGAAGTGTGCCGATGAAAGCGGCTGGCTCCGCTGCTGCGCGGATGCCGGCCGGCTGGAGCGCTTCAGGCGAGCGGCGCGCGCGCAGGATCGAACAGCGGCCGCACGTGGCGGTAGAGCGCGCGATACGCGTCGAGCCGCGTGCGCAATTGCGCGTGACGCTGCGGATTCGGCGTGAACTGCTTTTCGACGGGCGGCTTGGTCAGCACCGTGGCCGGGTCGCCGCCGGCGGCGAGCCAGCCGAGACGGGCCGCGCCGAGCGCCGCGCCGGTCTCGCCGCCGCCGTGCTTGACCGTGGCGGTGTCGAGCGCGTCGGCGAGCAGCTGGGCCCAGTAGTCGCTGCGCGCGCCGCCGCCGAGCAGCGACAGCACCTTCGCCTCGGTGCCGGCCGCGCGCAGCGCGTCGAGGCCGTCGGTCAGCGCGAGCGTCACGCCTTCGAGCACCGCATAGCCGAGCAGCGCGCGGTCGGTCGCGTGGGTCATGCCGAAGAACACGCCTTGCGCGTAGGGGTCGTTATGCGGCGTGCGCTCGCCCGACAGATACGGCAGGAACAGTGGCGCGGTGGCGAGCGCCTCGGCGGGCAGCGCCTCGATTTCGGCGAGCAGCGTCGGTTCGTCGGTCGAGGTGAGCTTGCAGACCCAGCGCAGACAGCTCGCCGCCGACAGCACCACGCTCATCTGATGCCAGCGGTCGGGAATCGCGTGGCAGAACGCATGCACGGCGGACGCCGGATTCGGCCGGAAGCTGTCGCCGACCACGCACAGCACGCCCGAGGTGCCGAGCGAGACGAAGCCGTCGCCCGGTTGCGTCGCGCCGATGCCGATCGCGCTCGTCGCGTTGTCGCCGCCGCCGGCCGCGACGATCACGCCCTCGTTTGGGGCGTCGCTCAGGCCGAATTCGCGTGCCACTTCGGGCCGCAGCGTGCCCGACGGCGCGCTGCCTTCGGCGAGGCCCGGCATCTGCGCGCGCGTCATGTTGCAGGCCGCGAGCAGCGAGTCGGACCAGTCGCGCTTCGCGACATCGAGCCACAAGGTGCCGGCCGCATCCGATGGATCGGACACCTTGCCGCCCGTCAGTTGCAGACGCAGGTAATCCTTCGGCAGCAGCACGCAGGCGGTTTTAGCGAAGATTTCGGGCTCGTGGCGCGCGACCCACAGCAGCTTCGGCGCGGTGAAGCCGGGCATCGCGAGATTGCCCGCGACGCTGTGCAACTCGGGCGCGCGTTCGGTCAGTTCCGCGCATTCCTTGTCGCTGCGCATGTCGTTCCAGAGAATCGCGGGACGCAGCACGTTGTCCTGCGCATCGAGCAGCACCGCGCCGTGCATCTGGCCCGACAGGCCGATGCCGCGAATCTGCGCGAATTCGTCGGGATGGCGTGCGCGCAATGCCCCGAGCGCCGCGCGCGTGCCGGCCCACCAGTCCGCGGGATTCTGCTCGGCCCAGCGCTGATGCGGACGCGAAACCGTAAACGGGGAGCCTGCGGTGCCGATCACGCGTCCATCGGACGCAAGCAGCAGAACTTTCACTTCGGACGTGCCGAGATCGATGCCGAGGTACATGGGCGCGAAACCTGAGTCGTTGGGGATGCGCTACTTTAGCCGCACATCGCGCGCGCTGTCATGGGCATTAAGCCTGGCAGCGCGTGCGTCGGGGTCGGCGCGGAAGCGTGTGCGCGGCCTCGTGCGGGCCGCGCTGCGCTCATGCAGCATTCAGGCCACTTTCATGCCGCGCCGCGTTTCGCGAGCCACGCGTCGACCCGCGCGAGCGCACCCGCGAGCGCCGCTTCGAGTTCGGGCGTCTGCGCCATGCGGCCCCACAGCAGCCGGTCGGCGGCGAATGCGCGTAGCGGATCGGCGGCCGTGAAGAAGCCGTGCGCGACGCTCTCGTCCATCACGCCGTCCTGATACGCGTAGGGCAGCTTGCCCGTGTGCCAGCGTTCGAGAAAGCGGAAGAACAGCGCGGGCAGCACCGCGGTCGCGGCCGGCGTGACGCCGCGCGCGAAGCACCCGGCGAGCGTCGGCGCGATGAAGCCGGGCAGCTTCGAGAAACCGTCGGCGGCGACGCGCTGGTTGGTGTCGAGAATGTGCGGATTGCTGAAGCGTTCGAGCACGACGTCGCGATAACGCGCGAGATCGAGCGGACTCGGCGTGAGACACGGAATCACGTCCTCGGTCACGTAGTCGTAGGCGAACTGGCGAATGTCGGCGTCAAGCGTGCCTTCGTGGATGTAGTTCAGGCCGACCAGCGTGCCCGCCCACGCAATGCAGCTATGCGGCGCGTTGAGAATGCGGATCTTCGCTTCCTCGTACGGCAGCACCGAATCGACGAGTTCCGCGCCGACCTTCTCCCAGGCGGGCCGCCCCGCGATGAAGCGGTCCTCGATCACCCACTGGATAAACGCCTCGCCCATCACGGGGCTTGCGTCGTCGACGCCGGTCGCGGCCAGCACGCGTTCGCGCACGTCGGGTGTCGGGCGCGGCGTGATGCGATCGACCATCGAGCACGGGCACGAGGTGTGGCCGTCGAACCATTGCGCGAGTTCGGTCGCGCCGCGCCGTGCGAGAAACTCGCTCATGCCTGCATGAAAGCGCTCGCCGTTGCTGCGCAGGTTGTCGCAGGTTTGCAGCGTGACGGGGCCCGCGCCGCGCTTCATGCGCACGTCGAGAATCGCCGCGAGCGCGCCGTAGATCGTCGTGTGGCCGCCCGCGAGGTCGGTGGCGAGATCGGGGTTCGCGGTGTCGAGCCGGTCGTGTTCGTCGAGGTAATAGCCGCCTTCGGTCACGGTGAACGCGATGATCTTGCAGGCCGGATCGGCACCGGCTTCGATGAGCCCGCCGAGGCTTTCGCTCCACGGCAGCACGCGCTCGATCGAGCGGATCGTCTCGTAGGCGCGCTCGCCGTGCGGCGTGACGGTTTCGAGCGTATAGACGCCGTTCTGCGCGGCGAGCGCGTCGAGCACCGCGTTCATGTCGCCGCGAATATTGCCGACCGCGAGCGACCAGCGCGGCTCGTCCGGCAACCTGGCTTCGTTGAGCCGATGCAGATACCACGCCTGATGCGCGCGATGAAACGATCCCGCGCCGATGTGCAGGATCACGTGTGCGGCCGCGCCGCTGCCTTGCCCGCTGTTCATGTATGTCTCCGGTTCCATGCAAGATGGATGCTCGACGCCTTGTCCGCGGCGCTCGGTGCGCGCGTTTCGTGCATAGGGAACATTTGCTCTGTGTGTGAGCGAATGATCGTACCGGGCGAAACGAAAGTCAAGGCGAGGGCGACGGGTTTTCGTGACGCAGCGCGGCATGGCATGCCGTGCGTTCGTTCATGACCGCATCGCCGGCTGGAAAAAACCGCTGCGCCATCGCTATTGCATTGCACCAAATTTGACTTTTTGGGCCTCGGGGCTAACCCGAATGCAAAAAAGTATCGGTCTGCGGTTTCTTTTCAAGTGGTCGCCCGTGCGTTTGGCGGGTACTTTTCGCTATACAAGATCAAGATCGGCGGTGCCTCGAATGGGCCGCTCTCATGGAGGCAGACAGTGCAACCTGATCTAGAGGTCGTGGCCGTCCGTCGCGACGAATCGTTCAAGGCGTGGTCGCATGGCTATCCGTATCGCACGGTGCGCTGGCACTTTCACCCCGAATACGAGATTCATCTGATCGTCGAGACGACCGGCAAGATGTTCGTCGGCGATCACATCAGCAGCTTCGCGCCGGGCAATCTCGTGCTGATGGGCCCGAACCTGCCGCACAACTGGGTCAGCGACGTGCCCGAGGGCGAGAGCGTCGCGCAGCGCAATCTGGTCGTGCAGTTCGGCCAGGAATTCGTGTCGAACTGTCTCGAGAGCTTTCCGGAGTGGCGCCAGGTCGAGGCGTTGCTTGCCGATGCGCGCCGCGGCCTGTCGTACGGTTCGCAGACCTCGGCGCAGATCAAGCCGCTCTTTCTCGAACTGCTCGCCGCGCGCGGCCTGCGCCGGCTCGTGCTGTTCATGTCGATGCTCGAGATCCTGATGAACGCGCAGGACCGCGAGACGCTCGCGAGCCCTGCTTATCAGGCCGATCCGACCAGCTTCGCGGCGACCCGTATCAACCATGTGCTCGCGTATATCGGCAAGAACCTCGCGAACGAGTTACGCGAATCGGAACTCGCGCAGCTCGCGGGCCAGAGCGTCAGCGCGTTTTCGCGCTATTTCCGCCGCCATACCGGGCTGCCGTTCGTGCAGTACGTGAACCGCATGCGCATCAATCTCGCGTGCCAGTTATTGACCGACGACGAACTGAGCGTGACCGACATCTGCTTCAAGGCGGGCTTCAATAATCTGTCGAATTTCAACCGGCAGTTTCTCGCGGTGAAGGGCATGGCGCCGTCGACGTTTCGCCGCTATCAGCAACTGAACGACGCGAGCCGCGATGCCTCCGAGGAAGCGGCCGCGTGCGGCCGGGGTATCGACAACGCGCCGGCGATCGTGCTTGCGCCGGGCCTGCCGAAAAACGGCACCGCGTATCCGCTCACCTAGTCAATTTATCTAGTCCGTTTATGTAGTCCGCTGTTTTAGTCCACCTGTTTTTCAACACGCGTCGCGCTGTGCGAACCCACAGCGCGCAGGACGTGCTCACTTCAAAAAAATGGAGACAACCATGAAGCAAGCTGCTTTTCAGTCGAAATCCCAGTCGAAATCGTTGCCGTCGTCGATGACCTTTGCACGCCGCGTCGCGGCGCTCGCAGTCGGCCTCTCGCTCGTTGCGATGTCGGCCGCGCAGACCGCGCAGGCCGCGCCGCTCAAGATCGGCATGACGTTCCAGGAACTGAATAACCCGTACTTCGTGACGATGCAGAAGGCACTGAACGATGCGGCCGCGTCGATCGGCGCGACCGTGGTCGTGACCGACGCGCATCACGACGTGAGCAAGCAGGTCAGCGACGTCGAGGACATGCTGCAGAAGAAGATCGACATCCTGCTCGTCAATCCGACCGACTCGACCGGCATCCAGTCGGCCGTGACCTCGGCGAAGAAAGCGGGCGTCGTGGTTGTCGCGGTCGATGCCAATGCGAACGGTCCGGTCGATTCGTTCGTCGGCTCGAAGAACTACGACGCGGGCCTGATGGCGTGCGATTACCTCGCGAAGTCGATCGGCGGCAGCGGCGAAGTGGCGATTCTCGACGGCATTCCCGTCGTGCCGATTCTCGAACGCGTGCGCGGCTGCAAGGCGGCACTCGCGAAGTCGCCCGGCGTGAAGCTCGTCGATACGCAGAACGGCAAGCAGGAACGCGCGACCGCGTTGACCGTGACCGAGAACATGATTCAGGCGCATCCGAATCTGAAGGGCGTGTTCAGCGTCAACGACGGCGGCGCGATGGGCTCGCTCTCGGCGATCGAATCGTCGGGCAAGGACATCAAGCTGACCAGCGTCGATGGCGCGCCCGAAGCGATTGCCGCGATCCAGAAGCCGAATTCGAAATTCGTCGCGACGTCCGCGCAATTCCCGGCCGATCAGGTGCGCATCGCGCTCGGCATCGCGCTCGCGAGAAAGTGGGGCGCCAATGTGCCGAAGACGATTCCGGTCGACGTGAAGCTGATCGACAAGAGCAACGCGAAGGGTTTCAGCTGGTAATGCAGGCCGCAGCCGCCGCGCGCGAGCATCATGCGCGGCGGCGCGCGGCAGAGGAACACGCGATGGACACGATTCTCAAGCTCGACAACATCAGCAAAAGCTTTCCTGGCGTGAAGGCGCTGCAAGGCATTCACCTCGAGATCGCGCGCGGCGAGATTCATGCGCTGCTCGGCGAGAACGGCGCGGGCAAATCGACGCTGATGAAAATTCTGTGCGGCATTTATCAGCCCGACGAAGGCACGATCACGATCGACGGCACGGCGCGCCACTTCGCGAACTATCACGACGCGGTGGCCACCGGTGTCGGTATCGTGTTTCAGGAGTTCAGCCTGATTCCGTATCTGAATGCGGTCGAGAACATCTTTCTCGGCCGCGAAATGCGGACCCGCTTCGGCATGCTCGAACGCGGCAGGATGCGCCGCGCGGCCGCGCAGATTTTCGCGCGGCTCGGCGTCGCGATCGATCTGTCGGTGCCGATTCGCGAACTGTCGGTCGCGCAGCAGCAGTTCGTCGAAATCGGCAAGGCCCTGTCGCTCGAGGCGCGCATCCTGATTCTCGACGAACCGACCGCGACGCTGACACCCGCCGAAGCCGCGCATCTGTTCACGATCATGCGCGAACTGAAGCAGCAGGGCGTGGCGATGATCTTCATCTCGCACCACCTCGAAGAGATTTTCGAAGTGTGCGACCGCATCACGGTGCTGCGCGACGGCCAGTACGTCGGCATGACCGAGGTCGCGCAATCGGACGTGAGCCGTCTCGTGCAGATGATGGTGGGGCGCCGCATCGAGAGCAGCTTTCCACCGAAGCCGCCGCCGCGCGCCGATGCGAAGATCGTGCTCGACGTCGTGCGCCTGCAGTTGCTGAAAGACAGCCCGGTGCTGAGTTTCTCGCTGCGCGAGGGCGAGATACTCGGCTTCGCGGGACTGGTCGGCTCGGGGCGCACCGAGACCGCGCTCGCGGTGATCGGCGCGGACCCGGCCTACGTGAAGGAGATTCGCGTGAACGGCGCGGCCGCGAAGCTCGCCGATCCGGCCGATGCGTTGCGCGCGGGTGTCGGCATCCTGCCCGAAAGCCGCAAGACCGAAGGGCTCATCACCGACTTCTCGATCAGGCAGAACATCTCGATCAACAACCTCGGCAAGTACCGCTCGCTGCGTTTCTTTATCGACCAGCGCAGCGAGGCGCGCGCGACCGCCGACATCATGAAGCGCGTCGGCGTGAAGGCGCCGACCATGCACACCGAAGTCGCGACGCTCTCGGGCGGCAATCAGCAGAAG
>Ga0154001_1000736_pt1 | contig 10420 bp, 9 predicted proteins | sample TSNJ085MetaG_FD_104699 | JGI IMG/M metagenome (GOLD analysis project Ga0154001, IMG submission 104699) | Attine ant fungus gardens microbial communities from New Jersey, USA - TSNJ085 MetaG | ecosystem: Host-associated > Fungi > Mycelium > Unclassified | place: USA: New Jersey, Wharton State...
CGCGATCAATTCGAGCGGCACCTGGACCCGATCGCGCAACCTGAGCTTCTCGGTTCGCCAGGACATCGGCCGGGCTCGTCTGCTGGCCGGCTATGAACACTATCTGTACACGCCGACGAAGAGCAGCTCGCAGGTCCAGGCGCTGTGGTGGGGCGGCGTGCGTTATCCGGTGGCGCGCCGCCTGAAACTGACCGCCGCTTACTATTACGAGCAGAACAGCGTGCCCGGCACGTCGAATGCGTGGATGGGCGTGCTCAGTACACAATACGCGCTGTCCAAACGCACCTCGCTCTATGCGACGGTCGCCTACGCGCAGGCCACCCGTTTTGCGGACGGCAGCTATACGCCGGTCGGCACGACCGATAACACCGCCTTTGGCCCGAACCAGACCGGCGTGACGATCGGCATGTTCCACAAGTTCTGATTTTTTGCTCGTCGTCTGGTGCGTCCTGCCTGTCGCGAGACGCCTCGAAGGAGTTAGCCCGCATGATCCGCGTTCCATTCCATCGTCGTTCGCGTCGTCTTTCGCCTCGCCGTTTCGCCGCGTCGATGACGGCAACCATTGCCGCCGCGGCCGTACTTGCCGGCGCCTACAGCCTGCCTGCCCGCGCGGTGCTGGCCGACCCGGCTCACGTCTACAACCCGCATCTGCGCCCCGTGTCGCGCATCGCCGACACGCGGATGCCGGTCGACCTACCCGGCACGCCGGCCGGCCGGGCGGAATTTCCGCTCTATCTGTCGCTCGACTGGAACCAGCCGCAGCCGCAGGTGACGCGAGCCGTGATCGTCATTCACGGCAAGCTGCGCAACGCCTACACCTATTTCCGCAGCGCGGAGAAGGCGCGCGAGGCGGCGCGGGAGAGCGGCGCGAATGTCGACGGCACGCTGCTGATCGCGCCGCAATTTCTCGCCACGCTCGATTTCGGCATGCGCGACGAACCCGCCGATCTGCTGCGCTGGGACCAGAACGGCTGGATGGCCGGCGACAACGCCGTGGCTCCGGCGCCGCTCAGCTCCTATGCGGTGCTCGATGCGATTGTCGAGCGCCTCGCCGACCGCACGCGCTTTCCGAACCTGCGGCACGTGGTCTTCGCCGGCCACTCGGGCGGCGGCCAGGTGGTGCAGCGCTATGCCGTGGCCGCGCGCGAATCGGGCTTGCTCGCGAAGGAGAACATCGACGTGCGCTATGTGATTTCGAGTCCGTCGTCTTACGCCTATTTCGATGCCGAGCGGCCCGATGCCGACGGCAAGCCGGCGCCCTTCGGCAACGCGGCGGCCTGTCCCGCGTTCAACGACTGGAAGTACGGCATGGAAAAGCGTCCCGCCTATCTGAGCGAGCGCACCGCCGCGCAACTCGAAGCGACTTATGCGACGCGGCGCGTCTACTACCTCGTCGGCGGCGACGATAACGATCCGCAACAGAAGGCGCTCGACCAGAGCTGTTCGGCCGAGGCCCAGGGGCCTCAGCGCGTCGCGCGCGCCGAAGGGTATTTTCGCTATTTGCAGATGCGCCATCCGCAGGGCCTGAACCAGAGCTTCCACGTGGTGCCCGGCGTGGGCCATGACGGCGCGCGCATGCTCGGTTCGGTCTGCGCGTTGGCGGCCATCTACGATACGCCGGGGTGCAAGCCATGAGCGCCGCCAGCAATGAAGCCGGCATCGCATCGGCGGGCACGGCGTCGGGCAGCGGCGCCGCACCCATGTCGCGGGCCATGGTGCGGCGGGCCATCTTCGCGTCGGTGCTCGGCAACGGTCTCGAATGGTTCGACTTCCTGATTTACGGCTATTTCTCGAAGATCATCGCCCAGGTGTTCTTTCCGACCGGCACCGGCTATCTGTCGCTGATGCTGACCTTCGCCACCTTCGCGATCGGCTTTTGCGTGCGGCCGCTCGGCGGCATCCTGCTGGGCATGTATGCGGACCGTGTGGGGCGCAGCCGGGCGCTCTCGCTGCTGATTATCTCGATGGCGAGCAGCACCTTGCTGATGGGGCTGACGCCAGGCTACGCCCGCATCGGCCTTGCCGCGCCGGCGCTGGTCGTTCTGGCACGCGTGCTGCAGGGGCTTTCGGTGGGCGGCCAGTTCGCGACCGCGTCGGCCATGCTGGTCGAGTACGCGCCGCCGGGCCGCAAGATGTTCTACGGCAGCTTCAACATGTCGGCCCAGGCGTTTGCGCTGCTGCTGTCTTCGGGGGCCGGCTATCTGTTGACTTCCTGGCTGAGCCATGAGCAACTGGTGGCATGGGGTTGGCGTGTGCCCTTTCTGTGCGGTGTGCTGGCCGGACCGATCGGTTTCTATATCCGCCATCACGTGGCCGAATCGCCGGAGTTCCAGCAGTTGCGCGAGAACGGAGCGCCGCCGCCGCGCGTCTCGTTGCGGCAGTTCTTCCGCAACAACGGCCGCGCCGCGATTTGCGCGATGGGGGTGATCGCGGTGGGCGCCGCCACCAACTACGTGTGGCATTCGTACCTGGCCGTCTATGTCGAGCGGCAGTTGCATCTGCCGCTGGCGGTGGCGTTGCGCGGAGCGTTCCTTAGCGGCGTGCTGAACCTGTTCCTGTTTCCGCTGTCCGGGCGACTCGCCGACCGCTATGGTCCCTACCGGCTGTTCTATCCGGTCACCATCGCGTGGATGCTCTGCGCGTGGCCGCTGTTCGCCTTCGTGGTCTCGGCGCCTTCGGCCGAGCGTTTGCTGTTCGCCCAGATCGTGTCGACGGTCTTTCTCGCGGCGATGTCGGGCGCGCATCCCGGCATGCTGGCGATGCTCTTCCCGGTGCGCAGCCGCTCGTCCGGCGTGGCGCTGTCGTACAACGTCGCGGTCACGCTGTTCGGCGGCCTCGCGCCGCTAACCGTGACCTGGCTCACGCGGCTCACCGGCAGCAGCCTGACGCCCGCGTTCTATCTGATCTTTGCCGGCTTCGTCTCGCTTGCGCTGGTCTACGGGGCCCGGCGCGGCCCGTACGGCGCCAGGCTCGGCGAACCGGACAGCCTGACCGCTTCGGCGGCCAAAAGGAGCCCTCCTGCATGACCGAGTTTTTGTCCGCGAACGACGAGCGCGCGCCCAACGAACGACCTGTTAGCGTCGTCGCTCCCCAGCACCTGACCGTCGAGGCGAGGGGCGGCAGCGGCACGGTGCCGCTGTTTGCGACCGGCGAATGGAATGCGCCGCAGCCGGGTGTCGAGCGCGCGGTGATTCTGATTCACGGCCGTCTGCGCAACGCGGATGCGTATTTCCAGCTGGCGCATCGCGCACGGACGCGCGCGGGCCGCAATTCGGTGGACACGCTGCTGATCGTGCCGCAATTCCTCGCTGCCGCCGACGTCGACGCACACCATCTGCCGGCGTCCACGTTGCGCTGGGAGTGGATCGACTGGATGGGCGGCGGCACGGCGCTGGCGCCAGCCCCGCTCAGTTCCTTCGACGTACTCGACACGGTGCTGGCCCAACTGGCCGACCCGCGGAAGTTTCCGGACTTGCGCGAAGTCGTGGTTGCCGGCCACTCGGGTGGCGGCCAGGTGGTACAGCGCTACGCGGTGCTGGTGCGCGGCGACGCGGCCCTCGCCGGGCGCGGCGTGGCGCTGCGCTATGTGATCGCCAATCCGTCGTCCTATGTGTACTTCGATACGCAGCGCCCGCTCGGCACGAGCGGCTTCGCCCGCTACGACGAGGCGCATTGCGCCGGCTTCAACCGCTGGAAATACGGCCTCGACGAACTGCCGGCCTATGCCCGCGACGGCAACGCGCTGCCGGATGCCGCCGCGCTGGAAGCCGCCTATGTGCATCGCGACGTGACCTTGCTGTTGGGCGCTAACGACTGCGATCCGGCACACCCGGCACTGGACCGCTCCTGTGCCGCGCTCGCCCAGGGACCGCATCGCCTCGCGCGCGGCCGCGCCTATACGCGCTACATGGGCGAGCGGCACCCGCAGGGTTTCGCTCACCGCACGATCGAGATCGACGGCGCGGGGCACGACGCCGACGCGGTATTCGGCTCGCCTGCCGGGCTGGCGGCATTGTTTGGGGAACCGGTTCGAGGGGCCTGAGGGTCGCTACTTGAGAGGCGCTGCTTGAGAGGCGCGGCGAAGTGCGTGGTGATGCACATGTCCGAATCCGGCCAGAATCGTCGCCGCGCTTCCGCTACAGTCGAGTCATGACCGTCCCCGTCAACCCGATTCCGGCGCCATGAACCTTATCGAACTCTTTCTGCTTGCGGCAATCTGGGGCGCTTCATTTCTGTTCACGCGCGTCGCGACGCCCGAATTCGGGCCGATTGCCTTGATCGCGCTTCGGGTCGGCATTGCCGCGCTGGTTTTGATACCGGCATTGCGTGCCGCCGAAGCACGTCAGCAATTTCGTGCGAGATGGTGGCCGTTGTTTATCGTCGGCCTGACCAATTCCGCGATTCCGTTTTGCCTGCTTGCTTATTCGACGCTGCATCTGAACGCCGGGCTCGATTCGGTACTGAACGCGACCACACCGCTGTGGGCCGCATTGATCGCCGCCACGCTGTTCCAGTCTCCGATGATGCGCGGGCAGCTTCCCGGTTTGTTGCTGGGCCTCATCGGCGTCGTGATTCTGGTGTAGGACACGCTCAGTGCGGGCATCCAGGGCGCCACGCCGGCGATTGCCGCGGCGCTGCTCGCAACCTTGTTCTACGGCTTTGCCGTCAACTACTCCAAACGTCGCCTCGCGGGTATTCGGCCGCTTGTCGTGGCTTTCGGCAGCCAGTTCTTCGCCTCGATCGTATTGATTCCTCTGGCGCTGCTGTCATGGCCGCGGCATTCGGTCATGCCGCTGACGTGGCTGTGCGTGGCCGCGCTAGGCATGCTTTGCACGGGCTTTGCCTACGTGCTGTTTTTCCGGCTGGTCGAGCATGTCGGGGCGGCCTATGCGGCGTCGGTGACGTTTCTGATTCCGCTCTTCGGCGTGGCGTGGGGCGCGTTGTTTCTCGACGAGAAGATTACGCCGAGGATACGCGATTGCGGCGGCGGGACAGAAGGCGCGGCGGCAGGTTCTTACGGCCCACTTCGGCAGCGGAACAACGCGCTACACGGTGGGGCTCGTGTAGGCAAATCCATAAAAAGCCCCGTCGCCGGGGCTCTATCTACTTCGTGCGATACCACCGCCATAGCCTGATGATTACCACGTACGCCAGCACTGCCACGATCAGTTCGATCGTTATCCACACCGTGACGAACAGGTCATCGGGATCGCGGATACCAAGCCACTCCGAAGCATTCCACCATGCGCGCGCCTCGCTTTCCGACCAATCGTAATGGTATGGACCGACATAAAGAATCGATAGAAAAAACAGGCCGAAAAACAATGCAACCTTGAAAAGCCTACGGGCAAGTGTTGCCATATGTGGTGACCTCAATTGTTCCGTAGGCGTTAAGCCCTGAATTGCCGGCAGGGATAGTCCTGGTGTTCAGAAGCGCGCTCCGGATAATCGAAAAATCGGTATGACTCGGCAGAGTGATGCAGCCTAATGAAGTACCGCAGGCCGCCTGCCGGATGCAAGCGGAACTGCCCGCGCTTGACCCCATTGATCCACGTCGCATCATTGATCTCTCCATCGTCTCGATACAGGGTGAACCATTCGCTGTGATTCGACGGACGGCCTCAAACGGTATTCCACTCATCTTTTATCCACGCTGAAGTCCTTGAGCGTGCGCCGCCAGTAGGACGCGCGACGATCCAGTATTTACCAGCGGGAATCGGACCAGCCTCGGGCACAGCCGTGCAGCCACCCCGATTGCGGTATTGCTTGTCACCCGAATACGCGTTAAATGTGCCGATACCCAAAAAGCTGAGCGGCGATAGCGGCTTGTTATCTACCGAAAACTTTCCCGTAAGAGCCATTTTTTCACGTCCCCCTAACCGTCATTTTGTCTTGCATAGTTTTCTCCCGTTGGTGAAACGTTCACCGTAGAGGCGCGGCCCGCTGGCACTCAATAGGACGATTCTGATTCTGGAGTTCCCGTTGCCCTAGGCAAAAAAAAGCCCGCCGGAGGGGGCGAGCCTTGTAAGTGCCTAGTTCGCGTCGAGGGAAGCGAGCATCAGTCGTCAGGGAACCAGATGCACGACGGAGCCCCGTCGCGGGTGAGGACCGCCGCCACGACGAGACGCGCGATAGATCGGGTCTTGGTAAGGTTCATCATTCTGTGTGCCTCTTTGGTGTTGGTTAGCTACTGGCCCGCGCGACGAACGCGCGAGCCATATTGTCTACTCATCGGCTGTGTGATCATTCTCGTGGGTACTGCGCTCGCGACAGGGAAGCTTCGGCTGGCTTGGGTGCGTAGTACGTAAGCGTGCGTTTCGAGCGTGTCCGGCTGATCGCCCTGGTTCGCGCGCTCCCGGCGCAATCGCATCGCACTTGCCGTGAGGAGACACCTTCATGTCGGAGCAGAACAACGCGAGTACCTTGAGGCCATTCGCCTATGTCCTCGCAGTCCAGGACCTCGACCGTAGCGCGGCGTATTTCCGTGACGTGCTCGGCTTTCGCGAGGAATGGGCCGACGCATCCGACTGGCGTCTCGTGTCGAGAGGGCAGGTGCGGATCATGCTCGGCTCATGTCCAGGCGCGCTAGCGCCGTCCGCGATCGGCGATCACAGCTACTTCGGTTACATGGAAGTCGACGACGTGGACGCTCTCCATGAAGAACTCGTGCAAAAAGGCGCGCGTATTCTTCAGCCGCCGATGGACCGTCCGTACGCCATGCGTGAATTCGTCGTCGCGACACCCGAGGGACACCGCTTCGTGATCGGGCAAACGCTCGCGCGGAATTAGACGCGCGGGGGAGTCCGTCCCGAGCCGCAACACGGCGCTCCGAGGTGGCGAAGACGCACGTAAGACGTATCTACGGGTTTCTCCTGGTCTTCGCGGTGTCGATCTCCGCAGCGCCGGCTCGTCGTGAGAGTATGTTCAACCCCTCTCGTGAAAGGCGAACTCATCATGGCTACCGGAACCGTTAAATTCCATCGCGTCTTGCGCTCGACGCCCGAACGGATCTATCGCGCGTTTCTCGAACCCGATGCGATAGCGAAGTGGCTTCCACCGTACGGATTCACATGTCAGGTTCATCACATGGATGCGCGGGTCGGCGGCACGTACAAGATGTCTTTCCGCAACTTCGGCTCGGGCAACGGCCACTCGTTCGGCGGCGAGTATGTCGAGCTGGTGCCGTTCGAGAAGATTCGCTACTCCGATCGTTTCGACGATCCGAATCTGCCCGGCGAGATGAACACGACGATTTCGTTGCGGCAGGTGTTGTGCGGCACCGAAGTCAACATCGTGCAGGAAGGTATTCCCGAGGTTATTCCCACCGAGATGTGCTACCTCGGCTGGCAGGAGTCGCTGGCGCAACTGGCGAAGCTGGTTGAGCCGGAGATTCCTGATTGATGTTGGCTGCAGGTATCGGGTGCTGTTCTACTGGTCGCGGTAGCTGATATCGATGTGGTTCTCTCCGTTTTCGTCGGTGGGCGAGATGAGGCTTCCTGCGCTGTTGTGCTGTGTGGCGGCTTACCGCGAATCGCGCAAAGAAGTCTGAAAAATCATCCTGTGCCCATTCCATACCCCTGTGCCTGGCGGCTAATGTGGCTGCCTGGATAACGACAGGGGTATGGGAATGTCAAATGAGGATTCGAGTGGCGTGCGTGTCGTGTTGAGTGCGCCTCAACTGGCGGCGGTTCCGGCTCGTATGCCTTATTACATCCTCACAGCTTATCTGATTGAATGAATGTCCATGGGCAGACTGATCGATACCCTGAGCTTTCGAACTTCATCCAGAACTACTTTGGAGAAGATTTCGAACTGTGGGGAAATACCATAGAGGAGATCTTCGCTCTGTACGAGAGTGAAAGCAATCTATCGGCACGTTCGAGGCTGGCGACTGAGATTGATGTTTTTCTCCGAGACCATCGCCTCAATCTGGATCTTGAGTTCAAGGCTGCGTACGGCCTCTTTTTTAATCCCGTTTCATGGGGGCACACTACTGCATCATTCTTCGGAGAATTGGTACATCTTCTAAATAAGTAACTCGTTTTCCCTGTAGGGCGGCTCAGCTTGCTCCACTGCTGATTGAGGTATTACAGTGTTTAGTCTCGCCTGGAGACGCCTGATCTTCACGTGATCTTCGTCAGTTGATGCTCGATGTCGTTCTCCCTACACGTACGGTCAACGATGTGCGCGAAGGCAGAGCGGTATCGAGCGCGATTTGTGAATTGAACGCCGTTATGGGGCAGTGCGGTATGGTGCCGGCAAGGAATGGCCCTGATGAGATTTTTTGGTATCGCACTCGCCCTGTAGTTGTCGCTGTCCTACGCATCCAGGCCATCGCGTCGCGCAGACGAATGTTTGCCTATAACGTCGCCATTCGCGACAAGCACGAACTGGTCATCTCCGACCTCTACCACCTCGCCAATCATCCTTCGTATGCGTGCATGTTCATCACACTTGCCGGTTACGGTCTCGCGCTGAACAACGGGATAGGCTTCGCGATTGAGTTTGTACCTGTGTTCGCCGTGGTGAAGAAACGCATTGCAATAGAGGAAAGCGTGCTGCTCAAGCGGTTGGCGATACGTATGCTGCATATGCGAGGCTCAGCTTCAGAATTATAAGTTGGCTATGCTTATGTAGATTTTGTGCGATTTATTTCACACTAAAATCACTTGCCTGTTTCTCGATGTATGGGTTTCTATTCTTTGAAAAATTTTCAATATTCAAAAGAGTGAATTTTTCATTCTGATAGGAGAGGTAAATACCTGATTTATGTCGTGTTAACCATCTATTAGTTTTTCCGGACTAGTGCTATTTTCCTGTTACGCGGTTTACGGCAAAAAAACGATTGCAAAGAATACGAGGGGTTCACCGTGGTCACATATCGAAGCGATTTTGTGAAATCGAGCAACTTGTCATCGCCTGCACGCGAACCGAGAGACACATCCTGTGTATCGAGCGCAGGAAAATACATTGCCTTTATCGTCAGAAAATTACTAAGAATTCCTTTGTTTATAGGGTCGAGATACATCGACTGTATTTGCCTGAATTCCAGGCCTGGAGAGCGCTTGCAACGGGCGGCGTCCAGATATGCAGTCTGCGCGAGCGGGTCGGCAGACCGGGCATTCGATTGCACTGTCCTACCTGCATCGCTACGCGAAAAACCTCTCGTCGACGCTTGTCGAGACTGTCCTCATTCTGACTGACGTATTGATCTGGCCGACGCATCCAAAGCAGTCGACCCGTCTGGTTCGTGCCACCTGCCATAGCTTTAATCGTTGGTACTGCGCTGAATGCGCGCGCCTGTTCGAGCGTATGCGCTACGCCAAAGCCTAGAACTATGTCCACAAGTTCTATGAAAGAGAGACACTCATGAACGCACAATTCGTCAGCGTATGGAATGAAGCACTTGGGTCGTGGGTAGCAGCATCCGAGCGTACTTCGGCACGCGGCAAGCCCTGCAGGTCACGAGCACTAGCGGATGTCATCCTTACCATTGCGGGGGCGGCGGTATTGACTGGATCGCCGACTGCGGAGGCGGCCGGCTCCGGACTGCAACTATGCAATGCGGCAGCAGGCGTTACCTCTGGTTATAGCTGGGGGCCCGGCTCTGGAACGGGTGTGGCATTGGGCTGTACTAACCCGACCCCGTACGCCTTCTCTCTTAACAATGCCGGCAGTGATACGGGCGGTGCGGGATTTGGTGCTTCCACGGCCCGCGTTACTGGCTATATTGACGGCACGCTGGAACTACTCGGTACGGCCGGCATTTCAATGCTTGGCGTCGTTCAGATGAATAACAACAAGATCACAGCGCTTGCGGCAGGCACCGTCAGCGCGACCAGCACGGATGCGATCAACGGCAGTCAACTGTATGCGGCGACGCGGTACTTCCAGGCTAATTCCACGCTCGCGGATGCAACTGCAGCAGGCGCCGACAGCGTCGCGCTCGGGCCGCAGTCCGTCTCGACGGGACCCTCGTCGGTTGCGATCGGCAATGGTGCCACCGCAAACAATGCCAGCGACGTGGCGCTAGGCGCCGGGTCGAGCACCGCTGCGCCGCATACCGGCGCCTTCGACCTGAGCGGCGGCACGGCCGCGGCCACTGCTCCGGTTTCGGTGGTGTCAGTGGGAGCCGCAGGCAGCGAGCGGCAGATCCAGAACGTTGCCGCAGGCGTGCTCTCTGCGACTTCGACCGATGCGGTGAACGGCTCGCAACTGTTCTCGGTAGCCAGCGCAGGCAATGCGACCGGGACTTCGGTCGCCGCCGCGCTGGGCGGCGGCTCGGCCTACACGCCAGGTACCGGCGTTTCCGCACCCAGTTACGCCATCGGTGGCACGACCTTCAACAACGTCGGTGCAGCACTGGGCAATCTTGACACCCGCACGACGCAGAATACGAACAGCATTGCGAGCCTCGACG
>Ga0154001_1000741_pt1 | contig 10403 bp, 10 predicted proteins | sample TSNJ085MetaG_FD_104699 | JGI IMG/M metagenome (GOLD analysis project Ga0154001, IMG submission 104699) | Attine ant fungus gardens microbial communities from New Jersey, USA - TSNJ085 MetaG | ecosystem: Host-associated > Fungi > Mycelium > Unclassified | place: USA: New Jersey, Wharton State...
AAGATAGAGCAGTCGCCGGCCGCCGGGTTTCGCGCGAATGCGCTCTATAACCTGAGCGCCGGTTGCGGGCTCCCGACGGGTTCGTCCGTGCGCGTGTTCGAACGGCATGAGGCGTTTGCCCGCTACGTGCGCGAGCAGAACATCGGTGAAGTATGGCTTGCACTGCCGCTTTCGGAAGAGCGCGCGATTCTCCGGCTCGTCGCGGAGTTTCGTAACGATCTGATCAATATCCGCTTCATGCCCGACGTGCGCACGCTCGCGCTTTTCGAAGGCAGCATGTCCGATCTGCTCGGTCTGCCGACGATCAATCTTGCCGCGTCGCCGTTGCCGCCGAATGCGCTGGTGCAGAAAGACCTGTTCGATCGTCTCTTTGCGCTCTTTGCATTGATTGCGGTTTCGCCGATTCTGCTTGGCTGCGCAATTGCGGTCAAACTGAGTTCGCATGGACCGGTGTTTTTCAGGCAACGCCGCAAAGGCGCGGACGGGCGTGTCTTTACGATCTACAAGTTCCGCACGATGCGCTTGCATGAGCAGAAGGCCGGTGTGCTCGAACAGGCCACGCGTGGCGATTCGCGCATTACGGCGGTGGGCGCTTTCCTGCGCCGGACTAGTCTCGATGAACTGCCGCAGTTCTTCAACGTATTGCGCGGCGATATGTCCGTAGTGGGGCCGCGTCCTCATGCGCTCGAACATGACGATCTCTATCAGAACATCGTGTCCGGCTACATTCATCGCTATCGGATCAAGCCCGGCATTACCGGCTGGGCGCAGATCAACGGCTTTCGCGGGGAAACGGATCGGCTCGAAAAAATGGAAGGCCGCGTCGCGCACGATCTGTACTACCTGAGGAACTGGTCGTTCTGGCTCGACGTCAGGATCATTCTGGCGACGATTTTCAAGGGAATTCATCATCCGAACGCGTATTGAATGTTCGACATAGGCGTTCAATACGTGACACTGGACGAAAATAACGGATGGAAATAATGGGTAGGAACAACACCCGGACATTGGCGGACATAACGTGATGCTATCCGACGTTGAGAGTGTAGTGAGGCGATCCGCGAAGCGGGTCGCGCAATACCGTTTTCACCTCGACCATGCCGCGCAGGCGAAACGGGTATTGCAGCTACTCGAAGAAAAGTACGGCCGCGCCGATCCGGCGAACCTGAAGCTCGCGGACGCCTATGCGAGCGACGTGTTCGGCGACGCGATCTACGCGCCGTGGCTGCGTGTCTACACGGCATTCAACGGCGCGTTCAAGGAAGGCTGGATTCCCGACAACTACTATGCGACCGTGGTGATGCCGTATATGAAGGGCGGGTACGGCAAGATTTCGAACCTGAAGCCGATATCGCAGCTGATCTTCGGCGGCGACGTATTGCCGGACCTCGCGTATTACGTCAATGGCCTGTTTTTCACGGACCAAAGCGTGGTCGTGCCGGCGCACGAATTGAAGGATATTATCTTCGAGCACACCGAGCGCGTGGTCTTCAAGCTCGATGGATCGATGCAGGGCAATGGCGTGCATATCTTCGACAGGACGAATTTCGACCCCGAGGTCATCCGCTCGCTCGGCAATGGCGTGATCCAGAAGTTCATCATTCAGCACCGGCTATTCAAGGCGTTCGCATCGAAACCGGTGGCAACGTTGCGTCTGACCACCGTGGTGGACGATGCCGGCCGTATTTCGCTTCGCGCGGCTTTCCTGCGGCTTGGAAGAGCGGACGATACGCATATCCTGATCGATCGCGAAGTCTGCGTGCCCGTCAAAATCGAAACGGGCGAGTTGTGCGACGAAGGTTATCTGGGCAACTGGGGCGCGGTCGAGGCGCATCCGGATTCGGGTGTGCGTTTTGCGGGCATGAAGCTGCCTGCATTTGCGCAGTGCGTCGCGACCGTGTTGAGACTGCACGGAAAGATTCCGTTTGCGCGTTGCGTCGGATGGGATGTGACCGTCGATGCCGACGATCGCGTGCAGGTCATGGAGTGGAACGGCGAGCACAACGACGTGAAGTTCAGCGAGACCACGCAAGGGCCCTGTTTTATGGGGCTGAACTGGGAGAAGCTGCACGCCGCGCCCGGGTTTTCACCGCGGGCGGGCAGCCAGGGCAGAACGCCCTAGTCGGTAGGCGGGGAAAGCGTGTCATGCGGAAAGCGGCACGTCCTCGATCAATTCGGCCTTGACCACGCGAATCCTGCGGTCGACAAAGTACCCGCCGCCTTCGACATAGCGTAGATAAAGACGCGCGCACAACGAGCATTGCCACACACCGCAACGGTTGTAGGGGAAATAGCGCGGGGCGATAGGCGCGTCCGCGGACCAGTAAGTGGTTTTATTCGGCAGGTACTCGCTGAAGGTCGGCTCGGGATCGTCTTCCGGCATCAGCGTGCCGACTTCCTCGAATAGCGTTTCATCGAGCGAGAGCGGCTGCGATTGCCAGCCGTCGAGCGGCGTACGGGTGCATTCGCAAGGCTCGCCGGCGCGCGGCTGTTGTTGCGCGGCGCGCGCGAGGGCGAGCAGGGCGGCGGCGTTCAGTTGTTGCACCATGTGGCGGTTGGCAGGTGGTTCATGATCCGGTCATCATCCGGTCCCGTTGCGCGGCGACCCATGCGCGGTCGAAAGTACCGTTCGCAATCGACGCGAGTGCGGCCGTTTCTTTCGCCTGCTGTTGTCGCGCGCCTTCTATGACAGCGTCGACGTCGGCGGGCGAAATGGCAAGCAGGCCGTCTTCGTCGCCGACAATGATATCGCCTGGATGCACCACCATGCCACCTATCGTGACCGGCACGTTGATTTCGCCGGGGCCGTTCTTGTAGGGACCGCGATGGGTGACGCCGCGCGCGTACACCGGAAAGTCGCGTTGCCGCAGCGCGCCGACGTCACGAATCGCGCCGTCAATCACGAGACCCTGCACGCCGAGGCTTTCCGCGTACGTCGCCATGATTTCGCCCATCAGCGCCTGCGTGAGATCGCCGGCGCCGTCGATAACGAGCACGTCGCCGGGCCGGCAGAACTCGAACGCACGGTGAATCGCGAGATTATCGCCGGGGCGGGTATGGATCGTGAGCGCCGTGCCGGCCAGCGGCTTTGGCCGATGAAACGGCCGCAAGCCGATCGCGCCGCTCGCTCGCGCCATGTTGTCGCTGAGCAGCGATACCGCGAGTTCGCGCAAAGCCGCGAGCGTGGCCGGACTCGCTTGCGGCGCGCATTCGTATTCTCGCCATCCTGCTGGATTCATGCGCTTGCTCCCTGTGCTGCGAATGGTTGAAATTGTCGATCGAGTTGCCGCGACAGCCGTGCATACACACTGCGCGCGTTGTCTTCGTAAATACGTTGCCGGTCGGCGTCGCTGAGCCATTCGATCGCATCGATATAGCGGCGCGTATCGTCATAGTAGTGGTCCGTGCGCGGATCGATGCCTTGCACCGCGCCGATCGTTTCCGACGCAAACAGAATGTTCTCGACCGGAATCACTTTTGCGAGCAATTCGGCGCCGGGCTGGTGGTACACACAGGTATCGAAGAACACGTTCTTCAGCAGATGCTCTTCGAGCAACGGTCGTTTCATGTCCTGAGCGAGTCCGCGATAACGCCCCCAGTGATAGGGCACAGCGCCGCCGCCGTGCGGAATGACGAAGCGCAGCGTGGGGAAGTCGGCGAACAGATCGCCTTGCAGCAATTGCATGAATGCCGACGTATCGCCATTGAGGTAATGCGCGCCGGTGGCATGGAAGTTCGGATTGCACGACGACGATACGTGAATCATCGCCGGCACGTCGAGGTCCACCATCGCTTCGTAAAGCGGATACCAGTGGCGGTCCGTGAGTGGCAGGCCGCTCCAGTGTCCGCCTGACGGATCGGGGTTCAGATTGCAGCCGATAAAGCCGAGTTCTTCGACGCAGCGCCGCAATTCGCCGACGCAGTTCAGCGGCGATACATCCGGTGTTTGCGGCAACTGGCACACGCCGACGAAGTGACGCGGGAACAGTTCGCAGACGCGATGCACGAGATCGTTGCATTCGCTCGACCACTGCGCGTTCGCTTCGGCGCCGGCGAGATGATGGCCCATGCCCGCCGCGCGCGGCGAGAAAATCGTCAGATCGGTGCCGCGTTCGCGTTGCACGCGCAATTGGCCGTTTTCGATGCTTTCTCGAATCTCGTCGTCGCCGATAAACGGCCGGGGCGGCGGCGCGGCGCTGTCCTTGAGCGCAGCGATCTGCTGCGCGCGCCACGCTTCGTGTTGCGGCGGAGAGGTCGTGTAATGACCGTGGCAATCGATAATCATAGTGGGCAGTACCTTTGCGGTTGCGTGCGATTCAGGTTCACGGCGCGGCATTGCCGGCCGCGAGCGATGCGTCTTCGTCGTCGGCCGGTGTCACGCGCATCACGAGGGCGATGATCGTCGCGACGACGAGAAACGCCGCGATCGTCAGCAAGGCGAGCTTGAAATTGCCGGTCGCGTTACGCACGATTCCGATGCTCCACGGTCCGACGAGGCCGCCGAATTGCGCGATCGTGTTGATGAGCGCGATGGTCGCGGCGCCCGCCGCGCCGGTTCGGAACGACGACGCGAGACTCCAGAACAGCGGATTGCCCGCATAGATGAAGAGGCCAGTTACGCACAGCAGCGCATAAGCGATCGCGGGGCTCGGCGCATAGGCGCTGCCGGCAATGGCGAGCGCACTCATGCCATACACGAACGCGAGATGTTTCTTGCGGTCGCCCGTGCGATCGGAACTGCGGCTGATGATGAACGTGCCCAATACACCGAGCAGCGGCGGGGCGGCCGACAGAAAGCCGACTTCGATATTGCTCAATTCGCCAAGGCTCTTGACGATTTGCGGCAGCCAGAGGAAGAGCCCATAAATGCCGACCAGGGCGCAACCGAACAGACAGGCAAGACTCCAGACGCGGATGTCGCTCGCCACGCGCAGCAGCGGAAAATGCCGGTTACCGCCGAGCGCTGCGCGTTCCGCCGCGAGCGTCGATTCGAGCCAGTTCTTTTCCTCGCTGGAGAGCCAGTCGGCATCCGCGGGGCGCTCGGTCATGATGCGCAGCGTGACGAGACCCAGGAGCATCGCAGGCACGCCTTCGAGAATGAACATCCATTGCCAGCCCGCGAGACCCCAAATACCGTTCGCGTAGGTCATCAGCAGGGTCGAAATGGGCCCGCCCAGCACGGCGGAAAACGAGCCCGCGACGATATAGCCGCCGACCGCGCGCGCCCGATAACGCACCGGAAACCATTGGGTCAGATAAACGGCGACGCCGGGCAGAAAGCCGGCTTCCATGACGCCGAGCAGAAAACGCAACACGTAGAAGCTGACGTCGTTGAATACGAATGCCGTAGCGGCGGCCACCGCGCCCCATGTCAGCAGAATGCGCGCAATCCAGATGCGCGCGCCGACGCGATGCAAAAGCAGGTTGCTCGGCACTTCGAGCAGCATATAGCCGACAAAGAAAATACTGCCCGCAAAGCCGAACACGGCCGGGCTGAAGCCCAGCTGCTTGTTCATGTCGAGCGCGGCGAAACCGATATTGATCCGGTCCAGGTAGTTGACGAACATCATCGCGAAGAGCAGGGGCATCAATCGCCCATACACTTTGCGCATCGTTGCGGTTTCGTCGAATGCGGTCATGCTGTCTCCTGCCATGCAACGGCGGGCGCGGCCGTCGTTGCGTTTGTCGTATGTGTTCAAGCAATGGCTTTCGCCAATGATAGAAACGCATCGATCAGGAGTCCAAGAGTGCTTGCTTATGCTTGTATAGGCTTTTGCTTATAGTGTCGGGTCGGCGAGCGGTGGCGGCAAGCAGCCGAGAAAGGCGCACAGATGCGGCGAGGTGTCGTCGCTGCGAAAGGTGGCCGCGAGCGTGGAGCGGTACGCCGAGCCGGGGCCGGACAAATGGCGGAAGATCACGTCGGTGCGTCCGTGCCGAGCTACCGATTCGCCGATGAACGTTACGCCGAGGCCGGCCGCGACGAGTGCAATGGCCGTTTGTATTTCGTAAGCCTCATGGGCGACAAGCGGCGTTACACCGGCATCGCGATAGAGCGATTGCACCGAGTGCTTGAACTGCGCGGTCTGATGCTTGGGGTAGAGAATCAACGGCGTATCGGCGAGATCGGCAATCCGCACGGTTTTGCGCGCGGCGAGCGGATGTCCCGCTTCGAGTGCGACCATGACCCGCTCGCGCAGCAGCGAATACGACGTGCAGCCTTCGACGGTCAGCGGCTGGCGGCCGATGCCGATATGAATGCGCATGTCGCGCAAGGCATCGGTTTGCTCCTCGGTGAGCATTTCGAAGAGCTTGAGTTCGACTTGCGGATATGCCGTGTGGAATTGCTTCAGCGCGGGCGGCAGCACGCTATACATCGACGAACGCGTGAAGCCGATGCTGAGCCAGCCGCGCCGGCCAATGCCGATTTCCTGCGTGGCGAGCGTCATCTGGTCCAGCGAGCCGAGTAGCTGGCGCGCTTCGGTGCACAGATAGTGTCCCGCTTCGGTCAGCATCAACGGCCGCCGCGCGCGGTCGACGAGTTGCGTGCCGAGTCTCTCTTCGAGCGAGCGGATCTGCTGGCTCAGTGCGGGTTGCGCGATATGCAGGCGCTCGGCGGCACGGCTGAAATTGAGTTCTTCAGCGAGAATCACGAAGCATTGCAGGGCTCTGAGGTTCATGTCGGTATTCCTGTCTCCAGTGGGGAAGGATAACCGGTGTTGTTGCGGCGGGTGCTATGGCGCGTGGGTATTGGGCGTAAGCGGTTTGAAGTGCTCGCCGTCGCTACGGTTCGTGACGATGTAGCCGTCGCGCTTGCGTATCTTCATGAAGAAAAGCGCAGGTGCAGTATCGGGATCGCCGCCACATTCGCGCGAGTGTTTTTCGTGAACACCGACGATGAAATAGCGCTTGCTGTCCGACACGTCGAATAGCAGGCATTGTGTGGTGTGGGTTGATAGGTGATGGGTCTGGGTAACGCTTGCGGCTTTGTCCGCGGCTTCATCCGCTGTGGTAATCGCGCGTGCCGATGCCGTGGCATGCGCGGCGGTGAGCAGCAGGCTCAGGGCCAATGGGCGGATCTTCATGTCTTTCTGTGTTACCGGATGGTTGGGTCTCCGGAAGTTATATATTTTTGAGGATGTAGTCCATGGGCAGTGGATAAATCTTCGACGAGGCGAGAAATCGCATCGGCGGCATCACGCTGAGCGGGCAAGTACCTCGCCGATTTCAACATCGTCGAATAGGCGGGCATGAGCGTCTCCGCTCGCGAAACACCGCACCACATCGGGGGGAACACGGGCATCACTGCGTGGATGAGGGCTGTCCCTTGTGCCGGTTCGCGCACTCCGACGTGAACGCCATGCTCCCCTGATCGGGCGTCATGTGCGGCGCGTCGGGGGCGTAGATCTTGGCGATGATCGCGTTGACGGCCTCGCGATCGGACGGGTCTTTGTAGTAATAGGCGGCCTGCTTGAGCGCCTGAGCCTGGGTCTTTTTGTGCGCGCGCCACGAGGCGACCTGGCCGGCGATATCGCCGAGCGCGAAGCATTGATCGCTGACGGTCTGCGCGACGGCCTGAGCGGCCGGCTGTGCCACACACAGCGCGACAAGCGCGGATACGACTACGCGTTTCATTACCGGAATCCTGAGATGAGACGGGTGACGGCGCGGCGACGGTGATTGCCGTTGCCGCGTTCGTATGGGGTGAAGAAAGACGTAGTGTATCGGGAAGTGGGGCGGGGCGCTTTTAGGCGGACGGCGGGGTGCGTTCAATCGGGTTGATTGAGCCTATTGCGTGCGACGAATCGACGCCGCGCGATAAAGCTCAGCAGGGCGATGATCGCCGCGATACATAGGGATGACGCGATGAAGAGAAGCAGGATGCATGTGTCCTGAATGTCGAGGGCGTCGGGCTGGTAGTCGGCATATATCAAACGTATTGCGTGCCGAACGATTGCTGAAAGCCACGATGGTATGTCGAACGTAAAGTGTTGCAGAAGGAACCGGGTTAGCTGCATGCCGCCCAGGCAGGACAGCGCGAGTCCGGCGAGACACCCGCCGATAAGTGTAAGACGTTTCATCGGACTTCCAGGGGGCCGTAAGCTTCCAGATGATCGCTACCCGGAATGGCGATATTCGGCTTGTGAGAGCGAATGTAGCGCTGCAGTCGTTCGAAGTCGTTGCCGTTTTTCACAGTGATGCAGCCGTCACTTTCGCGCATCGGGCCTTCAGGGTGAAGGCGAAAATTACCACGACGTATTCCGTCAATCATTGTGGTATCGCCTCCGTGAGCGTTCCATAACATGAACCATTTTGTTCGGTCGGTGCTACCAAGGTATGTGTCACTCAGATCGTGCAACCATCCCAATCTTCCACCCGATTGACGATCAACAATAAAGTACGTGCCAGGTGGAATAGCTCCAGTCATGGGGATCGAAACTGCATTGGGATTGTCTCGACCCTTACCATGACCCGAATAGGCTTCGATCATTCCAAGTCCCAAACAATAGAGGCCCGAAGTTTCACGATTATTGAGTGCAAAGGTACAGAATACAGACATTTCTTCTTCGGCTACAGAAATTGGATGAGTAAACGTCGCAGACGCAACACAGATCTCGGTGTGTGACGGTGGCCACAGATGCACACTCGTTGCACAACGGCTAGCGATTCGGCGACTCTAATAGCCTGTCGATATTTGCGACCGTCGGCAAGTGCACGGGGGTATCGATCCGTGAATCTCGGTACTCGTCACTTCGTTCATGTCAGAATTTGAGCGAAAAATACCTGTGCTTACCATCTATTTTGAGTGTGGATAATGGGAGATGGCGACAACTCGTCCTTGAAGTCCAAGGCTATGCCGTATTGTTTTTCTCTTCTGATAAGAGTTAAAAATAGTCACAGATTGATTGAGACTGACTGGAGTTGCCCCTGTAACTCAGGATAACTACTATCGGCAACTCAGCAATCCCGCTGTAGTGCAGGTATCAACTTAAACCAAACAGCCTTCACGATTCCCGGGGCAGTTCAGATCGCCGCGATGCATAGGGATGACGCGATGAATAGAAGCAGGATGCGCGTGTCCTGAATGACGGTTATTGATCCTCTTCACAGCAATTATTTTTACATCCTGGCGTAAGCTGTAGTATGACCATCCTGCTGGTTTCTGCGTAGCTGGAAGGGTTTCCGAAGCTAACGTAATCTCAAAGAGGGGACAAACAGTCGTGTCTGGAACTGACGAAGGAAGAACGCGCAAACCTTGTGCCGATGGCGAGAAGTCGGCTCAATCAAAAGTGTTGCAAAGCGTTGCGAATCGAGTCCTAACTCTCAATCACATATCCATTGCTCCACGCCCCGAACCCCACCTCGACTTGCGACACCCCCAAAGAAAAAGCCGCTCTGCAATTCGCAGAGCGGCTTCGAAAAACCACCAGGCTCGCGGCCCAGCACCGGGCCGCATCGCCGAAAAAACTCAATGCCCGAATGATTCCGCCTTCGACGCATTCGCTTCCGCTACTTGCGGACGTGCTGCCTGTTTGATCAGCAGCGCGACACACGACAACAGACCGGCAACCGCGATCGTCGCGAAGATGCCGCTGAACGAGAAGTGGCGGCGCGTCAGTTCGGCCACGAGGAACGAGCCCGCGATGCCGCCGAAGCGGCCCACGCCGAGCATCCACGCGACGCCGGTGCCGCGGCCCGCGGTCGGATAGAACGCGGCGGCGAGTGCCGGCATCGACGATTGCGCGGTGTTCATCAGCACGCCGGCGATGAATACGATCAGCACGAGCGCGCCGACGTTGCCGGCCGCCTGGCCGATGAAGTACACGCTGAGCGCGGTCAACGCATAGCAGACCGCGATAACGCGATTGGCGTTGAAGCGGTCCATCAGCACGCCGGCCAGCACCGCACCGACGCCGCCGAGCGGGAACAGCGCCGAGATCAGCGTCGCGCGTTGCGGCGTGAGGCCGGCGTCTTTCAGCAGGATCGGCATCCAGTTGATCGACGCGTAGAAGATCACGAGGCCCATGAAATACGCGAGCCACAGCATCACCGAGCCGACGATGTACGAGCGCGACAGCACGACGCCGAGACCCTTGCCGCCGGTTTGCGGCGCGGTTTCGGTCATCGTGAATGCGCCCGCCTGCACGGCGTCGCCGGAAATGCGCGCGAGTGCCGCGCGAATCCGCTCGACCGGCTTCTGGTTCGCGACCATGTAGCGCACCGACTCGGGCATCTTCGTGAGCAGCAGGACCGACAGCAGGAGCGGCGTGACGCCGCCGAGCAGCAGGACGCTGCGCCAGCCGAAATGCGGAATCATCCATGCGGCGAGGAAGCCGCCGAATGCCGCACCGAGCGGAAAGCCGCAGAACATCAGGTTGATGACGGTGGCGCGGCGGTTGTCCGGG
>Ga0154001_1000742_pt1 | contig 10377 bp, 6 predicted proteins | sample TSNJ085MetaG_FD_104699 | JGI IMG/M metagenome (GOLD analysis project Ga0154001, IMG submission 104699) | Attine ant fungus gardens microbial communities from New Jersey, USA - TSNJ085 MetaG | ecosystem: Host-associated > Fungi > Mycelium > Unclassified | place: USA: New Jersey, Wharton State...
AGGCGATCGATGCCTATGCGCGGGTGCTGAACTCGGCGTCGAGCGATCCTGCCGCGCGCATCGAGGCGAAGCGCCAGATTCTCGGCCTGCGCAGCCGCGTTATCCGGCTTGCACGGGAAGCGCATCGCGCGGGCGATTACGAACGCGCCTGGGCACTCCTCGAACGTCTGCAGCAGCTCGATCCGGACAACAAGGAAGTCTCGCAGGAGAAGAAGCGCGTGCTCGCGGGGCTGCACGTGAAGGTGAAGTCGCTCGATGCCGCGCACGACGCCGACCGGCTCACGCTGGGCGAGACGATCCTGCGCCTCGCGCCCGAAGACCCGGTCGGCTTGAAGGCGGCGGCGACGGGCGCCATGCGCACGCATCGTTTCGAGCAGGCGCTCAAGTACTGGCAGGCGTTGCGCTCGCGCTCCGCATCGCCGGAACTGATCGACGGAAATATCCAGAAGTGCCGGATATTCATCGATCGCGCCAAGCGCAAGAAGGCCGCCTGACGGGCCGCTGATGCGCCATGCGCCGGGACGCGGGTTCCGGCGCATGGTGAGCGGCCGCGAATGGGGTTGAGGTATTTCCAGGAATAAATGGCTGGGTTCCGGTAATGGCTAAAGCAGGAAAAACAGCAGCGAACGAGAGCACGCTCGCCGTGCAGGCTCGGCCCAAACGAGGCCGGCTGGCAGGCGACGCGGGCACGGCGCACGAGGCCGGCCGGCAGGCCGCTTCGCCGGCAAAGCCGCGTGCGGCCGCGAGGCCTGCGGCCGAGGCGAAATCCGGCACGGCGGCGAAGCCCAAGGCTGTGGCGAAATCCAGGGCGGCGGCGAAGCCGAAGGCCGTGGTGGAACCGAGCACGGCAGCAGAGATCAAGAAGGCTTCGGCACAACTGGAGGTAGTAGGGGAGCACACGGCTGAGGTACAACCCGAGGCAGCGGCAAAGCCCAGGGTCGCAGCACAACCCGCGGTGGTGGGAGAGCACACGGCTGCGGCACAACCCGAGGCAGCAGCAGAGCCTCAGGCTACAGCACACGACGAGGCAGCGGCAAAGCCCGAGGTCGCAGCACAACCCAAGGCAGCGAAGCCCAAAGCGGTAGCGCGGCCCAAGGCGGCCACGCCGAACACCCCGGCCACGCCCGACGCCGCCGTACCACCGCCGCAACAGCAACAACCGCAGTCCGAAGCAAATGCAGAAGCAAATGCACAACCGCAGAACCCGCCTTCGCTGCACGAAGAACTCACGCGCCTGCTCGCGGCCTGTACGACGTTGCAGAACGCGCGCAAGCACCTGGGCGAGGCGGAGCGGCTGGCCGCGCAGGACCCCGACGACCGGACCGTGCGTATCGTGCTGCTGCAGATGCGGGAGCGGACCGGGCTCAGCACCGGCCTGCTCGAACAATGGGCCGATCTGCTGCGCGACTGCCCCGACGATCTGATGGTGGCGCGGCACTACGCGACGCGTCTTCTGAAGGAGCGCCGCTTCGACGAGGCCATGGCGGTCGCGGATCGCCATTTTCCCGAGCAGGCGCAGGACACGCGCAAGGCGCTGGCCCGCGCCGAATTTCTCGCCGACATCAAGGCGCACGATGCGTCGGATGCGATCTTCCGGCGCCTCATCGCGGAACACGACCGGCGCCATCTGCGGGTGGCGTTCGCGAAGCGCCTCGTCAAGCGCAGCATGGTGGCCGATGCGATCGAGGTCATCGAGCCGGTCGCGCACGAACTCTCGCCCGACAGCAAGGGCGGCCAGCTCGTCGCGAAGATCGTCGACGACTACACGTTCTACCGCCGCTTCGAATCCGCCGCCGATCTCGCCGGACAGGACATCAAGATCGTCGCGATGCGTCAGGCCATCCTGCGTTTTCGCCATCGCGACGTAGCGCCGCCGCCGCGCGGAAAGCCCGCCTCGGTCGCGCTCGTCACGGGCAGCCTCGGGCCCGGCGGCGCGGAACGGCAACTGACGCGGCTCGCCGTGCATTTGCGGCGTCTCGTGGCCGAGGCCGCCGGTGCACGCGACAGCGCTGCGGACCACGCCACAGGCCACGACGTCAGCGCGATCGAAGTGCTGGTCAAGCAGCACTCGGACCCGGCGCGCGTCGACCGGCCGCAGCGTCTCGACTTCTTTCTGGGCATGCTGCGCGAGGCCGATGTCAAGGTCTCCGAAATCAATGCGATGCCGGCCGTGTCGGCTGCGCATCAGGACATTCACGACGCGGACCTGCTGCGCCTGCTCGGCAATCTGCCGCCCCAGGTGCACTACGGCGTCACGCGTCTCGCGCCGTATCTGCGCGAACGCAGGTTCGACGTCGTGAGCCTCTGGCAGGACGGCACCTGTCTGTTCGGCGCGCTGGCCGCGCTACTGGCCGGCGTGCCGACGATCCACCTCGTGTTTCGCGGACTGCCGCCGAATATCCGCCAGGAACGCAATCGTCCGGAGTACGCAGCGTTCTATCGCGCCATCGCCGAGGTGCCGGGCATTCACTTCGTCAGCAACAGCATGACCGGCGCGCGCGAGTACGCCCAGTGGCTCGGGCTACCGCTCGAACGGTTTCGCATCCTCTATAACGGCGTGCCCGAAATGAACGCGCTCGCCTCGGAGCAGGACGAGCAGAAGTGGACGGCGTTCGTCGAGCGCACGGCGGACGCGAGCGAAACGATCGGCGGCGTGTTCCGCCTCGAACCGGACAAGCGGCCGCTGCTGTGGATCAAGCTCGCGCACCGCTATCTGAAGCGGCGTCCGCTGGCGCGCTTCGTTATCGTCGGCGACGGCCGTTTCAGCGACGAGGCGCAGGCGCTCGCCACCGAGCTTGGCATCGCGGACCGCCTGCTGCTCGTCGGACTCTCGTCGCACGTAGGGTTCTGGTATTCGAAGATGGACGTCAAGGTGATGCTGTCGCGTCACGAAGGCCTGCCGAACGTGCTGATCGAAGCGCAACTGCTCGGCATCTGCGTGGTGTCGACGCCGGCCGGCGGCGCGGGCGAGTGCTTTATCGACGGCGTGACCGGGCATCTGCTCGGCTGCGCGGAGAACCCCGACCTGAACGATGCGTGCGAGAAGATCGAACACCTCGTGCTCAGCGCGCAGGCGGATGCCACCGTACGGGAGCGGGCGCGGCAGCGGGCCGCCGAACTCTTTTCGGTGGAGGCGATGCTCGCCACGTTCATGAGCCTGTGCCGACGCGCCGCGCCGGTGGAGGAAAGCCCCTTGCAGGTGGAACAACTCGACAATCTGGTGATGAATTGATGCGGTACGGGCTTGTTGGTTTTCCTGACCGTCTGGTCATGGCTCTGGCTTTCTGTCTCTGCGGCGTTTTGCAGGGATGCGTGATCCCGCGCAGCGGGCCGCTGCTCAGCGAAGTGCAGGCTTCGCGCGATCACAACGACATCGAACTGGTCGGCGTGACGCCGGCGCTCGCGCTCGCCTCGCGCGCGGCGGGCAGCGCGAGCTTTCCGGACGCGTTCCAGCAGGCGCAGCCGGTCGATTACGAAAAACTCGCGCCAGGCGACGGCGTCGACATTTCGCTGTGGGGGCAGGACGGCGTGGGCGTGTTCGGCAACGGCTCGGGTGGCGCGAGCGGCCTGAGCGGCACCGGCGGCATGACGGACCTCGGCGAGATGGTCATTGACGAAGCCGGCACGATCTACGTTCCGCAAGTGGGTCGTGTGCATGCGCAAGGCCTGACGCCGGCCGGGCTGCGCGACGCGATCGAGCGGCGCCTGAGCCGCGTGACGGTCGGGCTCGATGTCAACGTGCGGCGCACGGAACGGCGCGGGCAGACCGTGGCGATCGAGGGCGACCTCAAGAAGCCCGGCGTGTATCCGATCGGGCCGGGCATGCAGCGCCTGAGCGGACTGTTGAGCAAGGCCGCGCCCGACCAGATGAACCCCGAGCAGCTCGCGGTGACGCTGCGGCGCAATGGCGAGAGCGTGTCCGTGCGGCTGTCCGACGTCTATCGCAACAGCGCGGAAGATATCGCCTTGCGTGCCGGCGACTCCGTGGTCGTGCATGACGTCGTCGAGAATCTGACGGTGCTCGGCGCGGCGGGTGCGCAATCGCGGCTCAAGCTCAGCAAGCGCAATTACACGGTGCTCGACGCGCTCGGCGATTCGCGCGGCCTGAACGATTCGCTCGCCAATCCGAAGGCGGTCTTCCTGCTGCGCATCCGCCCGGACGATGCCGGCACCGCCGACACGCGGCCGGTGGTCTATCAGTTCGATTTCACGAAGCCCGAGCAGATGGTGCTCGCCGGCAAGTTCGCGGTACACGACGGCGACGCGATCTATATCTCGGACGCACCGTTCACCCAGGTTCAGAAGGTTCTCTCCGCCTTCAGCGCGACGCTCGGCACCGCGCGTTCCGTGTCCAGCCTGTCGCAGTGAAGGCCGGACATGAGCAACCAGGATCGCATCAAGAACTGGCGCGAGCGCCGGACGGCGCGGCATGCCGGCGACGAGGCCGGCAATGCGGAGGCGGCGGCGAATACCGTCACCGATGCGGTGACCAGCACGGCGCACAACGCAGCAGACAGCGCAGCGGGCACCGCAGCGACCCACGCGGCGCACGGCTTGCGCGCGGCGGACTCCGCGGGCGGCGTGCTGAGCGGCGTACTCGATGCGCTCGCCAGCGCTCCGCACGAGAGCGTGGCCGGGCGGCGGCGCATCTACGCGGCGCTCGAAAGCGAACTCGAGGCGGAACTCGCGCGCGATGGCGTGCCGCCCGAGCGCGCGGAATTGCGCCGGCGCCAGTTGCGCATGGTCGTGCGTCTGCTGGAAACGGATATTCGCGCGGGCATCGACGTGTTGACGGCAGGCTATGCACCGGCCACGCTCGACGCCGACGACGCGCGCCTGGTCGACGGATTCAACCGGCGCGGGCAGCAGCGCAAACAGCAGGAGACGCGCGAAGCACGCCGTCTCGCATCGCGCGAGGACGTGGCCTTCTAGATCGCGCTGAAGCCGCACGAGGCGCACGAAGTCGCGCTGCTGCGCGAGCGGATCGCCGGGATTCATGCGCGGCAGCACGGCGCGCAGCCGGGCACGCTGCAATCGCGGCTGGCGAGCATCGGGCCGCTGCTGCGGCTCCAGCTGCATATCCTGCAGAGCGAAAGCCGCATTGCGCTACTGTGGTCCGTGGTCGGTCCCGCCGTGCTGCTGAGCCTGATCTCGTCGCTGTATTTCCTGATGGGCACGCACTACGTGCTCGGCATGGACGTGCCGACGTTCTCGCTGCTGGGCGCGACGACGTGGATCATGTTCCGGCAGGCCGTGTTCCGCACGAGCACGAGCTATGTCGCGGCGCGCGGGCTTATCAACCTGGAGTCGGTGACGCCGCTCGCGGTGGCGCTGGTGCAGGGCGGGCTCTTCATCGGCATCTATCTCGGCGTGTATGCCGTGCTGATCGGCGTCGGCCACAGCCTCGGCCTCATTACGCTGCCCGTGCGCTGGTCGGGTGCGATCGCCTATGTCGTGATGATGGGCGGCGCGGGCGTCTCGATGGGGCTGATCTTCGGCAGCATCGCCATCCGCTGGCACTTCTTCTTGCGCTTTGCGCCCGTGATCGAGCGCGGCCTGGAAGTATTCTCGTCGGTCTTTTTCGTCTCCGAGCAGTTGCCGGAGCAATACCGCAAGTATTTCTTATGGTCGCCGTTCGCGCATGGGATGCAACTGCTCAGATCGGCGTACTTCGACAGCTATTCGTCGCATGACGCGAGCTTCGCGTATTTCGTCACCGCGCTGGTTTTTCTCGGCGTGCTCGGCGCGGGCATGGAGCGGCTCGCGCGAACCCATGTTCAACCGATGTGAGCGCGCCATGATCCTGATGAACGGTGTGACGGACGTGCCGCGAATTTTCGGTGCGCGGCAGCCGCTGCTGCAGCAGGTTGACCTGCTGATTCCGCAGGGGCGCTATGCGCTGCTCTCGCGGCGGCCGGAATTCCATCGCGCGATCGTCGACGTGATCGCGGGGCTGCGGCCGCCGCGCGAGGGCTTCGTCGCTCACCAGGGGCTCGTGTCGTGGCCGCTCGGGCGGCAGGGCTTCGTGCGCGGCAAGGCGACCGGCCTGCGCATGATCGAGTTCGTCTGCGCGCTCTATGGGCTTGCGCCCACGCCCTGCGTCGAGCTGGTGTCGGACCTGCTGACGAGCCCCGAGTATCTGGCGCGGCCGATGGAGCATTGGCCGCTCTATGTGCGTCAGGAATTTTCCTTTGCGCTCGCGCTCGCGCCGGACTTCGACGTGTATGTCGTCGAAGGTGCAATTCCGTTCGAGGACTGCCGCTTCACGAACCTGTGGCTCGCGCTGTTCGAAGAACGGCTGGTCGGGCGCACGCTGCTTCTATCAACCTACCGTCATCAGCAAATGATGGATTACTGCACCAAAGGTTTGGTCTATGAGCAATACGGCCTTCGGATCAACGACGACCTCGGAGAATGCATCCGCCGGTTCCCGCCCCGGAGATCCCGCAGCGAGTCAGGCGGAGACAATGTGGTCGACATCGGCGTCGGCGTCGGAGACCAGTTCGGCGTCTAGCGAGGAACTGCCGCTCGCGCAGCGCGCCAGGGTGCGCGAGCAGGCGTTGCGGCAGCGCCGCCGCCAGCGGCTCGTGACACTCGGCCTCGTGCTCGTGCCGGTCGTGCTGACGGCGCTTTACGCGCTCGTCTTCGCCGCGCCGCGCTATCGCGCCGAAGCGCGCTTCTCGGTGCGTTCGAGCGCGTCCCAGCCGGCCGCGCAGGGCACCGCGGGCCTGCTGTCGAGCGGCAGCGGCGGCAGCGTGGTGGGCGGCTTCGTCGACGGCTGGGCCGTGGCCGACTTCATCCGCTCGCGCGACGCCATGCGCCAGCTCGACAACCGGATCGGGCTGCGCCGGTATCTCGTGTACACCGGCCTCGACCCGCTGAACCGGCTGTCGCCCGAGGCCGGCGAGGACGCGCTGTACCGCGCCTATCTCGGCGCGGTCGACGTCTCGTACAACATGATCGAGCAGATCGACGTGCTGCGCGTGAGCGCCTTCTCGCCCGAGGATGCGCGCACGCTGTCGGACGCGCTGATCGGGCTGGCTCAGCAGTTCGTCAACAACATGGACGAAAAGGGCGTGACCGATACGCTCAAGGTCAGCAAGGAGGCCGTGACGCGCGCGGAGAAGGAGGCGATCGGGGCGCGCGGCACGCTGACCGACTGGCGCGTGCGCAACGGCAATATCGACCCCGAGGCGGAAGCCGGCATGCTGCTGAATCTCTCCGCGCAGCTGGAGGCCGAACTCAACACCGCGAAGATCAATCTCGACAAGATCCGCGCGCTGAACAACCCCGAGCATCCGATGCTGAAGCCCGCGCAGATGCAGGTGAGCGCGCTGCGCAAGCAGCTCGACGAGGTGCATGCGCGCATGAGCGGCAAGGGCAACACCGACGCGAGCCGGCTGAAGTCCTATCAGGCGCTGCTGAACGCGCAGACTTTCGCGGACCAGAATCTCGCCTCGGCACGGCAGAACTATCAGCAGGCCTTTACCGACACGCTGCGGCTGCAACGCTACCTCAGCGTGATCGCGCGCCCGTTGCCCGAGGGGCGGCCCGGCAGCCCGAACACCGGCGTGCTGCTGATCGAGGCGTTGGCCGTGGGGTTCGTCTTCGCGTTTGCCGTGCGTGCCGCCGAGGCGCTGTACCGGGAGTTCAGGCATGGCTGAGCCGGTGACCACACGCGCCGGGCATGGCGAACGCGATGAACGCGATGAACGCGGCGAGCGTTCCGCACGCGCCGGCACGCTGGCGCCGCTCGAAGCCGCGAAGCGGGCGATCCGCACGGAAGCGTGGGAAACGGGGCTGGCGCAGCTCGACGAGATCGAGCGCGGCGGCGGCCAGCTCGACGCTCATGCCGGCCTGCTGAAGGCGATCGCGCTGATCCGCTCGCGCGGCTTCGCGGCCGGAATCGGCGGCCTCGACGCGCAGCGGATTCGCGAAGCCCAGGGCCGCGCCGACGTGCGCCGCCTCGTGGTCGCGCCGCTCGTCAAGTCCGGGGCGCTGGCCGAGGCGGCCCAGGTGTTCGACCTGCTGGTGCGTGCCTATCCCGAGAGCGGCGACGACCGGCGCAGCTACGCGAGCGTGCTCGCGCGGCTCAAGCGCTGGAGCGAGGCGATCGCGCATGTCGACGAGGCGGCCCGTCTCGCGCCCGACGACGTCGCGCTGCTGGCCACGCGCATCCAGTTGCGCACCCAGGCCGGCGAAGCGGACGCGGCGGCGCAACTGGCGCGCGAGTCGAGCGGCGCCGCGACGCTGGCGCCCGGCGACGCGCATATCTGGATGACCGCGCTGCTGCGCGGCGGCGATCCGGCCGGCGCGGCCAGCATCGCCGCCAAGATCGACGCGCCGAATCCCCGGGTGGCGAGCGTCGCGGTGCAGGCGCTGCTCGGCAGCGGCCGGACCGGCGCGGCGATTTCGGTCGGCCGCAACGCGCTGCGCGCCGGACACGACAGCGCGGCGCTGCGTTCGCAACTCGCCCAGGCGCACCTCGCGCGCGGCACGCACGACGACCGCCTCGTCGCCGCGCTCGAACATCTCGCCGCGGGCGTCCGGATGGCGCCGGACGATCTGCGGCTCAATTCGCTCTATGGCGAAACGCTCCTGCGTGCCGGGCGCTTTGCGGAGTCGGTGCCGTTCCTCGAGAAAAGCGTCGCGCTCGCGCCGGGGCTGGAGCACGTGCGGGCGATGTACGCGCGCGCCTTGCGTCATTCCGGCGATCACGCGGCGTCGGCCGAGCAGTATCTGCAACTGGCCCGCTCGAATCAGGAGCACGCGCGCTGGCAGCGCGCGGCGGCCGGCGCGCTGACCCAGGCGGGCCGCATGGACGAGGCGGCCACCCTGTTCGACGCGTTTATCCATCGCCGTGGGGCCGGCTTGCCGGCCACCTTCGAGCAGGCGTTCGCGCGGATCGACGCCGACGCGAACACGATCACGGTGCCGCGCGCGCGGCTCGACTGGGCTTGGGCGCTGCGCGGCGCGAGCGGCGAAGCCGGCGCGGAGCCGGCGGCGGCACAGCCTGCGGCGCAAGCGGCGACACAGGCGGTGACACAAACGGCAGCACAAACGGCAGCACAAACGGCAGCACAAACGGCAGCACAAACGGCAGCACAAACGGCGACACAAGCGCTGTCGCGCGAGGACTGGGAACGTGCGGCGCAATGGGGCTATCTCGCCGACCACCTGCTGCTCGACTGGCTCGAATGCCGCGAGGATCGCGCGGAAGAAGCGATGGAACTGCTCGCGAACCTCGACGAGGCCGAGCAGTTCTTCGAGCCGCTGTGCGAGGGCGGACGCGGCTTCGTGCTCGCCACAGCCCACGTGGGGCCGCTGTACGGCGGCCTGATGGCGCTCGATCTGCTCGACATTCCGTCGCGCTGGGTCGCATCGACGCCGAGTATCAGCCGCAGCCACTACGCCCGCTCGCTGATCTCGACGAGCGACAGGACCGAAGTGCAGGTCGTGAAGGCCAGCCTCAAGGCGCTGCAGGAAGGACATGCCGTGTGTCTCGCCGTGGATGGCGCGCTCAATCCGGCCGCGGCGCGCGTGCCGTTCGAGAGCCAGGAGATCACGTGGTCGAGCTTCGCCGCGCGCGCCAGCTACCGCCTCGGACTGCCCTCGGTTTTCTATGCGCCCAGATGGGAGCGGGGCCGCATCGTGCATACGCTCGAACGGCTCTCCGAGCCGCATGACGGCGAATCGCTCGAAGACTACGTGGCGCGATGGCAGCACGAATGGCTCGCGCATCTGCGCGGCCATCTCGCCGGGCAGCCGGAAAACCTGCGCCTGAGCGGCGGGCTCTGGCGGCACGTGGTGGCGGCCGACCGCTCGCATGCGGCGACGGACAAGGGTTGATTGGGTTCACTAACGATTACGCGGAAGATTACGCAGAACGTGGAGAAGCAAACATGAAACAGAACGAAACCGCGGCGCAAGCCGGCTTGCCGTCATGGCTACAGGACGGGACGCAGGATGGGCTGCGAACCTTGTTGCAGGAAAAGCGCTATTGCTGGCTCGTCACCGGCGCCGCGGGGTTTATCGGCTCTAATCTCGTCGAGACCTTGCTGCTGCTCGGGCAGGACGTGCGCGGCCTCGATAATTTCGCCACCGGCCACTGGCACAACCTGCACGAAGTGAAGAAGCGGGTCGGCGAGGCGGCTTGGAGCCGGTTCGCGTTCCACGAGGCCGACATTCGCGACGCGGACTCGTGCGCGAAGGCGGTCGCCGGCGTGGACTACGTGCTGCATCAGGCGGCGCTGGGCTCGGTGCCGCGCTCCGTGAAGGACCCCAAAACGACCAACGACGTCAACGTGTCCGGCTTTCTGTCAATGCTCGACGCCGCGCGCCAGGCCGGCGTGCGGCGCTTCGTCTATGCCGCGTCGA
>Ga0154001_1000744_pt1 | contig 10362 bp, 10 predicted proteins | sample TSNJ085MetaG_FD_104699 | JGI IMG/M metagenome (GOLD analysis project Ga0154001, IMG submission 104699) | Attine ant fungus gardens microbial communities from New Jersey, USA - TSNJ085 MetaG | ecosystem: Host-associated > Fungi > Mycelium > Unclassified | place: USA: New Jersey, Wharton State...
TGCCATAATGAATGAAGATCTATCGTTAAGCAGCGGCACGACCCTTTATGTCAAGAACCTTTCGTTTGTGACCACTCAGGAACGTTTTACACAGGTCTTTCGACATCTTCCCTCATTTTCGTTTGCTCCAATACAAACGAAACCTGATCCTAAACGGGCTAGTCTGAGCATGGGTTGTGGTTTCATAGGATTCAAATATGTTGAAAACGCCAAGAAGGCGTTCAAGAGTACACAAGGCTTCGTTCTGGATGATCGTTCCCTACACGTCGAGTAGGTCGTGGTACAGAAGAAGACACATCATCCAAAGATCAGGACGGTGTAAATTCCAAGAGTCGGACTACAAAGCTCATTGTTAAGAATGTGTCGTTCGAATCTACAAAGAAAGACATCCGTGATCTCTTTAAGCATGTATCATACTATCCCCTTTTCCTTCCGTAATAAACCTGTGAACTGACTCAAAAAATCCGTTCCTTGTAACAGTGCTCATGGCCACTTGAAATCTGTCAGACTACCAAAAAAGTTTGATGACCGAAATGGATTCGCATTTTTAGAATTCATATCTCGGCATGAGGCTGAGAGCGCGTATAATACACTACGGCATACACATTTACCCGGGAGACGCCTAGTTCTTGAGTGGACGGAAGAGGCTGAGCAGGACTTGAGCGTATTGAGGCAGAAAATAGGCGTTAAGTTCGGTGGAGGGAAGGAAATTCCTGGCAAGAAGCGGAAATTGGATCTGGAGAGGAAAGGCGATAAAGATCCGATAGCCCTAGATGAAGAATCACGGATAGATTGATTTTCTCCATACATGTCTTCTCTGGCCAGATAAATTTGAGGAGTTTTGCCGAAGGCGGATTCGTTTCAAGTGGTCATTTACTTGACTGCAGGAGGCTTGATGATTGGTGGCACCGAAAAGATATTAGAACACAGTAGGACAGCCTTTCGTATCGGCTGCAGTTGGAGTTGGGGACAATCAACGGAAGTGGTGACGATCAAGGATAGAATAACACGTTTGTAGCGCAGAGAAGTGTAGTTCTGAATACAGCATTACCTTGAGTTTGAGAACAAAATGAGATAGACATTGTCAGACATTACTTCAAAGATGCCGAATTTCGTCTTTCTTGATTTAATACTCTTTTCCTGGTTGGAGATGGGGGGTCCAGGGTTTTACTAAGTGAAGCAGAATCCTTGACGTTCAGAAAACGATCCGTTGCATATAATTCATCCCCCCTCCCCCTTGTAGGGATACAAGCGAACATCCGTTATTGGATGTGCCACATCAGGGTCAAAACGTGGCTGCACCATTGAGATAGGTGAGAGTACTTTTATAGCACATCCTAGTGTAGAGTGAACGATTGTCAAACTGTGCGCGGTTGGACTTTGACACAAAGTAGAAATGAGATTTGTGGTTGAACGTGGTCAAAAATTGGCAAACGATATAGATGTAAGACTTTGTAGGATGAGAGAAAACAATTCAGAACTATAGAATAGCTACCGAATGTTCTTCACACATTTTGTGTGGAAATATTACCTTTTAACAAGGCAACATTTAGTGGTCAAGACCCGGTTTCGAACTCCTGCCCGACTGCATCACGCAATCAGTAGTATGCCATTGCGAACTCAGCCATCTTGCCAACTGAGAGTTTATCAACTTTCTTTTATACAACACCATAATTTCTCCATAACTGTCATGGGGCTGGACTAGCTTCTGTGTGAGGCAGCTTCCTTCACCCCCTCTTCAGTCACCATTATTACATCTTCTGAACCACCAGACCTGTCCAGCAATGTGCCATCAAAGTAAATGAGAATCCAGAAGAGCTGATACTGTAGTCCAATGAACTAGAGAATTCAGCCTCACAATCGACAAATGAATATGCCACAAGCCCATGGAGGTATACCCCTGTACATGGCAGGATGACCTCGAACAAGCTCAGTTGATGCTTTGGACGGTAAATGACGAATTATCAGTGTAGGCAATTATGGTGAATTTTAGGTGTTGTGTCCGAAAAAGTTGATCAGTATCAAAGGCGCCTTCAATGACAAAACCGCGAACGTCAGGTTACCAGATGTGATAACGGCCACTCGTTTTGGCCAATTGTATACAATGGACCTGGAAGTCCAGCAGTGATTGCCACGTTCTAGTAGGGGGGGGTCCCCTGTGTCTAGGTAAAGTCGAACAGGAAAGCTAGGACGATGTTCCAGAAACGTTCTACATACACAGAACAAGATGGAAAAATAATTTTGTAAAGGAACCCTCCGATGAGGCTGATATGAACAGTCAGAAGGACCCTGACAATATGATTTTTTGCGGTCGCTGTGTATTTTAAGATTAGCTGTCTCCTGGACATAAGAAAGCAAATTGGGACATTGTAGAATTAGAGGTTGACTAGGGGTTCTCGAGGGTTGAAGAAGGAAGATTAGATGCTATTCTCTACGACACAGAGTCCTTGATATAGTTTGGCTTCCGCCTAGCTTCGAGTTTAACACTGATCTAAGTTTAGTTCATCGTCTTCGACTGGGCCTACTCTTGTGCTCTTCACTGATTAAGATGGTACTTGTTACGATTCGATGATTCAAGAAACCAATAGTAGAACAATGCTAGTGCACTCACGGAGACCTGACGAATTGGAAAGTGTCAACCTGGGTCAGGCAATACCACGTGTCAATCTGCACCTGAGGATCCCTATACGAAACTCACAAACGCGTGATTTCGTGGTGAACTAAGCTTGATTCCAGTCGGACAAATATGCTTCGTCGAGCATACAAAAAATAAGCTCTCTTGGATCAACCCAGCCAGATGGCATGACTCCTCTCTTCGCCTTCGTCCTCGTACAATCCGTCACTCTTTAAAATTTGAGGAGGTTCAGGCCACTCGGCAACAACATTGGCCGGAACTCATCCAGGCTGTTGCCAGTCCAGCACTGTTCACAATTGAACGATCCTGATGGAAAAGGTCGGCAACAAGTACCAAGCTTCCTGCCCTCAAGTGGTGTCTACCCTCATAGACGTGGAATATGATATTTGACCTCTTTTGCATCACATGATATGCAGCTTCTGTCTCGATAATGTCACTCAAGCAACGTGAACGTTCTGATTATCCTTACTTTTTAACATACAGAACCAGGTGGTGTGTTCTGTCTCCAAGAACATTAACATGAAGTTTTAACATGATTTGTAGGAATGACAATGACCAGTACTCACACATGAGCAACGCAATATACTATCATCTATTTGACTCAATAATCAACACCTATCTAATTGAACAATGCTCAATGGACCCTCAAACGTCTACAGCCATCGGTCTAGTCGTCGAATCGCATTGTCATGTATGTCTCTCGCTATTTCTTCAGTTGATCCCATTATACGATATATCATTCAAGTTTTTTGCGCCTGTATCGTTTCCAGAAATACTTGAACTGGGATTGCGCGTCAACAAGATTGGAAAAAGTTCAGTAGAGTATGAAGTAGGTGTTTTTGTGAAAGGAAATGAAACACCGACTGCTGTGGGAGGGTATACTCATGTGTTTGTTGGAAGTAAGAGTAGGAAGAGTGTGCCACTTACGGAAAAAGTGAAACGAGGCTTGGAAATGGTATATAAAAAACCTATAGGTGTAGCGAAACTTTAGTCGGTTGTAGAATATTTACATATGAATAGCAATAAAATACTCGTTTACCAGACTCCCCTACAAAACTAGCCAATTTGCTTAGCTCTCACAGGAATTACAATTTTCGCATGATTGGTCGTATGAAACATAAATTAGTAGGTGGATAGAGCAGAGATGACGTGACATTTGACACAAGTAGGGCAAATTATATGGCACTTCATTTTCATGGACGGAGGAGCATCGTATTGAAAAAATGGGAGCCTCATAAGTGATCTACTATTTGGAAATGAAATCAGATTCCAGAAACGCGGTAACATTGTTTGAGGTACTTTATCCGTTGCCGCTTTACGAAATTTGTGTGAGATGCTGCAGCAATGGAGCAAGACCGGTGTCAAAGTTGGAATCCCAGAACGACCTCGATATTTCGTCACCCAACCGCCGAACAACCTGCCTTGTAGTAGCATTTTAGACAGCATGAGCTGGAAATAGATGAATGATTGCAAAGAAAATCTAGTTATGATATGGCTTCAGAGCCTCTATTCCTCTTTCGTTTCTTCTTTCGCCCCTGCTTTTCGGTAGGATCATTATTGGTGGTCTTTTGACCGATGACTGTGCTGGACGGGCCTACACTACCATCTTCGCGAGCACGTTTTTTTGACGTTGGGGCTAGGTTGGAAGGGTCTTCTGATGGCGTTGGAATTCCAGTTATTGGTTCGTCTTTCATCATTACCTCTCTTGTACTTGACTCTACTACGTTGGTATTTGACTTTGGAATAACTAGTCTCGGTTCTGAGAATACCGCCCTATACGTTTTTCGAGTTTCTAGGGAAAGCACATTAAGGTCGTGTGGTTCAACAAGGAGCATTGGACGTACGAGCACGGAGGATGAGAGATTTAGCATTGGTTGTTGCCAGCGCGTGGGCCACATCTTGGGGTAGCCCAAGCATAGTTACCCTAAAAACAATCTTCATAATCATAATCCGCATAGCATCATAAAAGGAACCGTACAAATTTCTGATATCGCGTGGAGCGCGCAGGTCCCCACTCGAAGCAACACCTCCACTCAATAATAACCCCTTGCCCTTGGATACTCTCACAAGTTCGCGCGAAGTAGCCCACCAGTTCCTTTTCGCAGTAACTCCGCTTTCAGCTACACCTGCTTCCATGGTCACAGCGTCGTGTTCACCACCAAGAACACCAACATAGTTAATCTCAAACACGGATCCGTTCTTGATTGCTGTTCGTACCAGGGTGTGTTTCATGTGAAAAGGCAGGCGAGGTAGTGTGAGGGGGAGAGCAATGATGTGGGCAGTCAAAGGAGAGGGTTGAGAATGCGTTAGACAGGCGAGAGAGAAAGTAGCATGGGTTGTTGGGATGAGGGCGATGATGTCGTATGTGTCGAACAGGGCAATGCTGGCATTGATCTAGATGATATGAGCTGCGCACAGTTAACAACAATAGCCGATTATCATACCAATCCAAACCCTTTTTCACTGTCCTGGTCTAGGATGATGTTCAATCTTTTCAGATACAGGATTCCATCACGTTTCCGGAGTGCAGGCAGTAAGGTATCAAGGTCATTGGTATGTGTCTTTTCTACCCGCTTTTGTACAGTCTGTGAAAATCCAATAACAGTATATCCTACTGGAACGAGTCAGAAACGAAGAATGATTTACAGGCTAGACACGGACAGTGGATGAGAAGGTCGATGCGGGATTCCATTTCCTCTAGCTGAGAAGCAAGAAATACGGGTTCCTTTTGTTTTCCTTTACGGGTGATTGAGGGGATAGGGACATTGAGGTCAAAATACATGTGCAGGATCAAATCAGGTACTGTTTAGATTTGCTTGTGTTTCTCAAGGATCAATCATAGCATCAGCTGACCTCAAACATAAGGTCTCTTGACTGGGTATTGGTTTTCTAAAAATATGGCTGTCGTCCAGGGATTTATCACAAGCTTCTTGATCATATATCAGTCTTACAATAGTGTTGTTTTAGAGGGACATTGGCCATGTCACCCACCTTCACTAATATCCCGTTATCACCTCCTCCAGCTCTTGCCGAGTTCGTAGAGAGGCTCTCCCAAATTAAAACAAGACAGGTTGCGATCGGTGTTTTCAGTACGTTTCTGTTTCGTATAGGCCCAAGTACTTTTGTGTCATGCTTTTCCAGTATATATCGCCTATCTTGTCCTCCGCCGACTAATCATATGGCCTTTCATCTTGTCTCCTCTTCGAAAGCTCCCTGGGCCACCTGTGGGAAATCTCATCCTAGGCCAAGTCCGCACAATCCTCAGCAGCGAGACAGGCATTCCTCAACGCGAATGGGTCAAGCAATATGGTCCTGTTGTCCGTATGGTCGGCCCCGTAGGAGTCGAACGACTGATGTTCATGAAGCCAGAGGCTTTACATCAGATTCTTGTCAATGATTGGTTGCAGTATCCTCGAGTAAGTATTTACTTCAATCATGTTATCGGAGGACCGATGCATGTCATTGTAGCCAGGGTTTCTCCGCCATATCCTTGGGTTAGTGACAGGATATGGGCTGTTGACCGTCACTGGAGACGAACATAAGCAAATGAGAAAGGCGATGAATCCCGCATTCTCGATCCCCAATCTCATGGCTCGTAAGCATTGCTACTCTTCTGCGGCTCATCACGTATACCTTACGCAATCTGACTAGAAATGCACATGTACTGGGAGCCAATTGAAGGGTAGGACATCTCTTTAATAGGTTAATGTCGCCGACCACCTTCTAGCCTTGTGAATATTTTCAATGATCAATTGGCCTCAAAAGGGCCTGAAGGTAAGATTCTACACGTGTATGATTGGAGTGAGTTTTTCCTCTCGTTCTTATGAAAGATCGTGCTTTAAACCCTCATCATCCCGGCAGTGAGCAAAGTAACTTTGGATATCATCTGTGAAACAGCATTCAGCTACAAAGCCGATTCCTTACACAACCCTCATAACGAGTTAGCAGTAGCATATGAGACTCTTATCGGCCTTCAATCTGGTACGCCTCTGTTTGATTACCACATGAATGACGCCGATGCTTGGATAGGACCCAGTTTAGCGAAATTCATTCTTCTGATGCTTATTCCTGGTATGCCCCGGTTCCTATCATCAGAATGGGCATACCATCATAGGCGTGTTTTTGAAAAGACCGGCCTTCTTCGTCAGTATACTCCCTCAGACCCTCTCACATTCGCTGATTCTGTGAAATTACTCCCTTTGGCATCTTCGTCCCTTACGGATCTGGATCATTAGGTGAAGTCAGCACCGTCATAGGATCCATGTGGGAGATCCGAAAACTCTCAAAGAAAATGTTAGAAGACAAACTCAAAGAAACAGCTGTGCACAGGTCGGATACTGATGCAAAGAGAGATATCATGAGCATCCTTGTACGTGCAAGACAGGCGGAACAGGAAGGCAGAGTTGGGGAGCAGTATACGATGAATGATCAGGCAATGATGGATCAAGTTGTGAGCGCTGAGTTCACTTCTGTCTGATTATCGATTGACGATATGGTTGCATGAAATAGCTTACGTTCCTTGGTGCAGGACATGAGACTACTGCTTCTGGTTTGACTTGGGTGTGTCTTCTGTTCACGATTTCCCTCTTTTGCTCATGGTTGACCAATCAACAGACTTTATGGTTGCTCGCTAATGATAAAGAAAGTCAACGGAAGCTGCGTGAGGAACTCTCTCCTATAATGGCAGAAAATCCACGCCCAGATTACCGGACACTCAAGGACCTCAAATGGCTCGATTGTGTCGTGTATGTATCCCTAAGACTTCTTTTTCTGATTATCCCTCATTCAACTGTACGTACTAGCATGGAAAGCCTTCGCGTAATGCCTCCAGTTCCACTCACAGTTCGGATTGCCCATGAACAAGGCGTATTGGATGGGGTGGTTATCCCTAAAGGAACTATGTTCTACATTCCCGTACATATTCCCATTTATCCTAGGATCCAGAACTCATGTGGGCGATAGATTCGCGTAGTAAACACCTGGAAAGACACCTGGGGAGAAGATGCCGAAGAGTTCCATCCGGAACGATGGCTCAACCTTCCGAAGGATTATCATCCAACTTTTTCAATGCTCTCATTCATCGCAGGCCCACATGCATGCATTGGGAAGACGATGTCGATTATCGAGATGAAGACAGTCCTAGCGTGGGTGATGACTTTCTTATCTTATTAGGGGTCAGTTATTGAAGCTGTTCATGTTTGTTAGGGGTTTGATTGTGAACTTTGAGTTTGATACAGCCTATGAGGGACAACAAGCAAAACCTGCTGCTGCGATTACCATGAGTACGTTGACTTTGTGCATTCATCAGATCCTGGATTATCTGATGATCTGGCTATCATAGAACCAACTGATGGTATGCCGTTGCGCATCAGACCGATTCTACCTCCAGCGTAGATCTTGTTGTACGGTATCTTTTGTCGATTTTTGAATAATATGCGCTGGTCTTTGCAAGCTGGTTATCGTTACGTGAGATGTTCTAAGTCATGGAACTTCGGGGAACTTGTGGCCAGAGGTTCACAAGTCCTGTTCTACACAGCAAGGGTAGCCTTCCAGACGATATGATCAAGAAGAACAATTTGAAGTATCCCATGGAAAGGTGAAACATACTGACTGGTTGAATAGTGATACAAGCGAATATTTGGACAGCATTTCTCGATTGTTTTAACCGATTCATACTAGCTATCTTCTATCCTTGTATTTGAATGACCTCGCGAGACTGACAAAGGCAGCTGATAAATACTAAATACCCAGTGCAGTTAATACAAGGATGAGGTACATGATGTTTACTCCCAGCCTTTTCCTTCCTGAATACGTGGTCATTTTACACCTATCGCCCAGCGTAAGTTCCGCTTTACGCAAGGCATAATGATTATTAACGGTCAGGACTGCAAGTGACTTGCAGGACTAACAGTATAACGTGTTTAAACGCGAGTCATTTGCTTTTCGTATTACCTAGTCGCTCCCAACCAGCCTGGCCGTTGTCGCAGCAAAAATAAATTGCGCGCAGGGGAGGAGAGGGACAGAACAGAAGACTTAGTTACATTCTAACTACATTTCCCATATTATATCTAAATAACTGAAACAAATGCTCCGTCAATGAGGTTTCCATGACAATGACATCATTCCGCAACAGCCGCTCCTATACAGAAGAAAGTTGAGTTACAAATTTCTGAAGTTGAGAGGCCCAGAATGAAAGACCATTAATTAAAAGGAAAATCTGGTTGACACCGCAAATTCTTAGACCTACATCTTTTGTCTTGATAATCGAGGGATTATCTGGGCCTAGTAAGGGAGCATAGAGCTGACAGCTGTTGGTAGTATACGTTGGTGATATACCCTACAGAAAAACAATCTCCCATACCACTGACCAAAATCTGTTCCAGTAATTGCCCTGAGAGAATAAGTGAAATGTTTATTAACAATATGTTATTGTCTACATGTCCATCGGTAAGGATGTAAGTCGCTTAACCACAAAAAAAAAAACAAATCAAGCTACATCTTAATGAAGCTATAATATGGATGAGTCAATATGAACAGGAACATGAATCGGATAAGATACAAATAGTTTAAGCAACCGAGAATGTTGGTTAATCACCAAGACACCACGTTTACTATCCTCCTGAGAATGTTTATAAAGATATAGAAACCACTGACGAGTTTCCACCACACGCTCAACATGATTCTAGGATCAGATTTAACCTGAGTGATGATGTTATTCTGTGGATTTCCTTCTGTCGAGGAAGCACTGGGAACAGGTTCCACGCCAAGCATCTTCCAGAGTACTTGGGAGACAACGTTGAATCCATCGGTATTCTTCCATCTCCTGCCTGTGATTGATTGATTTTGGGGTATGAAATCGTAGTTACCACCCTTCGAACCCCAATAGTCAGTCACGGTAGGGATACCCATATCATCAACCCTCTGTCGAACAATTCCGGTGACAATGGATTCACAGAACTCGGGATGGCCCTGAAGCGTCAGAACGTGGACATCTCGGGCAGTTCTAGCATCCTTTGAAGATGAATAGAACTTGATAACTCCTTGATTCCCGGTGGGTCCGCTAGAGCCAACGAGCTCCAGTTCTCCTGACGCAAACTGTTTGGAGAATGATTCCAGTGGCACATGGTCACGGTGCATCTCCTGGAGGGACTAAAAGGCAATAAGTACTAAAATTCAGTCAATACAACATATACTTACTAGTTTATTAACTCCGAATATTGATTTCCCCATTTCGCTGAGTTCGATTGTGGTTGGACCAATTTCCCATTGTCCGTTGGGTGCACATTCACCACCTAATGCACGGCAGACAATCTGATGCCCAAAGCAAATTCCTGTTGCATGACCATCTTAGATAACTTTCAGCTGCCCGAATGTTAGGACTCACCACATAATTTAACTTTTGGGTAGTTGTTAATGAGGCCCTTGAGGAAGGCCAGAAGTTCCCTGACCCATTGGATAGTATCGTCGTAAGCTGAAGTAGCTACAAATCATGGAAGATCAAAATCTTGTTTTTCTCTAATCACGGAAAAATCTTACCTGATCCGGTGACCATAAAAATATCGAACTCATCAAGACGTCTCTCATCCGGGAATTCCATCTTCTTAATATTGAAACTTTCGATAACAACTTGCGCATTGCAGTTATGTGGGGTCGTGGTCTTCCAGTAGTAACTGTAGACTTCGTGATAACCTCCATGTTTGGCCTCAACAGGTCCACTGAGAGTGCCA
>Ga0154001_1000746_pt1 | contig 10350 bp, 6 predicted proteins | sample TSNJ085MetaG_FD_104699 | JGI IMG/M metagenome (GOLD analysis project Ga0154001, IMG submission 104699) | Attine ant fungus gardens microbial communities from New Jersey, USA - TSNJ085 MetaG | ecosystem: Host-associated > Fungi > Mycelium > Unclassified | place: USA: New Jersey, Wharton State...
AACCGATCCGGAAATGTCGAACCGCAACAAGTACGCCGAGGAGTTCCTGAGCCAGGGGCTCTAAAGCCGGTCACGTACTTCCGGGTTGTCCAGCCCGGATTCACCCCGCCCGATTCGTCGAGGCGGGTTTTTTTCGTGCTCCGAATAAGATGAGCCGGATGGCCGGGGCGGTTGCCGCATTCCTCAACCGCCCCACGCTCGTTCAACGATCTATCTGCGTGAACCGGTAAGTCCTGTTTTTCTCCGCTCCGCTTCCGCTCACACCGTCAAAACGGAACTTCGCACCGGGGAGCGTCAGCCACTGCAGTTTTTTGTCGTTATCGCCCCTGTGACCATACAGGTCTCGCGCATCGACGGGAATGCCCTTCTTCAGCGTGATTTCCATTCGATAACCGTCATCGCCACGACGCTCGCCGCCGACGAAGACAACGCCCGGCTCCGTGTATTCGCGCCCCTTGACCAGTTGATCCGGATGCTTTGCACCGCCAGGAAAGACCGTGGCATAGCGCTCGCGACTCGTCTCAGACTCAGCGTGGGCTCGCGCAAGACTCTCGACGATCTGCGCACATTCGATCAGCGTTTTTTTGGTCTCGCTCCCATCCTTCGGGGCTCGCATCGCGTCCTGATAGCGGGAATATCCAGGCTCAATCAGTTTCGCGACGACCTTTTCGTCATCGGTCATGTTTCGCTCGTCGGCCCGGATCACATGGCGTTTCCTCATCTGGGTATCGAACATCTGCTTGATACGGGCATAGTTGCTCCTCCCTCTCTATGCGCCGCGCGGTGGTCTGTTCCAGTCGGCGTCGAGGGCTGCGTGTCCTGATGCCGAGCGTATGCAGGGGAGCCGGATTGGATTCGCATGGATACCTTGAATTCGATGTTGACGACAACCCAGTCTGCAGACCCAATCCGCATCGATCGCCGGAACTTACGAATATCGATGCCATGGCGCGAAGCAATCGCACGAGCGTCGCCGCCAGATTCGCGGCCGACGACAACAGTTCGGATGACGGACGCGGCGCGACGCGCCGGACGGCTACGCTGAGAGGTCATGCCGTATTCGTCCATCGCTGCCTTCGAGGAGCATCCACCATGCGATTCGCATTTGCCGGCTTCGACCGCTGGCGCGTCGTCTTCGATACCTTCGTCGCGGCCGGCTGGGAGCCGGTCGCGCTCTACACGATTCCCGTCGACAACCAGACCGAATTCAACAGCGAGATGGTCGAGCGCGCGGCCAAACTGCGCATTCCCGCGCGGCTGTCGCGAATCGACGACGACGATCTGCGCTGGCTTGCATCGCAAGGTTGCGATGCGCTCGTCGTCTCCGGCTACGACTGGCGCATCCCCGACTGGCGCGGGCACCTGCGCTACGCGATGAACTTCCATCCGTCGCCGCTGCCCGAAGGCCGCGGGCCGTACCCGGTGATGCGCGCGATCCTCGACGACCGGCGCGCATGGGGCATCAGCTGCCATCGCCTCGACGCCGAGTTCGACGCCGGCAACGTGCTCGCGGCCGAGACCTTCCCGCTCGATGCCGACGAATGGCACGAGGCGCTGCAGCTGAAGCTGCAGATGGCGGCCGGCCGCCTCGCGTCGCGGGTCGCGCGCGACTTCGAGCGGCTCTGGCACGACAGCCGGCCGCAGCAGCACAGCAGCTACTGGCCGAAGCTCGAGGAAAGCGAGCGCACGCTCGACTTCACACGGCCCGTCGCGGATGCGATGCGTATCGTGCGCGCGCTCGGCCAGGTCGAATGCCTCGCGCCGCTGTTCGGCACGAAGGTCCACGTACGGCGCGCGATGGCGTGGCAAGCGGCGCACGACTACCCGCCGGGACAGATCGTCCATCAGTACCATCGCTGGATCGTGGTCGCCGCGGCCGACGGCTTCGTCGCATTGCTCGAATGGAGCCCGTTCAGCGCGGCGGCGCGGCTTCAGATGCGCGGCTAGGTCCGCTTCTTTGCCGCTGGCCATTGGCCGCGGCGCATGAACGCAAAAACGCTCGGGATGCCGGTGACGGCCCCGAGCGTTTCCGTTTTCATTTCCATGATGCCGTTCCCGTTCCCGTTCCCGTTGCCGCTTCCGTCTTTGCGCGCGGCGCGGCGGTGCCGCGTCATGCGATGCCCTGCCCGATCGTGCCGGATGCCGAGAGTGCCGCAAATGCCGCGAATGCCAGATACCGGCACACGGCGCCGAAGCGGAAAAGCAATACGGCCGCACCGCCCGTTCGGGCGATGCGGCCGTATCTCGTGATCCTGGTTGGGCGACCGGTCGCCGGCCGCCGGTCGGCGTCGCTTACTGCGTGCTCACACCGAGGATGCTGCTGGTGTTGATGCCGGTCAGGTGCTCGAACGCGATCGTGCCGCGCGTCTTGCCCGGGGTCAACACATCGTCGCCGCCGAGCGCGTCCTTCAGCGCGTTGCGTGCGTCGCTGTTGATCTTGCCACCGCCGTGCTGGTTCGCGGTCTGCTGCAGCCGCGAGCCGAGCGCCGCGCCCGTTCCCGTGCTGATCTTGCCCGAGCTGATCGAGTTCGCGAGTACGTGCGTCGCGGTGTTGCCGTCGCCGTGGGACAGCGCGCTCTCGAACGCCTGGAAGCCGGCCGGGTCCTGCTGGCTGAACGCCGACAGCGCCTGGCTTTCGCCCGCCTGCTGCAGCGGCTTGCCGTCGGCGGTGAGGTCGCCCGAGGTGCCCGCTTGCGGCGGCATCGAATACGCAGGCGGCTGTGCCATCATTCCGCCCATCTGCGGCTGCACCGGGTACCCCATACCGCCCGAGGCCATCGGGACACCACCTGCCTGCGGCGACACCGGATACCCCATCCCGCCCGAAGCCATCGGGACGCCGCCCGTCTGCGGCGGCATCGCATACGCGGGAGCCGCCGCGCCCGTGCCGCCGGCCGGCACGTTACCGGCCTGGCCGAGGCCGCCCTGGGCCGCCCACCGGAAGTTGCTGGCGGCCGACTTGCCGTCGGTGCCCGCCACGTCGTGCGTTTCGATCTGCTGGTAGACGCTCGGGTTCGCCATCATGTACTGCGCCGCCTGCTGGACCATCGGCGGCGTGCTGCCGTTCGCGTTCGTCGCGAGCTGGTACATCGCGTCCGGATCGGTCGCGCCGATGTTGTTCTGGTCCATGTACGACGCGAGCACGCCCGATGCGTTCTGCGCCGTCATCCCACCCGTGGCCGGCTGGGCGCCACCCATCGTCGACGGCATCGCGCCGCCCGTTTGCGCCGGCATCGCACCGCCGGTCGTCGGCGCCGCACCGTTCGGCGTCATGGCCGACGGCATGGCCGGCATCGACGGCGCCGCGCCGGAACCGGCGTTCTGCATCTGCTGCAGCATCTGGCTCAGTTCCTGGATCAGGTCCTGAATCAACGTTTGCTGGTCGCCACCGCCGTTCGCCGCCTGCTGCTTCAGGGCGTTCAGATAGAGAGTCGGATCGGTCGGGTAATTCTGAAACGTGGTGTTCGAAATCATGATGTTTTCTGCCTGTGAGGTGAGGTCAAGAAGGTTTTACGATTACTTCCCAGCGAATCCAGTCTATGAGCGCGATTTCGGTTTCTCGCTCTCCGGTGCGAACATCGCGCTGGAAATGCGAACTGACTCGCGGCACGCGACGACGCGGGTTTACGCACGAACCCACGACATCCCGGCCGAGAACCCGGCGGTATCCTGTCCTGCTGAAGCCGTCTGACTGACGGCAGGCTCGGGTGTCGGTTCGGGTGCGGCGCGCAGGTCGGATTTCGCCGCGCGTTCGAGCAGCCGGAAGCCGATGCGCGCCGCGTCCGGGCTCTCGCGCTGCTCCGCGGCCATGCGCGCGTAGCTGTGCCACAGCGGGTCTTCGAGGCCGAACAGGCAGAGCGCCATCAGCGCCGCGTGCAGCCCGGAGCGCTTGATCTGCTCGTCCTCGTCTTCCAGCACGCGGCGCGCGTCCATCCATTTCTGCCGCCGCACGTAGCGCCACGCGGCCACCGTGCCGACGCCCGACCACTTCGGCCGCAACACGCGAATGGCATCGAGCAGATCCTCGAAGTCCGATTCATTGTCGAGTTGCGACGCCGTCCACAATACTTTCGTGAGGCCGCTGGCTACGTCGTCCCTGCATCCTGTGTCAGTCACGATTTCCTCGTTTGCTTGGAGTGCTGTAATCAAAAAGTGCGCGTCGACGACGCGCGGCCGTCGAGTGCATTGCGGCCGGATTCACGCTCGTACCGCAGGGACATCCCCTTGACGCCGAGTTTCCGGCATCCGCCGCGCCATCGTGCTTCCGATGCGAACGAATCGATCGCGGGGCGAAGATGGCGGCGCGGGTTGCCGGGTGGACGGCCGGCCACGGCGATGCCGGCAAGTTCGCGTTGTCGGCCGATACTTCGCGCGGGTTATCCGGTCGTCGAAAAGGACTGCATAACGTTGTGCCATATGCCTTGTATCGGACAAGGCCATCAATCAAATACGGAGACACCATGGACAACGGCATCGGCTCGCCGCGGCGGCACAGCACTCCCTACCCCGGCAGTTCGGCGACCGGCGGCGAGAAGCCGTCCCAAACGAATGCATCCCGAGCAGCGGCCGCGACCCGCTCCCGGCCGTCGTCGATGCCGGCTGCCCTCGATACGCTGTCGACGCTCACGGCCCGGCCTCGCCCGGGCGCCGCGCCCCTCGACGCCGCGCCGGCGATCCCGCGCAGCACGCCTGTCGCGGCGGCCCGCGAAGCAGCGCCGGTGGACGCAGCCACGCCCGGCTCGCGACAACTGCACACGCTCCTCGCCGGCTATTTCGCGCCGCACCGGAAGAACGGCAACGACGCCATGATCGACAGGCTGGTCGAGAACCGCGCACGGCAACTGGACGAGATGGGCGAGACGGCCGAATCGGTCGCGGCGGTCTTCACGAAGGCGAGCCGCATGGACGCGCTCGCGCGAACCGCGTCGGGCTTCCTCGGCTCGGTGCCGTTCGGCGCCGCGACGCTGGTCGAGGACGCCGCGCCGGTACTGACCGCGTTCGCGAAGACGCCGTTCGAGAACGGCGCGATGGGCGGCGTCGTGTCCCAGGCGTTCGACTCCGCCGGCGAACGGCTGCTGCGCAACGCGCTCTCGGATACGCAGTGGCTGTCCGCGCCGTCCGACCCGCCCGCCGGCCACCCTGCCGCCGCTGACGATGCCAACGCCAACGCCGATGCCGAACGCGCCGCGGTGATGCGGGACATGAAGACGAACAGCGCGCCGAGCCCGCTGCGGGCGCACGTCGAAGCAGGCGTCGCGATCCAGACGTTCAGCCTGCGCAACCTCGCGCGCACGGCGACCGATGTGGCGCTCACGCATTTCAGGGGGGCGCCGCTCGCGGCCCGCGTCGATCTGTGGATGTCGGCGGTCGGCTCTCCGATGGCGGGCGGCGCCAACACGCTGGCGAAACACTGGCTGGACCAACAGCACCACCGCGTCGGCCCCGAATACCTGCTCGCGCGCGCGGACTGGCGCGATCAGTACCAGAGCCTGAAGCAGGCGACGTGGTCCGGCGCGGCAGCGAACGGGCTCGGCCGGCTCGCGCGGATTCCGCTCGACGTCGCGACGAGTGCGACGAGCGCCGCGCAATCGCTGCTGGACCCCGCCAATCTTGCGAAAGGCGCGGTGCTCGGCGGCGGCTTCGGCGCGGTCAGCGCCGCCGTCACCGCGGCGGCGAAGCTCGCCGCGCAACACGGCCTGTCGCCAACCGCCACGGCCGCGATCAGGCAGGGTGTGCAGACGGCGACGTCCGCCGCCGTGTTTCCGGCGTTGACCTCGGCGGCTATCTCGGCGGACGGACTCGCGAAGCAGGCGGGTGCGGCCATCGACGCGGTCGGCGGGGCGCTCGGCGGCGGCGTGTCGAGCGTCGCGAACGCGGTGCTGACGGGCATCGGCCACGCCGGCGGCACTGCCGCGCAAACGTTACACAGCGTGCCGGGCACGCTCGACACCATGGTGAACGGCGCAAGCGATGCCGTCACGAGCCTGCGCCGGCGCGCTGCGCCGCAACGCGGCACCTCGCTGTCGGCGGCCGAGGACGCAGTCTGACGGGACACGCATTCGTCAGTACGCGAGGCGGGGCGCGGCTCGCGAGGCCCAATGGCGACCGTGACGGTTCGGGCCTCGCACAAGTACCGCGACAAGCCGCATTCGCAAATCGCAACGTTGTTTCGTGCCGTATTCCGACGCCGCCGGCAACCCGCATAGAGTGTCGGCGACGTATCGTCCATTCGGCCATTGAGCGACGATCGCACACGCGTGGAGCGGCACCGCGAGCAACGAGGCGGCCGACCATCTCAACCGAAGTCGTCATGGCAAGGGGCGATTCGCATGCCACGGAACATAGCGCCGTTTTCCTCGGCAACGCTCAACCACGCCGTCCACGCGAACACGCCGCCCGCCACCGCGACGCCGCCTGTCGCGCATCCGACCGACAGGCCGGTCGTGGTCCCCGCCAACGCGATCGTCGGTCCGCTGGAAGGTTTGCTGCGCGTCCCGGAGCGGTGCAACAAGGTCAGCAATTTCGTGTCGCGAGGCCGCTCCGCACCCGGCTCGACGACGACGTTACGGCATTTCAGGACCCAGGAGGAACTCGCGCTCGCCGCACGGTTCGAGAGTCAGTTGCACTCCACGGACGGAGTCGATTTTGCGAACCTGATCGCGCAATATTTCGGCGTACAGGTCAACCCGGAAACGAAACGCGCGATTCGCGACGCGATCCCGCTTTATTCGGTGCAACTCGTTCCCGCCAACGGCGTGAAGGAGGTGTTTCGCGGCGTTGGACTGACGCCGGCGCTGGTCGGCGAAATTCTCGCCCAGCCGACCGGCATCGCGAGCCGCCGGTTCGCGCACAGCCTGCTCCACGGGTTCCAGAACGCGGACGGCACCTATCGCCTCGGCCACGGCATCGCCAGCGTGTCGACGTTGACGGGCGTCGCGAAAAACTTCGCAGCGAAGGAGTCGAAGCCGGAACGCGGCCTGCAACCGGTGCTCATGCATCTGAGTCTTTTCGGAGATCGAGGCGAGCTGGCTGGCGCGCGCGGTGTCGCTTTTGCTATCAGCACGCTGCCGCAAGAGACGCACAGCGAGCACGAAATCGTGCTCGACGTGACCAATCGCTACGAAATCACCGGGACGTCGACCGATGCCAAGAACCGTCTCGTCGTGCATATCAGTGCGTTCGGCAAGGCCGCCGCCGACCGCTCCCGGCTCGTCGCGACCGACAACTGGCCGCAGGTCGGCAAACAGGCCGGCAGCAACAAGGGTGGCCGCTTCGTCGACGGCATCGGCACCGAGTGGTACGTGAAGTCGTCCCAGTCGGAAGATTTCTCGCGCAACGAATGGCTCGCGGCCGAGCTTTATCGCGCCGCGAACGTCCTGGTGCCGCAGCTCGCGATGGTCACTCGCGGGAACCAGCCCGCGATCGCGTCGCGCATCATGGGCAAGCTGCGCACGAATCCGGCGGCGCTCCAGAGCGGCAAGGTGCCCGGCGCGCACAGCGGCTTCGCAGCCGACGTCTGGCTCGCGAACTGGGACGTCGTCGGGCTCGAATACGACAACCTGCTGCTCGATGCGGCCGGACGAGCGGTACGCGTCGACGTCGGCGGCTCGCTGATCTTCCGCGCGATGGGCGGACTCAAGGGCGATCGTTTCGACGACGAGGCGTCCGAACTGCTGTCGATGCTCGACCAGCAGATCAATCCGCAAGCAGCCAGCGTCTTCGACTCGCTCAACCTGGAGCAACTGAAGCAAGGGATTCGCGCGATCGAGCGGATTCCGGACCAGCAAATCGCCAACCTTTGCGCCAGGGGCCCCGGCGATCCGGCCCAGCGGCTGGCGCTCACGAGGCGGCTCATCATGCGCAAGCGCCGGCTCGTGCAGGAACTCGAACGCGGGCTGCCGCACTTCCATCCGCGCAAGAACGACGACGGCAAGCTCGTCATCATCAGGAATCCGGGCGTGCCCAGCGCGGCACAGGCGTGGCGCGCGCCCGCGCCCGTGCTGACCTGCACGCCCGGCGCGGCGCTGCCGGAAAGCCTGAACGGGATCGCGCTCAAGCCGTCGTTCGCGCCAAATTCGGCGAACGCGTGGACGCTCCTGCATGCCATCGCCGAACGGATCGACGAGCCGGCGTTTCAACCGCATCCGGAAAAATCGAGCGCGGTCGGCACAATCGTTATCGAGCACGACGGCCGTATCTGGCTCATCGAGCCGACCAATCACATCGGCGACTATCAGCAGACATTTCCGAAGGGCGTGGCCGATTCGACACTCTCGATGCAAACCAACGCGGTGAAAAAAACACGCGAGAAAACCGGCCTGAGAGTCGAGTTGACGGCGTTCCTCGGCGACTTCGATCGGAGCAGCAGCCGGACTCGCTACTATCTCGCAATGCGTAAGAGCGGCACGCCCTGCGACATGGGATGGGAGACGCAGAGCGTCAAGCTCGCCACGCCCGACGCGGCGCCGGCCCTGCTGAACCAGTCGATCGACCGGAAGATCCTGGGCGCCGTCGGCAAGCACGTTCACCCCGCGCGCAATGACGAAGGGCACGTCGTCATCATCAAGAAACCGTCGGTGCCGAGCAAGCCGGCGGACTGGGCGAAGCCCGGCGCGATGCTGGCCTTCACGCCGAGCGGCGCGACGCCGGCGATACTGAACAAGACGCCGTTCAGGCCCGTGCAGGCGCCCAGCGGCGACGCCTGGCGCAACTTCGGCAACACCGGCCATTTCGACGAGCCGGCATTCGATGCCCGCGGCATGAAGCCGGCGGCCGGTGTCGTGATTCTCGAAGCGGACGGCCGCATCTGGCTGACGGAGCCGACCAATCATCACGGCCGATACGAACATTCGTTCCCGAAGGGCAGGCTCGACGCCAATCTCTCGATGCGCCAGAGCGCGATCAAGGAAGCCTACGAGGAGACGGGCCTCGTCGTGGAGCTGACCGGATTCCTCGACGACGTGAACCGCACCACCTCGCGTACGCGCTTCTATGTCGGCAAGCGCATCGGCGGCACGCCGGCCGCGACGGGATGGGAATCGCAGAGCCTCAAGCTCGCCCTGCTCGCCGACGCGGAACGTCTGCTCAACATGCCGATCGACAAGTACCTGCTCGGCAAGCTCACGAACCGCATCCATCCGAGCCCGAAATCGGCCGGCATCTACGCGGTGATCGACCACCCGAGCGAGCCGACTTCCGGCGCGCAGTGGTGGCGCCCGGATGCCACGGTCGTCGTGGTGCCGGGCAGCCGTCAGACGATGCCGGCGGAACTGCACGGAATCGGCTTCGGAGCGGTTCAGGCGCCGCGCGACGCGCATGGCTGGAAACGCTTCGCGACCCGGCTGACCGGGAAATTCAACGAGCCGGCCTTCGCGCAGTCGGCCGGCAGGAAATCCGGCGCCGGCGCGATCGTGATCGAAAAGGACGGGCGCGTGTGGGTCGTCGAACCGACCAATCATTTCGGCGATTACCACCAGACCTTTCCGAAGGGACAGTGCGAGCCGACCCTCGATTTCCGCGAAACCGCGATCAAGGAAGTATTCGAGGAAACCGGCCTGCACGTTGAGCTGACCGGCTATCTGGGCGATTACCAGCGCGACACGAGCAAGACGCGCTACTACATCGCGAAGCGGGTCGGCGGCACGCCGGTGCAAATGAGCTGGGAATCGCAGAGCGTGCGCCTCGCGCCGCTGACGGCCCTGGCGGATCTGCTGAACCGCGACGTCGACCGCTCGATCCTCGCGGATCTCACGCGACTGTTCCATCCGCGCAAGGACGAGCGCGGCAACAGGGTGCTGATCAATACGCCGACACTGCCGAGCGCCGCAACGAGCTGGGCGGACCCGCAACGAACGGCGACCTTCGTGCCCGACGGCAAGGTGCCCGCGACGCTCAACGGCATCGCGCTGCAGCGCTGGAGCGCACCCGCCACCGCGAGCGGCTGGGCGGCGCTCAACGTCGCGTCCAGCCAACTCCGGGAACCGTCATTCACGCCGAAACCCGGCTTGAGGAGCGGCGCCGGCGTCGTGATCTGCGAGCCGGACGGACGGATCTGGTTCACCGAGCCGACCAACCACTTCGGCAACTACACGCTGCTGTTTCCGAAGGGTGAAGCCGATCGCGAGTCCGGCTCGTTCGCCCAGAATGCCGCACGCGAAGCCTTCGAGGAAACCGGGCTGCGCGTGCAGATCATCGGCTTCGTCGGCGACTTCGACCGCGATACGAGCCGCGCCCGCTACTACCTCGCGCGCCGCACGGGCGGCACCCCGGCCGACATGGGATGGGAGTCGCAAAGCGTGAAGCTGATGCCGCCCGAAGCCGCGTCGACGGCATTGGACCAGCCGGACCGGC
>Ga0154001_1000747_pt1 | contig 10350 bp, 14 predicted proteins | sample TSNJ085MetaG_FD_104699 | JGI IMG/M metagenome (GOLD analysis project Ga0154001, IMG submission 104699) | Attine ant fungus gardens microbial communities from New Jersey, USA - TSNJ085 MetaG | ecosystem: Host-associated > Fungi > Mycelium > Unclassified | place: USA: New Jersey, Wharton State...
TTAATTATTAATCTAATACGAAATATTTTTTATGTTAATTATGATACTATACTAATATTGTAGATATTAATAAATTTATTATTATGATACTATACTGATATTAAAAATAATGATTATGAATTTTAATTATGATAATATACTTATATTGATAATGAAACTGATACTGAATACTGATACTGATATTGATACTTTAAATGATCTAGAAATGATACTGATATAATTTATTCTCGGTTCTGATTATTTGGAAGATTATGAATTAGATAATGATATTATATATATTTATTCTTATTATGAATTAGGTTCTAATGTATTGTAAGATATTTATTCTTATTAGTTTTTACTTATACAGATTTATATTGATTATCTGATAAATTATAAATTAGTTTTATGTATTAATACTTGTAGATATTGATTATGATTATCTGATAGATTATTAATTAGTTCTATGTATTTGTCTAATTATTTGGTATTTTATATTCTATTAAATAGCCCCCATGGAGTTTTAGTAAATTGGCCCATTGCTTTGTATTATTATTTCTATATTTAGTATTACCCTATTTGGGCAGGAAGTAGTCTTATGAGTTTTAGTTTTAGTATTTCTAGTTGCTATTAATTATTAATTTTAATTATTAGGAATTATGCTCATATTCAGAATTAATCTTTAATTAGTATTTATTAGTTAGTAGTAGTTAGTCTAATTACCTAAGTCGTATTATATATAATAATAAATATATAAGTCGCCCAGCAAACCATTAAATAAACATAAGGATTTAAAAACATAAAAAATAAAAAAGAAAAATAGACATCCCAAAAATTTAGCTTAAAAATAAAGGGTTATAAGTGCTATACCTAATTAAATCAAACCAGGAATTAAAACAAGTTTTAGTATTCAAATAGACGAAATTAAACAATATAAATTAAATTTTAATTAAAAAAATAAGCTTATAAAGATCAAAAGGATTAATAAATATCAATAACTAATTATAATTAGAATAAATAGTATTAGAGTATTCCTCCTAATTACATTTAATTAAAATAAACAATATCAATTATCTATATTTCCAACACATCTCATTTAATAATGCCATTACATAAAATTCAATCTCTATAAATCTTATACTTGTAAAAATTATAAAATCTTTTCCTCTTACCTAAAAAAATTTAAGCATTCTTTACTAAATAAATAATTATAAATACTATAAAGACTAACCTTCTAACTATTTAATAACTCTAAATCTTTTGATCAATTGTTAACATTTATATTATAATTTAGCTAATTTACTTAAACAAATTCTATTTGTACAACATATCTCATAATTTTTATAAAAAATAAATTTTACAATCTAATTACAAATAAAACTACACGAATAAAATTCCAATTAAGTTAATAAAATTAACATTATTAAATAACATACTTAATCAACAAAAATCTTACAATATATCTTAAGTCTTTGCTTAAATTCCATAATTAAAATATTTAATTAATTTAAGGATTAACTTTAAAGTAAAATGTACTATTTAAATTAAAATTTAAAAATAATACCAAAACATGGAATACTTCCTCGTAAACAAACATAAACACACACACAGATAAAATGCTTATAAACATTCGATTAAAAATCTATCCAAAACAAATAAAGAAACTAAACATAGTAAATTAAATAATTAGTAAACTTAATAAAATTAAACCAAATAAAATTTGAATTAAAACTTTAGAAACTTACTTCTAGATTAGTAATTTAATTAAATAATAAAAAAAAAAAATTAAAATTAATATAAATTATTAAAGGCTACATATAAAATTATAAAATAAATTATAAAAAGAATAAAAAATTTTTTATTGAATAAAATCCAACTTAAAAAAGTAACTAAAATTAATTAAACTTCCAATACACTAATTTCTGTTTTACTTATGTTCATATTCTAATTTACTTATTTTATTAGATAAATTTTATAACTAGGTTATACTATGCTAAATATTATTGATTTAATTTTACTGGCTATTTACATAAAGCTCTTATCTATTATTAATAATTTAATGTATATTATTATTTATTATATTTATTCCATATATTTATAAACTCTGATAAATTATTATTTCAATATATCCCTATTACTAATAAGTTAACTTATATTGTATATTTATATATATTATACTTATCTCCATTTTTCTTATACAATCCTTTAATACTCCCTTATCATCCTTTATCAATATCTTTAAATTTATTGTTTATTGTTTATTTGTATAACTTCACATCTCTTGATTTTGGTATAGCACCTTACTCAGTTCTTCTACTTCCTACTAGGTCTGTGTCTAGTAATACAAATTATTTCTGGTATAATCCTGAGTATGCATTACAATCCTAGATGAGATCTAGCTTTCTCTAGTGTAGAGTCTATAATGCGTGATGTATGATATGGATGACTACTACGTTATATACATGCTAATACTGCATCCTTCTTCTTTATTTTTATGTATATTCATATTGGTCGTGATATGTATTATGGATCATATAACCATCCTAGATTTGTAGTTTTACTCATTGGTGTAGTTATATTTATAGTTACTATGGCTACAGCTTTTATGGGTTATGTTCTACATATGGGTACATTGTCATATTGAGGTAGTACTGCTATTACTAATCTTCTGTTTGTAGTAACATGAATTGGTATAGATTTTGTTTATTATCTATGAGGTGGGTTCTCTGTTAATGATGCTACAGTTAATCGTTTCTTTAGTATTTATTTTGTGTTTCCTTTTATCGTACTAGCTATAACGTGTATTCAGATACTAACTATACACCATAATGGTTCTAAAATTTTCCTGTGAATATCTAATAATATTGACCGTCTTAGTTTCCATCCTTATTTTACATATAAAGACCTTATTACAATATTCCTATATTTTATATTTATAGGTTATTTTGTGTTCTATGCTCCTAACTATCTTGGTCACTCAGATCTCTAAATAGTAGCTAATCCCATGGTTACACCTATTAGTATACTTCCTTAATGGTATTTTATGCCTTTTTATGCTAATCTACGTAGTATTGAATAAAAATTGGTGGAGTTATAGCTATGTTTGCTAGTATCTTGATACTACTAGTACTTTCTTTGACTGATATTAGTAATATACGAGGTAATACTTACAGACCTCTACATAGATTTATATTATGACTGTTTGTTGCTAACTTCTTTATACTAATGTTTGTAGGTTCACAACATGTTGAAGCTCCTTATACTAGTATTGGTGTTTATATTACTATATTCTATTTTGGTTACTTCCTCATCCTTATACCTGTTATTGGTGTACTTGAGAATACTATTTATGATATATACTATTTAGTATTTTATATCTTATACTCTGATACTCACCCCTTTAGGCCCTTCTACTTATATTATTTAATAATATTATATATATTATGTTGCATCAAACAGATAATCCAATTATTGTCTACTCCTGTATCAAGTCTACTACATGCAGCTACACTGGTTATTGCTGGTATTTATCTAATTATACGTTCTAGTTACATATTTGAGTTTAGTACTACATGTTATATTTATATAGGATTTTGTGGTGGTAATACATGTCTAATAGGTTCAGTGGTAGGAATGTATCAGAATGATATGAAACGTACTACTTATAGTACCATAAGTCAGATGGGTTATCTATATCTTATAGTTAGTCTTAGTGTTTATAATGTGTGTATCTATCATATTATTAATCAAGAATTCTTTCAGGCTCTTCTATTTAAATTTTATGGTTACTTATTCATATTAATCATGATAATCAGGACATTAGATTCTTTGTACCTATGGTCTATATTAGTATTATAATAGGTAGTTGTGCTCTAATGGCTATACCAGGTGTGTCAGGTTACTATAGTAAAGTTGTAATTATTGAGGTCTCTAACTATACTTATGACTTTAATACTTATTTTAAATATTATATGAGTCTAGGTGCTGCTTTTTGTACCTCTTTTTATATTACTAAGCTTGTGCTTTTATTTTTTTAATTATTAACCTAAAGGTAGTCTATATGTATACATAAACATTCATGATATTGATTATATAGTATATATACCACTGTTTGTACTTAGTATACTTAGTATTACTTTTGGTTATCTGTTTAATGATCTTTATATTGGTGTAGGTCATTACGCTTTTAATAGTAGTATCTATGTGCATAATAATCTATATGTATATGACTATGAATTTGACTATTCAGTGATACGTAAACTAATACCTTTTGGTATTTCAAGTACAGGTTTTATTATTGGTATGTACTGTTATCATAGTTGTGGTTATACTATTAATAGTTTCTCTTACACTTATAATGAGGCTTATAAATTTCTTATGTCTAATCTCTATCTAGATACAATCTATAATAAGTATATTATGTACTATGGTTTTACTATGAGTTATGATATATATCATATATTGAAATAGGCTTTATTGAGTATATTGGTCCTGTATATAGCTTTAAATCTATAATTAATTATAATAATAATACATATCTTATAGTTGACTATAAATCTATAAATAAGTATAAATACTACTGGGTTTATTACACAATACTATTCATAATTTATAATTCTGTATCTATTATCATACCTATTAATCTATTGATGTATCTTAATATACTAATACTAGTTGAGTTTATATCCTCTTATCTTAATTTGTTGACTATACACTATTATATTATATTATATTACATTCCTTATTATTATATAAGTGATATCATATAGATCTTGCGTTGAACGTACTTAACTAATGCTAAAGACATAGCTATTATGTATCTAGTATTCGGCATATTCTCAGGTGTGGTTGGTACTACATTCTCTATTATGATAAAATTTGAGATGTCGACGTCAGGTAACCAGATTATTAATAATGGTAATATCTATAATGTTGTCATTGCTGCACACGGTCTGGTGATGATCTTCTCTTCTTCTTCAGTAGGCCTACTTTATTTGGTAGTTTTGGTAACTATTTTTGCCTATTTACGTAGGTGGTTTTGATACCGCCCTTCCTTTAAAACCAAGTAATATATATATTTATTATAAAAATAATTAGATAAAAAAAAATACTCCACACCGCTTCAATAAATAACCTAGTATTAATTATATTTAAACTAAAATAATAATTTAATAAATTAATAAACTGTGCTCCGCTTCTCTTCCTTTTATAAAAATAAAGTTGAAATAAAAATATAAAATAAAATAAATTACCTCCGAATCTTCTTAAACTAAATTTTATTAATAAAAAGTGTTTACTTAGACACAACCTCACAAAAATTCATATAAATAAAGAAAATGAAAAGAGTAAAGAAAAGAGTAAAGATAGAAATTTAAAGGTACAAAATAAGAAAAAAGGTACAAAAGTAAGTAAAGTTCGGCATAAGAATAAAAAAAAGTTTAAATTTTAACTTAAATCAACTCAACTCTACTCAACTCGAATCAAAAGTTATCATGTAAGCTATTAAGCTATTAAGCTATTTATCATTATTATTGAATAAAATAGGGTGAGTTAAATAATCCTTTTCTGAAATAATAGCGAACTTCATTAAATGCAAATGGATCAGGAATTTTAGGAAGATCTATTTTTTTTATTTCTAATTAGAAGTAACTCTTTTTTATTCTCAACCTGAAATAAATCAGTATCACTATAACTTAATACTTGAGTCATGATACTCTCATGCATTGTTAGTAAATAATTTTATTTCGTAGTAGATTTCAATAAATGCACATTTAATTAACCAATCTAGTCTTTTCCTTAGCAATTGTCGCGAAGCAATCATGAATTGTATAAATAGAATTAATTTCTTTTTTATCTTTATTTATCTTTTTAATTAATAGTTGGATATTTGCTGCATCTAAATAATTATGCCCTCATTAAAGAAGGTATAAAGCTTATTCTAATTTGATTTTTATTTAGTTCATTTGTAGGTAAATGATTGTTAAAGGGTGACATTCTTTAAGTAATGTAGTTCTTGTCTTAATAGATTTATATTTTATTGTACTTAATTTTATTATTAAATTAGCTGGAGTTATTCATACTACTGGTAAGTCTAATTATAATATAATTTTGACTAATGAATTTAAATAATCACTAACATCTTTTAATAATGGCATTTTTGTTAATCCCTTATAATTTATTGTATTGAAGATACCGAATTCACTTGGTGTTAATAATATTTTTTATAGTAAAGTCTTTTTGAATAACTATAAAACTTTTATTAAATTATTTTAATTTAGAAATCCATAAGTTGTTCCCCTACTCCAATGAAATAAAATTTTTAAGAAATAGTCATAACTGTCTTTTTAATTAATTTTTTATTTAACTTAATCATTTTTGATAATTTTATATTTACTTGGAATACTTTAAATTAAAATATAAATTTCTACTATTTTAGTAGCACATTTTTAAAAGTATTTAGTTTTTCATTCAGGATGTTAGAAATATGAGTTATTAAATTTGTCTTTACAGCAGCATCCATTTCTCTTGTTAACGCCGACAGATGTTGTAAACCAGAACATGTAGCATCAAATAATATAGGATTATATGAGATATTTTTTATCCTATTTTTCTTAGATTTTTTAAACTCCTCAATTGCAAACATTATCCATTTTCCACTTCACTGTATAGTTCCAACTTTTGTTGACTTAACACTTAAATTAGCAAAATAAAACAAAAACAAACAAAAAGAAAAGTAATAAATATATTGTTAATGATTTAAATATGAAAAGGTTAAATCTTAGTTATAATTATACTCATGTAACTATGAATAATTATGGGGATACTTTTATTAAGATTGGAATTTGAGCCTTAAATAAACAATCGAATACTACAATAATAAAAGAAAAAAATTAACAAATAAGTAAATTATAAAGATAAAATTATCTCAAACAAGAGAATACCATAAACTCCTATTTTTACTAAATAATAAGGTAAATTTAGAATTAGATAAGAGTAATTCTTTTGTCCTTTCCTTTAAGACTTATTTTGTTTACCTGCGTAACTTATAGCAACTTTAATTTATTTAAAATAGTTTTTAATTTCTAATCCTGAATAAGTAAACCAAATAATAGGTAAATCTAATTTATTCATTAACTTACAAATATTTTGTATATAATTATATACAGATTATAATAAGGGTAAAGTTTTAAATATTTTACTTTCAATAATTTGTGCTATCTTAATAATATCTTTCGAATCTAAATCTAGTAAAATTTTAGTTAAACAAGATTCTATTACAACTTTATTATTCATGTTATTTAAATCTATTTTTTTTATTCTATTACCAAGAGACATAACTAATTGATTTTTCATACCTATTAATGTCACATTATAAGTTTTGTCTTAACAGGACTTTTAATATTTTTTCTAATTAAAATTAAGTGTTTAAACTTTGGATAATCACTATCTTTTTTGTTCCTATTTCTTTAAAATTTTTTATTAACAATATCTAAAATGGAAGTATAAATATCACTAACTTTATCTTTTTGTAATTGTGGTATTAAATTTTTAGCGAGATCCAAATCTTTAATCATAGCTGCTATATGTTGAATTCCACTACAGGTTGCATCTATATAAATAGGTAAACTTACCTCATAAAAGGGATCTTTTTTTAATTGTTTCATAACTAAACAAAATGAAATAAATGACAAAATACTTTCAGCTTTCTTAATGAAATTAAAGTCCATATTATAAATATTATATAATTTAGAGAATAGCCAAGCAGTTCTATTTTTATGTTTATCTTTATTCAATTTATTATAATTATACAAATTAGCACCATATCCCTTCTTACTAACTTTTTAAAACCTTTTGCAAAATTAACCAAACCTTTAGATAAATCACTTTCCTAATAATTTAAAAAGAATTAAAAAAGTCTACCAACTAAAGTCAGCTCTTAAAGGTAACTTAAAAGTTTAATTGTTCAAAATTTGAGCTAATTTAATATTAGTATTTATTTGTATTATTTCAGATTTAGTCATATTTAAATTAAAAATTTTTTGACCATTACTACTGAATAAATATTATAATAAATCATTATTGACACTAAATTCTAATTGATTTAGATAATTGATTGTATCATAAAGAATTGCTTTATTTTTAATAGTATGGCCATGTTTAGCACTCCCAGTTATAATACTTTGATTTGTATAATCATCTAATAAATAACCTCCTCTGTTATTGTCACTCCATAATTTAGCTTTTAAAAAATTAGGAATAGTTGCTGAATCTAAAAAAAAGATTTTCACTAAATTGTTTTAAATAAGAAGATTTAATGATAACTTTTATAGTTGGCTTATTTTTAAAGAAATTATCTTGATTATCAACATAATTATATTGTTTTTCTAATATCATATAAGGTTCTTGACAAATTAATTAAAAATATCCCAATCTTATTGAGTATAATTTATAATATTTAATTGATATATCTTCTAAATACTTTTCAAATGTATAATCTTTATAATTTTCATATACTTTATCTAAGTCTTTTTTAACATTTAATTTTATTTCTTCACAATATAAATGAGATAATATTTTTCCTACAAACTACTTACATTACTCCAATGATTATTTTTAATAGTAATTAATCTAACTGTTAAATATAATGTTATTAATAATAACTCAATCTTATTTATATTCATATATATACTTGAATATTTTGGTTTTTAGGTATATTTTATTAGTAAAGTATTATTAACCTTAATTACAGTATTTAATATACTATGCGGTAATTCTTTATAAATACTTTATAGTAGAAATTAAAATAATGTTGAAAATCTAACCAAATTTGTTAAAATGTAATAAAAATTACAGTTATTTACTTTTTCTAAAGTACTGTAATTACTAGCTTTATTATTATTAATGTATAAAACCGGTATGTTCTAATTTTGAATTAAATTCAACTAAACAACTTTTGTTATTGGATAAATATCTATTCTTCATTTTCTTCGAAGTTAGGTATAAGTTTAATCTCAGTATTTTCTAATAGTACTTTAATACTAAAAGATTTATGTTCTGTATAGTCGTATAATACATTATATGATTTATATGATATTTCAGCTTTATTTGCTTATTTAAATCTAGAATGATGGAAAGAATCTGTAATTATATCATATTCTATATTAATATCATCATATAGTGTTGATAAAAATTTAATTAGTCTTAAATCTAAAGGACTACCCAAATGTTTACTGGTATTCTTTCCACTTGAAATAATAATACTATTTAATTTAAATATTTTTTTAATTTCTTTATGGGTAAAGCCATTTAGTATAAACACTGAAATTTTATACTTATCTTGAATTGAAAAATATAAAATGTTTTCTATATATTTATCAACATCATTATGTTCTGGTTTATCTATACTTTATGTTAGTTTTTTTCTTCCAGTATTTAAATTAAGGTAAATCTTGTAATTCTAATCCATAAGTTTAGCTCTAGTATCTAGTATTAAATCTTTCATATTTATGTATCTTAAACTAAGACTAAAATTTTTTCATTACCTAAATCTATTTATAAATAAAATTATATTGACATTTTTCCTTAAGTATATAAAAACTGATATTTTCCTATTTTCATATTTTTTTTAATAAATTTAACAAATTCCATAATACTAAAATAATCATATTTGGTATATTTATCAATATAAATTAAACTTTTTTTTTCATGTTTTTTAGAGATATCTATACTTTTAATTTTAGTAATATATTTTACATATTTTGTATAGTCTGAAAATACTTGATTCATTTCTACTCTTATTTTGTGGTTGTTTGTTGAATTCAATTCCAAATAATTTAGTTAGTTTTCTATTAATTAAATCAACTAAAAAATAATCAAGATTAGGTTTAAACTAAAATTTTCTGCTAAAATACCGTTACATTTTTCTGTGTCATATTTTTTTCTTTGTTTAATTTTAAACCTTTCAACGTTGGAAGATTTTCATTCAAATCACCTGTTTCTTTGGATTAATTTTTTTATTAAAAACTAATTTTGCTGTTATTAAAGAATACGCACATGTGTACTTAAAATTTGTATAAGAATACTAAGTATGTAAAATAAATTATTATTGGGTAAACTTACATAGTTGTAGATAAAAACTTTTTAAATAATAAAAAAGATTACATAGTTAATTTTAATGGTATATCTTAGAAAAAGATTAATATTTTCTTTATTTTTTATAAATTTATAGAAAAGGTTATAAATAATCAAATTAGAAGTTTTTTTGGAAAAGCTTACAAGTCTGTATTAATAATTTTAAAAAATAGTAATTAATAGGTTACTAATATAACATTTATAGTTTATTAATTTTAATAAAAAAGATTACACATATAA
>Ga0154001_1000757_pt1 | contig 10294 bp, 18 predicted proteins | sample TSNJ085MetaG_FD_104699 | JGI IMG/M metagenome (GOLD analysis project Ga0154001, IMG submission 104699) | Attine ant fungus gardens microbial communities from New Jersey, USA - TSNJ085 MetaG | ecosystem: Host-associated > Fungi > Mycelium > Unclassified | place: USA: New Jersey, Wharton State...
CAACCTGACCGGCACCGGCACGCTCAGTGGTACGCCCGGGCAGACACGCACCCTTGCGCAGTCCATGGCCGCCGCCTGGTGGGCGGTGCGCACGCTCGTCCTCAGCACGGCAGCCGGTGGCTATGGCGTGGCCTACTACCAGGGCGTCCAACGTGGCTGGCGGGTCGTGGTCCTACCCGACCGCCGCCGCGTGGAGGTCCTCGACGACGGCGCTCAGGTCAGGTGCGGGTCCGACGTCAGAGTCGAGCTGGTCTGACGCTTGGCCGGGGTACGGCCCTCGGCTGCGCATTTGCGCTGGTACCAGGCGTCCTGCGAGCACGGACGCGAGCAGTAGAGCACCGTGCTCGACCCGCGTCGCTGCCGATCCAGCGGGATCGTGCGACCGCAGTACGCGCACCCTCGCGCCGGGTCCAGCAGAGACTCCCGGTCATCGCGCAGCCGGGCCCGGTCCTGGGAGGTGCGGCAGTCCTCGTTGCAGTACCGGCGCTTGCGGCCGACGGCGGGCTGGGCCAGCACCGCCCCGCAGGACAGGCAGTTGCTCGCACCGCGGTGCAGGCCCAGCCGGTAGAACATCACGTTCGTCGTGCTCTCCGTGCGCCCGATCAGTTGGGCGATCTCCCGGTTGCTGTGCCCCTCGCGCATCAGCGAGCTCGCCAGCTGGAAGTCTTCCTCGGTCCACGGAGTCCGGTGCCGGGCTGGAGCGTCCATGACCCAGGTGTCGACGCCCGTGACCCCAGAACGAAATCGGTACCCCTGACGGGACTCGAACCCGCACTGCAACCAGGGTTTGAGCCTGGGCCTCTGCCAGTTGGGCTACAGGGGCTGGGGTGGCCACTTGGTGGGGGCGAAGACCAGGCGGTACTCCTCCCAGGTCAGGCCCAAGTGCTCGTGCAGCATCAACTCGGCCACCGTGGTTCCCTCGGGTGCGGCATGCCACTCCTCGACCGCATCGTCGAACCAGCCACGGCGCGCGAGCTCCCGGAACCCGGTGATGGGATCGCCGTAGTAGGCAGCCAGGATCACCCGCATCTGCGGTACGAGCTCCTCGCCGAACCAGTTACGCATACGAGCCATTCTCGCCCAGCTACTTGCCCTTGCCCTTGCACTTCTTGCGGTCCACGATCTCGGTGATCGTCTTCCCGTCAGCGGTCTTCACGCACTTGTAGTTCTGGTTGACCTTCACGCTGCACCCGGTGAGGCTCAGCCCCACGAACAGGGCAGCAGCGATGACCTTCTTCATGTGGATCCTTCTCCTGATGCCCCGTCAGGGGCCGAGTGGGGCGGCGACGAGGGGCGCTGGCTGCCTTCGCATCCGACCAGCCCGATGCGCTGCCTCTCGTTCTTACCTGGCTGTCCGGGCCGCCGTGATGAGTGGAGCTACGTTCAGTCGTCAGTAGCTACCGCGCCGAGGCGGTCCTCCTCGGTGAACGCCATGTCCATCGTTGCCGCGCCCGAGGCCGCCGCCCGGACGTTGCCCGCGTACGTGCTCAGCGACCTGCGCGTGTTCGACATCCCGGCCGTGGAGGTGTTGTAGGTCATCGACGAGCCCTGAGTGAAGCCCATCGACATGCCCGCCGCGATCGCGTCCTGGTTCGCGCCCAGGAACACGAAGTTCCAGTGGTAGTCCCGTCGCTGCTGCTCGATCAGGGCGAAGACCTGCTCGCGGGTGAAGGTCTTCGAGGAGTTCTCCTCCCCGTCGGTCTGCACGACGACCAGCACCTTGCTGGGCCGACGGTCCTCCGGCATCGCCGACAGCTCCGCGCCGAACTCCGTCACCAGGCGGTGGATCGAGTCCAGCAGCGCCGTGCCGCCGCGGGGGACCAGCTGGTAGCGCGGAGCCCGGTCGATCGGCAACGAGGGGTAGATCGTCTGGTACTCGGTGTCGAAGTCGGCCAGGCGGATCGTGCATGTGCCGGGCAGTGCTCGCTGGTCCTCGATGAACGCCTGCAGCGCGCCCTCGGCATCGCTGCGCACGGACTCCATCGAACCTGAACGGTCCATCAGAACCGCGATCGCAGTGTAGTTCGGGTCGGTCATGTCCTTCTCCCATGCTCCGCCGGAGACTCGGTAGCCTCGGCTCTCGTGGGATCGACGCAGTGCCCGGGAAACCCGAGTCAGTACATGGCCGAACTCCGGCGGCATCACAGAGTGATGCGCGGGGTCCAGCTGTTCTGGTTCGCCTGGTCCGGGGCGTTCTTCGTCTGGGAGTTGATGATCGTCGCGGCGATTTCGCTCGACGGACGCAGCCCCTGGCGCTTCGGGTTCCACCTCGCGGCACTGGCCCTGCAGGTTGGTTCCCTGCGGCTGGCCGCGCGATCCTGGGCGAACACTACCGCCGTGCTCGATGAGGCCCTGGCGATCGAAACCGAGCGGGCACGGCGCCAAGCCCTAGGCTAGGCCGAGCCGTTCGAGCAGGATCCCCAGCGCCACGCTGCCGCTGATGAGGATCGTCAGGGACATCACCATCAGCGCCCCCACGAACCCGTCAGCCTGCGCCAGGGCCAGGGCCATGCCGAACTGGAAGGCAGTCGAGGACGCGAGAAAAGCCACTTTGGCCCACTCGCGCATCCCCGGACTCCCTGTCCCAGCTGTGCATCCGACCCTACGGCGCCGGCCGTGCCGGACCCGTGCGAGGAGTCCGCCGTGAAGTTCACCCTCCAGGACACCGGCTCAGCCGCTCCCGGTCTCATGCCCACCTCCGAGCAGGCTGCATGCATCGAAGCGTTCCGCACCCGCGAGAACATGACGATCAGCGCGCTCGCCGGCACCGGCAAGACCTCCACACTGAAGATGCTCTCCCGCGAAGCCGGGATCCGCCGCGGGCTCTACCTGGCCTACAACCGCAGCGTCGCCGACGAGGCCAAGGCCGGCTTCTCCGGCAACACCAGCTGCATGACCGCCCACTCCCTTGCCTACCGCTGGGCCATCAACCAGTGGGGCGAGGCCCTGCGCACCCGGCTGCGCGGTGTGCGCGTCCCACCCAACGAGGTGGCCAAGATCCTGGGCGCACGCGACTACCTGCGCTTCGGGTCCTTCGCCCTCGCGCCCTACCAGGTCGTGCGCATCGCCATGGAGACCGTGCAGGCGTACTGCTACACCGGCGACGACATCCCGGGACCCCAGCACGTCCCGCTCGTGCGCCGCATCGACACCCCCACCGACCGCGCCCAGCTGGCCGAGGCCGTGGTCCCGCTGGCCCGACGCGCCTGGCAAGACCTATCCCGCCCCGATGGCGTCCTGCGGTTCTCCCACGACAACTACCTCAAGCTCTACTGCCTGACCCGCCCCCGGCTGCCCTTCGAGTTCGTGATGCTCGACGAGGGCCAGGACGCCAACGGCGTGGTCGTCCAGCTCCTGCGCGAGCAGCAGGCCCAGGTCGTCGTCGTCGGCGACGCCAACCAGTCCATCTACCAGTGGCGCGGAGCCACCAACGCCATGGACGCCTTCGACTCCGCCCACGACCTCTACCTCACCCGCAGCTGGCGCTTCGGCGAGCAGATCGCCGACGAGGCCAACCTGTGGCTCGACGTGCTCGGCGCCAAGATGACGGTCCTGGGCAACCCAGACCGTCAGTCCAGCATCGCGCCCCTGGGCGAGAACGCCCGAGCTGTGCTCTGCCGAACGAACGCCGCCGCGGTCGAAGAGGTCATCGACTGCCACCTGGCCAACCGCAGCGTCGCCATCGTCGGCGGCGGCGACGACATCGTGCGGTTCGCCAAGGCCGTCATCGAGCTCAAGGACCGCGGGCGCACCAACCACCCGGACCTGTTCCCGTTCAAGAACTGGGGCGAGGTGCAGACCTACGTCGAGGAGTCCCACGACGGGCGCGACCTCAAGGTCTGGGTCACCCTCATCGACGACTACGGCCCCGACGGGGTCATCGAGGCCATGGAGAAGTGCGTCAACTACGGCGCCGGCGCCAACGCCCTGGAAGCCGAACGGCGCGCCCAGGTGGTCGTCTCGACCGCCCACAAGGCCAAGGGCCGCGAGTGGGACTCCGTGCGCGTCAGCGAGGACTTCCGCGACCAGGAACCCCAGGAAGACCTGGTCACCGGCTGTGTCCCGGACTTCGAGGAGGCCGAGGGAATGCTCGCCTACGTCACTGTCACCCGGGCCCGCAACGTCCTCGACGTCGGCGGTTTGGACTGGGTTCGCAACTTGCGCGAACTTCAATAACCCCAGCGGGCGGCCGAAATCTCGGCCATGGAACGCACACGTCCGTGGGGCTGGACGGCCGAGGACTACGAGATGCTCGATGTCCTCTTCCATCAGGGCCTCGGAAACGACGACATCGCCCGGTGCATGGACCGCACCGTCTCCACCATCACGGCCGTTCTCAAGCGCCGCGGGCTCAATCGCGGAGCCAACAACTGCCTGGCGTGCGGGAAAGTCCTCGTGCATCCGAAAACCGGCCGCCGGCGTCGGTACTGCAATGCCCGATGCGGCTACGCCTACCGAACCAGCGTCGACGGAATTGTGCCCGACCCCGTCGCCCCGGCCCGTGACACACCACCGGTATGCCAGGTGTGTAAATCTGAACTGACGCCTGACCAGATCCGCCGCCGGTTGGCTAAGCGGCTACCACTGGACTACTGCAGCGGGGCATGTCGGCAAGCAGCACGCGGCGAGCCGATTGAAGCCGTAAGCTGATCTTGCTCGGCGTGGTGGCCGGTAGCTGCAGAAGATCCCCGGGGACAAGGGCTCCGGGGATCTTCTGCTTACGCGGCGGTCGAGACCGGCACCCAGTCCAGCGTGCGAGTGTCGAGCAGCACCAAGTTCCCGGCCGACTGCTGCATGTCCAGCGACAAGGCCGGAACGGCTCCGGACTGGATCCGGGCGAGGCTGTACTGCCACTGGTGGTGGTGGCCGTGCACCACCAACTCCGGGCGCACCTCCTCCATCACCTCCTGCAGCAGCTCGCGCTGGGCCTGGGAGCGCGCGAGGTCGCCCGCCTCCCAGCTCGGGCAGGGCGGCCCCATCACCAGCGGGACGCTCGCCGGCGCATCATGGGTGAGCAGGACCTGCGCGGGCCCAGAGGCCATCACGGTCTCGGCCTCCTCCCGCGTGAGGTACTCGCCCTTCCACCAGGGCAGACCGTGGCGCAGCCGGAAGGCCCGGTCCACCGATGCGGCGCCGCCGACGGCCACCCACTGGCGCCCGTGCCAGGTCCAGCGGGTGTCCACCGGCAGCCAGGAGACCCGCTCGCGGATCGGAGTCAGCTGGGGGCCCGTCCACAGGGCGTCCAGCTGGTCGTGGTCGTCGTGGTTGCCGTGCAGGAACCACACCTGGGCATCCGCCCGCTTCATCCAGTAGTCCACGTCGGAGAGGTAGTCCCGACCTCCCCGGCCAGGCCAGATCCCGAAGTCGCCCAGCTGGATGACCAGGCGGGGCTGGTCGGGGAGCAGGGCCGGGAGAGCTCGCGCAACCCGCTTGGCCCACCCGGCGTCGCCGTGCCAGTCACCAGCCAGCACCACCGCGCTGGGTTCGATCATGGCGGGGGAGCCTACTGCCGGTTCAAGCTAGCTCCACTCGTCATCGCGCTGCACCTACGGCGTGGCGTAGCGTTACCCTGTCCGCTCCTCTCTGTCAGGATCGGGCAGCCGCCCGGCTGACTCATCAAGGAGTCCCAATGCCCAGCTGTGCTCGTTGCTCCAAGCGGGTCGGCGCGCGCAACCTCGCCCGTACGGCCCTGGCCTACAACGGCGATGAGTACCGCATGGACCTTTGCAAGGGCTGTCGCCACGACTGGGACGCCGGCGTCTGGTCCTGGCTCAGCTTTGCCGATGAGGAGCCGTCCAACGACCCCACCCTCGGCTGCTATGCCTGCGGTACGTGGCGCATCGAAGACCGGATCGAGGTCGGCTACGACAGCCGCACCTGGTACTTCTCGGTGTGCGCTACCGACTCGAAAGCGTGGTCGACCTTCCTCTGGAGCTGGATCAAGCTCGCAGAAAGTGTCCCCAAGACCTTCGAGTGGCAGTCGACACCGAAGTTGAAGGCACCGCCCCCGGCGCCACCGCCCCCGGCCACGAGACCGGGGGCGTCAGCGGTAGCCGTTTGCGATGAGGAAGACACCGACGACTACCAGTTGGCAAATCACGTAGCTTTGCAGTTGCGAGATCTCGGACTCACCTGGAATGCCGACGTAGTTCCTGTCCTCCGTCGACCTGTCGCAGTCGCTGACACAGATGTTGAGGGCGTTCGCCGATACATGACCCCCACTCTCACGGTATTCGTCAACGAGATCTTCCGGCTGGTCGTGGGCGTACGCAAAGAGAAGGGCTACAGGCAGCAGGGCTTTTCCCCCGAAGCGCGCGCCTATCGACTTAGTGCCCACACACGGGAGCGCATGGAGGAGCGGCACATCAGCCACGACGACATCCTCCGCGCTCTGGACGACCGCCGGAAGATGGTCACCCCAGATCGCACAAAGCAGAATGTCAATGTCATCCTCACTGACGACATCAAGATGGCGGTGGACGAAACAGCCAAGGAAGTCATAACCGTCTGCTGGCGCGGATGCACGGCAAGAGTCGCTTGACCCAACAGGAGAAGCCGCATGGTAGCAAAAGCAAAACCGTCCGAGGCGAATAGGCGCCCTGACATCGAGGAATGGCTTAACTCGTATCACGTCGACTGGGTGTACGTCCCCGAGGCGACGATGGCCGACATCGACGACGTCAGGTCACTGCGCAACCAGGCCCGGCTCGAACCCCTCGACGAGGGAACGATCGAGCGCTACGTCATCGCGTGGGGCACCGGCGCGAAGTTCCCCCCGGTCGTGACCAACGTCGGGCGTGGCGCCAAGCAGACGATGATCAGTGGCAACCATCGCCATGTCTCCGGTCTCAAGGCCGGCAAGACCCAGATGGACCGCTATGAGGTCCGCAATGCCAAGCCGGCCGTTGTACAGGCGATGTGCCGCGAGGCCAACAACATGAACGGCCTGCCGCCCACCGAGGAAGAGCGGATCATGTCCGCCATCTTCGTGGCCAAGCAGCAGGGCATTCCGCTCAGTCGGGCCGCGGAGCAGTACCAGGTGCCGCTCCATAAGGTGCAGCGCAAGTGGAACGAAGCCTCTGCCCTGGAGCGTGCCCAGAAGCTCGGTCTCGACATGGGCGGCTTTATGCGCCTGTCGATCGGCGTACGCGGTCGCCTGGCCCCACTCAAGCCCGACGAGATCTACGCCGCCGCGGTCAATCTCGCCGTCAAGGCCAACCTGTCCGTCGACGACACCAAGGAGCTCGTCGTCGACCTCAACGCCGTCGACAGCTTCGCCCAGAAGAACGCTGTCCTGGCTGCCCGGGAACGCACGTTCCGGGACAAGATCCAGGCCAACCTGGGTGGCCGGGCCACCCACAGCTCGAAGAAGCCCCCGACGCGGCGTCAGCGCTTCCAGGGAGCGATCGGCACGATCCGGACCTTCGCGGCCGACGTCGATGGTCTTCTCGATGCCTACGGCCTCAACGAGCTCCCGGACTTGCAGGAGCAGATCGGTGAGGCCATCGAATTCCTGGAGAAGCTTGAGGCGGGAGCGAAAGCGCGCGCATGAGAGGATCCGCGGCGCTACTTCGCGTCATCGAGGTACTGGATGACGGGGAGTGGCATGACATGGGCGCAGTCATCTACGAGGCGATGAAGGAGATCGACGTCTCGAAGGCAATACGGCGATGTGAGCTGGACCGTGTCAATGCACTCGCGCGCCACGGAAAGTCCAAAGAGCAACCACGGAGGGTACCTCGCACCAAGGACGAACAACGCGAGATCGGGCAGCGTGCTATCGCACGGGAGTTGGTCCTCAAGTGCAAGCGCTTCGAGCGGCAGTACCTCGACGCTGATGGGAACTGGGTGAAGAACCCCGCCGAGGCGCCGCGCAATGCCAGGGCCCGCATTCGCAAGGACCCGACCTACGTCTCTCCGTATGCCGAGCCGACCATTCACGCCGACGCAGCTACCTGACAACGAGAGGAGGCATGGTGCCTAAGACCGCGACTCGTCGACCTCGTCGACCCGTTGCGCCCGTGGAGGACATCACCGTGCAGCGCGGGTACACCCTCGCCGATGTAGCGGACCTGGTGCTCGTCCAGGGCTACTCGCGCGAGCACGCCCAGCGGAAGACGCAGTTCCCCATGGATCAGATCAACAGGTACCTGGACTACCAGGAGAGCCTGAGGTAAGTCCCTGTGGAACCGAAGGGGCGGGACGGACCTGGCGTTCCCGCCCCTTCGCCATGTCAGCGGTGGCGCCATGCCACCCAGGCGATGCGCATGGCCAGGCCCAGGCGGGTACGGGAACGGCCCCGGCGAATGACCGGTGCCAGCTGGTCGCGCTCGTAGACGCACCAGGAGTAGGGGCCGTGGCCGGAGACCTCGAAGCCTAGGGTCCGCACGCCGGCCCAGCGTCCTCCAGCTCTGCTCCGCTGGCGCGCCGCACCCGGTCCATCGTGGCCATGAGACGTTGCAGGGCCGCCCAGGAGGCCGGGTCGTCGTCGGCAAGGAAGGACAGCTCGTGGGCTGCCGCTTCTGCGGTCTCAACCGCGGCGCGGGCCAGTCGCCTCTCCTCTTCGGTGAAGAGAGAATCCATAGGGGGCCTCGTGTTTCTACTGGCTCCAGAGCTTCAGTGAAGATCTCGGCCCGGCACCGAGCGAAATTAATTGGATCTTGAGCGGACTACGGTAGGAACCGATTCTCAACCCAAGGCGCGGTCCCACCGTTCTTGGGTGATCCTTTGAGATCTATTTCCCATACCGTGCAGGACGTTGGCGTTCAGACAGACCGTGACGATTTCTTTACCGGCTAATCCGTTTAGGCAAGGAAACTGATGAGTCGTCATCACTGGATCATCCTGAACCGGGCCGTCTGCAACCGGTGCCAGGAGGAGCTGGTCTCGCTCCCGGCAGCAGAAGAGCAGATGTGCGGGTGCGGATACCTGGCCATCGCCGGCGGGCGCGAGAAGTGCGTCCGCACCTGCATGGACCTCACCGAGGAAGACCAGCCCTTCCGTGACTTTGTCGATACTTCTGTCATCACCGACACCTTCATCCGCCGCGGCGGGCTGATCGTCGAGGCGTTTCGGACCGAGTCCTCACAGACCGTCGTGGGGCCTGACAGCCGGTCGGGCCTGGCGTTGCCTGGCGATTACATCGTGTTCGAGCCCGAGGGCGGTCACACCGCGTGGACCCCGGAAGAGTTCCACGCCCGCCACGCACACGAGCCTTCCAACTGGAGCTGACATGCCGCTGCGCGGCCAGCTGACCATCCCCGACGACACCGACGTGGAGATGGAGACCATCCCCGGCTGCACGGGGACTCCGGCGGTCGTGGTCATCCACCCCACGACGAACGGCGCTCAGATCGCAGCGCCGGCGACGGTGGAGAAGTACGAGGCCGAGGTCGAGGACGACTTCCTGCGCGTCACCCTGTGGGTTCGTCGGCGCTGAGGCCCGGCGCAGGTATGGGGCCGCAGCTGGACGGCCTGGGAAGCTCCAGCGCTGAGCCCCGACCTCCCAGGTTGTCCCTGCGCCGGGCTGGCGGGAGCTTAGCGAAGCGCGCCCCGCTTCACATCCCCTTCTGACCGGACGTCACTTAGTTCCCCCCACGCCCTCGTCGATCCCACGGGCGACGAAGGGAACGGGATGAGCGACCCAACCAACGAACTGCCCGAGGACATCGGCGCCGTCGATCCGGACGACCCGCCCGAGGACATCGAGACCCTCCCGGCCGAGGAGCAGCTCGGCGACGACGAGGGCAGCGACGACGCGGCGCCCGAGCAGGCATGACCGTCCTGTCGCCCGAGACGGTGTGGGCGACTGCTCGCTCCGTCGGCTTCACCGGCGACCAGGCCGTGCTCATGACCGCGATCGTCGGCGCCGAGTCCGGCTTCCAGCCCGACACCCTCAACGACAACCCGCACACCGGGGACCTGTCCTACGGCCTGGCGCAGATCAACATGATCGGCGCCATCGGCATCGACCGTCGCGCCCGCTTCCAGCTGGCCAGCAACGAGGACCTCTTCGACCCGCAGATCAACCTGCAGGTGGCCTACGCGCTCAGCCATGGCGGCACCGACTGGCGGCCCTGGTCCACCTACAACTCCGCCGCCCATGTCGTGCACCTCGCCCGCGCCTCCCAGGCCGCTGTGACGGTCGGCGCGGCATGGGCCGACTACCTCAGCTCACCGGGAGAATCCGTGGCACGTACCGGCTCTGCCGCCATCGCCTTCGGCATCAGCCAGCACCTCAACCCGACCGCCGACTGGACGCGGCTGTGCCTGAAGTTCGTGCGCACCACCCTGG
>Ga0154001_1000758_pt1 | contig 10288 bp, 7 predicted proteins | sample TSNJ085MetaG_FD_104699 | JGI IMG/M metagenome (GOLD analysis project Ga0154001, IMG submission 104699) | Attine ant fungus gardens microbial communities from New Jersey, USA - TSNJ085 MetaG | ecosystem: Host-associated > Fungi > Mycelium > Unclassified | place: USA: New Jersey, Wharton State...
CGTATCCGCTTGCAGTGAAGGTGCTATCGGCCGACGTACCGCACAAGACGGACGTGGGCGGTGTCGAACTCGGCATCCGTGACGCCGGGCAACTCGATGCCGCGATCGAAAAAATCCGCGCGAACGTGGCCCGCAACGTCGAAGGGTTCGAACTGCAGCGCGTTCTTGTCCAGCAGATGACCCGGGGACTGGGCGAAGTTCTCATCGGATACCGTCGCGATGCGCAAGTGGGGCCGATTGTGATGCTGGCCTCAGGCGGCATCTTCACGGAGATTTACAGGGATCGCGCGCTGCGCCTCGCCCCCGTTACGCGGGAAGCGGCGCTCGAAATGATTTCCGAGGTCAAGGCCATGCGTGCGCTCGACGGCTATCGCGGCAAGGCGCGCGGCGACCTCGAAGCACTGGCGGATGCCATCGTCGCTGTGTCGAAGCTGGCTACGCTGCCCGGTGCCCCGGTTCTGGAGGCGGAAGTCAATCCGGTGATGGTGCTCGAAGAAGGACAAGGTGTTCTCGCGGTGGATGCTCTCGTGAAGATCGGGGGCTAGTATGGACAGACGTTCAGGCCCTGAGTTCGAGGTGGCGGCGCAACCGGTTCGTTGTGAAAAGCATGGCGACATCGGTTTTCTCGTGATCGACAATCCGCCGGTGAATGCAAGTTCGGTGGAAGTTCGCCGCGGACTGCTCGAAGGCATTCTTGCCCTCGGGAACGACGCCACGCTGCGCGGCATCGTCATCATTGGCGACGGAAGCACATTCATTGCCGGCTCGGACATACGCGAATTCGATGCGCCGATTCAAGCGCCGTCATTGCCCGAGGTGATTCTCGCGATCGAGAATGCAGCCGTTCCGGTCATCGCTGCGATCCATGGTCATGCGCTCGGTGGCGGCTTTGAGCTGGCACTCGGTTGCGATGGGCGCATTGCGGTTTCCGGGGCGACGATGGGATTGCCCGAAGTCAGCCTGGGCATGATTCCCGGCGCCGGCGGAACCCAGCGCGTCGCATACATCACGGGCAAAGCGAAAGCCGTCGAGCTTGTCGCTTCCTCGCGCCGGCTGACGGCAGCCGAAGCGTTGCAGCTCGGGCTCATCGACCAGCTCGTCGACGACGATCTGGCCGATGCCGCCGCACAGTTCGCGCTGACGTTCGCGGCAAGGAAGCGGCGGATTCGCGACCGCGAAGTTCCGCTTGCATCGGCCGGGGAAATCGAGTCGGCCATCGGCGCCGCCATGCGGCTGCGCAAGAACCTGCCTCATATCCAGCAGGCGGTCGACGCGGTCAACATGGCAGGCGATGTGCCGTTCGATGAGGTACTCTCACGGGAGCGCGCGGTTTTCGACGTGCTGCGCACGAGCGTTGCCGCGCGCGCATTCCGCCATCTGTTTTTCGCCGAGCGGGAGTGCCAGCGTTCGCGTTATGGCGGTCGTCCCGACACGGCGGGTATTCGTCGAATCGGCGTGGTCGGCGCGGGCACCATGGGTGTCGGCATTGCCGGATGCTTTGCCGACGCGGGCTATGAAGTCGTTCTGTTCGACACCCATGACATCGCACTGGCGGCAGTCGCGGAGAAGCTTCAGCGCACCTACGACACACTGCTGAAAAAGGGCAAGCTCGACGAACGCGAGATGCGCGAGCGGCTCGCACGAGTCCGTACGGTCAGCGATCTCGGGCAATTGAACGAGGTCGACCTCGCCATCGAAGCTGTTTTCGAAGATTTCGACGTCAAGCGCGACATCATGGCAAAGCTGAACGATGTTCTGCCGCCCGATGCCATTCTGGCTTCGAATACTTCGTATCTCGACCTCAACCGGCTTGCGGCGGAAGCGGGTCGTCCACGCCGTACTGTGGGCCTGCATTTCTTCAGTCCGGCACAGGCGATGCGGCTTCTGGAGATCGTCGAAACGGAGCACACGGATGCCGCGACGGTAGACATCGCGATTGCAATCGCGAAACGTCTGGAAAAGGTGCCGGTGGTCGCTCGGGTCGCCGAAGGTTTTATCGGCAACCGTATTTTTGCGGCCTACCGCAAGCAGTGCGAGTACATGCTGGAAGAGGGCGCGTTGCCCGAGCAGATCGATGAAGCACTGGAGGAATTCGGCTTCGCGATGGGCCCGTTCGCCGTCGCGGATCTTTCCGGGCTCGATATCGCCTGGAAGATGCGTCAGCGCCTGAATGCGGTGAGCAGGCCCGCCCGCTATGTGACGATTCCGGACGCGTTGTGCGAAGCCGGCCGGTTTGGCCGCAAGACCGGTGCCGGGTATTACCTGTACGAGGCCGGTGGCCGGCGCGGTGTTCCCGATCCGGAGGTGCACACGATCATTGCTCGTGAGCAACGGAAGAGGGGCATCGTTCCGCGCTCGCTGGGCAACGATGAAATCGTCGAGCGTGCGATGGCCGCCATCGTCAACGAAGCGGCGAAAGTGATGGAAGAGGGCGTTGCCTCTCGTACCAGCGATATCGACGTGGCGCTCGTGCATGGCTACGGGTTCCCGCGTTATCTGGGTGGCCCCGTTTTCTGGGCGCGGCAGCGCGGCACTGACGAGATGCACGACATGATAAAGCGCGTGCAAGCCGCATCCGGCCCAGACTTCGTCGCGGGCGATATCGAAGCGATGCTCTCGAAATGAAGGATCGGGCGAGTGTCGATCTCGCTCTGAACGACCGGACAGTAGAGGTGATGGAGTGAAAATTGTCGTGGCAGTGAAGCGTGTCGTGGACGCTAACGTGAAAGTGACGGTCGCCTCGGACAATTCGGGGGTGAACCTGAACAACCTGAAAATGGCGATGAATCCGTTCGATGAAATCGCCATCGAAGAGGCTGTCCGCCTGAAGGAAGCCGGCGTGGCGAGCGAGGTGATCGCGGTGTCGGCAGGCGTCGTGCAATGTCAGGAGACGTTGCGTACGGCGCTGGCGATGGGCGCGGACCGGGCGGTGCTGATCGAGACCGACGTGGAGTTGCAACCGCTTGCCGTTGCCCGATTGCTGAAGGCTGTGATCGACCGGGAGCAGCCCGGGCTCGTGATCCTTGGCAAACAGGCCATCGACGACGATGCCAACCAGACCGGCCAGATGGTCGCGGCACTCACGGGATTTGCGCAGGCCACGTTCGCTTCCAGAGTGGTGCTCGAAGAGGGGCGGGCCATCGTATCGCGCGAAGTCGACGGGGGAATCGAGACGCTTTCAGTGCGATTGCCCGCGGTCGTCACCACCGACCTCCGGCTGAACGAGCCGCGCTACGTCACCCTGCCGAACATCATGAAGGCGAAGAAGAAGCCATTGGAATCCCTGAAGCCTGAGGATCTGGGTGTCGACGTCTCGCCTCGCCTGAAGACGCTGAGGGTCAGCGAACCGCCGAAGCGTGCGGGAGGCGTGAAAGTGCCGGACGTGATGACGCTGGTCGACAAGCTCAGGACCGAAGCCAGGGTGCTTTGAAGACAACCGCAGGTGGTGGAGAAAGGGGATATGACGATTCTGGTGATTGCCGAACACGACGGCAGGCAACTGAAGGCCGCAACATTCAATACGGTCGCCGCGGCCCAGAAGATCGGCGGCGAGATACACGTACTGATTGCAGGCCACAATGCCCAGGCGACGGCTGATGCGGCAGCGAAAATCGCGGGCGTCAGCAAGGTGCTGCTCGCCGACGCGCCACAACTCGCTGAAGGTCTCGCGGAAAACGTCGCGGCGACCGTGCTGAACATCGCGAAGGATTACTCGCACCTCCTGGCGCCGGCAACGGCCTATGGCAAGAACGTCGTACCGCGTATCGCGGCGAAGCTGGACGTGGCGCAGATTTCAGACATCACAGCGGTCGATTCGGCCGACACATTCGAGCGCCCGATTTACGCTGGCAACGCGATCGCGACGGTGCAGTCGAGTGATCCGATCAAGGTCATCACGGTGCGCGCGACGGGTTTCGACCCCGTTGCGGCAGAAGGCGGTAGCGCATCGATCGACCGGGTCGAAGCGGCAGCGGACGCTGGCGTGTCGCAATTCGTGAGCCGTGAAGTGACGATGCTGGACCGTCCGGAACTGACGGCAGCAAACATCGTCGTGTCGGGCGGCCGAGGCCTCGGCAGCGGCGAGCACTACACGAAGGTGCTGGAGCCGCTTGCCGATAAGCTGGGTGCTGCTTTGGGTGCCTCGCGAGCCGCCGTTGACGCGGGGTACGTTCCGAATGATTTTCAGGTCGGACAAACCGGCAAGATTGTCGCGCCGCAACTGTACATCGCGGTTGGCATTTCCGGCGCGATCCAGCATCTGGCAGGCATGAAGGATTCGAAGGTCATCGTGGCCATCAACAAGGACCCCGAAGCGCCGATCTTCAGTGTCGCCGACTACGGTCTCGTGGGCGACCTGTTCACAATCGTTCCGGAGCTTGTCGACGCGCTCGGGTAAAGCGGTGTCCATCGCTATCGAGCGTATTTGATTCTTGCAACGTGGCAGCCGGAGGGGCTCGTGAATGCAATGACTGGCTTTGAGATGCGCCGGCTGGCCGCGGCAGCTTCCGCGAATCAGGAGGATGCCTGTCTGTGGAGAACATTTTCACAACTGTACGAGGAACGGCGTATTCGCTGGTGTAACTCGCCGCAAGGATGGCTCGTATCGATCGATCACCGCCACCTCGCAAGCGAACCAAGTTTCGACGAGGCCATCCGCTGCGCCATCTCTCGACTGCAGTGGGCCGCAAGCCAGGCGCAATCGCCCGTAAGGAAGACACGTCGCGCTGTCGAAGGGAGTCCGTCATCGTCGCGCAGCTCTTCAGGCCGATAGTCTGCACGCCTGAACTGGCATGCTCGGGCGAGAACATGATCGAAGCGCTTGCATTGCGCAAGCGCTTCATGCTTTGAAATTGTGCGCCCGCCGGAACAGCTTTGGCCGCCAGCGGGCGCGCACAGGGCGATCGCCACAGGTACCGCGCTCAGGCGATCTCCGTGACCTTGATCAGCTTGTGATTGAGAAATTCGCCGATACCAAGTTCCGAAAGCTCGCGCCCAAAGCCGGAATTCTTGGTGCCGCCAAAGGGCGTTTCCGGCGCGTCCATGAAGCACGTGTTGATGTACACCATGCCGGAATCGAGCTGTGCCGCGACCTCTTGAGCATGCGTGGTGTCGGCGTCGAAAACATAGCCGCTCAGACCAAATCGCGTGGCGTTGGCGAGCTTGATGGCCTCTTCCTCGCTATCGACGACATAGAAGGACAGGACCGGACCAAATGCTTCCTGGCCGAACAGCGGATTCTCGGGCGAGATGTTCGTCATGATCGTCGGCTGCAGGAAAAAGCCGGGCCGCTCGACACGCTTGCCGCCAAACACGACTTCCGCGCCCGCCGCCTTCGCGTCGGCGATCTGCTGCAACAGCGTTGCCAGTGCGCGTTCGCTGACGAGCGGGCCGATATCGGTTGCCGCGTCGGTCGGATCGCCTACCCTGATCGCGGAGAATCGTTCTTTCAAGGCGGTCAGCATCTGTTCGCCGCGCTCCTTGCCGACCACGATGACGCGCTTGATGTTCACGCAACCCTGGCCCGAATTGAAGGTGCGGCCCATCACGACCTGCTCGATCGCGTGTTCGAGCGGCGCGCCCGGCAGGATCAGAGCGGGGTCGCTGCTGCCCAGTTCGAGGATCGTCTTCTTGACGTTGCGCCCGGCGCGTTCGCCGACCGACATGCCGGCGCGCTCGCTACCGGTGAGCGCCACGCCGCGCACACGGAAATCGTCGATGAGGTCCGCTATCTGCTCGACGCTGCAGAAGAGGTTGGTGTATGCGCCGAGCGGAGCGCCGGCTTCCTCGAACAGCCGCGCAAACGCAAGCGCGCACTGCGGCACGTTCGGTGCATGCTTCATCAGCACCACGTTTCCTGCGACGAGTTGCGGCCCCGCCACGCGGGCCAACTGATAGAAGGGGAAGTTCCACGGTTCGATCGCGAGGATGATGCCGATCGGCTCGGACACCACCATGGCGCCAGGCGCGTCGGGCAAAGTCCGCGTGGCGAGGAAGCGTTCGCCGTTCCTGGCGTAATAGTCGAGGATATCGGCGGCGAGATCGACTTCCATATAGCCGAAGCGCGTCACCTTGCCCATTTCGAGCGTCAGATAGCGCTGATATTCGTCGCGCTTTTCACGCAGGATTCGGGCGGCGCGGCCCACGATCCGTGCCCGCTCGGCGACTGGCCGCTTGCGCCAGTCGTCATGGAAGCACGCGTTCGCCGTTGCCAGCGCCGCGAAGACTTCCTCGTTCGAGAGAAACGGAAATTCCGGACCGGCTTCGCCGGTTGTCGGGTTGATTGTCTGAAAGCTCATGATTTCGATTCCTTTCCTTTTCCGGAGTCCTTGTTACTGGGCAGGTGGGCTCTGCTCGAAGCGGGCCGCACCCGTGAGCGGCGTGAACCAAGGCGCCGCATGGTCGGTATAAATCTCGACCTGTGGCCGAGCCGTTTCCATATGTTCGAGCGTGCCGGCTTTTACGATGGCGATGCCGGGCAGGTTCTCCGCTTTCGTCATGATCGGAGAACCGCACGTCGGGCAGAAATGACGGTGGAGCGACAAGCCGCTATCGCCGCGATCGACGAAGAAGCGAGTCTCGCCGTGCAGTTCGAAGTCGCTCTCCTGCATCAGCAGGTTGACCGAAAACGCACTGCCGCTCTGCTTCTGGCAGTGCGTGCAATGGCATATCACGGTTGTTTGCGGCTGGCCTTTGAGCGCGTAGCGTACGGCTCCACACAGGCAGCCACCTTGCTGGTCTTTCACGATTTCCTCCTTATAGGCCAAATGATCGAAAACGATTTCGTCAAAATACGGCCGAGATGACCCATATCAAGGGTGCTACGATGAGTTCAGGTTCTGGCGGCCGCTTTTCGAACCGGTTCCTGCTGGCCGCCGTGAGAGGACCGCAGTATCATCTCGGGCGACCAGACCTCCTGCAGGTCTTCGGCCGGACGTCCCGCCATGTGCGCGAGGAGCAGTTCGACCATCCTGCGTCCCGCGTCGAGAGCGGGAGCGGAAAACGTCGTCAGAGGCGGATTCAGATAGGGGCCGAGCGGATGGTTGTCGCAGCCGATCACCGCGACGTCGGTGCCCGCACGTTTGCCGACTTCGGTAATCGCCTGCATGGCGCCGGCCGCGATCAGATCGTGGCCGCACATGATCGCCGTCGGCGGATGCTTCATGGCGAGAAGCTGCCGCGCTCCGTTCAGGCCGCCGCTCTCGCCGAAGTCGGCTTCGATCACCAGGCCGGCTTCGTAGGGCAGCCCCGCAGCGCTTAGCGCGGCCTGGTAGCCTTGCCGCAGATGGTGGCTCATCATCAGATAGCCTGGCGTATTCAATAGCCCGATGCGTCGATGGCCGAGGCCGATAAAGCGTGCGGTGCCGTTCCTGCCGGCCACGGTCCTGTCGATGTCGACATAGGGAAAGGGCGCGCCTGTCTCGCTTCTGCCCAGCGTCACGAACGGCACTTTCTGTTCCTCGAGGTAGCGTATGCGGGGATCGGTGCGCCGTGTCCGACCGAACATCACCGCATCGACGCGATGCTTTTCAACAAGACGGCGGAAGCTGTCAATCTCCGTCTCCACGGTCCGCCCGGTGACGATGACGAGCTGGAACGGCGAATTCTCCAGGCCCTGATCGATGCCCGTCAGCAGATCGAGAAAGAGCGGATGCGCGAGGCCGCTTTGCTGAGGCGACAGGACAAAGCCGATGGTTTCGGACGTCTTGGTGCGTAGCCGCCTTCCGCTCGGGTCGGGGAGAAATCCGAGGTCTTGCGCCGCGGCCCGCACCCGGCGTTTGGTTGCGTCGCTCACGTCCGGGCGGTCGTTGAGAGCCTTGGAGACCGTGGACACCGACAACCCCAGTTGCTGGGCCAGTCCGACGATGTTGATGCGCTGTGTCATGGCTGCCTTACCGAATCCGTGATCTGACGTTCAAGATGATCGGATTATAATCGAAATCGTTTTCGGGCGTTTGTCGGTGGGGTCGTGGGGTGAGTTATGGTTGCCGCGGGCAGTTCATCGAGGGATAAGACACGCGGAAGAACCGGCATTAGCACGGCAATTTTGAGATGTACTGTACGGCGGTCGTGCTAAAAGGGCCATTCCATAGACCCTTTCTGAAACTGCATGAGCGCACAAAAATTATCCGTCTATACGCCGAGCGATGGGGAATGGCGGGAACAACCTGGAGACATCGCGTATGTAAAGACCCCCGCGAAGGGGGATCGCAATGGCCCGTCCACAATAGCGATTTCCGGCGTTGGCAGGACGCACACAACGCGGGCGGCGATAGGGTTCTATTCTCCGATTACCGGGTTGTGTAAATCAATCCGATCAAGTTCGAGGTGCCGAAATGAGGATACTTTCGCGAGTGCGTCGCATCGGTGTCGATGTCGTCGTGGTAATCGTCGGGTTCAATGTCGTCCAATACATCGTCGACGCGCACGCAGGTACAACAGCATCCGAATGTAACAGCGTGATTTCACAAAGTGGCTTATATCGCGTCGAATCGTGCGTCACTGGCGGGAACGGGGACATCGATGATTTCGTTGGTAGGCTGTATGACGCACACAGCGGCAAACTTCTGGCACGAACCGATTTCGATTCAATGGATGGCGGAAGACCGGAATTCATGCCCGACGAAAGCGCTGTCATCTTTAGACGAGGCGAGGGTAATGGTTCAGGTTCGGGGACAATCGACATCCCGCCCAACTGGCGTGATCGGCTGCGCGCCATCCTGCCTTGACTTATACCTGTCCACGCCGTGCCAGCGCTTCAACATGCCTGACGCACTAAGGCCGAGCCCCGAGCGCCTGATACAGCGCCGCAGTATCGGCATAACGCTGCGCGGCGATTTTCGTGCGATCGAGTCCGGTCTGCAATTCCTGCCGCTGCGTATCGAGCAGCGTCAATTGACTGATGCCACCCGCCGCATAGCGTTCGCCGGCGATGCCCGCGCTGCGTTGCGCGCTGCGATGCGCATCGTCGAGCGCCTGCAATGCGAGCGCGTCCTGATCGAGCGCGCGCAGCGCATCGGCAACCTGCTGCAGTCCTTGCAGGACGGTTTGCCTGTACACGGCAAGCGCCGCTTGCAAGGCCGCTTCCGAGGAACGCTTGCGCGCCAGCAATTCGCCGCCATGAAAAAGCGGCTGCGTGAGACCCGCGCCGAAATTCCACACGTTGAAGCCCGTCAGCAGATCGGACACGCTCACGCGTTCCGTCGCCGCGCTGCCCGATAACGTGATGCGTGGATACATATTGGCGGTCGCGACACCGACGTTCGCGCTGGCCTGATGCAGCAGTGCCTCGGACGCACGGATATCGGGCCGCTGCTGCGCGAGCGTCGAAGGCAACGTTAGCGGCAGATCGGTGGGCAGCACGAGCGTATCGAGATCGAGCGCGGCGAGGTCGTGCGTGGCTGCCAGTTCCGCTGGTGCGCGTCCCAGATAGATCGCGAGTTGATGGTCGGTCTGCGCGAGTTGCGTGCGCAAGGGCGGCAACGTCGCACGGGTCTGCTGCACGAGCGTGCGCTGGCTCAGCAGATCGACCTCGGAGATGCCGCCCGCGTGATAGCGGCGCTCGGCGATATCGAGTTGCTGCATTTGTACCGCGAGCAGCGCTTCGGTGAGCGCAATCTGCCGTGCGAGCGACGCGCGCCGGATCGCCGCCGTCACGACATTGCCCGCGACCGTCAAACGCGCGGCCTCGAGTTCGTATTGCTGATAGTCGACCTGCGCGGCCACGGCTTCGAGCGCGCGTCGATTCGCGCCGAACAGATCGAGCGTGTACGACACCGTAACCTGCGCGCTGTACAGCGTGAACGGCGCAAACGACCGGCCCTGCGTCAGTGCGCCGAAGCCGAGTGCCTCAGGATCGATTTTCTCGCGCGTGGCCGACAGGTTCGCATCGACTTGCGGCCACAGCGTGCCGCCTGCCTGCGCGCGATAGTCCTGCTGCGCTTCGTCGAGTTTCGCGCGGGCTTGCGCGAGTGTGGGGCTGTCGTCGAGCGCCTGCTGCACGAGGGCGTCGAGTGTCGGCGAACCGAAGGCGCGCCACCAGCCGTCGCCGGGCAGATCGGCCGGCACGAAGTGCTGCGCGCCGCCGCCGGGGCCGTCGGATGCAACCGTGCTTGCCGCAAGCGGTGCGGCGGTATAGCTCGATACGGCGGTGACGTCGGGGTGATGAAAATCCGGGCCGACCGTACACGCGCACACTGGCGCGCTCGCGGCGAACACGGCAAGCCGGCGTGTGTCGAACCGGCAAGCCGCGACCTTAACAATCACAGCACGAAAGGCGGTAGCGGCAGAA
>Ga0154001_1000759_pt1 | contig 10247 bp, 9 predicted proteins | sample TSNJ085MetaG_FD_104699 | JGI IMG/M metagenome (GOLD analysis project Ga0154001, IMG submission 104699) | Attine ant fungus gardens microbial communities from New Jersey, USA - TSNJ085 MetaG | ecosystem: Host-associated > Fungi > Mycelium > Unclassified | place: USA: New Jersey, Wharton State...
GATGGTTAGGTTATCTCTATTTCAAGAACAATAGCACTCCTATATGTAGAACAATAGGTAGTGATCATGTAGTAGGCTGTTCTTGTGCACAGACCACCACAATCATATATTTAAGAACTGTATATCTGAGGATAAACCTTAGACTTAACAACATCTTTTGCTGCTTGTCTAACTTTGCTTTTTTGAACACTTTGATTATCAAATCAAGCAATCACAAATCAGTAAGTGGTCATTTGTAATACTTGCGCTTTCTCTAATGCTGCTTTTATTTCCTCCTGGATTTTTCTCATTCTCTTTACAAATTTTTCCACCATTTTGTACTTCCCCTTCCTTCTTCCTTTGAATCCCATCTTTGGGTCTTGACCATAATTTGCTTTAAATGGCGATGTTTTTGTTACTACATGGACCTTGTTATTGTATACAAACTCCACTGTTCCCAACCAATCCAGCCACTGCTCTTGCCTGTGATCGATGAAGACTCTTAGGTACTGTTCTAGCTCCTGGTTTATCCTCTCCATTTGTCCATCCGTTTGGGGGTAATAGGCCGTCAAGAGCTTTGTCTAAATTCCTAGTAAGTTATTCAGCTCCTTCATTATTCCTGCTGCAAACTGCACTCCCCTGTCTGATATGATACTTTCTGGAAGTCCATGCAACTTCCATATGTGGTTCCAAAACAGCTTTGCAAGTCCCTCTACTGATGTTTTCTCCGTTGTTGCTATAAAGTGCACCATTTTACTAAAACAATTGCATACTACTAGGATTATGTCGTATTCCTGGGCTAGGGGCAGTTTGGTGATAAAATCTGCCAATATATGACTCTATGGTTTTTCTAGGATTGCGTTGGGCATTAGCTTTCCTGCTAGTGCCTCACTTCGGTTCTTATACCTTTGACAAGCATCACATCTGTTTATATATCTTCCCACCTCTTTCATTATTCCTGGTCACCAGTAATTCCTGCCAATCAACTCTGTCGTTTTCCATCTCCCTCTGTACTCTCCTACTGGGGTGTCATGGTATAATTGTATTATTTCTCTTCTGAGGTCCCCTTCTGGCATATATATTCTTCCTTCCTTCATTACTATTCCATCTTCTACTTCCCATTCTTTGTCTCTCAGTGTCTTGATTCCTGCCTTTTTCAGCTCCTCTACTGCTTTTATGACTTTCTCATCCTCTTTCTGCACCTTCCTGATTTTTTCTTTTAGGTTTTCCTCCTCTATTATTGTTTCTGCTTTCCTAATCCACTCCGGCTTCAGTAGTTTCTGATTTTCATTATCTCTTTTTACTCTATCCTGCCAGTCTGGCCTTCTGCTTAATCCATCTGCCTTCCCCATGCTCTTTCCTAGAATGTGCTTCAATGTGAAACTAAACCGTGATAGGTATAGAGTCCATCTTGCTTGTCTTTGGTTTAATTTCTAACTCACCATAAAATACTGGAGGTTTTTGTGATCTGTCCAGATTTCAAATTTGAGTTTTGCTCCTTCCAAATAATGCCTCCATGCTTCTAGGCATCTTATTACTGCCAACATCTCTTTATTGTGAATTTCATAATTCCACTCAGTAGCGTTTAGTGATTTAGAGATGAAAGCCACCGGTCTCCATTTGCCATCTTCACACTTCATCAATAACACCCCCTCTGTTGCATAATCTGAGGCATCTGCTTTCACTCTCATCTCCCTATCAATGTCTGGGATAGCCAGAACAGGTTCCGTGGTGAACACTGTCTTGAGTTCCTCAAATGCTTCCTCTTGTTTCTTTTCCCACTTCCACTTTTGCTCCTTCCTGACTAGCACATGTAGCGGTGCTGCTATCCTAGCAAAGTTCTTTATGAACCTCCTATAGTAATTGGTGAGGTCTAGGAACTTTTGTACTTTCTTGACATTCCTTGGTGCCGGCCAGTTCAGAACTCCCTTTACCTTTTCCTTCTGCATTTCTACTCCTTTTGGGCCAATTACTACTCCCAGGAATTCTACTTCCCTTACTTTCCATTTGCATTTCTCCGGCTTTATGAACAGATTGTTTTCTTCCAGTCTCCTTAGTACTTTCTCTACCAACTCATCATGTCCTTCCTCCGTATCTGTGGCTACTAAAATGTCATCAATGAAAGTCGCCATATCCCCTTGGTTTATGAGGTCTCTGAACAGGTCATTCATCATTGCTTGGAAGGTAGCCAGGGAGTTTGTCAACCCAAAATACATGACAGTGGATTCGTATACTCCGATATGTATTGTGAATGCTGTCTTCCATTTGTCTCCCTCCTTGATCCTGACATTATTGTATCTCCATCTCAAGTCTAATTTCGTAAACACCTTCCTCTTTCCTACTCTGTCCAATATATCTGTAATGAGGGATAGAGAGTATCTATTCTTTATTGTTCACTGGTTTAAGTGTTGATAATTTTGTACTATCCTCTGGGTACCATCCTTTTTTGCCACAAAGTGTACCGGTGATGTTTGGGGTGATTTGGAGGGTCAGATGTATCCTTTTCTCAATTGGTCTTCTACGAATTTCTGTACTTCCTCTTTTTCTTCTCTCGATAGTGAGTATACCTTCTCCTTTCTTGGCATAAACCTTTCTTTTAGCTCTATGGCATGGTCCCAGGTCTTTTGTACCGGTATCCTTTTTGACTCCTTTTTTCCAAATACTTTCTTCCACTTCCAGAATCTCTTAGACACTAGTTCTCTTAATACTTCCTTGTCCTCATTTTTTTCTGTCTTCCTTACTTTTTTCTCCTTTTCTTCTTGCTTTCTTTTTCCACATATAGGTGGATAATATGTCATCTTCACCTCTCCCTTTTCCCAATCTATTTCTGGGTTGTAGACTACTAGCCATGGCATTCCCAGTATTAACTCTGTCTTTCCCAAGTTGTACACATCCATTCTCGCTCTTTCCATATGTCCCTTGAAGAACATATTGCACTCAACCTGGTGTGTTATAGCTCCTTCTGCATTCGCTGTTCCATCCACATTCCTAACTAAAAGAGGTTTTTTTAGCTTCTCCATCTTAAATCTCTTTTCTTTTGCAAAGGTTGTGTCCATGAACAGACCTGTTGCACCGCTATCCAACAATGCCTTCACTGTTACTCCTTCATGACTCTCTAGCTTCTCTAACCCTACTTTCAGCCAGACTTTCCTCAACGGCCGTAGTGTACGCCGTATATCTCTTACTCTCTCAGTTGTATTGGTAGATATCAATTTATTGCCTGGTTTTTCCAGGCGCAATATACTGTACATATTATTAGAGGCCAGCCAAGAGCTCACTGTCCTTTATTTTCTTTTGCTGACTCCTGCAGCATTTCTACTATCCTTCTTCTATGTCTTTCCTAGCAATTTTTGGCCATATAGCCCCATTTTCCACACACGTAGCATGTCCTATCTCCTTCTCTTCCTCTATCTACATCCATTGTGTTTGGGTCTCTCCTTGGATCCGTTTGAGCTCCCCCTCTATTAGTTGTGTTTCCACTACCTCCTCCTCTGTATTCCCTTCCCATTCTCTATGTTATTTGTCTCCCTCTCCCTCCATATGATCCTCCTCCTCTTGGCTGCACATTTCCCCCTGGGCATACCGCATTTCTTCCCAGCACTCTTTCCTCTGCCCTGCTTTGTCTTTGATTCCTATCCAATCTTACTGCCCTTTTCTGCTACTCCCCAATGGTGGTAGGCGGTTCCTCTGCTTTGGCCAACTTCCTTCTGATGGCCCTATTCAATCCCCTTTTGAATTCTTCGATGAGAGGTCTTTCCTCATAGCCACTCCCTCTAGCAACCTTTTTAAACTCCTGTACATACTTGTCGCAGGTCCTTCCCCCCTGCTTAATTGTTCTTAGCTGCTCTATTTTTCTTTCCTCCTCTGATGTTTCTCTGAAGTTGTTCCTTATCTTTGCAAACAACTGTTCTGCTGACTCCACCTCTGATTCTCCTTTTGCTAACTCATCCAACAGGTTATCTTTCTATACCTCTGCTATTCCTCCTTGCATATATGATAATACCCAGGCTACCTGGATTGCTCCCACCTCCTCTGTCATCTTCATTCTGATGTATAGTTGAGCTGTGTTTACAAACGTGCTTACTTCCTCTATCTTCCCACTAAAGACTTGAGGCCTTGCAACCTCTACTCTGCTCTCTTGTTGCTGGAGGAGCATAGTGTTAACCTACTGCTGCAGGGTGGTGATCATAGCGAGGAGTTGTTCCTCTCTGGAAGAGGTTTTATAAAGTATCCTTTCTGTATAATGTTTTAGATAGAGAACTGGAGATAATATAGAAGGCAAAGTATACTGGTTATAAATTGGCTATCTAGACCTTGTATAGGTCCTTTTATTTGTGAGATTGGTTTTAATTCAAGTTTTTTTGCAAAATTTTCTAATATAAAGTTAGTAGTTGTACTACAATCAAGGAAACAATAGGTAATCTGATGTATTGTTTCTTTCTTTATAGTTAGAAGAGATGCAGTAACTATATTAATAGAGTTGAAAGAATTATCATGATTACTGTAAGTCTGATTTGGTCAAGGACTTGATATAGAGGTTATCTGCTGCATTAAGCTTAGTCTTTTCCCTTAACTGATTTAATACTTGTACTCAGATTTGATTCTCTAGCAGGGAGAATTTCAATAGTGTTTAGTTGGGGTCAAGAAATCTTTACCAAACAGTTTGCAGCAATATAACCTGATCTACTGTAGTATAGACATAGATACAATGCTCAATACTGATTCTTTTCTTTGAGGACTAGAGGTTCTGTACAATGGGGAAAAGATACAATTGAGAGGTATATTGGGGTAGTAGAGATGGTAGTAAAGGGGCAAGGAGTAAATAGAGCTAGAAAACAAGAGATAGGGGTATAGTAGGAGTTTTTTAAGTAGCAGAAAGTCCACTGTTTGTCTGTTTCTAATATAGTATGTTTGAGTTAGCTATAGTCACTTTTTTTGCATGGGATTTCTACTAAAAAATCTTTGATATTCTTCTTTAGACTTCTATAAAAAAATATTTTTCTATATTATACAAGGTTAGTCTACTTTTTGTACTAATCTCTTGAAATCTGATGTATATTCTTGGACAGATTTAGTTTGTTTCAAGGAGTAAAGTTACTTGGTTAAATAATTCTGGATATTTGGATCTTGGAATTGTTTCCTAAATACTACAAAAAATTTCTGCCAGTTCTCTTGGAGTTTTAAGTTCTCTCCTGTCAGTATTGGTTTAGTTCACAATGCTGCATTTCCTTCCAAGTGTTGATAGATGAACATTACACAACATATATTATCAGCAAACTTTTGGGAGGCCAATAGAAATATCCTATTTATTTTTGTGAAGAATCAGTCAAAATCATGGGATTTTCTATAGAATAGTTGAATATGAGGGCTCTTTTCATCTTTGATATTGATGTTAAAAGAGGTAATTGAATAATGGTTACTAGTGGCCATTTCTGAAAGAGGATATTTATTATTGGAGAGATCAGAATTAAGTATGTGAATCTCTGGGATATTTTTCTTCTTGAGTATAAAAAGCTAGAGTTAGATCTGGAAAAGCTAAGTCTGGAACCTGGCTATCTCTATACTGGTTTTTTTTTTCTTAAGGCTTAAAAAAGGGTGTTAGGGGATTATTAATAATATCAGGTTTATTATTTAGGAAACTAGACTGGGAATGAGTTAATAGATAGACCATGTTGAATTAAGACTTAGGGAAAATAAAGCAAGGCAAGGTAAGACAAGACTAGAATTGACAACTACAGTTAAGTAGTATAAGTCTCAAAATATCCAGAAATGAGACTAAACTTAAGGGTAGTTTGTTAATATTGTAAATTTGAGACTAAAAAAGGAATTATCTAAGCAAGTATTATAAGAGAGTATTACATAATATTATAATCAATAATTAATGTATGTTTTGTTTCTGACAGTCTCTGAGTCAAGCTAAAGGGAATTAAATATTACTATATAATATTTAATTAAGCACAGGATCACTCTGGAATGTAAGTCTGGTATTTCAGAGACAGTATTGGTAGGGTCCCCTTATAGATACTAGCTTCCAATTATGTACTAAAGGTTCAAGGGGATGAAACAGAAATAGGAAATTAAAAAAGGATATTAATACTAAGTTATAAAGAATCAAGATTTATCTTAGGTAAATATTCAGAAAAAACTTAATAAAGTTCTCTATTAGATTGCTTTAGCTATTTATACAAATGTTTGTTGGTCTATGCATCTGTCTCCTACAATTACATAACCCTTACTAGTAACTATACATATCTTACATAATCCTTCCTATGCTATTTATATTTTTTCTATATTGTATTCTTGGATATTTTCTATTAAGCTAATGAATATACAAGAAATAGTTTTCTTCTTGGGAATTGTTTTATAACAAAGAGTATTAGAAATTATATATAGCTTTATATAAGTTTTATTGTTATTTGGTGTTAAACAAGTATGAGGTCATTCTAGATCTGTATCACATATCCTCTCTAAAAGATCAACCTTTATACATCATGACAAAAGCTCCTCTGGAAAATACAGTTAGTTAATCTTTTTAGATCCTCCATACTCAGTTGCTCCCTTATCTATACCTCTAATACCAAATCTTACAGATGTGATGCAATTCAAGTGTATACCTAGCTAAGCTTTCTTAGCTCATTGTCCTTTTTGAAGCCTGTCTAGGTTGAGTCTGCAACTTGGTTCTAGATTGAGTCTTGGTATATTCTGTACTCTGTTACTAATACTATACTAATTCCAAAAGTTGTTACTTAAGATATATTGTGTTAAACAATTCTAGAGGTAGTAGAAATAGAGGCATACACCAAAATGATTTCTTGTTGCTATTTCATCTGCTCCTGGAACTATATATTAAATATTACAAATTATGGAAACTCAATAAAGTAAAATAATAAAGAAAATTATTGCTACTTTTGATGCCATCTCAATTTCTCTCTTGTTATCACAAATGGCTACTTACTGATTGGTGATTGCTTGATTTGATAATCAAAGTATTCAAAAAAGCGAAGTTAGACAAGCAGCAAAAGATGTTGTTAAGTCTGAGGTTTATTCTCAGATATACAGTTCTTAAATATATGATTGTGGTGGTCTGTGCACAAGAACAGCCTACTATATGATCACTACCTATTGTTCTACATATCGGAGTGCTATTGTTCTTGAAATAGAGATAACCTAACCATCTTAGGGTAGTCCTTTGTTCTATTCAAGAACAGATGATAATCTATAGATAAAGATCAGTTATCATGTATAAATATTGAGGACCTTGTATCTCTATGGGATCTTATCACCTCAGGATCTATTTATAGCCAAAAGAAGAGCATTGAAGAGAGCTTCACGATGGTTATTGAAGTGAATGATTACATTAAGCAGTTCCCGAGATATCAGTGATTTAGTGTCTGGTAACTTGGTGATCACTGACTGATCTGCTGATAACTCAGTGAATACTGATTGCTTTGAGACATTTTTCATACCGTTTGAAAGGTCTTCTTAAGGGCTTTTGGTGGCCATTTAGATCGTTGAAATCGGTCAAGTATTCTTAGAGTTATGGTCCAAATGAAGTTTATGATACTTGTACTAAGTTCTCTAACTCCTAAGATGATATATCCTTCTTTTAAAGCCTTTCTATTACCATAAACTTCATTCAGACTATAACTCTGGAAATACTTAACTGATTTCAATAATCTAAATGGCCACCAAAAGCCATTCAGAAGACCTTTCAAACAGTATCAAGAATATCTCAAGGCAATCAGTATTTACTGAGTTATTAGTAGATCAATCTATGATTACCAAGTTACCAAATACTAAATTGCTAATATCTCAGGAACTACTTGATATAATCATTTTCTTCAATAACCATTGTGAAGCTCTCTTCAATGCACTTCTTTTGGCTATAAATAGACTTAGAGACAATAAGATCCCATAGAGATACAAGGTCCTTAATATTTGTATATGACTATTAGTATAGAGTCATGAAAACTTAGAGCTCAACCAGAGTAGTTATTTAGGAAGAACTCAATAGAATTCTTTGTTGGATTCCACTAGGTACTTATACAAATATTAGATAGTCTATGTGCCTATCTCCTGCAATCATATAACCTTTACTAAGAACTATTTATATCTTATATAATTCTTTCTACACTATTTATATCTTTCCTGCATTATATTCTTGGATATTTTCCATCAAGTTGATGAATGTATAAAAATTAGTTTCCTTCTTGGGGGTTATTTTATAATAATGACACTAATTTTTATTTATAGATTATTATCTGTTCTTGAATAGAACAAAGGACTACCCTAAGATGGTTAGGTTATCTCTATTTCAAGAACAATAGCACTTGTATATATAGAACAATAGGTAGTGATCATATAGTAGACTGTCCTGGTATACAGACCACTATAATTATATATTTAAGGACTGTATATCTGAGAATAAATCTCAAGCTTAACAATATCTTTTACTATTTGTCTAACTTCACTTTTTTGAGCACTTTGATTATCAAATCAACCTATCATAAATCAGTAAGTAGCTATTTGTGATATCTATCAAAGATAATATATACTTGAGACACATTTCTTCTAGAATTTTCTTTTTTCTTTTTAGTTTATTTATCCTATCTTTCTCTAAACTTAGTTAGTATTCCAACTATCCATCAGATATCTAGTAACTTCTTTTTGAAATACTATGCCCTTCTAAGTAGCGGCCAATATATCTTATCTGAAAATAGAGTAGTACTAATAAGATCAATACTTATTTGTAAGTACTATTCTTGGTTCTAAGTTTGTTTTTTTTAACCTTCCAATATAAACTAGAGACTCTATAGTTATATTAAACTATAATCATCTACAAGTGGTTCTAGATTGCCATTTTATCTAAAATATTCTTTTAATCTAGTGCTAGCTTACTGTTCTTGTTTCCTAAGTTTTAGTAGTAAGCTTTGTCTATCTTAAGTATCACTTTAGACTAGTTATCAATCCTACTCTTGCTTAAGAATATATGTATAATGGATTCTAGAGCAAATTCTTCTTATGAATCCATTGTTATAAAGTATATTAAATGTTACTTTTTATGCAAGATTTATTTGCAGCATAACACTGTAACTAGGGGACTTATATATATAGTATAAATTACCCTCTAGGAGTCTCATTCTATTTTTTGAGAAATCTCCTAGAGGTGAGTTATAATATACTCTGGACTCTATTTATATAGTAAGGAATCTTCTGGAGTTACTTTACTCTAGTTGTTCTTATATTGCTTTTATATCTATATTATGATTCTATAGGTATTATGATAAATCCTCTAGAAGATATAGAAAAGTATAATGAATGAAGAGGTAATTTCTCTCTGGATGATTATTATGAAGTTGATTATCTTAAAGGAGATAAGTATGAGTGGATGTTTAATTCATTGAACAAATAGAAAGAAGCTCAGAAAAAAAGATGGAAAGATTAGACTGTTACTCTCAATAACTATAATTGACTGATATCAATAGGAACTACTAAATAGAATCTTTAAAAAAATCAAGATCAAGAGAAACAAACATTACTTAAATCTAAAGAAGGATTAACTTGAAAAGGAAGTATGAGAAAAGAATACTCAAACAAACTCATAGACAATTAAACTCCTAAAACAAATATTAGTAGTAACTTGAACATTAATAATCACAGACAGTGTTATTTACTACTCTATTAGGATAGATTAGTAGAACTGTTCATAAATATATTTGGAAAGAATGAAGAACTTCAAGTTCTTTCTTCTTTTCTAAATCTTTGGTTTAGAAAGATACTTCAAGAAAGTATTGTCATAATTAACAATTATTACTGAAGTGAACATTGACTAGAAGACAACTGGATATACTCTTGTTGACATACCTTAACAGGATATTACTTGGGAAGTAATAGCACAAGAACTATCAGTTATCCTTAGGTGACAAATATATTTGGAGTCTAAGTCATAACAATAGAAGTAGATAAATTAGGAGTTCAAGAGGGAAAATTATAAATAAAAGAAAAAAAATAATAATAAGTAATATTGAATTTCCAGTATATGCTCATTAATTCCAGACTTAATCATTTTTCTCCTTTATTAGCCCAGATCTTAGAATAGGTTTTTTTAGTTTTGTTCTCAACCATAGCTTGTTCATCCTTACATTCTCTGCCAATATATATCTTCCTCCTGACCCCCTTGAACAATTCACTTAACTTGGGGCCAGTACAGCAATGGACACAACTACAATAGTTGAGGTCTAGCCCCATTCTTCACAGTACTGAGCTTA
>Ga0154001_1000761_pt1 | contig 10236 bp, 11 predicted proteins | sample TSNJ085MetaG_FD_104699 | JGI IMG/M metagenome (GOLD analysis project Ga0154001, IMG submission 104699) | Attine ant fungus gardens microbial communities from New Jersey, USA - TSNJ085 MetaG | ecosystem: Host-associated > Fungi > Mycelium > Unclassified | place: USA: New Jersey, Wharton State...
GCATAATCATTTTTTGAGATCCATCAATTTTGATAGCTCACTAATATTTGGAAATGTGATAATAATTTAATTGATTTATTGAAGTAGTGTTCTCAAGATCTTCAATCCAGGAATTGGTGGTATTAAGATATCAGCTATGATGACCAGATGGTTCAAGATTATGATAAGTATGTGTAATTATGCAGTAGGATGATTCACCAAAGTTCTCATCAAGCAGTCATCTTCATCATGTAGAAATATCTCTTCCATTCGCGACGATATGGACCAGTGCATTGCATAAATTCAGGACCTCACTGGCCCATCGAGGAAAATGGATATTTAGCAATTTCGACGTACAGTGTTGGCAAGTGGTCGGGAATTGACTGGTGTCTCTGGAAGTCCATATCCTATCTCTGCTTGTGCGCCCTCATGTTTTGAAAGCAATGACTATTTTGATTGAAATCACAAGTGGCTTTTCCAGGTAGCTACGCATATCATACAATTAATTGCCTTGATATACCTGATGGGCTTTTCGAAGTTTATCCTGAACCATTTGTCAAATGATACTGGTTTTCATACTACCGACCCAGTGTTACTGTAGTCAATGGACCTTATGAGTTCTTCAAACACCCTGTTTTGGTTGAATTTCTTGGTCAAGAGTAGTGGTGTGCCGTTGAGGGCTCTTTGTGTCTTTGTGTCTGCTATGGTCATCCTCGACAATCAGGACAGGCGTTGAATCTGACAAGGCTAGAGAAATGACATTGACGAAGTTCACTTCTTGAACACGATTTTGAGGAGAAATAATTACAGGGGATATCTATTGAGAGACCAATAGCAGACCAGCACGGCGATGTAATTGTCCGGAATGCAGGGTATGGGACGTCGGAAGTCAAAACAAGTCTATTGACAACCGGAGCCCGAGAATGAGCGTGGAGTTTTGAGTTCGAACTAGCGAAAGGAAGTGTCATGGTTTTATGATGATTTCTCCCATTTTGCCATCAGCTTCTCCAGGTCAAATCTGGGATCCTCAGGGTCGGAAACAACTGAAAAGAGCGTTCGTCAGAACAGTGGAGAAAGGGTGCGACGACGGAGATTCAATCAACCTGTGGTATCATCCTGCTTCCTCTTCCATGCATCTTTGGCCTCAGCAATCAGGCGCTCCCGGTTATGAATGGCGTGTTCGATTTTATGTTTGTCGTATTCAGCTTGGAGCGTCCGGCGGTGGTACCATCCGTACAAAACACCTGAAAAGAGAGCCGTATACCGGATGACCTAGAGTCTCGTGAGCTCAGAAGCTGACTTAAAACGAGCTGAAGCTTGCATTGACTGTTGGTGAGGCCATGATTCAACAACACGAGTGCGCAAAGGAGGTATACGAGGGGCCTCTGCACTGTCAAATGCATGGTCAGGCGGCAATGCGGGCAACGGCGGGGTAAGCAGACTGACCTAAATTTTGGGGAAAGAGAAGCGCGACACGGAGGATCTCGGTATCTGCTGAGTCAGCAGGACTTTGTTCAACTCATTAGCCTTTCCACGAGTTGCGAGTTATTGTATATGTCGCTCTTTCTATGGCATGAATCTGTATGGACAGTTGATGTGCTCCAGGTTACTGTTTTTTGTGGAAGGATAATTCAACAAATAAAACACTCCTGTATTCTATTTGAGGCATGTACTATGTCAGTGGCCTCGCGCTATGTGCCACCTATCCAGTGGTCAATAGCGCGAGACAGTGACTCACGATCTTGAACAAATGATGTTTCGTGTTTCGCCCTGGGTTTCTTACCAACCTTCCCATCAATCCTCCACCATGGACGACGACGTCGACATGGGAGCCCCGTCCGTATCCACTCTTCCAGAGGAAAATGTTCCTCTGCCTGCTCGTCGCAGAGTCGAGTCTACTCGAAAAAAGAAGCCGAAAGCTTCGGCACTGGCTGCGCCGCTCAATCTTTCGGGGCGCAAGTCAAGTGGCCAGGTTTTTGATGTCGAGGGAGGAGGTGGAGAACTCGAGGACGAGCGAGATCAGCTTATTGACGATGAAGACGATATCGCTACACCTGCTCCTATCTCTACATCTACTTCGGGAAAGGTTCCTGAAACTACCCCGAAGAAAAGGGCACCCACTAAGCGCAAGGCTCGCAAGGAGGATACAGAAGAAGAGAGTGCCAAAAGACGAAAGACAGATCCCTCTCTGACCATAATACCTAAAAAGCCCTCTGGTTCCGATCTAATACTCGCGGAATCTTTTGGTGAAGGGACAGGCTTGAACACTGACACAAATACCCCTTCCATTAGCGTTGTAGAGAGCGAGCCCCCAGCATCAAAGGTTGCTAAAAGAAAGAGTACGCCTCGAAAGACCGCGGTCAGGGCAACCAAGGGGAAGCCTTCTGGGTGCGTAGACGCCGTTCTATCGTCCACTTACTTGTCCACTGAATCAGAGTTTATTTGATAGGCTTAAGATGGTCATCCCCGCTTTGCCTGCTTCTGTTGTAGATGATACAGCAAGCGTCATGAGCGAAGGAGGTATGTTTCCATTTTATTTTTGTTGGTCATCTTTCTTTTCATGAAAATATCTACAGGCGTTTCTGGGACCGCTGTTTCGTCTCCGGTCACAGGCAATCTTGAAAAACAGCAGCTTGCCTCTCCGGAGCCTGGACAAATTACCTTAAGCTCACCTGCAGCTGAACCAGTAGAAGAAGCCAACCTCGAAAACATCCCTCTCCCCGTTTATCCTCTCCCAACTAAAGTTTTCCTCGTTCAAGCACCACCTAAAATACCAACAGGTTTTACACTTCCTTTCACCCTCGACAAGAGTGGCAAAAAGGTCAGACATTGGCGCACAGCTAATCGCGAGATCCGTGGCATCGCTGGAGGACGATGGTTTGCTCGTTCATGGGTCGGCAATAAGGACTCTGAATATGCAACTTCACTCACACGAAGGGACCCTGAGAAGTCTAATGGATCGTTGGGCTTATCTAAACAGTCGTCCAGTTCTGCTCCGCTGGGACGAGGAACAAGGAAAGCAAAGAAGACAGCATCTGTGAATCCTTCCGCTGCTCCTTCGAGAGACGCATCAGTCGTTCCGCCGGAGAGCAACGCAGCTGCAATTGGTCCATCGAGCATTAATGCAACCTCCATTACTACGAGGGCTATGAGGGCACCGACGAAGATGAGGATTCAGCAGCTGCCCGAGGACCCAGATTCCTCGTCGGATGTTCCCATGGACATTGATCTTGCCCCCGTGCCACCTTCGGAAGGATGAGGATGCTCTATTGCATGGCGAGTGGTGCCATCTTCTTTTACACCTGATCCTGAATTTATCAGCTTTGAGTCCTCCTGAATCACATTTCTCTGTTATTCTTGTGTACGCCGGACCCTTTGGCGTTTTCATATCCTGTTTGTGCTATTACATTCACTGTACTCTATCTTTGATTACTATTGAGCAATAGTAGCTGATCACAATATGATAGAACCAAGAAAAGAAGAAGATAGGGAACTCAACAGAGTGAGATCTTTCAACAAATGTGATACTACATTTGACAAGGACTGCACGCCATTGATATCCAGAGAAAGAAGAACATTGGTTATTATACTCTACCTTTGTACAGGATTAGTGACCACAAAGGGGATGGTTGGCCAATGCTGGTCTACCCACTGTAGGAAATACCAATTTGAGCTTTTCAACTTCCAGAAGTTCAAGTACATCTATGATTGCCATTCACCGAGAGAAAACTTGGAGATTATTGTCAGGAAGCGATTTGCGATGTTAATTGAGACGGGTTAGGGAGCACACAGGAGTGTGTTTGAGGACAAACCACTTCATATGGAAACCATAGTATATGACTATATCAAAGAGACATACGTATGAAAAAGTTGTCCGGATATCGAAGCAAGACAACACTAATACATATATAGTCGTTGGAATAGAATAGATACAAAGAATATGGTTCCTGGCAAAAGGCACGTGGGAAACACTTTTTTTTGATTCAGAATCTCTATTCCGCAACAAGCTGGTGCTAATACTCAACAGGGCCCAACATTAAGGGATGTATCTACGGAAGGCATGTGGCCATAGGAGGAGGGTGTGGGCGAAGTTTGTTAGTGGATGTTTTGGATGGACATGTTTGGAGGGATTATTGTAGCAGTAAAACTAGAACGTGGGAAATACGCGTCGCGTCTTGGGTCGTCTCAATCGGATCGTCATCTTGGTCCTTGGAATCCATCTATGAAACCCCCGGCAGAGGAAGTAGAAGATGATCTCGCTGCTGAGGAAGAAAATAAGCTCATAAATGAAGTACGTTGGCAAGTCCAAGCCCAATAACAAGAAAGCTGAATCCCAACCTTTTCCAGGAGTATAAAGTTTGGTATGGCTCCAACGCTTCTTGACTTTGGACAGGAGCTTAGGTTTCTTAGGAAGAAGAATGCACCATATCTCTATGACATTGTAATCACCCATGCTCTTGACTGGCCGAGTCTCACTTGTCAGTGGTTTCCTGACAAAGAACTGTACGCCCCCGTTTATCCTCCATTTCCCATTGGATTTCATGGTCCTTCATAGAAACGAAAACAAGCCTTATACAACGCACCGCCTCCTCCTTGGAACGCATACCTCTGGTCAAGCTCAGGACTATCTACAAATTGCTCAAGTCCAGATACCCAAACGTGGCCATCCATCTACAGGTGCCGACAAACTTGACCGCGGAGATTATGATGATGAGAGAAAAGAACTAGGTGGACACACTGTCCCGCCGGTACCTAGAATTCGAGTCATTCAGAGGATCAACCATGCAGGAGAAGTCAACCGGGCGCGTTACATGCCGCAAAATCCCGACTTGATTGCGACAAAAGCAGTGACAGGCGAAGTCTTTGTGTTTGACAGGACCAAACATTCGAGTGAGCCCGAGAGGGGTGGTGAGTGTAAGCCCAATATTCGGCTGATTGGGCAGCAGAGGGAAGGGTGAGTTTGTACTTTTGCAAGTTGATCAATTGCTGATTCGGTTGTAGCTATGGCCTCGCATGGAGTCCTACCAAGGCTGGGTGTATTTTGGGAGCGTCAGAGGATATGACAGTTTGTCTTTGGTATGTCAACCTCTAGGCTTTCGTCCGAACCAGACTGATTCTGTTGAGAAGGGATATTAACTCATATGCGAAAAGCAGTGTCTCTATTGAGCCTATCAATGTCTTTCGAGGGCATACTTCTGTTGTCGGAGTACGTTTAATGCGTTCAAGTCATTTCTGATGCTCATATAATCCACAGGATGTCGACTGGCATTCAACGCAAGAAAATTTGTTCGCGAGTGTTGGAGATGATAAAATGCTTATGTTGTAAGTTTTGACAACCCTTTTCCTGATTCACATATGCATAATATGCTCTTTCCAGATGGGATACACGGACCAAGGCCGGGCCACAACAGACCATACAAGCACATGACAGGGAACTTCTCGCAGTTTCCTTCAGCCCCGCGAGTGACCATCTAATAATCACTGGCAGCGCCGACAAGGTAGGAGCACGAATGTAACTTGCTCAACGAAACCGTAACATCCGATAGACGATTGCTCTCCATGACATCCGAGTCCCTGCAAAGAAACTGCACATATTCGAGTCCCATACTGATGAAGTTCTCCACTTGGCATGGTCACCACACAACCCGACAATCTTTGCTTCTGCTTCCAGCGATCGTCGTATCAATATCTGGGATCTCTCTCTCATTGGTCAAGAGCAAACGCCGGATGATCAGGAGGACGGTCCTCCAGAGCTACTTTTTATTCATGGTGGTAAGCAAATTACTTTTTCGATTCATACAATTTCTTATTCATGGTACGATAGGTCATACTGCTCGTCCAACTGACTTCTGTTGGGCACCAGGCGAAGGTGAGAACTGGACTGCGGCTTCGACTTCCGAAGATAATATCGTCATGGTCTGGCAACCCACAATGCGCGTCTGGGCCGGAGACGAGGTTAGGATTGATGAACAAGAGCTTGAAGACGATGCAATGGATGTAGAGATGATCACTGAGGAGACAGGGCTCAGTGGCCACTCGGAGGATGAAAAGATGGATGATGCCACTGAGCAGGAGAGCAGACGGAAGATGGGTGAGAAAGAGAAAAACCCACACAATAAAGGGAAGACTGTCAGTGGCAACGGGTCGCAGAGTATGAGTGTAAGCACTACTGCTAGTATTTCGGGGGCAGACGATTAAGATGTCGCATCTGTTGGTTGTTGCTATGTCTGCCAAAATTATATGTATTTCCAAAGCAAATAATACAGCGTGACCATACGAGAGGAAGAGGCGTAAAGGGAGATACAATGTGACGTGTGGATAGTTTCATAGGAAGATGATCCTGACAAGTTCAAATCCCACTGAAGACCATGTCCTATTAAGTTGGGTATCATTTGAACAGAGGCTTTGAGGCGTACCCCCACCAATGAGTACAAAACAGATGAGACCCAGTGCCCAGATGTTTATAGGGCTGTTCTTCTCGAGTTTTTGTTTTCGTGACAAATGTGTAGGGTTTCTGCCGTCACGAGCGTCCTTAGCGAACTTTTCATTCCTCTGGCGCATCTCGAATGCAGTAGGCTAGTGTGGTGATCGGTCAACGAGTTAGAAGTTTCCCACTTGATCAGCGCACCATGATTGAAGATAATTGAAGGAATGACGACGAGTTGACGTTGGTTGTGCAGAGGCACAAGTATGTGATATTCAGATAGTGGACGTGGCAATTTCTATATATATAATCGCCACGCTTGTCGTCATCTACGACTCCCGAAAATAATAGAAACAAATAATCTTGTCTAAAGGCTCTTTCAACATTTGACTATGGGCAAAGGGCTCAAAGCAGCACTTAGATCACAACAATCCCGACTCAGAATCAAGGAAAAGGTACAGATAGCAGCTCAAGCCGCTTTACATAAGGGAAAGAAAGCTTCCTCTCGAAGTGAGCAGGTCGCGTCAGCTCCGAGATCGAAAGGGAAAGGGAAAGAAAAGCAATTTCTGGCGAACCAACAACCAACGATTCCATTTCAACTTACAGACAAGATACTCTTAGTCGGCGAAGGCGACTTTTCCTTCACACGTGCCTTAGCTCTTGATCCACCTTCTGTACTGGACAGTCTACCTCCGAGAAATATAACGGCCACCACTTATGATACAGAACAAGAATGTTACAGAAAATATCATGATGCTGAAGAAATTGTTCGAATGGTCAAATCTAAGGGTGTAGAGGTCCTCTTCGGGGTTGATGCGACCAAGTTGGAAAAAATCCAAGGACTCAAAGGCAGAAAATGGGATCGTATCGTCTGGAATTTTCCTCATGCCGGTGTGTGTCAAGGTGCCTTCCCCCATCAAAAATAACCCTTATTTCCGGTTGAAGGAAAAGGTATAACGGATAAAGACCGGAATATCCTCTCTAATCAAATTTTAATACTGGATTTCCTGAGATCAGCCTCTGGATTCTTGAAGAATGGTCCTGTTCCTTTGATGAAACGAAAAAAGAGAAAGAATGATGGGGAAGATGAGGAAGATGATGCTATATCTGATGATTCTGGGGAGCTATCGTGCCCAACGGACTCGCAGATCGCCGTAAGAGGAACTGTCCTGATCACACTGCGGAACGTCCCTCCATACACGCTCTGGTGAATATTCTCTTCCCCATACATTTTGGTAGCTGACACATTGAGAACTTCTCAAGGGATGTTCCAAGGCTTGCGAAAAATCCTCCACATCCTACGTTGACCAGCAAACCACCCAATCCACAATACTTGCAACTTCGTTCTTTTGTGTTCCATCGTGACTTATGGACGGGCTATGAGCACCGCATGACCAAGGGAGAGCGTGCCCATGGTACAGGGAAGACTGGTGAGGGAGGTGAGGACCGGACATGGGAGTTTTGTCTCCGTGATTAATATTACCGACAGTAAGCCCCTTACCTTCGACTTACCCATGAATGACTTGTAAACAGCAGATGTACCATTACAGGTTCATAGAAGACCCCTGTGGACATCTCGGCTTGACTACTCCTGATGAGTGTCATTGTCATGTGTCGATCAATGGACTCAGAAGTGGATAGGAAGGTCATTTTGCCGAAAATCTATCACTGTCTCTTCACTCATCCCAATCTCGGGTAATTGCATATCTCATAATTCTGCATACCATGGCGAACCCAACATATCTGATTCTCCTTGAATTATAGCAATGATTCTATCACCTCCACTTACGTCTTAGCCCATGATTGGCCGAGTAATCACGGTCAACGGATACGTCTGCAGCCCCATAGGCAGCATGATCATCGAGCAGGGAAAGAGCATCATCCTTCAGTTTGACCTTGCAAGTGGCATTCATTATTTGTTGGCCTACTAGCCCACATGTTTCAGAACGAGCTCATTGTGGAAATTGATCATATCGTCACATACATTACGTAGGCTCACATAATGCCCAAATTCCAATACATCACTGAAGCATTACCGAATTGCGTCAGTACGATAACATTGAGACATTCTTGCTGAACATACATTCTGACAAAATGCTAATCCAATGACATATTGGGAAGGTCCGTGATCTGCCTTGCAGCAAAGGTCTAAGCACTATGTGTGCTGATTGAATTAGATCTCTATCTATGTCTATATCCATTCTCAAGCAACCACAACATGTGAGCTTGGTGTTTCAGCAGCAGACACAGTCTCTGCCTTATTGACAGAATTGGCATCACTCGTTGTAGTGGTGCAATGCGCAGGTTCAGATTCGGGTGATATCTCGTTTGTGGTTGTGCGTGTACCATCTGGGGCAATATGACATGCACTATTGTTATGACGTTAGGAAAGTACAACCACAGGGGAGAAACTCAGAGAACAAAAGGGAAAAAATGTCATCAAGGCGTTGACCGTGAGACAGGCACACAGTATTAGCAACATCGAGCAAGAATAATTTATACCAAAAGAAGGTATAGGTTGGTAGCGGGGAAGTTTGCAAAAGGGCAATAGACGGACTTACGCTACGATTTGATTCCAATATGACTCCGGGTCAAATTCGAAGTTATACGAACCACCAAAATCTGCATCGAGGTGGGAATCCGGAATTAAATCGAGTAAATTCGGGTTGAATCGCATCTAGAATCGTGGAAGATAAGGGCAATGCATGCAAAGGAGTGTTTCAAAAGCAGATTCTCAGGGTCATTTTGACGATGGAACTGCCACCCACCTTGTCTCGTGTCACTGGATCGAGGAAAGGCGAGATACCTTTGTAGAAGAAACTTAGTAGTCGGGGAAGGTTTACGATAAGTGCCCGGCCGAGTGTCTCTACGTAGTGTTTTTGTAGGATATTGAGTACCTGTAAACGGAAGAGAAATGGGCTATAATATTGGTACACACAGGAGTGTCCTGTACCTTGCTAGCAACGGAGATGGAAGGATTTGTACGAAGAGTTGTAGATGCATAATCTACAATGATGACGAGAGATTCTTGGCCAAGTGGCATTAAGTCTTTGGCGCGTTCGCTGTCAAAGTGTTCATAGGGGTGAGCATGCGACTAGCAAGAACTCCTCACAGACACCACACAAGATGCCTCAATTGTCGAGGACTTGTTTCTGTGTTTTCACGTCCAGGCCGCATGTATATGATAGGACGACCGTCGCGATCAAAACCAGTAATGATACTAGGAGCAACTTGTAAGCATTTATCAAGCATCATCAACACAAGCACTTACATTTTACCGGTCTGACTTTCGATTTTGACTTCGTCGGGAGGGATGAGATCCGGCTTAAAATCGCGCCGCCACTCAAGAGTGGCTTTAATGCGCTTCTGGGCGTCCGGATAATTCCATTTTGAAGCCCTCATATATCGAGGAATGGTGTCTGCTTTCTGCAGCCATCGACGTTCCCAGGGGTGATATGGGTCCGAAAAGGGCAAGAGGAGACTGTCTGCGTACTGAGTTTATAGTTAGAAACTGTGCGCACTGGGCTCAGCAGTACGCACAGCACGCAGAGCATCAATTTGTGCTTGCTGGTCATCTGAGTATGTGTGCAGAGGGCAAATCGTTGTCCCGAGCTCCGGTTCGGTTAGCACCTGCTGGGTTGTGGTGCTCATAATAGATTACAAAAAAAACACTGTAATGACAGCCAAGTCAGTAGAAATTACTGGCTTGCACTCGAGAGCTGCGGCAGATGCAAGGGGCTGAGTCAAAATCCTTCTAGAGTTATGCCAATGTTCTGCTCAGGTTCTAGCGTCCTTGTGAAAACTCAGGAGATGTGACATTGTGACACGAACAA
>Ga0154001_1000765_pt1 | contig 10182 bp, 8 predicted proteins | sample TSNJ085MetaG_FD_104699 | JGI IMG/M metagenome (GOLD analysis project Ga0154001, IMG submission 104699) | Attine ant fungus gardens microbial communities from New Jersey, USA - TSNJ085 MetaG | ecosystem: Host-associated > Fungi > Mycelium > Unclassified | place: USA: New Jersey, Wharton State...
CCTGTTCACTGACGTCAATTACAGAAAACGAAAACAAAACCGCAAAAAGGGTTCGAGCGCATGGCTCGTATCCCTCGAAATCAACTTCTCGATCAACTCTTCTCTCATTTTCGCGATACGCCGCATTGGGGTCTACGGCCACTACGTGACAAAACGCAACAACCTGAGGTATACCTCAAGGAGGTATTGTCAGAAATTGCATTTTTGCACCGCAGTGGTGAGCATAATGGAATGTGGGAACTGAAAGACAATTTCAAAGATGAAAATGTACGTGACATGAGATTTTACAACAGTTTCTGGTCCGCTTACGTCTCTGATTTCAGATCAAGGCTGAGAATGTTCCTACCAGCAATTTAGGAGAGTCGTTGGGCGTTAAGATGGAACTTGAAGAGGATTATGATGAAGATGAAGATGACGACGACATGGAAGAGGTCTCATGACTTTGACTTCGTTTCGTGTTTTTTCCTGATGTGGTTTTACAACCAATTGATCCATAGATCCCACATTTTATGCATGTACTAAAGTACTCACAACCCTATCCCTATGTACTTCATCTAATTTATGTCACGCAAATGCAATTCAGTTGCTTTTCTGTCTTATGAACAGCGCGAGCTTGAGTTTGGTCTTGGAATGCAGATGTTAGAAACTGCATCAAAACAACCTGTGTCCTCCTGGACTAGCTCTATTTTTCGCCATGATACGAGTCCCTACCATCAGCAATGACCAGAATAAGCTTGTGGCTGTTTGGGTAATCTGTCGTTGAAGATTCAAGAGAAGTGTAAAGACCTCAACGATTTAGAATAGGCGGTGATCAAACATATTGAGCGAGAGGGAAATTGAAGGATTCATATTCGGGAGGAGGCTGAGGAACGACGTTGATGAGAGAGAAGGGGCAGGGGTTATCAATAAAAGCACTACCAGGCAAGGCTTCTCGAAAGCCTGTAGCTGAGAGAGTCCGGAGGTGTTCCCTTTCCCCCTTAGACGCACACATGGCTGAGAGCTTCCAATTGACATTAAAAGAGGAATCGAGCATGCCATATGCTGTTGTTTGCCGTCCATTCGATCCTATGAGGAGAGTCTCTGAGGGTATGAACCTAGAAGAATGTCTTGCAATTTTCCTCCTTTGCGCCGTCTTTGTCGACGTTGGGACGGTTTTGGCTCGAGGCGAGGCGGTGAATATTGCTAGACCAGTCTTCAATTTCGGCGGAACGCTGCATCCGCTGTTCGTAGGTTTCTCTCTCAGAAAATTTCCACGAAAAGAACAATTGACACATGACGACCATGACGAAACGAATGACAACAACACCGATGATGAAGGCGAGAGAGAGATAGAGAATGACTTCGGAAGCAACGCAGCCAGTCGTGCTCGTATCTATAAAACCGATGGTGACGAGATCCTGTAAGCAGTGACCAACATTGTGTTCACCTATGCGCATGAATAACATCGTCAGGTCCTTGGTATTGTAGATCCCATCTGCGTGAGCCATTTCCTCGGATAGTTGACCTTGATAGGGCTTATCCATTGTAAAACATTGAGATCGAGATCATCCACTCGCAACATTGTTGTTTAAGGGGAGCCAGCGAGCATCGCACAGCGGTGAGGCGCACCAGCAAACTCACCTAGATAAACCTTAAGTTGTATATTGAGAGTTTAGAGGCAAAGGCGAAACTAAACTGCCACAGATGAACGGCGGATATCATGGAATAAGAATAAGAATTCGGAGATAGGATATTTGATAGAAGTGGAGAAGCTATGTGTTATTCTCTGCCCACCAGCCCCGTGGACCAAAGAAATGGACTATTGGTTGTGGGGCACCGTAAGGGTTAATAGAACTTTAACTGTAGAAGTTTTCTTTGGAATGTTTCAGGTAATAAAGGTAATAAATGAATTTTGAGAGAGTGTAGTGCATATGATTCCTGTAAATCGCCGTCGTGCACATGTGTCTTGTGCTGCAACATCGAGGTGAGCTTCGTATTGAACTTACCCTCGTGCACATGGTACTCAAAAGCAGCACCAGATCTCCTGCCACTATCTTTGGCTTGTTTAGTCTTGAGGAGGTCCTTGGTGGTAGGAGAAATCAGTGTTAACTCAAATTTGGTAGGTACCATCACTGTAATTTTGATCTGCCTGCCTATCGAAGATTGTTCCCCCCTATTCATGTCTGCGTCTCAGTACAGACTTTTCTGGGAAAAACAGGTTTCCCCCAGCCATCTGATAATAGGCCAAGTCCATTGTACAGATCACCTCGTAACTGGCACGAGTGGTTCAAAGACCAATGCAAGAAACAGAGACTTTTTACGCGGGTAAACGATCGTTCTCGTGGATTCATGCCTCAGAAGACAGGTAGATACATTGTATAGATCGTAACAACAGTCTATATAAAACAGAAAATAAACATTCTACTAAACCATCTGCCTTCTCCTAAACATAACTTTTGCTCTCGGGTGAGGAATAGTTATAGCTTCAAAGTAGATATTAGGGGGACGCTCCAATGATCCATTCTCAGTTCGTACATCATACTCTAACAAAATATGAGCAAGAACGGCCTTGATTTCGTTGACGGCGAAGAATCGGCCAGGGCTATGAGATCACATCAATCAAAGTGTCAACTGTCTGAGAGGTCCTTTACCATGCATGCCGGCCATGCCCAAAGACAATTTGATCAAAGTTCAAAGAAACCATTTGGTGCTTGATACTATCCAGTTCTCCATCTCTGTCACGTATATCTGAGAACCTGAATGCTTTGAAAGAATGGGCATCAGGAAATAGCGCCTAATTGACTTGTTCGTCATTTCATGCTTCACTGCATCTATACAAAAAGCGAACCTCATCTTTGTTCATAGCATCACTCGCGATTGCAACGAAGTTATCGGCTGGAATGTGTGTTCCGTCAGATAGTGTCCAATCCTTGAGAGTTTTTCGAATCAAATTCACTAATCATGAGGAAATTGAGTGCATGCTGAATCTGCAGCAGTCAAATTGGACGTACTGCTTCCGAGCCCAGTAAACCGTTGTGATTCCCTCAAGAAACTGTCAATCTTGCGCATTCTCTGCATACTGTTTTTGGTCCAACCATATGCCTTAATCATAGTCTCTGCTTCTTCGCGCATTTCTTTGACATATTCTGGATGAGCAACGAGGTCGTACAAAGCGTGAGTCAAGAACTGTGTGTTTTTTGAAGGTTCAATGGTTTCGGATAGATGGTTAAGGTCTACGCACCATTGAACTAGTGTGGATTGCTGTGAAATTTAGCACCAAAATGCGCATGGCAATCTCACGAGGGTCGAGTTGACTTTCATGTGTTGAGGATTCAATCAACCAGCTGATCAGATCGTTCTGTCATCCTGATCAATGCATGTCCATGAATATGACGACGAAGATTGACAGACTGGCATTTCTCCTTGCTCGGATTTAGGCCGTCTTGCCTGAGCTATCCTCGATTCAATAGTAGGTCCAAGGTACCGAAGCACTCTTGTTATATCTCTGCGTATATTCGTTAAACATGTGGCGATGAATCTGTTGGACCGTTAGTCACAGAAAACTACGAGAAAGGACTGTGACAGACGGCCGCAGGAACTTTGGGAAGCAATTAATTATCCGAGCATTCACAACGATATTGACTGTGAAGGTCTCATTGAGTGAACGATAGCCTGGCTCGCGGCCTAAACAGAATTGTGTCAAAAATCGTCTGAATGTCTGAGATACCCACAAGCAGGGAGCCCGACGAGATAGCGGTTAGTTGTACGACAGATAATATGCATGAGGGTATCGTATGCTGGCACAGGGGTCCAATCTAAGTATATATGTGGTAAGCAGCTGTTGCCACAACCTTTGTTTCAATTTACCTTCGGTGAGTGGGATATAGTCCCTGAATGACTCCACAATTTCATCTCTAATGTCGTCGAACTTCAAAGTCAGGTTGCGAGTAATCGGAGAGCGGACTACCGTGATATGGATGGGCTCATCACTGTACCGGGAACCAAATTGATACTTGTTGTGAGTTATCTAGTTCTTCTCAGCCTAGTCCCATAAGGATATCTGCCAACTTCATACCTCGTCTGAAGCTGCCGTGAAGGAAAGAGTGTCATCTGCAGCCTGCCGGATGTCATCGATGTGCTGCTTCCCACTCAAAACTATAATCCACCGTGATACCGTTGCTACTTTAAATGGTCGGTTGGGATACTACAGATTGGCTATCGAGCACTGAAGAAATATGGCAGAGATCTCACACACCCTATCATAACCTTCTTGAAGCAACTCAGCGGCTTTCCAATACCATTGAATCGCAGTGATATATGAAGTGAGGATACCCGAATAGCCGACTGTCGGGAGGGCATTCAGCTAGATGGGAATTAAGCCAACATCAAACGTTCGGAACAAGTGAGGATATATCTGTTCAAACGTACCGGCGACCTTTTGGCCTCTATATACTTCCAACAGGCGTGAGCGATGAGGAGCAAGCCTGCAAAATGTACAAAGAGGTATGAAAGACCCGAGTTGGCCTCTGATGCTGGCATTGAAGGCTTGGTCAATTAGGACTCCACAAACGGGAAATTACGTTGAGAATATATAAGGGTAAAAGCCGCACTGTCAGTTGAAGTTGGCGCTTCCCATACATGAGCCAAACTGAACGCCAGAGCCCAGCAAAATACATGTCAGTGCCAATCTTACGAGATGCACCATGCGCCTGTGTACGATTCCACATTGTTGTGCATTCTTTATGGATCCACCGGAACATTTCATTGATTGTAAGGGTCAGATTTCTGGACACGTTGACCCGCTTGTGGGTTGGAATCAAAGCGAAAATAATCAGGACAACTGGTATTCATTCCTGAAGCCGAAAGTCTCGATGGCAGTCGAGGTCCGATCCTGGCGAAGTGTCTCATCATTTTCCCGACGCATAAGGATAGGGGTGAGCAGTCAAACGTTGGGCGGTCATAGAGTACAAATGTCCAAACGCACGAGGAAATGCAGCCTGAGTCTAAGAAACTTACCCCTAAACAACCAAATCGGTATTCAGTCTCCTCGCTGGAACGGAAGCAATGAATTTTCTTTTGACGCCCTAAGTGCATCAGCAAGTGTTCCTGGTCAATGAGCACAGCCACGACTGCTGATGAAAACAATGTTTAGCTCTCGAGACCATCGCCTAGTGTCACTCGCCAATATACCTATATTTTGCTTAGGATGAACATTTACTTCGATTATATGAGTGGAAGGATGTGTGTTTGATTCGTTCTCCAGTATGACACGAGCAAAAACATTGTTCTAGCAAGAAATCATCCCAGAATTTTTCAAACTGGACGGTGACTTGACGTATCAAGCATGGCGACCATGACCAAGTGAAATCCGGTCTTCTGGGGAGAAAAAGGTGTTTAATGCTATCGAGTTTTGCCTTCGTTCATCTCTGCGACTGAAATTAAACCTGAGGCAGCTCGTCTAACATTCATTGACGACCATCGTCGTAGCTGAGGTAACCCCGAATAATGAACTATCCTACTGCACCCTGGAATATGAGTACAACTACTGCTACTCATTCCATCCACCTCAGAACTACTGATGCATTAAGCACGCTTGTTGCCTTTGGACTTCATCCATGATACATCACTCCTTCATACTCTTGAATATCTTTGCGCCAGGCCTTTTTGTCCTAAACATGTTGTGCTACCTCTAAAAGGCGAGAATCAGATACTCTCCAGAACATCATCAAAGCTGTCAGACTTACAATTGGTTCATCTTTTTTGGCAGTATAGAAGGGTATCAACAAATGCTATCTGCATCTAAACAAGACTACTATCATGTTCGTTGTTCCACACGCCCTCCCAACAGTGATACGATTTCAAAGCATAATACAAGTAACAATTGACCCACTAGGTCCATCATAGCCGAATGAATAGGCAAGGCATACATATCCGGGTCTTTTTTGATCGACCACAACCAGTTAGTGAGTAGGCGTGCGATAACGAGTGAAGTAAAGACCTGTAGCCAAAACAACACGCTTTCGTTAGATATCATTGCTCAGAGAAATATAGACATGAAAATGACACTTACAGCACAGCAGAAAAACAGCATTGAGAACACAATAAATATAGCAGGAACTTGTAGCCACCCAACAGATTTCAAAACGACTAGGAATACTATTTCGACCGGTAGAGTGATTAGGAGGAGTGTAAGCATGACGAGGCGGCCACTTGGCTGATTATGAGGTTGTAGCAAGGGCTTAGGAAGTACGGCAGCGTGAAGGGCTGTTGAGAGGCGAGAGACAAAGATGGAACCTGCAGCGCCAGGAAGACCTGAAAATCAAATTCAGCCGGTTCCAGTATAAGAGAAATCGAGGCTGAAGTACCACTGATAACAACTGCAAGTAGCGGGAATCCTTCATATTTGCTCACGAACATGTCTAATACGACACCAGTCCCGCTGCTAATAACCATGGCACCAAATAGCGGCGTCCAGCCTTCACCCAAAAGAGATCGGACGTGTTTATTGCGAAGCGTATAGGCGAGCGAAATTGAAGCACTGACAACAACAATAATGCAGATAACAAATGGAAGTGGAGTGTGAAGAAATGGTATGAGGAGAGTTGAGACGAGGCCGATGAGGCAAAGAGTGACAAGATCACCAAGGCAAGAAGCTATCGCTGGTGCAATGTTGTCTGAAAGTACGAAAGGGACGGGATGTGAGATGAATCAATGGGATGATGAAAGGGGATATAGTACATACCAGGGTCACGATTGAATTTCTGACAGAGAACGATCAAGGTGCACATGAATGAACCCAATAAGATACCTGAGAGACATGTCGCAGACATCGTCGTTGAAGCTACCATGATCAATCTAAAATGGTTTATTTACTAGTTAACTGCTCCTTCGCAAAGAAAGTAATGAAGGGATACTTACGTAGCCAGATCAGTGTTGCGTTTCGACTCGGGGAGGGGATGAGGGATAGGTTTCCTAGATTCTAAATTGTATGAAGGTAGATGGTCGCGGACTAACAAAGCAATGGTAGCAGTTGAATTATTTGAGGGCGAGGGAGCAGCAGGATCTCCATGGGGTACGAAGAGGCCGAGGATGATTGCAATACAAGCAGCAACGAAGGACACGACAGCAGCTTGCACTTGAAGGAGTGCCAAATTTCCGATGATCATAACGCGGCGTTGTTTGGGTTCGTTGAGCTCGCCGACGTTCGCGGCAGTTCCGAGGCGCGCAGAAAGATTCATTTCGAGGTTTCCCTTCAGATTGAGGACAACAGGGATAATCATTATGAGCTGATCTACTTCTTGCATGGCCCGCCAGCGCTGGTCAGAATCAGATAATGCCATGTGGGCAAGAAGGCTTGACATACAGAGACTTGATCCAGCAATTTTCCAGTGAATAGTAAACTGATAGTCGTAAGCAATAAAGTTGGGGCACTCTTGCGAAGCAATCAGTGACCTACAAGAATATGAAGAGGATGTCCCCACCTCTAGGACTATATCTTTTGTTTGCGACCACAACCCCGCAGGAGAGGAGAAGCGAGGTTGAGGTGAGCTCCTCAGCAGTGCTACATCGCCATTGTCCTCAACCTCGTCGTCCGAGTCGTGAGGAGAGCCAAAGCCATTAACCTTCACGTATTCCATGGAAATTGTCTCATTGTTGTCATCGAATAAGTCCGTCCTCTGACCAGGCGAGCTGGCGGGCATAGTGGGACGTAAAGTGCGTGGGAAACATAGCAAATCAATCCGTATATCCTCCGAAGAAATGGTTACCACTACAAATCAATAGGTCTCATGGGCACCCTCTGGTGGGTTTAGATAAGAAAAGAATGTCACACAGAAAATATATACTTTTGACCTAGACCAGAACACTGGATGATAATCTTCTCTCTGAGACCTGTCCACTGAGTCAGGGTGATTTTCAGATCATGCCGAGCAGCTGGATACAGAATCCTCATCAGCTTTTTGTTTTCCGTGCTCTGTCCGATATGGTCTACATTTATTCTCTTGTCATGAAGTACCAGACTGACAAAGTCAATCGTTCTCCGAATATAATTGATATATTGTTATTCTATAATCAGCTGAAAATGTATCGACGTCTTGTCTTCGACTACCAAGAGAGAAGGCTAATGACTTTTCAACAACTGACCATGTCAACCTAGCGGAACACCCGGATAACTAAGCGCTCTATCTTGATTCATCTAACGTTAACATCCTGACGATTAGAAAATAAGCGTTTTTATCCTGATCGGGATCGAAGTTTATTTTGGTATGAACGCCTTCGGTTACGACGTGAAGAGGACGTGAAGAGTCCCATTTTCACGTGTCTATTCAATAACACTATGCTCTTAAATCGCACACAGGACAGGTGGTTTTCTCTCCATGAGAGACTTGGATTGATTTTCCTGCCAGCGGGATGAACCCCTCCAGAAGATTGTCCAGCCTGCAGGCTCGACACTTAAACCACTATACGCACGAAATCAGACATGCGAAGCAAGTAGAAGTTCAAGTGCAGTACATTTCCTCTCTGATTCTGTTCCATGATCATGGCCGAGGCGACACTGACAAGCCTCCAAGCCACTATATGTCAAAAAACAAAGGGTTGTCCAGGTGCCGAGACAAAGTTCCATCAATGTTAGTAACCGAACCATAAGATCATTGGATGAAGTGGGCAGTGGCGGAATGGGGATGTTCACGAAGAGATCAACATGCAGACAGGGGTGAATACAACAGGGACAGCTTGCACAGCCAACTTTCCGACGATCATGACCCAACATTGTTTCTGAAAATCTGACTAAGAACGACTAAACAATTTCTGAGCAGAACATGATTGGCGAAGAGTGATCGAGAGGATTCCCCGTGAGCAATAAACCTATGTGACTAATCAAGTCTTGTATCAAGGTGGCAAGGATAAGTAGGCGTGGGAAACCGGAGTAATCACTGAAGATACTCTTTCTCTTTCTTCATCCTCCACTCTCATCAGATTTTCTCCCCGTTTCCGTCTGCCACAACGTCTGCGGAGGCTCTACCGCCTATATATCTGTCGCGAGTACTGCTGCATACCCCCATTCACTGTGCTCTGCGTGACACCTTGGACCCTTGTAGACCATGCCAGCTAAATTCAGTTCATACCAAGTACCCGAGTTAAACGTCTCGGCTTTGTTCAAGAATACTCCGGAAGCAGTTCCATCTGTGGAAGAACTTGAACGAATACAGTCCGAGTTGAAAATGCTACGACAAATAGCGATTGAGAGAGCCAAGAAAGCAGGTGAGGACCTAAGGAATATTGAAGATTCCATGCGTCGGATAAGAGAGAGGGAGAAAGGAAAGCTAAAGTCTGCTGATAAGATCAAGCGTGAGCGAGACTGTACGTCAAACAATTCTGACATGTGTGCCTTCAAAGACTCATGGTCCCTGTTCATATCATCATCTTCTTCTTATGCGTTTGCCTTTTTTCGTAACTGAATCAAACCTTGACCGTGCCTTGGTTACTTTGACTGGATTCTCTTGTGATCAAAAACGACCTGTCTGTGCCTTCACGTCTATGACAACTGCTCGATTTATCATTCGCAGTCACACCTCTACCTGACGGTGACGATCCTAAATTGTCCGGTGCTCATGGTTCAAAGTCGCGGACTAACTCCCTGCCCTCATCCACAAATACTCCCGCTCCACGCAGCTCGTTAGAGTCAAGAACTCGCACGTGAGTATAATCATCCCTGATACCACCGACCAGACTTTTATGTCTCATTTTAGCCTTGAAGAGCTGAAGAGGAAGAAGCGGAAGCGGAAGCGAGAAGATGATAGCGATGGTGATGCTGGTACATTTATTCTAGCCGTAGGATGTGCATACACTAATTTGGGGTAGATACTCGACCTCGCAAATCTACCCCTCCATCAAATCACGCGCCTACCTTCATTCCGCCCCCACCCAAAGCCTCAAAACTACCAGCGCTTACGCCACAATTACATTCAAAGGTACGTCACAATAAATAGCTACATTCCTCAGTTCTCAGTTCCCCTTAGCTCCATGCTGGCCCCGACTTCTCCGTTCCCGCCTCTCAATGCCTCCTACAACCTCGACCTCCCATTCCCCCACCTCCAATACCTGGACCCAGTAAACCCTCCCAAGTAATGGAGGATTTTAGTAAAGCAAAACAACCAGCGCAAACTATAGTCACCACTTTTTACGCAAACATCGAGCCATGGA
>Ga0154001_1000767_pt1 | contig 10173 bp, 4 predicted proteins | sample TSNJ085MetaG_FD_104699 | JGI IMG/M metagenome (GOLD analysis project Ga0154001, IMG submission 104699) | Attine ant fungus gardens microbial communities from New Jersey, USA - TSNJ085 MetaG | ecosystem: Host-associated > Fungi > Mycelium > Unclassified | place: USA: New Jersey, Wharton State...
ATCCCAAGTACCACTCTGGGCGGTGGCACGCATAGACTCTTCCTGTGCTCGACTGGGACCCAAAATAGTGGCTCATTGTCCCGACCCACCACCCGTCCATCTCGCATGCCTAGCAGCATGAGCACATATCCATGAGCAGAATGCCAGTGTTCATCTGTGAGATCCGCTATGTCCCATATTCTCAAGCCAAAGTCACGGGAATACTGCGCCAGCTTTGTTCCATCTCGTATAAATGCCATGGCTGCGCTTCCTTGATCCAAAATTTTAGCGTGCAGATGGCCACTATAGACGTCAAGAAGATGTATTGTGTTTTCGTCTTCAAACCAAAGAGCGATAAGTCTGTCACTGGGGGGATGTTCAATCAGAGCAGGTGAGAGGGCCATTGCATCCACCCAGGACGTTCGGAACTTGGAAACGAGTCGGCCTGTTCGTGTGTCCCAGACTCGGACGCGAGAGTCATCCCCAGACCAGCATGCAAACAGTCTCCCATCGGGTGAGTACTCAGGCTTGTAAATATCCACTGGATCGTCAACAAAGTCGATAGAATGAAATTGGGCAGTGTCATGATTCCATGAATAACATTTGGCAGAGGAATACGCAGGCACGATGACGACGGTCAAGCCATCAGGTGCCGGGTATGGGCGCGAGTCTTTGATCTCGATCTCTAAAGAATACGTGCATTCAAAACCTGCGGGATCCTGCCGATGCCAAACTTGCAGTAATGCTGAGTCATCATCTGAGGTGCATATAACCAAGTCGTTGCATGTTTGGAAGGCAACCTTCCTAGTCCGGATATCTTGCCTCGGCCAGGGGTTGAATGAGACGCGATTATCCGGGTGCATTATGCCGCACACGGTAATGAGAGATCTAGAATAAAGCACTACCTGATACTCACTGGGGGAAAATGCAATCCTCATGCCATCGTAGTCTTGCTTGCCAATATCCGTACGCGATACGACTTCCCCAGTAGTCGAATCCAAGAATTCAATATGAGATCGCTCTGATCTCGTAGCCACCATGTTTCCGGAATGTGAGAATGCAATGATTTGTGGCACATTGGCATCAACTTGAGTGTTGATAGTATCAGCTTGACTCATCGCCAAATTCTCCAGGTCCAGCTCCCACATCCTCACACTTCCATCTTGACATCCAACTAAAAGCTTGTGACCATCGCGTGATGGACGAGTACTATATATGAGTGAAGTGGTTGGAGGATTTGTCTCCCAGATTAGTTTTGAGTCAGTCACGGCGACGTCCCATATTTCCACTGTGTATGCTTGTTCGATAAATAGGTAGTTAGTGAGGGGCGGATGAATAACATGTGAGCCATAGTAGACATCATGGCTGAAGGATGCCATTTCTTGTGTGTCCAGTCTCCAAAGGTAGATATCTTTTTTCCGAGATACGGCCATCAAAGAGTCACTGGTTGGAGAAAAGACGAGTGATTTCAGATCTCTAGGAGGATACGAGAATTGCCGGGGATCCTTGCCATCTTTCAGACACCATAGTTCAATAGCACTCTCAGACTTCCTTGCTACGGCCAGAAAACGCCCATCAGGAGAAAATTGGGTGCCGGCGACATCATTCACCTCGAACAACCTGTTGGATATCAGGGCACCATTGCTAGCATCCCATAACTTGACCACAATCCGAGTTGGATCTCCACCTTTATCTCCACCTATCCAATGCATTGATGCAATTCTTCCGTCATGATGAATGAAGACAAAATTCCAACCCTTGATCTGAAACTGCTCCTCACCAGTCTCAATGTCCACGACTACTGCATAAGATTCTAATTTGAGTAGAATACGTCTCCCATCAGGACTGAAGTAGGCATCATATACAAACTCCTTGTGAGGCAGCTCGAATGGGCCTGAAATGCAATGACCGGTTTTAGAGTCGCAGACACACATGATAATTTTATGATTGGTTCTTGATATGGAAGCAAAGGTGCTTTCATAAGGCGAAAAGACCATACGGTACACAGGACTCTTGTGGTGCTCGGCAGTGAACACCACCATTGGCCATTGACTAGATTTCCCTTTAGTGACCACCACCATTGGCCACTGACTAGGTTTCCCTTCAGTGACCACAACAGTGTTGGGAAACCTTGAACGGAATTCTGTGGCAACAAGAGATTGTTCGGGCGCAAATGAGAGGGCGGAAACATAGATTTGGGGGACACATCGAGAGATTGGGATGATAAATGCAGAAATGAATTCGAGGGCATCGCGAATGAACAACGTTAGTTTGTGATCAGGGTTGAGTGTCTGGCCAGCCAACATCAGAGGTGTATTGTAGAAAATGAACTGGAGACGCACTTTCCAACCTAAAGCCTTTCTCAGAATCAAAGATGCTTCATGCATCTTACCCAATAGGCTCATTGTTTCCAACCAGAACAATAACTTCTCATACATCACAAACTCTACAGCCTCCATCAACGGTTTGTCAGCCAGAGTGTGAACAAGGTGGTCAGCCAGAGTGTGAACAAGGTGGTCAGCCAGAGTGTGAACAAGGTGATCAGCCCAATATTGACACGAGTATAAGACAAGAGGAGGAATAGTGGTTTTCGCAGTGGCCTGAAGATCCACATTCTCGACGATAGAAGATTCCAAGCTGCACATATTGAAGTGGAGCTTGGGAGAAACCAGAGTCTTCAAACATAACACAGTAAGCTGATGTTCATGATAAACTCGATTCTGAATAGCCGAAAGGCTAGGGTGTTCGTGTCGAAAGGATGGAGATAAAAGAAAGTCTTTAAAAGACCAATGATGGAAACAAAGGATAGGACCAGGATCAATGACCGACATGAGACCTTTTCTAATAAGCCCTAACTGGCCTGCATCTGAACCCAGAATCTTAACTCCAGGAAGCATAATAAGCGCATTATCATCAAGCGGTTCCTTGGCAAATATCATTGCACCCATAACAGAGACGACTGCCCTGATTTTTTCCTCTGAGACCATGTCCGAACGATGCTTTGATGATCGTTGAGTACAGAGAATGCATGTTTTTTAACCCCTTTCCATAATCCTTTTCAAGCATGGCAAACCGTACTTCGGGATCCCATTCGAGGAAATTGGCAGCAGATGTTATCCAGATAAATATACCAGCAGCACGAGGAACCAGGGACTTGAGCGCCTTTTCAATCAATGCAACTCCCAATCCCATACTCTTGAGACGGGACTTGAGGAATATACTGATGTCTTCAGAAGCACTATCTCCCGGTTTGACATCATTGCCAGAGGGGATATTGACATGAGTGCAGACAGACTCCGGGAAGATTTTGGTGATATGGTCCTCGGGCCGGCTGGTGACAACCAACTTGAGCCTCTTCAAGTGATCAACCTGAACCCAGCGCTTGAGCGTACGCACAAGGCCCTCAAAATCATCCATCTCAGATGCGTTGTGCCTGAGGCCACCACATTCATCCAATGCATCGATCAAAATTACAGGAAGTTCCTCTCGCGGAACATCATCGTCCAGCACAGATAATGGTTCCTCGATGAGCAATTTGAAAAGCCGATCAATGTCGGATGAGCTGTGCCCTTGATTGCCTTGGGCTAAGTGTGGTCGAAGAGAGGGATACAGGCGGGCAAGATGACAGGCGACAGCACGCCAGAGAGATTTTGTGGTGATGGTCTTTTCTGTGCGATCAAACCGGAACGATATTACTTGTCGCTTCTGATCCTCTAGTCGACTGGCAATGCTAGCTGCCAAGGCCGATTTTCCAACACCAGGGGATCCCCTTATCCAGATCATATTGGGACCATTGACATTTGTGATCTCGTCTTCAATCTCTTGTAAGATGGCAATGCGGGTGCCTTCCATACATGGTGTGCGCAAGGAGAGCCTATTAGCCCCAAGGGCGCTCACTAAATCCTCCAGTTCCTTCTTGTCGGTGGCCATCTTCGCATTTTGTGCTATGATGGCTGATACGAACCACAAATCAGTCAGGTTGGACGATGAACATCAGGCATGAAGGCCAGACCTTGTTCTGCTCTGATCTCTATAAGAAAATCTCGGTCGAAATTTCCCGCAAAAGTCTCTAGTTTCTTCTGTAATTCAGTTACCTTGTCCTTATGAGGGACAGTGAGGATATGTTTGGCTGTGACCAACAACTCAGTCATAAATCTATCTCGCCCAGTTGGATACCCACCTGACCAACTTCCGAGCCACTGCTCAATAAAGCCCACCACTTCTTCCATCATTCCAGGAAATTCATTGATAGTACGACGCAGTTCGTCTGATTTCGGAATGTCCTTGAGCCTCTCGAGCTGGACAGCTAATGTACTCATGCTTTTTGCGAGGTCTTGCATTGCTTCATGAGATTCTTTTTGAGCTTCGAAATGCTGTAAAATCGATCAGTCATGTTATTTGTATCGAAAAAGAATGTGGCCGACTTTGTATACGACGTCAATGCAGTTGACCACTGTTTGAGCTGCAGAATTGAGCTGTTTCAAGTCAGATGATGCATGCATACACCAGGCAATGATTTATTACCCCACTGATGGCCTTGGCGAACTCAAAAATCATCCCAACACCAGCTTCCGCACGACCCAAGTGGCTCAAAAGTGGTTTGAAGGATTCCAAGCTTTTTACTGTACTTTTGATTTGGACATCTAGAGCGCGTAAATTGTTGTTGTAGGCCTAAGATTACGTTTGAGGAGGGAATCTGCATAAATAATCATAAAATGCATACCTCGGCGACGATCCAGAACTGTAATCCTGAAATGGAATTAGTGAACTCAATCTTGAAGTCTGCTGAGGTACCCTGAGTAAACGGGAAATGATCGAGGCAAAGATCAACTCACAATTGGTTTCTCGCTGTGCTTCGGAAACTAGGTGTTCCCATAAATCGTCGAATTTGACACTGACTTTACACAGGAAATCATTCCGCTCATGGCTATAAACTTAAGCTGCAAGATAGACAGGTCATGGGTCGGGACAATGAGCCATTGTTTTAGGTCCCAGTCAAGCACAAGAAGAATGTATGTATGCTTGCTACCATCGCATAGAGGGGTAATCGGGGTACCCCAAAAGAAGGCAGCGAACGTGGACTCCTCTAACTCAAGGCTTGGCAGAAAGTGGGCGGAATGGATTGACAAAGAGCTGTTGAGGGAACTCGAGTAAAAGGAGGAGGTAGGGGAGCTGCTGGAGTAGGATACCAAAGTGCGTCTTGTCCTCAGCTGAAGTACTCGGAGGTGTTGAAGTGGATATGTGAATTGGAAAGGAGGACGAGTTACAGGAGCTCGTTGGTCTATTCGAGTTTTTGTTCGTCCCTAGCATGACAGATGTGTGTGTCTAAATGACCTGTTTTGCAAATGCATCCGCCGATCGAGTCACACAGGCACAGAGGAAGAATCCTGAACAATGGTCAATTCCTGACGACATCATATACGAGCTTGAACTCTATATTGGACAAGTATTACTAATCAAAAGCTCCTTCTGCTGGCGTAAATGATTGTTTTGTCAGTTGTATGTTTTTGGAATGAATTGACCTGTAAAATCATTCTGATATCGATACCACCTCAAGAGAGAAATCTGCGATCTCAACAAGATATTGCAGCTTAGGCCTCAAAGAGCTTTATTAATAACAAGGTTCATACTTGAAATGAACATTTTTATGATTGGAAGGAAGACTGCAATGTGCGACTCCAACTGAAGAAATATTATTTAGCCAATAGAGTTGGCTGTTACACGCCAACTAAGACCTGCCCAACCCTCCTGACATCACCTTTTCTGAACACCCTCACTGTCACTCTGGGTCCTTGAGAGGTGTGCAGAAGCGACCTAGCAGAAGCATCGAAGATAGTGCAAGCGCTTGGATGGGTTGGAAAGGCGTAGCAGAGGTTATCCCAAGATTCCTGGCAGTTTTTGTGAGTTGGATGTGTTCGCTTGTTTCTTGGTGATGCAATGTAAACCTGGTCCTAGAGCCATACCAAAAAAATCACAGCTTTTTTGTGCGAGATCATCGAGCATAGATTGTACTTTTCTCTCCATGTTTCTTCACCCATGTCTGGGAGTACTCTGTCTTGTCAGAACTGAGATGAAGGAATGATAGGTTAACAAGATTCTATTTGTTGCCGCTGCTTGTAATTTATCTTTTTCTTCATCTTCAAGTGAGGCCTGGACTGTTTCACCTTGTCATATCCACCCTTGGTCCTTCCCAACAAGGAGTTTCGTTCTGATTACTCTGTACAGGTAATAGTCTGGACAACTAGACTCGCTAAAGCAAAAATATGTTTTGAGAGGACAAGCAACAACTTCGAATAGAGCAGCGAGCTCCGCGCATTCGTCCTGTTTTCCAGTTCACCTAATCATTTGAGTACCTCAATGTACTTTAGCCAAGGACAAGATGTACTTTTCAGCAAGTTTTCTACCTGTTCACATTCACGTCCACTCTCACTACCGAAGCACTCATCATCATCACCATCATCATGAACACCACTCTCCTAAACCATCCTCATTTTCTTCTACCTATTCTCCTCAACATGCTTCTCCGCACAAATACAAGACTTCTAAAACGGCAACGGAAAGATCTCAATGAAAATTACTTTGTCCAATTTTGTCAACTTTGTCGAGAAGAATGACAGGGTTGATACATGAGGATTTACAAAGTGCTTTAACGGCAAGTCTGGGACCAGATACAACATGAGCACTTCTGCGACCGTGTATTTTGGCTTCATCATGGACACCACCAGAAGAGATACGTTGACATAGACGACCGAGAACACGAGCTATACTTTGACTGAGACATTTTGCCTGTACCTGGTGGCCCAAAAAATAGATCCTTGGTCGATGGTGAGTGAAGTTTAGGAAGGGGAGGAGATAGCGAAGGATCTGTTCAATAACACTAGAAGGTGGAGCCCGTGTGTTTACCAGCATCGATAAGGCAGTGGTTTCAGTGTGTTAAGCAGGCTCCTCGCGTGCTGAAGTGATAGCTGCTTCTTCAAATATTTCCTTGCCGCATTGAACTCTTTTAGGAGGGCTTCTGCAAGGTATTCAATTGGCCGTTTCTTGATTTCGTTGAGACCAGGATGATCGACATCATGGAAAGTCTTATCGCGAATAACGAAGGAGGGAGTAGAGGTAGTGATTGAGTTGGGCCAGGGAACTGAGGTTCGTCACTCGAACTGCACGAGAGCGTAGTTGGTGATGAAAGGGATAAGAGGGCTCACGTAGCTCCTGATGACACCATTTCCAATGCTCCCTTGGGAATTCTCTTAGCCTTCTCCATTCCCTAATGCCAATCTTTCCCTCTACGGCACCACATTGCATAGCCTGGATTCTTTTCTTCAGATCATCTAATTCACCGTCATCCATGCTCTTGGCAGCTTAGTTCGTGGGGCTCGATGCAGTTGAATTACTAAAACTTTTTTAGAGGGCCGACAGTTCCCGCTGAAAAGCTGCAGATTGTTGACACAAAACTCTTTCTGTTGCTTGGACGTCTAAAGCAGAGCGATCGTATCTCATATCCCATATATAGAGGCCTCCATGAGGAAGATGTCAGCAGCAAGGGACAAATGAGCTGAATGGTATGAGAAAACGGAAGGAGGGCAACAAAGAGCAGTCTAATTTGTCGTTGTAGTCAGTAATGAGGACGTCGACCACTGAGAAGGTGCGAGCATCGGCTATGTCTACGAGCATGGTCGCGATCTTGATGTAATCTTCTCTCCTAGCTGTCTGTAGGGCATCACGAGCACGTCTATCAAAAAGTCTAGGCACGGCCTGTTTGAACTGTGCAGTTATTTCTATATCTGGGACTTTGTTTGTGGGGAGAGCAAAGAATCGGAGAGAGGAAGATTGTAGGGGGTGAAGGTGGAGGGGTTCCATATTGATGAGGCCACGGAAAGAGACGACATAAGCCTGTTTTTAGCCGTGCGTTTGAGGCCTTGTGATGCCAAGGACTCGTGTGGCACAGTATACCCTGCTCTATGAGGGCTAGAGCGGCGTTGTTGAGTGGTGGGGAAAGGGGGACAACGATGACGACAGGAAAGGCATCGGAGAGTCGATGGGGTCAACGAGAGCGACGCCAACATCATTCTTGACGGGGACTGTGACGTCGGGAGAAATATAGCCAGTGGCTACACAGTGATAAAATACAGCACAGACGAAGCCACAATCAAAGACAAGGTATGATCTGCAAACGGTAAGACTGCAGAGACTGAGACTGCTCAGATGTGAGTGTCCTATGGACTGGCTTACCGCATGAGCAAAAGGACCACAAAGAAGAGAGGGCCCTTACCTTGAGGGTAGCCCAAGCTCTGACTGATGGCCGGGAGATTGGCAAAAGTGATGATGTAAGCATCAGCAAACAAAAATCGATCAACATTCAGACAAAGTACCGACAACGACGATCAGTGGCAGTGAGTATTTATTTACAGTGATTATCTTTTGCAAATTTGTTGATGGCCCCAGTAGGCAAGGCTCCAGTCATCTCATTCAAATTGAGCTCAAGCTGTTAAAGCACTGAGGGAGCACACACAAAAAGAAATTACATTCTTAGGATCATCACATCTGTAATTTACAGTATCTCATATGGATTAAATAAATGGAGAAATAGATGAAAAAATGGGTAATGGAGACAGCATAAGTGTGTGAAATGAGCTAATGTTGATCAATCATTGAAAGGTGCAAATATAGTATATGAAGATGATGAGACGATAATGCAGTATGTGACAGGCAATGAGAGTGGTCTATATATATCAGTATAGTGATACAATGTAAACTATCAGACTAAATTAGCAAACTTCGTCTACGTCAGCTGGTAGAGAGCCATTAATTTAACTATCTATAGTATTTATCATCATGTTAAGGAAGGTCATGATAACATGAGTGTACATCCAAATAATAGAAAATATCTATGCCGCTAAGTACTTGTGCTGCATATCATAAATAGAATCACCACAACTAAGTAACTCTCTCAGAGAGCCAAATGGAGCGATTGGCATGCTTCAACAGGCATAAGATCCCCATGTCATTAACAAAAGCATACATGTTAGCCAAGGTATTCAGTTGTCAGAATATTAGTATCATGGTAAGTCTTTGGCTTTATCAGGCAAGAACAGGTTGTTGTTATCGTCCATGTACTGGGGTGATCACCTCATTGTCGAAGTGCTAGAGACCTTTGTAAGAGTGATATGTTGTTGTATTTGTTGTAAAAGCTGGGTCATGAGAGCTATCAGCAGACTGTTCAGGATGCTATCAATGTGTGACTTGAAGAGGAAGAAATATATTGGCAAGATTATTGATCATTGAAGGATTACCATTGTAAGTATTTTTTAGATATTGTCAGTTCTTGCGTCATTGCAGGCCCTTGCCAGTTATTTTACTCATCATTGTTGATTTTCCAGCCATATCATGAGTTGCCTTGACTATGACCAAAGATATGTATTTATAGAATGACAGACAAGGGAATTGAACTGGCAGCCTCTTGGCTGATTGTAGAATACCATCAATGTCAACAAGGGCAAATAGTGTACTTGTATAAGTAGCTGGCATAATTCAGCAAGATGTTATGAGAGTCCCAAAATGGAAATAGTTTCCTGTACAGTTGAACACTCAATCTAAAACCTCAAATCATACAATGGGGTCAAGATATAAACAGCATGGAAACTTAGGTAATCAGATCATGTGACAAGGTCAGGTGATCATAGAACATTCTGGAAGGACATGTGATTGTAAGCTAATAGTAGCACAGCCACTGTAAAGTAGTATAAGTAGTAGTCTAATCTAACGGAGAACTCCATCGAGTTCTTCTTGAACATCTACCTAGGGTGATCACTAAGGACATTCACTGTCTATCGGTAACACAAGAACCCCATTGAGTTCTCTTTGTAACCCTCAAAGACTTAGCTACTGAGTCAACTCAACTTGAGTCATACAACAGGCCATCAATGACAACATCTTGATGGCTATTGTTGCCTTTTATTTACTGCTATTTGTTATGAGAGCCCCAAACAGGAAAAGGTTTCCCACGCATTTAAACACTTAATCCAAAACCTCAAAGTATACAATGGAGTAAGGATATAAATAGGATGGGGACTTAGTAAGTCAAATCACGTGACAAGGTCAGGTGATCATAGAACATTCTGGAAAGAACATGTGATCACAGGACTCTAGGGTACAGCCACTGTAGTAGTAGTATAAGTAGGGCTGCAATCCAACGAA
>Ga0154001_1000768_pt1 | contig 10170 bp, 9 predicted proteins | sample TSNJ085MetaG_FD_104699 | JGI IMG/M metagenome (GOLD analysis project Ga0154001, IMG submission 104699) | Attine ant fungus gardens microbial communities from New Jersey, USA - TSNJ085 MetaG | ecosystem: Host-associated > Fungi > Mycelium > Unclassified | place: USA: New Jersey, Wharton State...
CAATCACGAAACGAGCGCAGCCAGGCGCCTGAGATGCGAAACATTAAGATATGCAGGGACATATGTCTCCAGTCCTGATACCTCCCGAGGTAGCGGTAATTCATAAGGTCCTACTTCTTCTGGCTCTGGCGACAGCAGAAGATGGTCATTGCGATCGTTAGCTTGGACTCGAGAGGCTACCACTCGAAGGATCTCTGGCGAAATCGGATTCTGTGACTCCAATTAAAGTTTTTGCCCTAGGTTTGATGACAGAGATCTTACCTCATAATCAGCGACATAATAGTTGGTGCACATCCTCTGGATCTGCATAGGACTGAGCATCCAACAGACATCGTAGATAATTTCAATATCAGCAGCCGTAGCCTGGTATGGCATCACGTTAGCATGTGTTCAAAGATAAAATCACTGGCAATGATACCTTTTTCAGCTGAAGGAGCTTGGTGGCCTGCATCAAGTGCTCCAGTTGTAGTGTCCCTTCGGGCATATCGTGTGACTTGCACCATTCTTCTATACGGGTTATATTATACTGAATTTGCATAGCTAAGGCATGGCGCTTTCAGTAACGTCAAAAAAAGGTGTCTTCTCAGACCCACGAACCTCGTTTCCAAGATGAAAAATTTCGTCGCATGAGAAGGTCGTTAAAACTCGTTACACCAATCAACTTGAGTAGCTCCGTGATAACCTGTTGCACAACAGATTCCTCCATGTAATAGCTCTTCAGACTCTTCCAGACCCTGTTGAGGAGACTGAGGATTTCGTCCATGCTGAACGCTGGCTGAGTATTTGAATTCAGAAGTCGATTGAATAATCGGCCACCACCGTCACTAGTTGTGAACCCTGGTAGTGACTGACTTTCAATCAGGGCAGGAATGACCATCTTTGAAAGTTTCTTCTTTGCCCCCAACATCCAAGTGTGATAGATGTTATACTCCAAGCTGTCAAGATCATGCTTGACAACAGATACAAGACGCTCGTAATCAGCCCAGTCAAAGGGCCGAACAGCATTTTCCTCACCAGGTCCGATGCCTTGCAACATGTCGCTTTCAGCAACACATATGAAAGAGAGCATCTCATGGACATTGGACAGCCAGAAAATACCAGGAACAATTGCCTCCTCTCCTTGGAAAGACTGTACCTCCATCAGTGACTCATTCAGTGATATTTGAAAGAAACATACCATAACATGGGCTTGAATTGTTTGCATCACGTTCGCAAGGAATCGTTCGCTTTCTGCAATTAAACCATATTTCCACATCTCGTTTGTCACCAAGCTGATAAGGTTGGCTGGGAATAAGATCTCCTTCACAGCCGAAGGATTAGTCAGGCTTGGGACAGGAATCTTCATTCCACGGATCAGACCATCCAGCACATCCTCATCCAACCTCTTGGCATCCATCATTAGCCGGATCTTTTCTTCTGCAGGATCTTCATAATCACGGATTCCAGGAAGTCCATTGATATTGCGGTAGCGCATAAAGTTGTCTTCGCCATTAAATGCCACGGAGACAGCGCGTGGGTTTGCCGTTTGCGACTTCTTGACGTCAAACATGAGCTCGTCAGCTGAGGTACGACTCTCTGGAGGCACCAAATTCAAGACTCCAGCAGAGCTATGTCTACGCTGGTGCCGATTGTTCGAATTGCCATTGACAGTGGTGCCATTGGGTTCCAAAGTACGCAAGTTCGTAGCAAATGTCGGCGAAAGCGGTGGGGGTTGATCGCCTCTTGGACCCTTGGTCAGCGTATTGAGTGCATATGCACGATTCAGCTGTTCCCTGAGACCGCTAACCTCGTTCTTGAGCGTTGCAATGACAGAGGTATCTTCCTGAGTACGGACAGGCGTAGCCTCCAAAGCCTTCTGCTGAGCCTCAATTTGGGTTGCCTGCCGCGAGATCTCGTCGGTCAACTTCAAAATTATTTCCTCCTTCTCCCCCAGTCGTGTCGTGACTTCTTCTAGCTTTTTCTCACTTTCAAGCTTGGCCTGGAATATTTCCTCCTTGCGCACCAATTCCGCTTCTGTCGTATGTAGGTTAGTGATGGTTTGTTTCAACCGGGCATCAGTTTCTTCATGTCGGTTCATCCACTGCTGTAGCTGTTGCTGGAGTTCCACAAGCTGTACCTCAATCTTCTTCTTCTCCTCTGACCGTTGTTGTAATAATTGTGTGAGTTGAACAACCTTATTCTCTAGCTGATAGGATATTTCCTGGTACTTAGAAAGCGAGCGAGCTTCTTCCTTGAGGGCCTTGAGCTCACGACGGGCATATCGACGGCGAATACACGATTGCAGGTAGATGACATGACGAACGTCAGACCTGAACACACGACGAGACGCACTGACGTCCGGAATGAGTAAAAGAATTTCGAAAGTATAATTTTTGAATCCTTACACTCCCCGTAACAGGCTCTGTAACAGGCTGGCTGCTTGATACGTCCTTTCGTGGACAAATCGTCGACGGGTTTGCATACCACGGATTCCTGAGAAAAGTGAGTCTGATGTATGATTACCTATAAGTCACGTACTACTCTGAAGAAGAATGGTACTGCGTCGGACATCAAGGAAATATTTCCTTTGTGTGAAAGCACGAATCGCGCTTTGCAGTCTCCTGGCTGCAACTTCACGCCGAATACTCTCCACAAGTTTCCTGGCAAGGATGCCACGCCACCAAGTTTGAATTTTAATTGTCGCCTGGCGTAACGTCCGATACTTTTTCATTGCCATGCGACGACGCATGTTCTTTTGCACCACTGTAATCATCGCGTTGAGCCTATCTGATCGAAGCGACTCCAAACCTGCCAGCATGCCAGCTCTGAAGAAAATTTTGGTTAAACCATTCTGATACATGTCCGTATCCGCGATGGTCTTTTCGAGGATGATAGCACAAAGTCTACAAAGATCCATAGACTGGATCATTGGTTGCCAATCTGAAGATGGTACGAGCATGTAATACCTACTCCCGAGTTAAAGATGAATTTTATACCATCAATCTCTTGATTACTCACCGTTCTGCAAATTCTTCGTACGTCCACCGCGTAGGATATCCAGCACAACTAATCCGAATGGTCTCTAGAACACCACAAGCACGTAGTTGTCCAAGGACTTGTTGAGGTTGAAACTCCCAAGGACGCTTAGCCTCGTTGGGCTTGATGCACCGGATATAGTGAACATTGGTCACTTTGAGAGTCTCCATGAGTGCGATCAAAGAGGACTTGAAGATTGAGCCCTGTGTAGGTTTCCTGGAAGCGAGCAAACCGCGCTTGGCACTTCCTGAAGGGGTCGAAGCACCAGGAGAGGCATTTGATGCTACCCATGATTGGCGACCAGGATCGGGGATAACAGACGAGCGACGCGAGCCACCGCTACCAGTATCTGAGCCAGGACCAGTCGGAGTATTTCCACCCTCTGTGGCCTTGACAGAGTTGAGAGCGGCATCGAGGACTTCTTTCAAGAATGAGTTCCTCGTAGCGGTGAGAAGGGCCATGTGTTCATCTGGAACGGTGTCGCGATTCTTTTCCAAGAAGCCTTCAACCTCGTATGTCACATCCAATGCGTAGTGAGAGATGGTGAAAGACGTATTGCCAAACCGTGGTTTCTTGTAGACATTTCTGAACTCATTTTTTGGAAGGATTTGGGCATTCAATTTCTGCAGGAAAGACGCGTCAGTCCCAGCGGGAAGGCGAGACTCTTCGTCCAATAGCGAAAGAACGCCAAGTTTGCTTTCAATAACGTCAATGCAGGGCTGATTATCGAAGAAGTCGATGAACGTCCAATTAATTTCTTCCTTGACATACTCTTCTTGCTCCAACTTGAAGACATGTGAGTTGAACTAGGAGATAATGAGTGGATCACTACTATCATAATCCTCGGATCAAGATACCTCTTGCTGCAGCTTTTCATTTGCATAATTGATGCTAAACTGCTCAAAAGAGTTCTAAAAAACAAGTCAGTACAAAAAATCTAGACTGTGGATACATACATACCTTCTGAAAATGCTCAAAGCCATAGATGTCCAGAACCCCGATGAACATCTCGGCCCGTTCTGCAGCATCACCATTCTCTCCCGCCAGACTCTCGTTCACGATTGCCACAAGCCACTCAAACATGCACGCATAGATAAATTTCGCGACAGAATCGCGAACAACGATTGCCTGAGCCGCACTCAACGCAGTCACAATTTTCTCAGACCGTGTAATTAACTGTTTTTTGACCGTCCACTTCTTGAATTCTGCAAGGTTAACACCAAGAAAGCGCGTAGAATATTGTAACGCAAGGTCATTGTCGTCGATATTACTCTCATTCCGCATGGATGTAACCTTGATATTGCCGAGGTGAAGCAAAGCGGCTAAAAGACGAAAAACAGCCCATTGTTTCTCCACTGATATACCGACAGTCGACAGTGCCTGTTGTGTTGCTCTAAATTCCTCCGCGTCGTCAACCCCAGTGATGAGCGTTGACAAAGGTCCACCTTGCTTAAGGTAATGGAATTTTGTAACATCCATATCCAATCCAAGGTCCTTGCGCTCCTTTGACGGTGCACCGGCACATAGCTGGTAGAAAATGTGGTAATTCCGTTCTGTCAAGGGCTGAAATACCACTCGGGAGCGCTCAAGGAGATAGGTTCGGATCCGAGCGCCAACAATCTCCTGCTTCCCATCAAAAAGAATCTAATGTTATGGCTTAGACGACGCATAATGGACGAAGACGAGAATCAAACCTGAATGTACTTGCCAAAACGGGAGGAGTTATCATTTCGGGTGGTCTTCGCGTTACCAAAAGCCTCGAGGATGGGATTGGTTGCTAGTATTTGCTTCTCAATCTCACTTGAGTCGTCCAAGGAAAATTTTGACTTGGATTTTGAATTAGGACTGGGAGGATTGACGGAAGCGAGGTAACGCATGATGAACTTGGCCTATAAAAGAACATCAATCTTTCTTGTTTATTGCCTTCAGGAAAAAGTCCGACCGATTCTGTTTTTCCAGCACCACTTAAATAAAGTGAAATGAGAAAAGGACATTATTGAGAAGAATTTGGCTGCCTACCTCTCTCCAGATACGATGATCGTCTGTCCCATTCCCTCCTTGCGCATCGCAGTATAGGCATCTTCTGCAATGGCGAAAAGATGTGGTTCCAGCTCCCCTCTTTTTCGACCGCTGTATGCTTGTATTATCTCAGGACCGTAAAGAGTGACACGCTGGAATGGATTGACGGCTATTAGGACAATTCCACTGTATGTGTAGATACTATGCTGGGCATAACGATTGCGGATAGTGTGTAATACTGATGACAGTGAGGGAGCAAGGCTAATGATGCAAGGGGTTTACACACCAGATGGTTCGTTAAGATGGGATAAGGTGGCCAAGTCGTCTGCCGTTTCTAGAAGAGGGGGATTACGAAGGGGCGGAAGCCCCCCTTTCCCGTCCTTGATTTCCTTCCCTGTTGTATTAATTGTAATTTCCTGATAATTAAGGGTGAATAATTAGGAGTGATCTTCGATGGATTTAATGTACCTTGCCGCGTTCATCCAGGAAACCAAGCTTAATGTTATCGTCAGCAGCTTTGGTCACTGAGACGACCTCGGCAGATATCCAGGCCTGATCCTTATCCTCAAACCAGACCCGCGTGCCCTTGCTGAATATGTTCTCCGCCATGATGGAGTGGCTTGGGGCGGAAGGAAACCGTAGCGAGCGAGGATGGTGAGCAGGAGCAGGTGTTGATGTGTGTTGAGTAACGATCAAATGACGGTCAAAACAACCCAAAATTGTTTCAGCTTTGATATCGACCAGTTGACCTGAAGCAACCTGAATCCCTTGGTTATTTAGAACTCGGGAGTCTGGTGATGCCGTTCCTCTATCATACTTTCGTTGGGAGTCAATCAAGTAATTCAATGTAGTGTCTCAATAGCTTTCACAGAAGTATTCCGAGTGGTGTAATTTTCTATGTGTGGATCATGGAGACGAACATAGGCGTTGCAGTATGATTAAGCGGGTGACCGAAAGAAAATAATTCTCATTCCGATAAAAATACGATTCAGTTGCCTGTGTCGAGGATATTTTCTTACTGTGTGATCGCTTGGCATGTACAGCCTTCGCTGCATGTAGATTTACATAGTTATCACAAAGATTAAGCCCATAAGTGATGGTGAGATGTACTCGCATCAGAACAATGCCGCAGTTTTTTATAGATGCTTATCTTCTGCCTCAGCTGTAAATCTCTCATTTGCGTTGTATCAAAGAACAAATGGGTAGTCGAGATGGAAATGGAGTTGAAATGTGCGTCGATATTCCAGGACGTTTATAATAAGCCGTGAGAATGAAGTAGAATGATGTAGCGTGTTTGGACAGTCAAGGAATACTTACTTACTCTGTCCTGTACATTAGCTTTCTCCATTTTCCTTTCTTTTCCTCCATGGACACAATTTTTGGGCGTAAAAAATCTCGACAACGACAGTCCTCTCTTTCTCAGCAAGATCTTGGTGAACGATCTATCCCATATGACCAACTACCCGCAGCCCTTCGTTCTCCTATACCCGTCGCAACTATTAATCAGGGAATCAGAGGGATTTCGGCACCAAATACAAATCCATCACTTACAGACTCGGGAACTGGCATGAACAATTATACCATGCAACAGCACAGACGACTCAACGATGTTCCTCATAAGCGACCGGAGTCATCCACAATTTCTGTACCATCTACTGGCTTTTCGAATTCCTCCACTCTTCATGATGATTTCAATACTCCTACTCCATCTCCTCGCTATGTCAAGGCGCAAGCACACAGGAGTGAATTGTCTTTTGCCGGCCGAGTCTCCAGCAATGCAGATTTAGGACAACTTTCACCCGGCGACCAGTCAACCACGCCTTCAAGACCGTCATCCGCGATGACCACCAAATCCGACCATAATCGCAGCTCTCGTTATGCTGCTTCCGTTTCTTCTGAGGGGGGGTCAACACACCACCATCATCATTCTATCTCCCAGCTGTACCACCGATTTCCTTTATCCGGCGATACTTTCAGCTTCCCCCGTCCAGAAACAGATGCAGAAATTGAAGCTCTATTCGAGATTGTCAAACGTACGAGGGACTTCCCAGACCTCCCCCGCGATTTGACCGTCGACCAGAAATGGCACTTGGTCTACAATGACGAGCATATCCGCTGGGGTAAAGAAAAGCAGAAGGAACAACAATCGAGAAGGCACAAAGACTCAGGACAATCAACTAATGTTATGCCGGACTCGCCAGAGTGGTATCTGAAGAAGTTCGTAGACAAAACAATTACGGCAAAGCAGGTACAGAGCCTTGGAGTCTCATTGCGGAGCAATGAAATGAGGTATTTTCTGCTGTTCCAAAGGCTTGCGAATATCCCTGATTCTTTTAAGCTGGGTTAAAGCGTTCGTAGAGCTTCAAGGCACTTCAGTTCTCGCAAATGCATTGTCGCAGATCAGCAGGAAAGGTTCATCTAGGCGTGAGGCTGATATAACTTTGGAATACGAAATTGTCAAAGTTCTGCGGAACCTTTTTAATAACGCAGTGCGTCTGGTCCTCAAGTAGTCTGGTCTGCCTAACGCTTTGAGTCAGTTTGCCGCAGACGAAGCATTATCGCATTCCCAAGTAGTCGCCCAGATTGCCTCATCTCTCAACACGCCCTATATACCCACTCGAAAGAATATTCTTGAGATCCTCGTTGGGTTCATATATAGTGATGGATTACACCCTGTCATCTCTGCCCTTGAAGCTCTTAGTCAGGCGAACAATGAAGGCACAGGGTGCTATGATTACTGGTTCAAATCACTATCAGCATCCTTGTCCGGCAGAGGCAAGATGGGTAGTCTTGTTGGCGCCAGTGAAGATGTGAAGCGGGCAGGGGCTGAAAGTTCTTTAAATGAGTATACTGTGAGTTTGGGTTGATCCTCCCAAAGTCATGCTTAACAGGAGTTGTAGCTTGCCAATTTTTACATCATCTCTTGCATTCTCCGCTTCTTAGACGACGTAGACCTACGAGTGCATCATCGAGCTCAGATGGAGATGGCGGGTCTAAGGGACATTTTGGCTGCTTGCGAGTCCTTTGGTGTTTCCGATATCACTAAACAACTTGAGATCCTGCAGCAGATGTTGGCAGAAGACGAGCAAAAACTCCAGGAGCGTCTCGATCAACAGATTCTCGGAAGCTTCACAAATCTGCAGGATATTTATAACGCTGTCCTTGCCAGGATCAAAGATACTAAGGCAGAGGATTACCTCTTGTCGATAATGCAACATATGCTCCTTATTCGAGAAGAGGGTCAATTAATGGTACATTACTACCAGTTTCTCGATTCACTTGTGACCGATGTGGTGATGGACAAGAAGCTAGGGAGTGCAGAGCATAGGTTTGGCCATTCTGTGGAAAGGATCATCGCACAGTCCAATGAGGTGGATCGCTTGCGAACCGATGCTGATGAGGCTAAGACCCTAGCTATGCACCTGAAGGTAGAGAAGGAAACATTAGAACACCAAATTTCTCTCGGAGAGGAGGGTCTCATAGGCAATTTGAAGATCCAATTGACCCAGCAGGAGGAAAAGCTTAAAAACTCTCGTGAGACTGCTTCACGGCTCCAAGGGCAATTGGCAGCGCAGAAACTTGAGTATGAAGAACGAATTGCACAGCTAGAAATGCAGATCATGGAGCTTTTCAGGATGCTCAAGGAGATTGGGGTCGAAGCTTTGGTGGAAAACGGCTCGACTGATCAGAAGGCATTTATTCAAGATTTAGAGAAAACTTTTCAAAGACGACGAACCATCAACATTCTTGAGGGACGCTCAAAGAAAAAGAAAAGTGGAGCGAACGGGACAGTGGACGAAGAAGAGGAAGAAGAGGAAGACCCGGACTCGACGCCTGGTAAATCTGCAAGCCTACGACGTTCTCGACCACCAGGTAGTACAGGCAAGAGGAAGTCATCAAGAAAACCGTTGACTCAGATAGTTGACGAGACTGGACGGGTTTCACAGTTCATGGATGCTGAGGAAGAGGATGCCCAAGAGCAGATTCAACAACAAATGGCAGAAGGCGCTAAAATGGTTTGTGGCCTCAACAGATCATTATTCCTAGTATTGATTGTCAAGTCAGTATTCACCTCAGCTTGGTTCACTGAATAGCATGCGGAGTATTAGAGGTTCGCCTCGTCGTACCGACAAACCTGTTCTCCTCGAAACTCCTTCTAAAGCTCCAAATCTTATGCTCTCTAAATTTGATAACGCCAGCCTTCGCAGCACGGATCGCTCGTCATCTCCTGGTCTCCATGATGATGATAGCGACGTTCCTCTATCCAATAAGAGTAGTCTCGTGACTGACACAGATGACACTCAGCCAACTTCTATTGCTTCGGACGTTGAGTTGGCCGCACCCCCAGGTTCATTTGCAGAACAATTACAGCAACATCTGCGTGCCAGAGGCAAACCAGTACCTGCTATCAATGACACTCCAGCTCCTGAGACGCCCAAATGTCTACCCGAAGACTCAGATCCCGAGGGTTCAACCAGATCTCCAACTTCTTCTCCGCCACCTCCGCCTCCTCCTCCTCCTCCTCCTCCACCACCACCACCACCACCTCCGCCGCCACCACTTCCACCCTCAACTGGTGGTGCTCCGCTGCCTCCGCCTCCACCACCCCTTCCAGGTTCTGGGAAAGCTCTTTTGCCCACTTTTGCTGCCCCGTCTGCCCCAGCCCCTCCTCCTTCTTCCTCGATCGATTCAAATCACAGCATGGCATCGAACTCGGCTCGTGCACCGTTCTTGAGTTCTAACACCGGAATGATGCGTAAAGAAATGCCTTTGACTCCAAACACTAAGATGAAACAGCTGCAGTGGGACAAACTTCCTCATCAACAAGTCTCGAGAACCCTTTGGAAGGATGATGAACCCCAGAAGGAGAGACTCATGCTGGAGAAACTGAAAACAGATGGTGTATGGAACGAGATGGAAGAAGACTTCAAGGCGAAGCAGCTGGTGATTAATTTGATGGCTAGACAGAAACGGGCAGAGTTAAAGAGTGTGTTGGATCCACAGACTCGTAAGCGTGTTGGTAAGTATTATCATCCACTTCCCCGAGGAAAGACCAAATTTTGCCTCCAGAGATTCTTATCCAACGCGTCCGGAAGGTTGAACCGGAGGAGATTGCTCGTCGCATACAGCAGTTCG
>Ga0154001_1000773_pt1 | contig 10147 bp, 9 predicted proteins | sample TSNJ085MetaG_FD_104699 | JGI IMG/M metagenome (GOLD analysis project Ga0154001, IMG submission 104699) | Attine ant fungus gardens microbial communities from New Jersey, USA - TSNJ085 MetaG | ecosystem: Host-associated > Fungi > Mycelium > Unclassified | place: USA: New Jersey, Wharton State...
GAAACGTTCGGTCACGGTCAATGAGGCGATAGAGTAAGGCGATAATGAGGCGAACTCGCCGCTGCACGGCAACAACCGGACAACCGCAACCTGGCAACCTGGCAACCTGGCAACCACAGCCTGTTTTACGGCACATTCCGCACAAAACAACAGCCGTCCCAGCTGCGAGCACGCCTGTTTTGACTTAGGTAGAATCCCCTACTGTTTTACCCGATCCGGCGCCGGCGTTCTCGCCCCGACAACGTCCGCCGTCCGGCGCGTATCCGGCGCGCCGCTTCACGCCTCGTATCCCGTCATCATGCCTTTGCCCCTGCTTGCCCTTGCCGTTGCCGCCTTTGGGATCGGTACCACCGAGTTCGTCATCATGGGGCTGCTGCCCGACGTCGCGCGCGATCTGTCCGTCTCGATCCCGGCCGCGGGCATGCTCGTGTCGGCATATGCGCTCGGCGTCACGATCGGCGCGCCGATCGTCGCGATCGCCGTCGCCAATATGCCGCGCAAGAAAGCGCTGATGAGCCTGATCGGCGTGTTCATCGTCGGCAATCTGCTGTGCGCGGTCGCGCCGGGCTACGCGGTGCTGATGGCCGCGCGCATCGTCACCGCGTTCTGTCACGGCGCGTTCTTCGGCATCGGCTCGGTGGTCGCGGCGGGGCTCGTCGCGCCGAATCGCCGCGCGCAGGCCATCGCCCTGATGTTCACCGGCCTCACGCTCGCCAACGTGCTTGGCGTGCCGCTCGGCACCGCGCTTGGCCAGGCGGTCGGCTGGCGCGCGACGTTCTGGGCCGTGACCGGCATCGGCGTGCTGGCGGCGGCCGCGCTCGCGGTATGCCTGCCCGCGAAGATCGAGATGCAGAAGGCGAGCCTCGTGCGCGAATTCAGCGTGTTGAAGAACCCGCAGGTGCTGATGGTGCTCGGCATCAGCGTGCTCGCCTCGGCCAGCCTGTTTTCCACCTTCACCTACATCACGCCGATTCTCGAAGACGTGACCGGCTTCACGCCGCACGCGGTCACGCTCGTGCTGCTGCTGTTCGGCCTCGGCCTGACGGTCGGCAGCACGCTCGGCGGCAAGCTCGCCGACTGGCGGCTGCTGCCCTCGCTGATCGCGTTCCTGCTCGCGATCGTCGTGATCCTGTGCGTGTTCGCGGGCACGATGCACGCGCGCATTCCGGCGATGCTGACGGTCTTCGTGTGGGGCGTGCTCGCGTTCGCGATCGTGCCGCCGCTGCAGATGCTGATCGTCGACCGCGCGAGCCATGCGCCGAACCTCGCCTCGACGCTGAACCAGGGCGCCTTCAATCTCGGCAACGCGACTGGCGCCTGGCTCGGCGGCATGGCGATCGGCGCGGGCGCACCGCTCACGACGCTGCCGTGGGTCGGCGTCGCGACCTCGTTCGGTGCGCTACTGCTCACGCTGTGGTCGGTGTCGATCGAGCGGCGCATGGCGATGGCGGGCTGACGGCGAGCGGCGTGCGCCTCAGCGCAGCGCCGGCAGAATCTCGCCCGCGCACACGCCAAACCCGACGCGATACCCCTCGCCCTGGCACCATCCGGCCAGCGTCAGCTCGTCGCCATCCTCGATGAACGTGCGCGTGCCGCCCTCCTTCAGTTCGAGCGGCCTCTTGCCGTTCCACGTCAGTTCGAGCAGGCTGCCGTAGGAATCCTCGGTCGGTCCGCTGATCGTGCCCGAGCCCATCAGATCGCCGACGCGCGTATTGCAGCCCGACACCGTGTGATGCGCGAGCTGTTGCGCCATCGTCCAGTACATGTGCCTGAAGTTGGTCCGCGAGATCGTGTTTGCCTCGCGCGCGTGCTGCGCGCGCAAGGTGACTTCGAGATGGATATCGAACGCATGCTGGCCGTCGTGCCGCAGATAGTCGAGCGGCTGCGGTTCCTGCTGCGGCTGCGCGACGCGGAACGGTTCGAGCGCGTCGAGCGTGACGATCCACGGCGAGAGCGTCGTCGCGAAGGTCTTCGAGTTGAACGGGCCGAGCGGCACGTATTCCCATTGCTGGATGTCGCGCGCGCTCCAGTCGTTCAACAGCACCATGCCGAAGATATGCGCCTCGGCATCCTCGCAGGCAATCGGCTCCCCCAACGCATTACCGCCGCCGACGATAAAGCCCATCTCGAGTTCGATATCGAGCTTGCGGCATGCGCCGAACACCGGCCGTTCCTGATCGGGCAGCTTCAGTTGACCGTTCGGGCGCCGCACCGGCGTGCCGCTCACGACCACCGACGACGCCCGTCCGTTGTAGCCGATCGGCATCTCCGACCAGTTCGGCAGCAGCGCATTCTTCGGATCGCGAAACATCGAACCGACGTTGGTCGCGTGCTCCTTCGACGAATAGAAATCGGTGTAGCCCGGAATCCGCAGCGGCAGATGGAGGCGCGCCTCGGCCTGGCTCACGAGCGCCTTCGCGCGCAACGCGGCATCGTCGCGCAGGGTGGCGCACTCGCGCGCGAGCAACTGGCTCAACTGGATGCGCACGCTACGCCACGCCTCGCGGCCAAGCGCGATGAAGTCGTTGAGCGCATCGCGCGCGAACACGCCCTGCGCGGGTACGTTCAGCAGGCTCGCCGCCTGCAACGCGGCGAGATCGACGATCGTGTCGCCGATCGCGACGCCCACGCGCGGCACGTCGTTGCCACGGTCGCTGAAAATGCCGAACGGCAGGTTCTGGATCGGGAAGTCGCTGGCCGGATCGTTGGCCGACTCGACCCAGCTTTTGCGCGACGGATCGAGCGTCGCCTGAAAATCGTTTACCGCGTTCATCGTTGCTCCGGATTGAAGTGTTTCTTGAGGCCTTGCCAGCACTCGTAGTAATGCGCCTGCAATTGCGCGGTTTCGAGCGCGAAACGGGTCGGCCGGATCAGCGTGCGCGTCTCGAACATGAAGGCCATCGTGTCGCCAACCTTCTTCGGCACCGACGTATCGATCTGCGATGCCTTCTCGAACGTATCCGCGTCGGGGCCGTGGCCCGTCATGCAGTTGTGCAGGCTCGCGCCACCCGGCACGAAGCCCTCGGCCTTCGCGTCGTAGACGCCATGCACGAGACCCATGAACTCGCTCGCGACATTGCGATGGAACCACGGCGGGCGGAACGTATCTTCGGCGGCGAGCCAGCGCGGCGGGAAGATCACGAAGTCGACCGTATCGACGCCGGGGGTATCGCTTTGCGATTGCAGCACGAGGAAGATCGACGGGTCCGGATGGTCGTAGCTGATCGAGCCGATCGTGTTGAAGCGGCGCAGGTCGTATTTGTACGGCGCGTAGTTGCCGTGCCACGCGACCACGTCGAGCGGCGAATGATCGATGTCCGCGCGCCACAGATGGCCGTTCATCTTCGCGACCAGTTCGAACGCGCCTTCGCGGTCTTCGTATGCGGCATGCGGCGTGAGGAAGTCGCGCGGATTGGCGAGCCCGTTCGAGCCGATCGGCCCGAGTTCCGGCAGGCGCAGCAGCGCACCGAAGTTCTCGCAGATATAGCCGCGCGCGCTGCCGTCCGGCAGGCTCACCGCGAAACGCACGCCGCGCGGAATCACCGCGATCTCGAACGGCTCGATATCGAGCCGGCCCAATTCGGTCGCGATATGCAGGCGCCCTTGTTGCGGCACGATCAGCAATTCGCCGTCGGCGCTATAGAAGAAGCGCTCCTGCATCGAGCGGTTCGCCGCGTACAGGTGAATCGCGCAGCCGCTCATCGCTTCGGCCGCGCCGTTGCCGGCCATCGTCACCCAACCGTCGATGAAATCGGTCGGCTCGGCAGGCATCGGCAGCGGATCCCAGCGCAACTGGTTCGGTGGCGTCGGCGGCATCGCCGCGAAATTGGCGACGAGCCGCTCCGAGGGCATCAAGGTGAACGGCTGGTGCATGGCCGCCGGGCGAATCCGGTACAGCCAGGAGCGGCGGTTGTGGCCGCGCGGCGCCGTGAACGCGGTGCCCGACAGCTGTTCGGCGTACAGCCCGTAGGCCGCGCGCTGCGGCGAATTGCGCCCGCTCGGCAGCGCGCCCGGCAAGGCCTCGGTCGCGAACTCGTTCGCGAAACCCGACTGATAGCCCGGCTCGATTTCCGGCCGCAGGCGTCCGGCGGCCGGCGTGCGTGATGAGGTGTCCATACGAGGTTCTCCGTTAATACGCGATCTTTTCAGTCAGGCGGTCAAGCGATCAGGCCGGCATTCGCTGCGGATGCGCGGCCGTGTTGCCGTGTCGCGCCCGCTTGTTTCCGCATCCATTTTCGTACTGCGCGGCCGGCATGGCGGGCCGGACCTGCTACGCCGCGCGGCCGACAGCCCGACTCGACCCGGCTCGGTGTCAACGTTCCCGACCGTCGCAGCCGCCCTTTAATTTACGAATAGTAAAACGAATTATGAATAGTGAAAATAACGTATACCCTGGAGGCCGATCGGGCAATCTGTCCCCGAACTGGCGCCAGAGCCGCTTCCCGCGCGCCGTGCCGCCCGGCGAAGCCCGCGCGGACAGGCGTCCGGCCAATATCGTTATGAGCATTTTGTTCATGTGCGCGCGGCGCGGACTGCTACCATCGAGCCATGCGCCCATTGCGTCGCGTTTTGTGTCGCGCTTCGCATCGCCACGCGGCGGGCGCGGCATCCATCGTTGCCCTTGATCCCATTTCATGATTCCGCCGACCATCCCCGATCTCGTCGCCCGCGCCACCCACCATCCGTTTCTCGGCAAGTATCTGGCGATGGGGGACGGCGCGCACGACGGCATCGCGCTCGCACGCTGCGACGGCCTCGAACTCGCGAGCGCCTACGAGCCGATCTTCGACATCAGCGTGCATGCGCTCGCGCAGTCGCTGTCATGCGGCGCGGAAGGCGTCGACCGCTTCGGCGACGAACTCGGCTTTCAGGCCGTCACGCACCGGCTCGACACGCCGCCGTCCGACGTCTTCGATCCCTTCGACCGGATCGCCGACGATCAGCAACTGGTCGCGCTCGATCGCATGTCGCGCGCGCTGCATGCGATCAATTTCTTTGGCGCCCAACGGCATGGGCTGCTGTTTCTGCGCGTGCACGAGCGGCTGCTCAAGAGCGTGAAATACGATCACGGCCAGCATTTTTCGAACGTGCTGACGTCGTTCGGATTGAGTCCGGCGCGCATCGTGATCGAGTTGCCGGCGGCCGCGGTCGCACACAAGACCTTCCTCGGCTACCTGACGCGCAGCTATCAGCATTACGGTTTCAAGGTGGCGGGCAATCTGTCGAACGCGGGGCAGATCCTGTCGGTGTCGGAAACGGCGCGGCTCGACTTCATCAAGATGGATGCGGGCGTCGCGTTGCGCGATGCGACGGTCAAGCCGCTGGTCGGCTATGCGAACCGCCTGCATGTGCCGCTGATTTTCAATCGTGTGGTGGATGAAGCGCAGTTCGTCGCGTTGCAGCAGTACGACGTGCGCTTCGTGCAGGGGCCGTTGTTCAACGCGCATTATCACGACCGGGCGGCGTGAGTTTTTCCGGCGCGTTCATGCGGCGCGGGTTCGTGTCGCTGCGCTATTGACCTATTGCCTCATTGGTCCAACGGTCCATAGGCCCATCGCCTCGTCAGCCCTTTTTCAGCCCGGCTCGCCTAGTCGCCGCGCAAGCGCCTTCAGGCGCGGCGCGACGTTCTCGCGAAACACCTCCTCCCCCATCGACGACGCCGGCCCGCTGCAACTGAGCACGAGCCAGCGCCCCTCGCGCGGCTCGCGAAACGGCACCGCGACCGCGTTGACGTCGTCGTGCCACGCGCGAAACGAATAGCAGCAGCGCTCGGCCGCGAACGCGGCGATTTCCTTTTCGGCCTCGGCAACCCGCAGCGCACCGGCCTTGCCCGCCGCCTTCCTCAGTTCGGCGATCAGCGCCGTGCGTGCGTCGGGCGGCTGCACGGCGAGATAGGCGCGGCCCATCGAACTCGTCAGCATCGACAGCTTCGAGCCCGAGGCAAGCCCGAGCGTCAGCGCGGTCTCGCTGCGGATCGTCTCGAGATAGATCATGTCGAGCCCGTCGCGGCAACCGAGCGACACCGCCGCGCCGACCTCGCGCGCGAACGCGCGCATATGTGGACGCGCGAGTTCGAGCGTATCGGTGCTCGCCAGCAGCGCAAAACCAAGTGACAGCACGCCCGCGTCGAGCGCATATTTGCCGTGCGTTTCGTCGAGCCGCAAATAGCCGAGCACAGTCAGCGTGTACGCGAGGCGATTGACGGTCGCCTTCGGCAACCCCGTGCGTTCGACGAAATCGCGGTTGCCGAGCATCGTCTCGCCAGGCCGGAACGCGCGCAGCAGGTCGAGCCCGCGCGCCAGCGCCACGACGAATTTGCGCTCGTCGAGCGGTGCGGAGAAAGTGGAAGGCAGCGTCATAGGGTGATACACTCGGGCGTCGTTTGCAAAACATTGTTTCGCAAGGCGGAACTTGAGTCAAGCTCGTTCCGGGCGAAAAATCAGGAGATACGTCATGGCCGTCGCCGCGCAGTTTCACTGGGAAGACCCGTTGCTGCTGGATCAGCAGCTCACCGAAGACGAACGCATGGTGCGCGATGCCGCCGCGGCGTACTCGCAGGACAAGCTGCTGCCGCGCGTGCTCGAAGCGTTCCGCCACGAGAAGACCGATGTCGAGATCTTTCGCGAAATGGGCGAACTCGGTCTGCTCGGCCCGACGATCCCCGAGCAATACGGCGGCCCCGGCCTGAACTACGTCGCGTACGGCCTGATCGCGCGCGAAGTGGAGCGCGTCGATTCCGGCTACCGCTCGATGATGTCGGTGCAATCGTCGCTCGTAATGGTGCCGATCTACGAATTCGGCTCGGACGCGCAGAAGGAAAAATATCTGCCGAAGCTCGCGCGCGGCGAGTGGATCGGCTGCTTCGGGCTGACCGAGCCGAATCACGGCTCCGATCCGGGCAGCATGGTCACGCGCGCGAAGAAGGTCGACGGCGGCTATTCGCTGTCGGGCTCGAAGATGTGGATCACCAATTCGCCGATCGCCGACGTGTTCGTCGTATGGGCGAAGCTCGAGGAAAACGGCAAGGACAGCATCCGCGGCTTCATTCTCGAGAAGGGCTGGAAAGGTCTGTCGGCACCGGCGATCCACGGCAAGGTAGGCTTGCGCGCCTCGATCACCGGCGAAATCGTGCTCGACGAAGTGTTCGTGCCGGAAGAGAACATCATGCCCGGTGTGAGCGGCCTGCGCGGCCCGTTCACGTGCCTGAATTCGGCGCGCTACGGCATCGCCTGGGGGGCGCTCGGCGCGGCTGAAGCATGCTGGCACACCGCGCGCCAATACGTGCTCGATCGCAAGCAGTTCGGCCGGCCGCTCGCCGCGAACCAGCTGATCCAGAAAAAGCTCGCCGACATGCAGACCGAAATCACGCTCGGCCTGCAAGGCGTGCTGCGCCTTGGCCGCATGAAGGACGAAGGCACGGCGGCCGTCGAAATCACCTCGATCATGAAGCGCAATTCGTGCGGCAAGGCGCTCGACATCGCCCGCCTCGCCCGCGACATGCTTGGCGGCAATGGCATCTCGGACGAGTTCGGCATCGCGCGCCACCTCGTGAACCTCGAAGTCGTGAACACCTATGAAGGCACGCACGATGTGCACGCGCTGATTCTCGGCCGCGCGCAAACGGGTATTCAGGCGTTTTTCTGATTTTCGCTGCCCGGTCGATGTACCGGGCGTGTCCCGGGTGTGTTGTGTTGACTCGCGCGGTGGGTGGCGATCCACGATCCATCGCCCAAAACAGAAAGCCGGTTCTTACGAGCCGGCTTTCTGTTTTTGTGCGGCCTCAAGCGCGTGCTACTCAAGACATAGCGAAGCGCGCGTCGAGCCCGCACTATGCTTCAGCCCACCGCTTACCGGTCCGGCTGCGGCGTCATGCGCAGATACGGACGCAACGCCTTGTAGCCCTTCGGGAATTTCTGCTTGATGACTTCCTCGTCCTTCAGCGACGGGACGATCACGACGTCATCGCCCTGCTTCCAGTTGCCCGGCGTCGCCACCGAGTGACTGTCGGTCAGTTGCAGCGAGTCGATCACGCGCAGCACTTCGTCGAAATTGCGGCCGGTGCTCGCCGGGTACGTGATGATGAGACGCACCTTCTTTTTCGGATCGATCACGAAGAGCGAGCGGACCGTGAGCGTTTCGTTCGCGTTCGGGTGGATCATGTCGTACAGCTCGGCAACCTTGCGATCGCCGTCCGCGAGAATCGGAAAGCCGACGCTCGCCGCCTGCGTCTCGTTGATGTCCTTGATCCACTCCTTGTGCGACTCCGCGCTGTCGACCGACAACGCGATCGTCTTCACATCGCGCTTTTCGAACTCGCTCGCGAGCTTCGCGGTCAGGCCCAGTTCGGTCGTGCAGACCGGCGTGAAATCGGCCGGGTGCGAAAACAGCACGCCCCAGCTATTGCCGAGCCATTCATGAAACCGGATCCGGCCGACACTCGACTCCTGCTCGAAATCGGGCGCGATGTCGCCAAGACGTAGACTCATAGTGCATCTCCTCATAGGTTTTCGGAAAGTATCCGGACGTGTTGCACGCAAGCCGTTGCCCGCGGCGCCCCGCAACGTTAAAGCATACGGCAGCGACGGTATATGACGAACCAACATCGCGTCACTACTTTATGCATTTTTGTAATTTTCTCCTATTTCAGGGAAACTTTGCGGGACAGATCAACTCCATCTGATGCCGATCTGGAGCAGACTGCCCTCAAACGGGTGTCATCGTGCTTTGCGGTATCGGGAACGGTTCATGCGTCGGCCTGGAACAACCGGGCACTGCGCTCGCCAGCGGCCGTTTCTTTGGTTACGATTCACGCGTGGCGTGAGACAAAGGGGAGCTGTCAATGTCGGAAGTCAACAAGGAGAGATTGATGTCGGATATCAAAACCGTCCTCGCGGACGCTGAGGACCTGCTGAAGCAGGCTGCGAGCGCCACTGGCGAGCGCGCTTCGGAACTGCGCGAAACCGCGCTGTCGCGCCTGAAGCAGGCCAAGGAAAAGGCGGCCGACGTACAGGTCGTCGTGGTCGAAAAAGGCAAGAAAGCCGCGCGCGCCACCGACGACTACGTGCACGAGCATCCGTGGGCGTCCATCGGCATCGCAGCCGGTGTCGGCGTGCTGGTCGGCTTGCTGATCAATCGCAAGTAAGCCCGGTGCGGCCGCCGGAGCAGGCACGTCCGGCGCACCGGCAAACCGGGCGGACCGGCGCAAGCCTCGCCGGTCCGCTTGTTCTGGCGCGCGTGCGCGCCAGCGAGGCCCTCACCAGCAACGCCCACAGCCATGACGACCGAAACCCAATCGCAGCGCGCAGAGCATAGTCCGTTGCGCCGCATTCTCAGTTCCGTGTTTACCATTCTGCAGACGCGGCTCGAACTGGTGGGCATCGAACTCGCCGAGGAAAAAGACCGTCTGCTAGGCGTGCTGTTTCTCGGCCTTGCCGCGATGATGCTCGCCACGATGGCACTGATCGCCCTGACCGCGCTGATCGCCATCGCCTTCTGGGACACCTACCGCCTGCAGGCGCTCGGCGGCATCACCGCGGTTTACGCGATTGCCGGCCTCGTATGCGCGCTGAAAGCACGCAGCGGTTTGCGCAACGCGCCCATGGTGTTCGAAGCCACCCTCGCAGAGTTCGAAAAAGACCGCGACGCGTTTCGCAAGCCGTGACGTCGTTCGCCTGACGCCGATCGCCCTCTCCCTCACTGCCGCCGTCACGCCCCGACACGCCATGAACCAGCCCCGTCCCGATACCGCATTCCGTCACCCGCGCCATCTGTCGAAGGACTTGAGCGCGCCGCATCTGCGCGCGCTGCGCAAGGAACTGCTGCTCGTGCGCGCAGACGTGGAGCGCGTCGAACTCGCGCAGGCCACCATCGAATTGCGCCAGGCGGTCACGCACTTCAGTTGGCTCAAGTTCATCGTTCCGGGCTTCGGCGGCGCGCGCATGGGCCGTGGATCGAAGGGGAGCGTGCTCAACGCGGGCACCCTCGGCGCGCTTCTGAAGCAGTACCCGTTCGTCAGCTCGATCATCTCGATGCTGCTCGCCAAGCCGCTGCGCGCGACCGTCATGGCAAGCGCCAAACCCGCGCTCAAATGGGGCGGCGTGGCGCTCGCCGCGTGGGAAGCGTTTCGCATCTGGCAGCAGATGAAGAA
>Ga0154001_1000774_pt1 | contig 10143 bp, 11 predicted proteins | sample TSNJ085MetaG_FD_104699 | JGI IMG/M metagenome (GOLD analysis project Ga0154001, IMG submission 104699) | Attine ant fungus gardens microbial communities from New Jersey, USA - TSNJ085 MetaG | ecosystem: Host-associated > Fungi > Mycelium > Unclassified | place: USA: New Jersey, Wharton State...
ACACCCTGGAGCCCGAACTCGACCAGAACTGACAAGGAAACCTACAATCGATACCGCGCAACGCCAAACCCGCCGAATCGGTCACGTTCCCGAAATCGGCGGTCACGTTCGCCGAAATCCGCACTGAACGCCTGACGACAGCAGCATGAAATGCCCGCTTTTTGCCCCAAAATTCAATTTTTTTTGTGGGGGCGGCGAAGCCGCGAGAGAAGGTGTTGAAGTACCGCCGTAGAGCAGCTAAAGAGCTCTCCAATATGCTGATAAAGCAGTCGAATACGGCAGACGGTGCAAATACCGAAAGCCCGTCCGTCTGGAACGTACTTCCATCGTTTTACCCGCAAATACCGCTGAATGTCTGTTGTCCGCAGTCAGACTGCTATCGAACTCCACGCACAGCGTGCGTACCAATATGCCGGATAACACGACCATCCCCGCGCGTCCGCTCAACGAAATTTTCGACGTTCGCCCGCCGAACAACGTTCAACACCAGAACGGCAGTTCATTCCTGAAGTCCCGACAGATCGCGCAGACGTAGCAGCAACTGCACATAAAGCCCCACAATTCGCGGTTCCTGGCCACTGGCGCACCATCGGCTAACTGTTTCTTCGGAGTATCCGCAGTGCTGCGCAAACTGCCGCTGGGTGAGTCCAAGGCGCTTGAGCGCCAGTTTGAGAGGTAGGCTGGGCATGGTCAATCCTGCAAAATATCAAGTTTCTTCGGGGTAGTTTTGACATTTTGAAGGATTGGCCCGGTGCAGGCTGTACGGCTGACCTCATTGCAATCAATTGCAGCGCCCCCGCCCATGAGTACGGAAACGTTCGATTGCGTACTCATGCTCAAAAAGCCCCAAAATACGTATAAAAAACAGCCTTGCGCATTTCCGTACGTGTACTAAACTACGTATACCGTATCCGTACGTATGCGGGCGCGGGCCACACCAACTGAACGGAGTCAGGCATGACCAAGAGCAAGGTAATCCCGCTGCACAATCCCGCTGGCCCTGGCGATTCACTGGCACGCTATGCCGCTGAACTGGACAGCATGCCGCTTGAAGACATTCACACGTTGCTTGTTGAGTCGGTAGCCAGGGCCAGCATTCAGGAAATCGAGCAGGGGCGGATACTCACTGAGATTCGGGATACAGAGTCCTACACAGAGGGCGGTTACAAGTCTGTGTACGAGCTGGCTAAGGACAAACTGGGCATGACCACCGGCGAGGTAAAGCGTCTCATGGCCTTGTACGCCAAACACATCAATAGCAAGCCGATCAGCAGAAAGCCCAAAGCCACGCCCGTACGCGTGCAGACCAAAGCGGACAGCCTTGTCTATCTCAGTGAGCGTGACGAGGCATTCATGAAAGCGTTGCTGGCTGCATGGGCGCTTGCAGAGAAAAACGGCGTAGAGGAAAGTGGTCTTGAAATGCCCCTTGAGTTCAAAACCAAGAAAGCCCATCAGTGGTTTCGTGACCAGGTTGAACAGTACCGCGCTGAGTTTGGAGTCGCGACCACTGGTGAGGTTATCACGCGTTTTATGACGCTGTACGCCGATCAACTAGGCATCAAGAGGTAAGCCATGAGCCGCGTATTTGTATATAGCCGCGTGTCCACTGCCGACCAGCATACGAGCAATCAATTGCATGAGATCGAGCAGGCGGGGTTTGCCGTAGACGCACACAGGGTGGTGGAGGAGCACATCAGCGGGTCCACCGCCGCCAGCCAGAGGCCGGGCTTTGCCAAGCTGTTGGAACGTATCGAGCAGGGAGACACGCTGGTAGTGACCAAGCTGGACCGCCTGGGCCGTGATGCTATTGACGTGCAGCAGACTGTACAGGCACTCGCAGATGCCGGTGTACGCGTACACTGCCTGGCCCTGGGTGGTGTGGACCTGACCAGCCCAGCGGGCCGGATGACCATGGGTGTAATCACTGCCGTGGCACAGTTTGAGCGCGACCTGATTATCGAACGTACCCAAGCCGGTCTGCAACGTGCCAAAGCCGAGGGCCGCAAGCTGGGCAGGCCACGTGCACTAACCGAACCCCAGCAACGGCGGGTGCTGCAACGCCTCGCCAAGGGTGAGACGGTGTACGGCATTGCCAAGGACATGGGCGTGGCCCGTCAGGTGATTATGCGCGTACGCGACTGGTACAACGAGATATCAGAAGGTGATGCGCTGCCAGTCGTGCGCCTCGTTGAGGACCAGCAGCAGTAACAGCTATGCAATCAATTGCGCTACGGCAGCATTGGGCCATAGGAACTGAAATAGAAAGGCTGGGCCGAATTCCCGGGCCATCCAGGTTGATCCTGACGACTCCACCAGTCGCCGCGCACACAGGCAAAAAAAAGCCGACCCTGAGAAGTCGGCTTGAATGGTCTAGCGTCCGAGTGAGCTAGAACCTGAGAGGCGCGAATTGTATGCGGAATAGCTTAAGAAAAGCTTAAGCCCGGAACGACTTGCTCTGAGTAAGCCGCTCGACCCGCCGACCAGCGCCCATCCAAACCATACACGGCAGACCGCAGCAGGCCAGCCACAGCCCGCGTGGACAGCACTAGCGGGTTATCTGAAGGTCATATGCTTCGCCAGCGTCAGTGAGGCATACGCCGGTTCCTGACTGGCTCCAGCCGCTGAAACTGAAAACGCATCGCAGGTTGTGGCCGTCAGTGGATTCCGCGAGTACGTTGCCATTGCCCACGGCGCTGACGCCTACCGCCGTGCCAGTGTATGCCTGCCCGCCACCGAAGCCGTTTGCCAGCGAGAACGACCCGCCTTGCACGTACACATAGCGCCCGTTGTACGTGCGACCGTCCAGCGTAATCGCCACCGACTTGTCAATCTGCTTGGCCGTGCCGTGGGCCATTGGTCCGGCTGTACGCGGCAATAGCGAGAGATCGTATGTGGCGCATCCCTGCAAGGTCAGCGCCGCCACAGCCGCGCAAACCGCTATCGTTTTTTTAACCACTATTCACCCCGATACACTCTTTGATGGACGGCGAATCCTGTGCTGTAGAACCCGCCGCATGAGCATATCGCAAATATGGCTCACCTCGCCCGCCGTTGCCTGCACACCCTCACGTCACCCCTGGTGACAGCGCAATCAATTGCACGACCGGCGCTCACCCCGCACCACCTCCGCTTTCCTTAAACTCGCGGATTGTGCTGGCTTCCCAGTATGGGCGTGGGTCTCGCCCATCGGGTGCAGGTAGTAACCCGCCCTTCTGGCGTTTGTAAAACTCAGGGGCTGAAACTCCGAATACCGTCAGCAGATGACCGGTTCTCAATCTCCCGCACTGGTGCAGATCAGGAAAGGGCAGGGGCAGAGGCCGGGTGTTGCCATTGCGCGTCTTTGCCTGCTTGTCTGTGTCTGTGTCAGCCACGGCTTTCGCTGACGGCGGTGCATCAGGATTGACAATATGGAATCCCATAACTAGCTCCTAAACATTGCGGGACTCCTTTCCCTGAATTGAAAAATCAAATTAAAAAGCTGACGCCCAGCGGGGCGTCAGCGTGGATCAGTGAAAACGGCCTGATTACTGGATATCTTTCGGGTAATTCTTAACGCGCCGAATCCGGTCCTCACCAATCAGCTTGTAGACGGCAAGCACGTTTTCCGGTTGGCCGCCGTGATTGCGCAGCACGACATAGGCGGCATCCTTGTGATACTCGACAGTAGATGCATAGCCGGATGGCTGGTTATGGATATAGCCGTTGTCGCGCGCGTAGCGGTAATTCAACTGGAGCGCCTTATCCAGCATTTCTTGCTCATCAAAAGTTACACGTTGCATTTCAGTTCTCCATCATCAAATTGATAACCGGAGCCGATCATCGGACCAATAAAAAAAGGAGTCCGTCCAGCACTAGGCTGGCTGATCGGACTCCGTTCCGGGGATATTGCGAGGGCGTCTGTCTAACGTCCCGCACTCTTATACTGCGCCAGCATTAACGGGAATGCAATAGCTGATAATTAAAATTTATCCATCGTATGATTAAGCGGCATTCGCGTATTGCGAACTATTGCTGTTTTTCAGGCCGTCAATATATGCTCCCCATTCGTCCATTATCTTGACCCGTTCCGGCCAGAACTGTTCTTCAAGATACGCGCGCTTTACCGGGTCTGGTTCTAAGTGGGCTAGCTGTTGGTCTAGTGCTTCACCCTGGAATTTGTTTCTCTGCCCCCATGAATAGAACGACCCCCTACAACCGTGCGCGCGGAACCAGTTACCGTTTTCGCCACCGAATCCCATATTCGACAGTGCGGCGTTAATGGTGGTGGTAGCCATGTAATCAACAGGGCGGCGCTGATTAGGGAATAACCAGCCCTTACCACCTGTGATAATCCGCAGCTTTTCCAGCACGGCCAGCGCCTGGATACTGAGTGGTACGGAATGGGCAATGCGTCGTTTCATCCGGCTGGCCGGGACATTCCAGACCCGGTTTTTCCAGTCTATTTCCTGCCAGTCCGCACCCCTCACCTCGACCGTGCGCAACGCCGTCAACATCAGCAGTTCAATAGCGAGTTTGGTAAGCCGCTGACCGCCGTATGCATCCACTGCCGTATATAACTCGCTAATACCCTTGTCACCCAGCTTGGTGTTATGGCGGGTGGCTGGCTTTTCGATCACTTCAGACGCCCGCAAATCGGCCATAGGATTGGACTTGATCAGGCCTTTCATGATTGCCAGCCGGAACACCGCATCCAGTGCACGGCGGACGATAATCGCGTTATGCGGGGCTTCGCTTTTACGTTCGCCTTCTACAAGTGATCGGTCTTTACGGCAGGCCACGCTGGTGATTAACGCGTACAGATCACCGGTTTCAATTTTGCTGACGGGCAGGTTACGCATGGGGCCTTGATCCACATACCGCTCAAGCAGTGCCGACACCTTGTGTGCGTGACCTTCACCCCAGCCGGGAGTTTTCTTTGCCAGCCATTCCTTTGAAACCGCCCACAGACTACCCGGCACGGTATCGCCGTCCACGGCTGGCGCACCCGCTGCAATTGATTGCACGGTCGGTGGTGCGTTCTTCACTCCATTGGGCTGGTGACCGTTCGCCACCAGCTTGGCAGCCTCACCTTGCCTGTCCCGTGCATCCTTGAGTGATGTTTCGGGATATTCCCCGAGCGATACTGTCAAATCCCGATCACCGAGGCGGTAAGCCCAATACCAGCGCTTGCTTCCTGACGTGCCGACCAGCACATACAATCTATCCCGGTCATACAGCTTGCGCGGTTTGTCACCGGGTTTGGCGTTCCTGACTTGGGTATCAGTGAGACCTTTGGAGGCGGGCATGATGGACTCCCTTGGGGTAAAACGAACTACGGGGTAAAACCGGACTTTTCACCCCAAATTTTACCCCAAAACCCAAAAATGTGCCTGCATGCGCCAAGATGAAATTTAGGCAGAAACACAGTGTTTACAAGGCTTTTAACATGAAGTGGCATGCACAGGAATGCAGATGTTAGGCTCCATCAAGAACGAACATTGTATGCGTTTTGTCCGCCGCGCCGGCGCCTGGCTCGGTGCGCTTTCAGTCGCGGTATTGCTCGCGTCCTGCGGTGGCGGCGGCGCGATCCGGCCATCGCCGCCGAGCGGTGCGGCGATCATTCCCGGTCAGATTGCTTCCGCGCGATTGACCGCGGTCGCGTGGCAGCAGGTGCCGGGCTGGCAGGATGACTCGCTGATCGGCGCGACCGCCGCGTTGCGGCAAAACTGCGTGCGGCTCGCACGTCAGCCGAGCTGGTCCCGTGCATGCGCGGCCGCCTCGCAGATCGACGACCTCGACGTCACGAGCGCGCGGGCTTTCTTTGAAGCCTATTTCACGCCGTTCCAGCTCGCCAACAACGACGGCACGCTCGACGGTCTCGTCACCGGCTATTACGAGCCCTTGCTGCGCGGTTCGCGCACGCGGCACGGCGTGTATCAGACCGCACTGTACCGCTGGCCCGCCGGCTATCGCGCGGGCGCGCCGTTGCCGGCGCGCGCGCAGCTCGAGCGCTCGGGCGTGCTCAACGGCAATGAGCTTGTCTGGGTCGACGACCCGATCGAAGCATTCTTCCTGCAGGTGCAGGGCTCCGGACGCGTCGTGATGGAAGACGGCAGCGTGATGCGCGTCGGTTTCGGCGGCACTAACAACCAGCCGTACAAGTCGATCGGGCGTTGGCTGCTCGATCATGGCGAGGTCACGCCGGCGCAGGCGACGATGCAGGGCATCAAGGCATGGGCGCGCGCGAACCCGACGCGCGTCGAGGCCTTGCTCGATACGAACCCGCGCTTCGTGTTTTTCCGCGAGATGCCGTCTGCGGAAAGCGCGCCGAGCGGCGGTGCCGATGGTCCGATCGGCGCGCTCGGCGTGCCGTTGACGCCGGAGCGCTCGATCGCGGTGGATCCGAGCGCGATTCCGTTGGGTACGCCCGTGTTTCTGCAAACCACGCGTCCGCTCACGAACTCGCCGATGAACCGCCTCGTGTTCGCGCAGGACACGGGCAGCGCGATCAAGGGCGGCGTGCGCGCCGATTACTTCTGGGGGCTCGGCGACGACGCAGGCGATCTGGCCGGCAAGATGAAGCAGGGCGGCCGGATGTGGCTGTTGCTGCCGAATTCGTGAGGTGGCGCGAGCGGTCCTCGCCCCGCGCAGGGATCAAAGCCCCGCTTTGCGTTTATCCACTACGCGCCGTGCCTTGCCGACCGAACGCTCGATCCCGTTCACGGCAAGCACATTCACTACCGCGCTGACGCCGATCAAGGCCTTGATGTCATAAGCGAGCGCGTTTTTCGCCGTGGTTAGCGCGGTGGTGTCTGGCGCGCTTTCCGGGCACGGCTCGACATTCAGCGTCAATACGTCGAGCGGACCTTCCTTCGTGAGCACGATCTGGTAGTGCGGCGCGAGCGCGTGCTGGCGGAGCAGCAGTTCTTCGATTTGCGTCGGGAATACGTTCACGCCGCGCACGATCATCATGTCGTCAGAGCGGCCGGTGATCTTCTCCATGCGCCGCATCGTGCGTGCGCTGCCCGGCAGCAGGCGCGTGAGATCGCGCGTGCGATAGCGGATGATCGGCAGCGCTTCCTTCGTGAGCGAGGTAAACACGAGTTCGCCGAGTTCGCCGTCGGGCAGCACTGCGCCGGTTTCGGGATCGATAATTTCCGGGTAGAAATGATCTTCCCAGATGGTCGGGCCGTCTTTGGTTTCGACGCACTCCGACGCGACGCCCGGGCCCATCACTTCGGACAGCCCGTAAATATCGACCGCGTCGATGCCCATGCGTTTTTCGATGGCCTGGCGCATGTCGTTGGTCCACGGTTCCGCGCCGAAGATGCCGAGGTGCAGCGAGCAGTTGGCCGGATCGATGCCCTGACGTTCGAGTTCGTCCGCAATCGAGAGCATGTAGCTCGGTGTCACCATGATGATGTCGGGCCGGAAGTCCTGGATCAACTGCACCTGTTTCTCGGTTTGACCGCCGCCGAACGGGATCACGGTGAGCCCGGCGCGCTCGGCGCCGTAGTGCGCGCCGAGGCCGCCTGTGAAAAGGCCATAGCCGTAGCTTATGTGTACTTTGTCTCCGCGCTTCGCGCCGGCGGCGCGGATCGATCGTGCGACGAGATTGGCCCATGTATCGATGTCGCGCGCGGTATAGCCCACCACGGTCGGCTTGCCCGTCGTGCCCGACGACGCGTGGATGCGCGAAATCCGCTCCTGCGGCACGGCGAACATCCCGAACGGATAGCTGTCGCGCAGATCCTGCTTCGTCGTGAACGGAAAGCGGGCGAGGTCAGCGAGGGATGTCACTTCGCCCGGATGAACACCGGCTTCGTCGAACTTGCGCCGATAGACCGGCGAGTTCTCGTACGCATGGTTCAGCGACCATTTGAGCCGTTCAAGTTGAAGCGCGACGAGTTCGTCGCGGCTGGCGGTCTCGATCGGATCGATCGGAAGAGCGGTGGTCATCGAATGTCTCCTTGCTGCCTCAATGCCTGAGTCTGATGTGCGGCGCGCTTGCGCGCCAGAAATCCGCGGCGATCTGTTGTCTTTGGGAGGGCGTCGCCTGAGGTACTGCCTGGGCCTGCGGTTCGTGTGCTTGTCTAGTCGCCGGTCGGAATCAGATTGCCTTTGATTTGCGCCGACTTGCCGCGAAACATCGCGACGGTTTCGCCGGCTCGATTCGTCACGCGGATGTCGTAGATACCGGTGCGCCCGCTCAGTGTCTGCTCGACCGCTTCCGCCACTAGCGCGTCGCCGCCGTACACCGGCCGCAGAAACTCGATCGAGCAGCCAGCCGCGACCGTATTGATGTTGTACGTGTTGCAGGCGAACGCGAACGTCGAATCGGCAAGTGTGAAGATCAGGCCGCCATGGCAGATCTGATGGCCGTTCAAGAAATCGTCGCGTATGGCCATGCGCAGCCGCGCATAGCCTGGACGGACTTCGAGAATTTCGAGCCCGAGCGCGCGGCTGCAGGCATCGTTCTCGTACATCGCGGCGGCGGTCGCGCGGGCAAGTTCGTCGGGTGTCATCTGGTCGGGGCGGCGGGTTTGATGAGCGGTCATGTCAGCGCCCCTCGAAGCGCGGCGCGCGCTTTTCGATGAACGCCTGCACACCTTCCGCGTAATCGTGCGAGGCGCCGAGTTCGCGTTGCAGATCGCGTTCGAGGTCGAGCTGCTGGTCGAGCGTTTGCGTCGTGCTTGCTCGCATGGCCTGTTTGATTGCGGCGATTGCGCGCGTCGGTTGCTGAGCGAGCTGCGACGCGAGTTTCGCCGCGGTGCTGGCGAGATCCGCGTCGTCGACCGCTTGCCAGATCAAGCCCCAGCTCTCGGCTTTCTCGGCGCCGAGTTTGTCGCCGGTGAGAGCGAGCCCCAACGCGTGTGCCATGCCGACGCGCTGCGGCAGAAACCATGTACCGCCCGAGTCGGGCACGAGGCCGATCTTCACGAACGCCTGGACGAAGCTCGCGGAGCGCGCCGCGAGCACGAGGTCGCAGGCGAGCGCGAGGTTGGCACCCGCGCCGGCGGCTGTGCCGTTGACCGCCGCGACGACCGGAATCGGCAACGCCTGCAGACGGCGAATCAACGGGTTGAAATGTTCGTCGATCAGGTCGCCCAGGTCGGTCATGGCGCCTGGCGTGAAGTCGAGATCGGCGAGATCCTGGCCGGCGCAGAAGCCGCGGCCCGCCCCGGTCAGCACGAGCGCCCGGGCGCCTGACGTTGCGACCCGATCGAGCGCGTCGCTCAGTTCCCGATGCATCGCGCGCGTAAAGCTGTTGAGCTTGTCCGGGCGGTTCAGCGTAATGGTGGCTACGTGGCTCGATGTGTCGACGTCCAGCCGGATCGCTTCATATGACATTGGGTATCTCCTCAAAGTCTCGTTGACCGATGGGCACAGCGCGCGGTTAGCGAGAGCCGGGCAATGCGGCGGCGCGCAATGCCGGCCTGCTGTCTCATGTTAGTGAGCGCGCGCGACCCGGTCCATCGGCCAGAAGGCATAGGAATCGTGCGTTGTCCTACGCCATTTAGCCAGCTACCGCCGGCGCCGTTTTCGGTTCAACATGGGCACGGCTTTGAACGACGCGAAAGCGATTGGCGACAAACGCCGCATCGGCCAGCGCGGCATTGGCGGCCGGGTTGGCGCCGGTGCCGTGGAAATCGGAGAAGGCCGCGGATTGATTGACGAACACGCCGCCGGTCAGATTGATCGAGAGCGCGACGCCGCCACGAATCGACGCTTCGTGTGCGCGGTCGAGTACGGCTGCGTCCGTGCTGTAGACCGATAGTGTCAGTGCGCCGTGTTCGGCGGCGATGGCACCGGCGAGATCGAGCGACTGCGCGGTCGAATCCGTTGCGATCACGAACGAGATCGGTCCGAACCATTCACGGGTGAACTGCGCGTGGTCGGTCGCGGCGTCGAGTTGCAGCACGAGCGGGGTACGCACGCGAGCGCCCGGGAAGGACGGATGCTCGAGCGTCTGGCTCTCGACGAGAATGCGGCCGAGTTTCGCGGCTTCGTCAATGCGCTGCGCGACGCCATCGTTCTGGATCGATCCGAGCAGTTCGACAGCACGGGCAGGGTCGGCAACGAGCTTTTGCACGGCGCCGGCAAGCGCCTGGGCGACGTCGTCGAAACCGAGCGCGCCGTCGGCCGTGCGGATGCCGTTGCGCG
>Ga0154001_1000775_pt1 | contig 10143 bp, 7 predicted proteins | sample TSNJ085MetaG_FD_104699 | JGI IMG/M metagenome (GOLD analysis project Ga0154001, IMG submission 104699) | Attine ant fungus gardens microbial communities from New Jersey, USA - TSNJ085 MetaG | ecosystem: Host-associated > Fungi > Mycelium > Unclassified | place: USA: New Jersey, Wharton State...
ATCGACTGACCGAAGTACTCGTGCATCGCCTGTTCGCTATAGGTGCCGACCGGCCCGAGGTAGGCCGCCTTGAGCGTCTTTTCGAGCGCGCGGCTCGCCGCCATGATCTCGCGCCAGATCGCGCCGATATGCTCGTCCTTGAGCGGTCCCGCGCTCATCTCCTGCAAGCGCGCGATCACCTGCAATTCGCGCTCGGGGCGGAACACCGGCGCGTTGAAATGCTTCTTGACCTCGCCCACCTCGAGCGCGACCGACGCGCGCTGGTTCAGGAGCGCGATCAGTTGCGCGTCGAGCGCGTCGATACGATCGCGCAGAGGTTTGAGTCGTGTATTGAGTTCGTCGTCCATGCGTGAAAAATGGCTCTGCCGGGTAACTGCTGGAAAAGATGCGCGCGCCTGCCGGTCAATACGGCTCAGGCGCTGCGCTGTTCGAATTCCTTCATGTATTCGACAAGCGACTTGACGCCTTCGAGCGGGACGGCGTTATAAATCGACGCCCGCATGCCGCCGACGGACTTGTGGCCCTTTAGCTGCACCAATCCCCGCGCTTTCGCGCCGGTCAGGAAATCTTCGTTGCGCGACTCGTCGACGAGGAAGAACGGTACGTTCATCCGCGAACGCGAGCCACGTTCGACCTTGTTCAGATAGAAGCGGCTCGAATCGATCGCGTCGTACAGCAGCTTCGACTTTTCGAGATTGCGCGCTTCCATCGCCGCCAGGCCGCCCTGCTTTTTCAACCACTTGAACACGAGCCCGGCGATATAGATCGCGTAGGTGGGCGGCGTGTTGTACATCGAATTGTTTTCGGCGACGGTCTTCCATTCGAACGCCGACGGACAGATCGGCATCGCGCGATCGAGCATGTCCTCGCGTACGATCACGACCGTGACACCGGCCATGCCGATATTCTTCTGCGCGCCGCCGAACAGTACGCCGTATTTGGCGATGTCCATCGGGCGCGACAGGATATGCGACGACGCGTCCGCAACGAGCGGAATCTCGCCTAGATCGGGAATCTCAAACGCCTCGACGCCGTGAATCGTCTCGTTCGTGCACAGATGCACGTAGGCCGGATCGTCCGACAATTGCCATTCCGAGTGCGCCGGCGCGCGCGTAAAGCCGCTCGCGGTCTGACCGGTCGCGGCCAGATGCACGGTGCCGTATTTCTGCGCTTCCTTGAACGACTTCTGCGACCACGAGCCAGTCACGACGAAGTCGGCGCGCGGCTTCGTGCCGAGCAGATTCATCGGCACGATGGCGTTTTCGCCGAGCCCGCCGCCCTGCAGGAACAGGATGCGATGACTGGCCGGCACCTGCAGCAATTCGCGCAGATCGGTCAACGCTTCCTCGTGGATCGACATGAACTCCTTGCCGCGATGGCTCATTTCCATCACGCTCATGCCGCTGCCGTGCCAGTTCAGCATTTCGTCGGCTGCCTGGCGCAGCACTTCTTCGGGCATGGCCGCCGGGCCGGCGGAGAAATTAAAGACGCGCATGTGGAGTCCTGGAAGCGGGCGCGAAAAAACGGAATCGCGCGGGAAATCGGCGAAAAGACCTGCGAAATGGCTCGCCGAAAAAGAAAATGGCCGTCTGCGCCAGTGCGCAAACGACCATTATCGCATTGTCGCCGCCAACCCGCCACGCCGCGTAGCCCGGCGGCTGCGCCCTCCCGGGCATTGACCCGACGGACGCGGCGGCAGGCTGCGCACTCAGCGCAGCCGTGCGAGCGGAATTTACTTGGCGGCCGGCTTGACCGAAGCGACTTCCTTGTCGGCTTGAGCGCGCGTTGCCTTGATCGATTCCGGCATGTACTTCTGCATCAGACCGTTCACGACGTCGCGACCAACCTGATCCTGCACCTGGATGAACTTGCGGCCAGTCGGGCTCTTGTAGAACGTGGTCAGGTCCTTGATTTCCGACGTGCTGTAGTACTTCGCGTACGCGTCGTACTGAGCCTGCATTGCGTCCTGACGGAAGGCGTCCGTTGCGAACACCTGACCTGCGCCGTCGACCAGCTTCGGCACTGCGTTCTGCTGCAGCGACGGAACGGCAGCCTGCTTCTGCTTGTCCGTCAGCGTCTTGTTTTCGCTCAGCGCGTCCGACAGGATGGCCGGCACGAGCTGCTTGGCCTGCATCTGCGCGCTGTTGCCGATTGCACCGACCAGCTTCTGCGCGTCGATGGCGTCGAGCAGGTCCTTGATGGCAGCCTGCTTGGCCGGATCAACCGGTGCTGCGGCAGCAGCCGGTGCCGCCGGCGCCTGGTTCTGCAGCGCTTGAGCCATGGCGAAGGTCGGTACGAGGGCAGCCAGCAACATCAGTTGTTTGAATCGTTTTTGCATCATTACTCCCTAAGAGAAATTAACTTGAACCGCGCGCCTCGCTGGAAGCGCGTATCGGCCCGATACGCGAGGATTCGCAGCGTAGCTTCAACTTATTAACCGGGGCTGAAACCACCGGCACGGATCAGACCGCGCCGCCTTCGTCGTTGTCGCCTTCAGCGGGGCTTTCGGAATCGCTCTCCGCCTCGCCTTCAGCCTCAGCCACCTGTTGCAGACCGGACAGCTTGGTCCCTTCGTCAAGGCTGATGAGTGTAACACCTTGGGTTGCGCGCCCCATTTCGCGGATTTCCGAGACACGCGTGCGGATCAGCACGCCCGTCGTCGTGATCAGCATGATCTGCGCCTCCGGGCCCACCAGCGTCGCCGCGACGACCTTGCCGTTGCGCTCCGACGTCTGGATCGCGATCATGCCCTTCGTGCCGCGGCCGTGACGCGTGTACTCGGTGATCGAGGTGCGCTTGCCAAAACCGTTTTCGGTCGCGGTCAGCACCGACTGCTGCTCGTCGCCGGCCACCAGCAGCGCGATCACGCTCTGCCCGTCTTCGAGCTGCATGCCGCGCACGCCGCGCGCTTCACGCCCCATCGGACGCACGTCGTTTTCGTCGAAGCGCACCGCCTTGCCCGAATCCGAGAACAGCATCACGTCGTGCTGGCCGTCCGTAATGGCCGCGCCGATCAGGTAGTCGCCCTCATCGAGGCCGACCGCAATAATACCCTTGCGCAGCGGGCGGCTGAATGCCTCGAGCGGAGTCTTTTTTACCGTTCCTAACGCGGTAGCCATGAACACGAATTTGTCGGCCGAAAACTCCTTGACCGGCAGCACGACCGTGATCTTTTCGCCTTCCTGCAACGGGAACATGTTGACGATCGGGCGGCCGCGCGAATTGCGCGAGCCCTGCGGCACTTCGTAGACCTTGACCCAGTACACGCGGCCGCGGTTCGAGAAGCACAGGATGTGGTCGTGCGTATTGGCGATGAAGAGCGTGTCGATCCAGTCGTCTTCCTTCATCGAGGTGGCCTGTTTGCCGCGACCACCGCGCTTCTGGGCCCGATATTCGGACAACGGCTGCGATTTCACGTAACCCGCGTGCGACATGGTCACGACCATTTCCTGCGGCGTGATCAGGTCTTCGGTATTCAGTTCGGTCGCGTTCAGCTCGATCTTCGAGCGGCGCGCATCGCCGAATTCGGCCTTGATCGACGTGAGTTCCTCGACGATGATCGCCGAAATGCGCTCCGGGCGCGCCAGGATGTCGAGCAGGTCGGCGATCTGCGCCATGACGTCGCGGTACTCGCCGATGATCTTGTCCTGCTCGAGACCGGTCAGGCGCTGCAGACGCATCTGCAGGATTTCCTGCGCCTGGGTGTCGGACAGACGGTAGAGACCGTCGGCCTGCATGCCGAACGACGGGTTCAGCCCTTCCGGACGGTAAGCCTCGCGGCCACCCGCCGTGGCGTTGTCAGCCTCGGCGCGCGACAGCATGTCGCGCACGAGCGACGAATCCCACGCGCGCGACATCAGTTCCTGCTTGGCGATAGGCGGCGTGGGCGCGGCCTTGATGAGCGCGATGAATTCGTCGATGTTCGCGAGCGCAACCGCGAGACCTTCGAGCACGTGGCCGCGTTCGCGCGCCTTGCGCAGTTCGAAGACCGTGCGCCGCGTCAGCACTTCCCGGCGATGCGACAGGAAGCACGTCAGCATTTCCTTCAGATTCAGCAGCTTAGGCTGGCCGTCGACGAGCGCGACCATGTTCATGCCGAAGGTGTCCTGAAGTTGGGTCGCCTTGTACAGATTGTTCAGCACGACCTCGGGCACTTCGCCGCGCTTCAACTCGATCACGACGCGCATGCCGCTCTTGTCGGATTCGTCGCGGATGTCGGAAATGCCTTCGAGCTTCTTCTCGTTGACGAGCTCGGCGATACGCTCGAGCAGCGAACGCTTGTTCACCTGATACGGCAGCTCGTCGACGATGATCGCCATGCGCTGGCCGCGGTCGATTTCCTCGAAGTGCGTGAGCGCGCGCATGACCACGCGGCCGCGCCCCGTGCGATAGCCGTCGCGCACGCCTGCCACGCCATAGATGATGCCGGCGGTCGGGAAGTCGGGCGCGGGGATGATCTCGATCAGCTCGTCGATCGTCGCTTCGGGGTTTTTCAGCAGATGCTGACAGGCGTCGACGACCTCGTTGAGGTTGTGCGGCGGGATGTTGGTTGCCATGCCGACCGCGATGCCCGACGAACCGTTGATCAGCAGGTTCGGGATGCGCGCGGGCAGGATGGCCGGTTCGTTTTCGCTGCCGTCGTAGTTCGGCACGAAGTCGACCGTTTCCTTGTCGATGTCGGCCAGCAGTTCGTGGCCGATCTTCGCCATGCGGATTTCGGTGTAGCGCATGGCCGCGGCGTTGTCGCCGTCGACCGAACCGAAGTTGCCCTGGCCGTCGACCAGCATGTAGCGCAGCGAGAAGTCCTGCGCCATGCGAACGATGGTGTCGTAGACAGCCGTGTCGCCGTGCGGATGGTATTTACCGATGACATCGCCGACGATACGCGCCGACTTCTTGTACGCCCGGTTCCAGTCGTTGTTCAGCTCGTGCATCGCGTACAGCACGCGCCGGTGCACCGGCTTCAGGCCATCGCGGACATCGGGAAGCGCTCGCCCTACGATCACGCTCATCGCGTAATCGAGATACGAACGGCGCATTTCCTCCTCTAGGGAGATTGGCAGAGTCTCTTTGGCGAATTGATCCATTATCCGTATCTTTTACGTGCGAAGGCGACGGGTTCGCAGCACCTTCGCGTAAGCATTGCAGGCGCAACGCATCACGTGATTCTAACATGCCGGGCATCCGCCTCCGGCGATGGTACGTATACATATTAGAGGGCATGCGAAAACACCATTCCGGCCTGCCACTTTCTGTCACGATCAGGCTCGATTCCTGCATGCGGCGATTCGCCGCTGAGCCAGGCCTGGCGTACCCGCGCGGCGAATATCTTTGTTGCGCATGCACCACAATTGAAGAGGGATTTGATGGGGGGCGGATTTTTTTTTCGTAGGAGGGGAACGATATGGCAAAATGCCAACGCACAAAGAGTCAGACGCTGCTCGAAGTCTACACAGACGTTTTTTGTTCTGCACCAATGTTATACTTCGAGCAATGTATGACTTGTCTTCGTCAACAGGCTCGCAGTAAACCTGCGGTAATCTCAATTTCGAGAGGAGAAATATGAATAAACTTTCAAAGCTCGCGTTCATTGCAGCTACCGCGGTTATGGCTGCATCCGCCATGGCACAGTCGGTGCCGGCGTCGCGACAAGCCACGAACGACAACTGGGTGAATGGCACCGGCGAATACGTGTGGATGAACGGCACGAACGAGCTTTGCTGGCGCGATGCATTCTGGACGCCGGCAACGGCTAACGCCAAGTGCGACGGCGCTCTGGTTGCTCAAGCTCCGACCCCGCCGGCACCGGTCGCTCCGGTCGCTCCGATCACCAGCCAGAAGATTACGTACCAGGCCGACGCTCTGTTCGACTTCGACAAGGCAATCCTGAAGCCGGCTGGCAAGGAACGTCTGAGCGAACTGGCAGCGAAGATTCAAGGCATCAACCTCGAAGTCGTGGTCGCTACGGGCCACACCGACCGTATCGGTTCGGACGCATACAACGACCGTCTGTCGATGCGCCGTGCTCAAGCTGTGAAGGCATTCCTGGTCAGCAAGGGCATCGAATCCAACCGTATCTACACGGAAGGCAAGGGCCGCCGCAACCCGGTCACGACCGGCTGCAACCAGAAGAACCGCAAGCAACTCATCGCCTGCCTCGCACCGGACCGTCGCGTGGAAGTCGAAGTTGTCGGTACGCCGAAGCAGTAAGCTGCGACTTACCGCAGTATCGAAAGCCCCGCTCTGGCGGGGCTTTTTTTATGCCCGCGCGCCTCATCGAGCCGGCACTTTTGCCGCCCCGTCTCTCGCCCTATATACTCGGGGTTTATCCTCGAGCGCTCGCTCACCGCTCTCATCGAGGCAGCTTTCGCCATGACCAACGCCGATCCCCACGAACTACAGAAATTCAGCGACCTCGCGCATCGGTGGTGGGACCCGAATGCCGAATTCAAGCCGTTGCACGAACTCAACCCGATTCGCCTCGGCTGGATCGACACTCACGCGCATCTGGCTGGCAAAAAAGTGCTGGATATCGGTTGCGGCGGCGGCATTCTGTCGGAATCGATGGCGAGTCTCGGCGCTCATGTGAAGGGCATCGACCTGTCGACGCAGGCACTCGGCGTCGCAGATCTGCACAGCCTTGAAAGCGGTGTAACAGTCGATTACGAAGAAATCGCCGCCGAAGCACTCGCTGCCCGCGAACCGGCCACCTACGACGTGGTCACCTGCATGGAAATGCTCGAACACGTGCCCGAGCCGGCCGCAATCGTCGACGCCTGCAAGAAACTTGTGAAGCCGGGCGGCTGGGTGTTCTTCTCCACCTTGAACCGCAACGTGAAGTCGTACCTGTTCGCGGTGATCGGCGCCGAATACATCGCGCGGATGCTGCCCAAGGGCACGCACGACTACGCGCGCTTCATCCGTCCATCGGAACTCGCGGGCTTCGTGCGCGCCGCCGGCCTGCACACGACCGACATCAAGGGCATCGTCTATAACCCGCTCAGCAAGCATTTCGTGCTGTCGGCCGACACGAGCGTCAACTACATGCTCGCCTGCCGCCTCGACACCTGAACGCCCGAGCGTCCCGACCCGCTTTGACCCGCCGCCTCCGATCGAACAATGAGCGACCCGACTCCCCTACCCCAACGCGAAGACAATGACGACGCACTCGGTCTTTGCCAGGCCGTGCTTTTCGACCTCGACGGCACGCTAGCCGACACGGCACCCGATCTCGCGGCGGCCGTCAACAAGATGCGCCACGATCGCGGACTCGACATGGTCCCGCTCGAAAAGCTGCGTCCACTCGCGTCCGCGGGTGCGCGTGGGCTGATCGGCGGCGCGTTCGGCATTGGACCGGATCATCACGAATTCACCTCGATGCGCGAGGAATTCCTCGCCAACTACGAAGCGGATCTGTGCATCGAGACCACGCTCTTTCCGGGCATCGCCGAAGTGCTCGACGAACTCGACGCGCGCGGCGTGCGCTGGGGCATCGTCACGAACAAGGTCGCGCGGCTCACCGAGCCGCTGGTCGCGCAACTCGGCCTCGAGGAACGGGCGGGCTGCGTGGTGAGCGGCGACACCACCCCGCATCCGAAGCCGCACCCCGCGCCCTTGCTGCATGCCGCGCGCGAACTGGACATGGCGCCGGAGCGCATCGTCTATGTCGGCGACGACCTTCGCGACGTGCAGGCGGGCTTTGCCGCCGGCATGAAAACCGTCGCCGCGGCATACGGCTATTGCGGCAACGATATCCCGCCGACGCAATGGCACGCGCAGCACGTGGTCAGATCGCCGGCCGAGTTGCAGAAGCTGCTGCGCGAAATCAGCTGATTACGTGACGCCAATTCGCCAGCATCGCAGCCGTATCACGCCGATCCGACACACTTGCTGACACTGTTGCGCTGCATCCGCATTGGCGCGCCGTCAACCGGAAGTACGCGGAAACACGACGCGGCCGTCGATCTATTGTAAAATCTCCACTTGGCTCATAGATTCAGAGCAACGAACCGCGGGGGCGACCTGGTTTCGACAGGGGTTGCGAAGCGGCTAGGGCATGTCGAGGACCCGTCACCTCGTTAATCAATGGGAAAAACGTAACTGCAAACGACGATACGTTCGCACTGGCAGCCTAAGGGCCGCCGTCCTCTGCCTAGTTCACTGACGGGCTAGTGTCGCAAGACCGGTAGCAATACCGACAGAGGTCATATACGTCAGTTAAGCCTTGGCGGCGTCACGACGTCCGGGTCGAAAATCTAGTGAATCGCCGTAGCGCAGCGTGTTCGTCCGCGTCGCTCCGGTTAAATCAAAAGACAGAACTAAACATGTAGAACTGGTCGTAGAGGACTTCTGGACGCGGGTTCGATTCCCGCCGCCTCCACCAAATATTCTTCCGAGGGCTGCCTCGGAAATCCGGAAACCCGCGATGACGTAAGGCTTCGCGGGTTTTTGTTTTCCGAGGCAGCCCTATGGAGTCCGTTGACATCCAGGGGCAACTTGGGGCAAGTTTAGGGGCAAGCGAAACCTGTCATCAGGGAGTTGCCCCATGCCTCTCACGGATACCGCGATTCGCAACGCGAAGCCGGCCGACAAGCCGGTACGGCTGTTTGACGGCTCCGGCCTTTATCTCGAAGTTGCCCCCGCCGGGGGCAAGTGGTGGCGCTTCAAGTACCGATTCGGGAGCAAGGAAAAGCGCATCTCGCTCGGCGTCTACCCGGATGTGTCGCTGGCGGACGCACGAAAACGGCGGGAGCAGGCTCGCCAGAAACTCGCATCCGGCGTCGATCCCGGTGAGGCGCGAAAGGCCGAAAAGCGCACCGCACGACTGAACGCGGAGAACTCATTCGAAGCCATCGCCCGCGAATGGCATGCCAAGTACTTGACCACGTGGTCCGAAGGCCACGGCGCTCGCCTACTGCGACGCCTTGAGGTGGACGCGTTTCCGTGGATTGGTGACAAGCCGATTGCCGACCTGACACCACCTGACGTACTCGATATCCTGCGTCGCGTGGAAAAGCGCGGTGCGCTCGAAACCGCGCACCGGCTCCGTGAAAATATCGGACAGGTCATGCGCTACGCAGTCGCAACGGGCCGGGCTTTGCGCGATATTTCCGTAGACCTGCGCGGAGCACTGCCTCCCGTGCAAGAGAAGCACTTTGCAGCGATTACAGACCCTGACCAAGTTGGCGAACTCTTGCGCACGATCGACCACTATCAGGGCACATTCTCAGTATCGTGCGCCTTGAAGCTTGCGCCGATGCTGTTTCAGCGTCCAGGCGAACTCCGCAACGCCGAATGGTCCGAGTTCGATCTCGATAGCGCGACATGGACAATCCCGAGCGACAGGATGAAGCGCACCAAACAAGGAAAGGCATCTGGTGGCGCGCATATCGTTCCACTCCCCTCGCAAGCGGTGACGATCTTGCGGGAACTCCACCCACTCACAGGCTCCGGACGGTTCCTGTTTCCGAGCGTACGGACGCAAGACCGCCCGATGTCAGACAATACGGTCAATGCGGCCCTTCGGAGACTTGGGTACGACAACAGCATGATGACCGGCCATGGCTTCCGGGCTATGGCACGCACGATCCTGGACGAGGTGCTTGGCATATCTCCCACGATCATCGAAGCGCAATTGGCTCATGCAGTCAAAGATCCGTTGGGCCGGGCATATAACCGTACCGCGTATCTCTCTCAACGCCGGGCAATGATGCAGGCATGGGCAGCCTACCTGGACGAACTGAAGGCCAGCGGCCAAGCTGGCTCCCCAGAGTAGTCTGCCTGTGAGGTGAGGCGTATAAGTCGAGGCCAGATCTATCGGTCAGAGTCAGATCAGGTCACAAGTAGCCGGCCGTTCGGTGCAAAGGCTGCGATCGCCCCTCAAGAGACGTTCGACATCTGAGCGCCCGCCCCGGCGACAGGTTTCTGAGTGACGCGGTCGTACAGTACTGGGGCTGAATGAGTGTTGATCGGCCTAAGTGGGCAATCACAAGCTCTGGCAGAGCCGATCCGCCTCGCAATCAGCGGCGACCGCCGATTGGCTCATGCCCGCTGCCTGATTATCCAACCAAGTTGTTCGTCCGTCTCTCGTTGGCCTCAATGCTAAACACCGCCACAATTCGTATTGTGTAGCGCTACACGATA
>Ga0154001_1000796_pt1 | contig 9993 bp, 14 predicted proteins | sample TSNJ085MetaG_FD_104699 | JGI IMG/M metagenome (GOLD analysis project Ga0154001, IMG submission 104699) | Attine ant fungus gardens microbial communities from New Jersey, USA - TSNJ085 MetaG | ecosystem: Host-associated > Fungi > Mycelium > Unclassified | place: USA: New Jersey, Wharton State...
ATCAACATTGGCCCATAGCTGAAGAGTCGTTCAATTCCCAGGTGTTGATTGCTCAGAAGTACGAGTTTCTCACCTGAGCTGCACATTAGGCAGAAGGGTTGGATTAGAAGGTGACGAAGGCATCGACGTCGCCACGACCGATGATGTCGAGGTCATGTTGACCCTCGTAGACAAAGTGCACTAGCAAAATTCGATGGAATGAAAGGATCACACTGAGGGAGAGTTCTTTCAGGATCTAAGTGCCTTATCAATGATTTCCTTGTGAATGTTGCCCTGCGACCGCGGAACTCAAAAAAGGGGGGAACTGATCTACTCAAGAGAAGCAGATTTACCAACAAGAACAGAAGGACAAAAAATTTACAGCGTCGCAGGGATTTCAGGATGTGTCATTCATTCTAACTTCTCCGATCCTTCTGCACGTGATCATGCAAACTGCAGAACCAATCTTGTGTTCAGCACACAAACACTGAGCATACGACAGGAAAGCGCATGACGTGCATTGGAATGCTAGGTAATTGGTGGAATACTACTGACAACGGGAGACGAGGACTTTGGTAGACTTGATTGAACATGGTGGATCATGGTGGATAAATGGGGCAATTTCCAGAAAAAAGAAGCAATGAAACAACGCCGAACATTCTTCCGAGCATTCCCGAGGTGTGGGGCACACCGATGAAATTAGGACCTCAAGGATGTCTATGTAACCATGTCTTCAGACAGGCAAAGCATAGAAATTTGTCGTTCTCCCAAGCATAGAAATTTATCAAGTGTCCACCATAGCAAAGAATAAATCGTAAAACGTGAGAGCCCAATTTCACACCGTCTGTGTAGTCTGGCATTTCCATGGCGTTCGGCAACAGATTGAGTCCAGGTCGTACTGGCATCATTTGAGGTACAATGATCCAGAAGACATAGGCGTGGTTGGACCAGGAACAAGATCAATATAATCGCATAAACTAAACATACATGGGAAACAGCACCGGTGTAAGTGAAACACGTTCGCATAGTAGAAAGTTTGATACTTAGCGTGGAGCCTGCCCTTCTAAGAGTTTTAAGTGTGACATCCCACAGGCACCGATCTTCCAGTCTCTGACAAGTCTGTATCTACGGAGCTGACTACATCCTTGAACTGCACAGATGACAGAGCCTTGAGGTCTAGGCCTTTCAAATACTGACACGACTGGTAGAGCTGCTTGAGGAACAGAGAAGCTCAACACCATACTTGGGGAATTGCCAACGACCTTTTTGGAGGAAATCCAGCGATACATGACGGGCTTGGTCTCCTCCTGAACAACCTCCATAACTTCATCCTCATCCCCCTCTTCCGCTCCTTCGCCCTCGTCATCTTTTACTTTGACCTTCCTTCTCCCAATGCCAGGCATCGGTGATCTATCGTCAAGTGCAGTTCCTCTTTTATTTCGGGGTCTTGTCTGCTTCTTCAGTAGTCGATTGATAGTCTCAGCCTGGACATCTGAATTAACAATCAGATTCCAAGGGAATGAATAAAATGAACCTTCTCATCTTGAAGTTTCTTCTCGGTTAAGTGTTTCCGCTTTCTTGCCGTCTCTTCCCTGCGCAACGCGAGCTCCGTTTCATTTAACACTTTCTTCTTACTACGATTCCTTTCCTCTATCACAGGGTCAAGTTCGGTTGGGTAGGTTTACGACCAAGACACACACCTAATGAAACGTGACTAGAATCAATCCTACTAGCAAGAACTGCCTGACGTGTAGTCATTGGTTTGATTTGGCCTGGTGGGCGCGAGCCTGATACAGAATCATCCTCATCTTCAGATTCGGGAAACGTGGAGTCCTCGAGTTCGGTATCTTTTACGTAGAACTCCTTAAATATGTAAATTAAAAAAACGATGACCAGAGCTTACCAGACTTGACGTTTCGACGAATCCGTGCTCTGGATGGCGTAATCTCCACCTCTGGAGTAGGTCTGGCAGTGCTATCATCAGAACTGCCTATACGTTTGCCAGTTCCAAGCTTCAGTCTGATTCTCAATCGTGGTTGTAATTTTCTCGGCGAAGGTATAGGTTCGTCGTCGTCGTCGTCGTCGTCTTCTTCTTCTTCTTCCTACATATGAGCATTTGGGTGTGTCATTATAGACATAGAAGAATCATTATTTACCGTATGTATTTCATCCTTATCCTGCTCCTCTTCCTCTTCATCGTCGTCATCGTCGTCATCTTCGCCTTCACCATCCGCATCATCCATCTCAGGCTCGTCGTCGTCGTCATTTTCGACGTCAATTTCATCGTCTTGGTCCATATCAATGTCTGAAGTTGCTTGGAGGTCCACCAGGCGGGTTGAATATCGACGCAGCCGAGGTGACATTGAAAAAGAGAGACACACGTCAAGTGGCGTCCACGGACCACAATTTAAATTATTTCAAGTTTCCCATGAGTCTAAAGTGAGCGTCTGTGATGTTCCCAGGACTTACCATAACTAGAATCGTCGACCTCAGCCATGGCAATCCTTTGCATGTATGACATGAAGCGAAGCTATTTCTCTACAGGAAACAATGAGCAAGGGCCCGTTTAGCGGTTTTCTGACCCACCGCTCAAAGGCCAGCAGACAAACAGCTGTCAACTAAACTGTAGTGATTAGTCATCTAAATCGGCAATGGCGATGCAGTCCACCTTTGAATGTCGAACGAGTGATTATGTCCAAAGTTAATCTTTAGGTGTGAATTACCAGCAAGAAATACAAGACTACAAATTGTAAAGATATGCGGAATAATAAGGATACACGATGCACCACAAGCCAACATCAAATAAGACAGAGGACGTGTAAGGCGGCACCAAAGAATTATGCACCAAGACGAAACATTTAGTATTCAGGACACCTCTATGTCCCAACGAGAATGGATATCAAGGATTGATATAGTCAGCATACATTGCAGATTGTTTGATCAATTCAGCTGCCTCTACCGATCGAGGCTTAATGTTGCACTTGAACGGTTTCGGGTCCCTGTCGTATTTCAGCCACCACACTCAATATTTCATAAATTTGTAATATATAGCAACGATGTACTCACGCTGTGATAGCTGACTCCAGCTCCATGCCCGGTTCAATGATGTTACCATCTTTATCCTTCGCTTTCAAGATCTGACAGGTTGCCAAAACGGAGACAGCTGCCAACCAAACAATTGAGCTCCCGAGATGTCTTCCGGGGCATATCCTACAAATACTCATGCGTTAATGTTAAACCCGGTTATCCTCATCAAACACGATTCACCTGCGACCAAATCCAAAACCGAGTTCCACATCCTTGGCAAGTTCAGTATCAAGTGTACCATCTTCGTGCAAGAATCGCTCCGGGATGAACATAGACGGATCCTGGTATTTCTCTGGATCGTGGAGCATAGCCCTGAATCACGGCACATATGAGCAGTTTGAAAAAAATAAACTGATGTACAAGTTTACCAGATGTTCGGAATGACAACAGCACCTTTCGGAATTTGATGCCCCTCATAAATATCTTCCTCTGTCGACATATGGGGAATGCCTGTCAAGTCGACAATCAATTCAAATTCGAACTTCACCAATCAGAAAGGGTTTACAGATCGGTGCAATCGGACTCCATCTATAGGAATAGTTCAGAACAAGAACTAACGGTGGCAAAAACTCAAAATCACCTTAGGGTTTCTTTGATGACGGCCGCACAGTACGGAAGCATAGGCTCGTCGTCATGGGTCGGTAGACGTAATTTTCCGTCAGGGCCACGGAGAACTGAGTCGAGTTCAGCTTGAGCCCGTTTTTGAACCTCGAGGTGATGAACCATAGCAAGCATGAAGACATGCATAACTCCAGATGTTGTACCGATGGTGCCTGTTTCATATATACTATATGAGCATTGCCATACCTTAAAACGAGGTGTCACCTACCCATGAAGATAGTAGCACAGACTTCCTTGACGAACTCCTCTTGTCGGAGGTCGGGCGTATCAGAAGAATAGATGCCATCGAGGGCTTCAGACACAAAAGAGACAAGAGCGCTCCCTTGGTTACCCTCAATCTACTCAATATATCAATAAGAAAGCTCAATATACCACCAAACAATGAAACGCCACAAACCTTACCCCGATTTTGCCACTGCTTCTTGGCATCTTCGAAAGGAATATCCAACATGGCCCGCATGTCTCCATGCCACAACCTTGCCTTCTTCATGAAACCACACCATCTCGGAAAGTGTTTCATAAATGGAAAAAAATCGACCAAGAAGGCACCTGGGACAGTAGCTTGTTTGAGACCTTCAGCGCCAGTAGTTGAAAGCCTGATGTACGGGTCATTCTCTGACTTTATTGCAAGCCCAAATGTAGTCGATAAGGAGACAGACCCGACCATACTATGAAATGAGATCAGCAACTACCAATGGACTGATCAGGTTAATGTACTGGACAAGGTGCTTCATAAAGAAATCAGGACTTGTAATGAGTTTCTCCAATAGCTTGTGAATATATTTTGTCTCATGGGGTCTCTGCCAAGTTAAGTCGACGTTAGATATAGCATGCGAGTCTTCAATCGGAAACTTGAAGTAACGTTGTAAAAGCCTTCTTCGAATACGCCAACCATCGTCGTTTGGCATAACGGCAAACAACCAAGTAAAGCCAATAAGATCATGGACCATAGTAGAGTGAGCACGGGAGGAATAAATTGCGCCTCGTTTTTCCAGAAGCTCACTCGCAGCCCTTCGAGAATTGAGGACAACAATGTGAGTACCTGCCATATTCAAATATATGACATCGGAGCCTGCAATTTTGACAATGTCAGCAACCTCCAGGGAGATCTAAGTCCAGCTCACCATATCTTGCACTCCATTGAGCGTAGGTTTCCCATTCAAACTTTGCAGGTTTATTATGAATATTCCCAATGAGAGGAAGTCCAGGGGGGCCGGGCGGAAGAGGAACAGTGCTTCTTGTCTTGTGTTGACGGTAAGTATAGAAGGAAATGAAGGCAATAGCAGCAATAAGAACATATTTCACGGCGTCTGATACCATTTCAAGGACGGTGGCAGAATCGTTTGTGAATGAGACGACAGGAAACACATTCCGCTTAAAAGTCAATTGGGTACCCAAGAAGGCGAGGATATTCATATCTGAGACGTAAAAGCTATACTCAGATCGATGGATAGATCATATCCAAATGCCTGGATAAAAATTTTTGGTGGTGTCCTGAAAATATCACGGCATACAAACCCGAGCCTAATGGAGGAGGACTGATTTTTACGCTTGTAAAACCGGATTGTTCTGTTAAAGCTGCCAAAATGAGCTGAAAGGCAGCTGCAGAACCTTCTATATCGGCCAAAGATCCCATATTCTGCGTCAATGGAGATAGCCACCCTTGAGTATACACTAAAACTCTGGCCAGACCGACATGAGCAGCGATGAGGATGACAAACTAACCCTTTCTTGATAGCAATAAAACTCGATATTGTCCGTGAAATTAATACCGCACTACCCGTATGTGTCAATATGACTACGAGGATGTTCCAAGGACACATGGTGACGATACTACTATAGCATTGCTACAGCATGCCCAATAGCTTGCAAAGTCTCTCCTAGGAAATCTGATGGAACTGGCAGTATGCCCATATCCAATGTCCACGACAAGCTGGTCCAAACATACATACATGCTGCAAGAGAGAGAACAGGATGCGTATCAGATAATGATGGATTCGGGCTTCTTCGGGCGGAGATAAAATAGGTTGCCACACTTGGCTTAGACTGCCACGATATTTGGCAATTGCAATCCCGCACTAATGCAAGAGCAGCGGATCAAATCACCTGGCAATACATACTTGGACATACGGCAAGTAGTCATTGAGTCTTTCAAACAGTTTCTGCTGTTGTTCCTCGAAGACACATTCAAAAAGTTTATCCTCAATCACAATAAAAACAGACGTGACGTAAATGACAGCTGCCATATCAGACTGAACAATTACATCACCCGATTTGTTAACATCAAATTTCAAACATCCGTTCATTTGACGATCCTAACAGCTCAAAAATTACAAATCACCGGTTTGACCCTCCCACGTTTTCTCCCGTCTGTAGCATCCTGTCATAGCTGGTTCTAGCAATGATAATTCAGGCCAGGAGGTTCTAGGGTGGCAAGCCTGATGACGATATCAGTAAAAAAAATGTGTCTTAAGGTTTGTGTTCAGCACGTGTCCCTGTCCAACTCAATTTAATCTCTATCACCGGTGGGACCATCATCTGACCCAGATGTCAACTACAACTTCATCAACTGTCTGCAACCAGGACGTCACAATTAGTTTTGACTACCGGCTGGTAGTCCTTGTCATCGCTCGTTTACCATACAAGGGTTAATTGAATCATGTAATAACTCAGGCATGGAATCCACGAGACTTAAAATATCTGAACTTTCATCAGAACTATGATTAGCTGAGGGCCTGAATCAGCCCTCCTTCTGCGAGGTGACAGTTTGATTAACTGTCACCGACCCAAAGGATCAATCCCAGCCATTGCGGTGTTCAATTGATACTCCATGTTCCAAAACGTTGTATCCATGACACGACAGCACCAATAGATAGGTAAACTCAACTGGTTTTGTACCCAAGATGGAATTCCCAGGTGGCCACGCACCACACTCATTTAATCTGATCAGTGACGATTAGATTCTTATCCTTTTTCGGCGGATTTCGCATAGATGCCGGAGTGTGATAACCGACATCATGCACTATAAGGCAGTAGCCTTGCCATGACACCAGAAGCTACCAATTGTCCACCTAATATACACGAAGAAAAGCCTCAAACATAGTCTTTGCTATTACCATTCAAGGATTCGACTGCTACATTCAGATGGGTAGCAACTGCATCGGTCATGGCGCCAATATCACTAGTCACGTTGATCTATTTTCATAATGAGTCAGTCATCATTGGAGCCGAAGTTATGCTGTTATTAACCATATCAAATCCTTGAGCAGCTCGCTGCGCAGCTTGGGTCCCAGATATACAATAAATAGCACTGGAAAATGTCAGAGCGTGAAAGATCGGAAGATCAGCTTCACCATTTCTTTCCAACGGCATGAGCATCTTTCAAAATCTTTTGCATTATTATTTCAACGTCAGGATGTGGGTCCGGCGATGGAGGAGGATACCCCAATGAAAGTGATAAGTCATACGGGCCTATCAAAAGGACATCTGAAGAATGTATCTGTATGAATGACATTGAAATCTAGATGAAAAGATTCACATACCGATGCCCTCAACCTTCGCTATTTCCTGCACCTTTTCAATTGCTTCCTTGGTTTCAATCTGTACCATGACGACGACATTATCATTAGCTGCTGCCAAATATTCTTGTACTGTTATTCCCCAAGTTCCGTGAGTGAAGGGACTTCCAAACCCCCTCCGACCAGTCGGAGGAAACTTGGAGTCTGCGACTACCTCTCTAGCCTTTTCGGCATTGGAAACCTATGATATGATTAGTGTAGATGGATGCTACCACACTAAAAAGCAGGAATAGAATATTTCTTACCATTGGTACGATGATACCGCGAGCTCCTGCGTCAAGGGCATATTTGATCTGCCAACTAGTACTCCCTGAAACGCCTGTTGCTGGGATTCGGATAATTGGGGTGACACCTGCGCTCTCGATAGCGCTGACGCTCTCCGCTGCGCCAGGAACCAATGGAACAGTGCCGTGTTCGCAATCAACAACAATCCATGATAGATGGGGACTTGATTTAGCGAGAGTACGAGCATGCAAAAGTCCAGGAACCGTCAACCATGCACCGAAAGCTGGTTGAGACGACCGAAAAGCTTTCAGAAGGGAATGAGTCGTCATGGATAATCGGAACAGCTCTACCACAGAGTTTGCTTTCTTTTCTGAAATCTTATTTCCCATCCATGATCCATGTGACTGATATAGCGACTTCAACAAGGGAGCTCGTTTTCCGCCGGCGGTCCGGTGGATACGTATGGAAGTAAATCACACCAACGCAAGAACATGGCTATTCAGAAGATTCCTATGTACTTTTCACAGGGTTCTGGTTTCAACTCCAGAACCCGAAATGAGGTGAAACCACCGGCTCAGTTAATTTTCGCATTTTGGCCAAGATGCCTGACGTACCTACGACTAAATATTACTGTATCTCCACCGAGAGCGCTAGCTGGTGCTTTTTGAGATCCCGAGACATCACATGAAGACGCAGACGCAACTAGTGGATCAATTTCTAACGCGCCAATTTGCTTGCTCCGTCCTGTTCGTCCAAGCTGGCCTGTAGTTCCAGAGTGTCGATGTAGTCGGAGTATCATTCCCTTTCGCCGAAGTACCTAGAACACTAGTCTGATGGGTGAAACATGAGAAGCTATCAAAACTGTTTCCATAGACTCATAAAGATCTCTGCGGTTTAGTCATACATGTTCCCGGATACATGTAGGGCCCAGCACGGGTGACCCTTGGGTAGTCTGACTGCCACCCATACCCGTACCCGTACCGGCAGTCATGCCTACCCATCAAAACACGGGTCACCTGAATGTCATCTGAATGTAAAGAAACGGATAAACAACATAAAACACGGGTACACCACACCTTTCCCTCGTCGATCTCCTCCAGACCCGTCTATGAACAGGCCACAAATTTTTATGAGCTCATATCTCCCCTCATGCTGGTGTTTCGGTGGCGGCAAAACGGCAGGTATTGTTTCAAAGCAACTTACGATCTGGGAGCCTAACTTTGCATTTCCTGTCCAGAACAAGGCCTGTGTCTGCATTATTTCTCAGCTTTACAACCGTCACGGTGAGTAGGTTTTCTTAAATCAGGTTCTTATTAGTCAACATATCAAATTTTCATAAAGATTATAAATTACGAAGGCATTTCACAGCCTTAGACACGACCACACCGTTGCCACTGCTCAACTCACGCGGCATTCGACTCCCTCACTAGACTCGTCACATCAAGGCATTGACTTGATGCCTGTATCGTGGCTGAGGATCTGGAAGGCTTGATTGCAAACTTCGGATCCACACGACGTACTCCTTGACGATGGGTTCCTTAGAATGGCAATAAGCAACGGAATCAAGGCGACATTGCACGCGTACTTATATGACGATGCACAGCATACAGGATCCATAGTCGACATGCCTGTCTTTCTCATGAAAATATCCGATGCAGCTGTTAGAAAGTCGACAGTGAAATGATACAGAGTTTCCGAGCACAACGAATTCACAATAATGTCCACGGATTTCACTGACGCGGTCAGGTGGATTTGAGTGTCAACAGGAAGGAGAGTCGTGATGTGGTGAAGTCCCGTCGCTCCCTCGTGCACCCCTCCATTCACCATCTCGCCTTCCACCATGTCCAACTCGTCTGCCCTCCTTCCACCCTCGATCATCAAGTCAGGCATGCGACAGATCTCCTACCACTCACACCAATCCTTCTGCCCGTCTGAAGTTTGACACCCACCCCCATCCACTCCATCTACACTCTCTGACCACCACGACTTCTCCTTCCACTGTATCCCTTGCTGGACGCTTTTGGACCGTTGATCGATAAGAAAAATAGTGGGCCAAACGAAAAGATTGTTATTTAATCGAGAATTGGTACAACCTATGAGCCAAAGGCGACTGTGGCCAAGGACAAGCTCATCGCGAAGACGCTCTACGAGGCAGCAAAAGTAATCCCAGAACCCTGCTATGATGTTGACACCGGCTCCAAGAGCATTTCTAACCGTGCTTTAGTGCTTGTCGCTTTGGGGAGACACTCAGATTCAAAAACCTATTGCATTCCGATGATACCCAGGTCATGATGTCTACTCTCAAGGAGCTTAAAGTGAGTGTCAAGCTGATTGCCAAGGTACTTATTCTGACACTTCAGGTGGGGTACTAGATTTTCACGGGAAGACAATGGTGATACCCTGGTTGTTGAAGGTGGTGAAGGTTCCTCGCCGTACCTCCTAAGGGTCAAGAGCTTTATCTTGACAATGCTGGAATTGCTGCTTACTTTCTCGCCACTATTTG